>Ga0316187_10005136_pt1 | contig 11317 bp, 9 predicted proteins | sample CroRivburrow1_MG_FD_204927 | JGI IMG/M metagenome (GOLD analysis project Ga0316187, IMG submission 204927) | Coastal sediment microbial communities from Maine, United States - Cross River worm burrow 1 | ecosystem: Environmental > Aquatic > Marine > Coastal > Sediment | place: USA: Maine...
TGGTCCTGCAATTAGCTCAGCAGCCTTCAGAAAGATACTTGCTCTTTGCTCCCATGGAAGCGCCTCCCATTCTGGTTTAGCAGCCATTGCAGCATTAATGGCAAGTTCCACATGCGATTTGTCTCCCTGATAATAATTTGCAATTATATGTTTATGATCGTGTGGTGGAGTAATAGGTCTTTTATCTTCACTTCGAACTTCCTTTCCACCTATAAACATGGGTATGTCGATCACCTTTGACCTCAAAGAATCAATTGCTTCTCTCAACTCCTTTCTTTCAGGAGAATTCGGCAAATATGATTTAATAGGTTCATTGATGGGGATAGGTGTATTGTAAAATCCTTTTGACATAATTTTTATGGGTTTATGTTAAAAAAAACGTATTCTTTTTAAGGATTGCAAAAGTAAGTAATATACTTCAATTTCCCCATTTTAACAGGATCAAAACCGATCTTTAGAGGATTGATTTTAGGTCCAGTAATTTCTGGATTTCATAGGTAACAGGCAAGTCGTGTTCCATGTTGTCAGGATTGAAAAAAATAACATCCAGATCGGCATTTAAAGCACCTTTTATGTCCGTTTCAAGATTATCTCCGATCATCAGGCATGACTTTTTATCCACACCTATCATCTCAACAGCCTTATTGAACATTTCCTTACTTGGCTTTTTATGCCCCACCGCTTCAGATGTGAAGATCTTATCAAAATATCCACGTAGATTACTGCTGTTCAGCTTAGTGTCCTGAATATCATCGAATCCATTTGTAATGATATGCATTTGATAGGATCCTTTTAAATAATCAAGTACCTCAAATGCATCAGGGATCACATTCTCTTTAGTTGGACAGATGCTAAGATAAGTATTACTAATATCATCAGGTATGTCTGTAGTTTTTAATCCAAGTTGGGTTAGAACCATTTCAAACCGCCTTGTCCTGATAAATTCCCTGTCGATCTCATCACGGTCATACTTTTCCCATAATATGGTATTTACTGTCTTGAATTTATCCACAAATTCCTGACAGCTGAAAGCATTGAAACGTTGCAAATCGTAAAAAAGATAAACTTCATTCAGTGCCTCACTTGAATTTCTTTCAAAATCCCAAAGCGTATGGTCCAGGTCAAATAGTAAATGGGTATAATTCATATGGAGATTTTAACAACGTTTATTTCTACTCAATTGGGCTTTTTTCTTTCTGCTGGAATTTAGCTAGTTCATCCTGTTTCAAAAAGGTCTCGAAATTTTCAAGATCTCCTTTTAGGATATGGTCTTTATTAAAGTATTCCATGATCAACTTCACCAGATCCATTACCTCTTCCTTAATGGAATAAAAAACCCATTGATCCGCTTTTCTGGCATTGACAATCCCGGAGTTTTTCAGGTATGACAAATGCCGGGATGTTTTGGCTTGAGTAAATTCTAATATGATCTCAAGATCAGTGATGCACATTTCACCCTTCATAAACATCAAATTCAAGATTCTTACCCGTGGTTCCTCGGATAATGCTTTGAAAAGCTGCACACCAAATACAAGGGAAAAGTTCTTTAAACGCATAATATGTCGATGAAAGTTCAAATATAATTGTTTAGGCGATTAAGTGCCACACAATGATATTTTATTGTTAAAGATTGTTAAAATGAGTAGAATTGTAGTCATATTATCCATCTTTGAGTTTATAATTCATGCTTTCAGATTGAGTCGGCGAATAAAAATAGTTCTGGGGATTGTGTTAATGATCATCTCTTTCCTAAATGTGAAAGATGCTCTGGCACAGGGAGGTGAATTGGAGATCATCCAGTTTTCTGGGGTAGTACTCCGGCCTGACAGCACTGGTGGTGTGCTAGGTGTCCATGTGTATGTTCCCAAGGCCGGTCGTGGGACAACAACCAATCAATTCGGTTACTTTTCAATGCCTACACTCGTTGGCGATAGTATAGTTATCAGTGCAATTGGGTATCAAAAGCAACACTTTATTGTTCCAAGAGGCCAGGGAGATGCCATCACCGTAATTATCCCCTTAAAAGAAGATACGATCATGTTGCCTGAAATAGAAGTATTCCCATACCCTACTGAAGAATTGCTGAAGGAAGCAATACTTGCCATGAGATTGCCAAATGCCAGGGACTATAATGCCATTAATCAGAATCTGAATGAACAGGTCATGGCTGAAATGTTCAGGACCATGCCCATGGACGGAAGCCAGAATTACAAATATTATATGAACCAGCGGCTCACATATTGGAACGATGCCATAGGGCCAAGATACAATGCACTTTTGAATCCCCTGGCATGGGCGGACTTCTTTAAATCCCTGAAGCGCGGGGACTTAAAGAAAAAGTAATTATTAACTATCCCAAAAACAATTATTTAGAAATCTTCACGTTTATTCTATAGCTGTTTAGTGGCAGGCTTGTATGAGAAGATTTTTTATTATTATTTCAGGGGTTTTAGTATTGATATTCAATCAGTGTGCGCCAGAGAGGGGATCTGAAGAGGATTATTTCATAGGTACCTGGGAAGCTGAATGGTATCTTGTGGATGGAAATATGCATGGAACGTTCTCCAAATCTGAAATCACAATGAACGGACAGGTAGTATTTGACCAGAACCTATCGGTCGAGATTACGGCTTACGGTTTTGAGGGCTGTGTCTTTGCTTCTGATACCGCCAGAAACAAATTACATTTTGAGTTTCAGGACAGCTTATTGAATTTGATCAATAAAGAAAAAGAGGTAGTTTTTTCTTATAAGGTTAAAGAAAAACTACCTGAAAAACTTACACTTCTTCTTATGGACGATATACAGCTTACTTTAAGTCGTTGATCCTTCTATATTAACATTGTCCAGATTCAGAAATTTAATATGATTGTTTTTATCGAGATCAATGCCAACTACTGAATCATTGCTAATTTCTCCTGACAAGATCTCTTTTGATAGCTCATTGAGTATCTCCCGCTGTAATATACGTTTTAATGGTCTGGCACCATACTGAGGATCAAATCCAATCTCAGCAATATGTTCAAGTGCTTTGTCAGAAGCTTCCAGATTTATTCCATTTGATATAAGCATTTCCTGAATATGTCTGAATTGGATTCCAACAATTTTCCGAACATCTTTTTTAGAAAGCGGCCTGAACATAATGGATTCGTCGATCCTGTTCAGGAATTCTGGCCGGAACGTTTGTTTTAACAAGTCAAATACTTGCTTTTGTGTATCTTCCAGTATTTCCTGTTCATTTTCTTCCGTAAGATTTGCAAACTTGTCCTGGATGATATGTGATCCTATATTAGTGGTCATTATGATAATGGTGTTTTTGAAATTGGCAACCCGGCCTTTGTTGTCTGTTAACCTGCCATCATCAAGTACCTGTAATAATATATTGAATACATCCGGATGTGCCTTTTCTATCTCATCCAGCAATATCACAGAATAGGGTTTTCTTCTGACGGCTTCTGTCAATTGTCCACCTTCATCATAACCTACATATCCCGGAGGAGCTCCTATTAGCCGGCTTACAGTATGCCTTTCCTGATATTCTGACATATCTATGCGAACCATGGCATTTTCATCATTAAACAGAAATTCCGCCAATGATTTGGCTAGTTCAGTTTTTCCTACACCTGTCGTACCAAGAAAAATAAAAGAACCAATAGGCCGCCTGGGATCCTGCAATCCCGCCCTGCTTCTTCGAACAGCATCAGAGAGCGCCCTGATAGCTTCCTCCTGACCAGCCACCCGTCTGCTTAATTCCTGCTCAAGCAACAATAATTTTTCCCGGTCACTCTGGAGCATTTTGGAAACCGGAATGCCTGTCCATTTGGCTACAACCTCTGCAATATCCTCGCTATCCACATCTTCTTTCAGCAAAGGTGAATCTCCCTTCATTTCTTCCATTCTCGCATTGTAACCTTCGAGTTTTTTCTCACTTTCCACAATTTTCCCATATCGTATTTCTGCAACCTTTCCGAAATCACCTGCCCTTTCTGCCTGCTCGGCTTCATGTTTGTATTGATCTATTTTTTCCTTCTCTTCCCGGATTCCCTGTATCACATCCTTTTCGCGTTCCCATTTCGCCTTTACCTCATTTCTCTGCTCAGATAGATTCGAAATTTCCTTTGAAAGAGCCCTTTCCTTTTCCTTATCCTTTTCTCTGCGGATTGCTTCACGCTCAATTTCAAGCTGCATGATCCTCCTTTGTAACTCATCCAGTTCCTCCGGAAGAGAGTTTATCTCAATCCTCAACTTTGCCGCTGCCTCATCCATCAGGTCAATGGCCTTATCCGGTAAGAAACGGTCTGAAATATACCTGTCACTTAGTTCAACAGATGCAATGACGGCGTCGTCTTTTATCCTTACTCCATGATGCACCTCATATTTTTCCTTTATACCCCTCAGAATGGATATAGAATCCTGTACGGAAGGCTCATCCACTATCACACTCTGGAAACGACGTTCCAGTGCTTTATCTTTTTCTATGTGTTTCTGATATTCTTTAAGAGTAGTTGCCCCGATGGCATGCAGTTCGCCCCTTGCCAAAGCTGGTTTTAAAAGGTTGGCAGCATCCATGGCACCTTCGCCACCTCCGGCTCCGATCAATGTGTGAATCTCATCAATGAATAATATAATTTCTCCATCAGAATCGGTAACCTCCTTGATTACAGATTTTAGTCGTTCTTCGAACTCCCCCTTGTATTTGGCGCCAGCTACCAGCAGCCCCATATCGAGGGATATAATTGATTTAGATTTCAGGTTATCAGGTACATCCCCATCAACCATCCTTTGTGCCATTCCTTCTACTATGGCAGTTTTCCCTACACCTGGCTCACCCAATAAGATTGGATTATTCTTGGTTCTCCGTGACAGTATCTGCAGAACCCGGCGGATCTCATCATCCCTGCCGATAACCGGATCTATCTTGCCTTCTTTGGCCATCTCGTTCAGGTTCTTACTGTATCTTTCCAATGAGCGGTATTTACCTTCAGCATTTGGGTCATTTACCTTATTCCCACCCCTCAGTTCTTCGATGGCTTTCTTCAGGTGTTTTTCATTTATACCTGCATCCTTCAGGATTTGGGCCATTTTGTCCTTACCCTTTATTATTCCAAGTAATATATGCTCGATGGAAATATATTCATCCTTTAATTCCGCGCTAAACTTTTCAGCATCCTGAAGTACCGATGAGCTATAGTTTGACAGGTAAGGTTGCTGGTCACCACTTGCTTTCGGATAGCTTTCCAGCAATTCCGCCAGTTTAGTGTCCAGATGCTCCCTGTTTACATTTAATTTGTTGAATATAAAGGAAGTCACATTCTTATCTGTATTTATAATGCCTTTAAATAAATGACCCGGTTCAATGACCTGGTTACTCATCTCCTGGGCAATCTGTACAGACTTCTGAATAGCCTCCTGTGATTTTATTGTATATTTATCAAAATTCATATCTTTTTTATCCTTCTTTTAATAACAATTTCTATTACTCAAATTTCAATCCATTTGATATTTGAAGGTTTTTTGCGTCAAATTGTCCGAATATGAACACTTAAAAGATGGATTTATGCCAAAATGGCCTGAAAAAATTAATTTTCAAGGATAATTTGATTTCAAAACTTCATAAGCTATTCTTCAATTGAGATGGCATCTTTGTATGCCACCTCATAATAACTGATCAGGTTATTCCAGTCAAAATGGACAGATGTATTTTCAGCTTTATAGCGAAGGTCTATTCTTTCGCGTCTCTTTAAGCGCGCAAACTGTAGCATCTGGTTGGCCAGCTGGTTAGCTGCCTGATCGAAGTTCTGTGTTTTATTATTAGTGATATAGATAGGCTTCTTATTGACAGGTTTTATATGGTTTACGACATAATCTCCAAAGCCGGAGAGGTTACTCGTTACAGCAGGGACTGCCCTGGCAAGGCATTCCAAAGGTGTATAACCCCAGGGTTCATAAAAGCTTGGAAATACACCAAGGTGACATCCCCTGACAAACTGATCATATTCCATTCCAAAAAGCGGATTGGTGGTATTTATAAAATCCGGATGATAAACGATCTTGACCCGGTCTTCTTCATTATTGATCAAATTGATCGTTCTAAGAAAGTTCAGTATCTGATCATCAGCGTCATTGATCAGATTATGGGTAATTATAGGAGGAAGCGAGGCCTTTTTAAATGACTGGAGGGTTCTTCTGTAACGCAGCCTCCAGTAGTCATCTACAAAGTCATTTAGCATAGGAAGCCGCTGGTCTTCACTTGTTGCAGCAGCATAAAACAGTCGTTGACCAACCTGTTCTTTAACCGTGTCAATTGTATTCCTCAACTCTTCCAAGATTGCTTTTGAATGTAATATTTCTGGATTGATCGAATGATAAGGTTGCTTTGTTATAAAAAACATAATAATGGTCACATCATCGCCGGCTCGTTTTAATTTCCAGTTCAGCCTTGACAAAGCCTCTATGGTCAGGTCAAATCCCTTGTTCCTGTATTCAAACCTTCCAGATGTAAAAAAATACAAGGTATTATCCAGGTTAAAAGTATAACTTGGAAAGAAATGGGCCATAGTAAATTCATTGATCCTTTCCTTGAAATCCTTGTGTAGGTTTTGAAATTCATGCAAAGCTGTAAATCTCTGAATGTTTATGCCATTTGGTAAAATAAAGTCCGGTTTTCTTCCTATTAAATATTCACATTCACTGCCAGTTACTTCACTCACCGTAGAAAAGATATGTGCACCATGTGCAGCTGATCTTTCTATTCTTACCTGAGGTTCTATATTAAAATTCCTGGCTTCATCCAGCCAGTTGAAGAAAGGTAAATGGTCATAAAACTGTGGGTCATTCATGGCCAGGTATCTGCCCAGCATGGTTGCATGTGTAGTAAAGATCGTTCTAACAGGAATATTATCATACCTGAGTTCGGGAATGGCAGTGCCAGCCATCCATTCATGAAAATGGCCAATGATCTTATTATTTGTATAGCCGTCCAATGCCAGATGCGCGAAAAAGACTTTGACTAGATAACCAAATGCAACTACTTTATCTAAAAGCTCATCTTCATCGGGAAAAGAAACATCGTGGTGATCCCATAATTCGTATTTTATAGAACCAAGGCGGTCATATACACTATAGGGATTTAAGAGGACGGTATTTGGCCTTCCGGTTACCAGCCATTTACCATATTTCGCATCAAAACCCAATTCCTTTAATTTCTGAACGACCTGACAATAAGGATCAGGAGAATCCGTGATTTCTTCAAACTCAGAGATGGCAAACTGATGTATATAGGGGCCTACGGTACAATAATTCCTGCCCCACTTATTAACTTGAGTCGGAGTTTTTGATCGAATTACCGTGTAAATGCCGCCTACCTGGTTGCAAACCTCCCAAGCTACTTCAACCAGCAGGGTATTAAATATTTCTTTCTTGGTGATTTTCTTAACCACATCAGATTTTGATTGGTTTTCTTTTTTCATATTCTTATGCCGATGAATAAACAATAATTCCCCATAAATTAATTAAATATTTATTCATGTTGAAAGCATTTATGGATTTTTAGCTTTTACTGTTCGTTTAAACAGTAAACCAATATTGGGAATAAAAGGCGGCACTTCTGATTTATAGTTTAAATATTCTTTACCAAATGTCGTTATCAGTTTTTTCTCTTCAAAATAGGTACCAATAATAAAATAAATGATCATGCAAATTACGGATACCAGGTTAACAATATTAGGGGCCAGGAATAAATATCCAACTAAAAACAGCATGGAGCCACTATACAGGGGATGCCTTACATAATTTAAAATGCCTTCCTTAGTGAATCCCTGTTCTTTCAGATCTCCCATTGCTTGCCTGAGACCAAGGAATTCTGCAGTATCATAATAAGAAAATGATATGATCACAATCATTAAACCGAATGAGGCCAGGCTCAAACCAACAAATGTTGAAAGTGTGTTGGTACAATAAAGTTGGGAAATGGGAAGGGAGGCTTGAAATAAGAAAATCACCGCCAGGCCCGCAATAGAAAAAAAGATATAGATTGCGCGATAGAATCGGTTAAGGCCAGGAAATAATTTCTGAAATCTTTTTTTTATTGCATAGGATGCAAATACGCTGTGGATACCGAAATATAATATCCAAAGTAAGATCAGTATAAGAATGGACGCCATTACGAATTGTAAATTTTTTCTTTTATATTAAGTACTTATAACCGAATTCTGTCTTGGTTTTTTGATTTTCTTACTGAAATGAACAAAATAAAAATAGGAATAGCAAGGGAAGGGAAAATACCGCCTGATAATCGGGTCCCTTTAACTCCTTGGGAAGTCATAGAAGTGCAGAATATTTTCCCCGCTTTCGAAATTGTTGTTCAATCCTCCAACATCAGGTGTTTTGAGGATGAATCCTATTCCAATCTGAATATTCCGATAGTAGATAAGTTAAATGATTGTGATATTATTCTTGGGATAAAGGAGTTCCCAATTAGTGATCTTATACCAGAGAAAACCTATTTGTTTTTTTCACACACCATAAAAAAACAATCCTATAACAGGAAACTACTCCGTGCTATCCTGGATAAAAATATTAAGCTGATAGAATATGAATGCCTGACTGATACGTTTGGGAAACGAGTGATTGCCTTTGGTCGGTTTGCTGGTATAGTAGGTGCTTATAATGGTATTTTAGGCTATGGCAAAAAGTTTAATTTATTTGATATTAAACCAGCCTATCAATGCAGCAGCTATATTGAACTGAAAAATGAATACAAAAAGATGCAGCTACCTCCTATAAAGGTTGTGCTGACCGGGCATGGGAGTGTTGGCCACGGTGCCAGGGAAGTTCTTGAAAACATGGGGATAAAGGAAGTTACAGTTTATGATTTTATGAACCACGAGCTAAAAGATCCGGTTTTTACACAGCTACATTCCAAGGATTATTATAGACGGTTCGATGATGGCGATTTTGACCGGGAAGAATTTCACAGATCACCACATTTTTATAAGTCTGACTTTATCCGGTTTGCCAGAAAGGCTGATATTTTTATCAATGGGACATTCTGGAACCAGGGTGCGGACCGGTATTTTACAATTGCAGATATGTTAAGGGATGATTTTAGTATCAAGATTATTGCGGATATCTCCTGCGATATTAACGGCCCAATACCATCGACATTAAGAGCCAGCACCATTGAGGATCCATTCTATGATTTTAATCCAGTCGAGTCCCGTGAACAAGCCCCTTTTTCTGATGATGGAAACACTACAGTGATGGCTGTTGACAATCTTCCGAACGAACTTCCAAGGGAAGCATCCAACTCATTTGGCCGGGCCTTAATAGAAAAGATTTTTCCAAACATGGTTTATGGTGATGAAGATGAAATGATTGAACGAGCTACCATAACAGAAAATGGTGAACTTACCCCCAGATATAAATATCTCCAGGAATTTGTATACGGCAGAAAATAAAAAATCCCGCCTCATGCTGTTAGTATATTGAAGCGGGATCTGTATGTTAAATGTTAGTTCTTAACTATTCATTGTTAAAAGGAATTCCTCGTTGTTTCTTGTTCCTTTCATTCTTTCTATGAGGAATTCAATGGCTTCGTTTGAATTCATGTCTGACATAAATTTACGTAGGATCCAGATTCTCTGAAGCGTTTCTTTATCAAGTAACAGATCTTCTCTCCTTGTACCTGAAGCAGGAACATCAAGAGCAGGGAATATACGTTTGTTGGATAACTTACGATCCAGCTGTAATTCCATATTTCCTGTTCCCTTGAATTCTTCAAAGATAACTTCATCCATTTTTGATCCGGTTTCTATCAGGGCAGTAGCAATAATGGTCAATGATCCGCCATTTTCAACATTTCTTGCAGCACCGAAAAATCTTTTTGGTTTATGAAGTGCATTCGCATCAACCCCACCTGAAAGGATCTTTCCTGAAGATGGAACCACAGTGTTGTGTGCCCGTGCAAGTCGGGTGATAGAATCTAATAGAATAACAACATCATGCCCGCATTCTACCATTCTTTTTGCTTTTTCCAGAACAATGTTGGCAACTTTTACATGTCTTTCAGCTTGTTCGTCAAAGGTTGAAGAAACTACTTCCGCTTTAACAGAACGTGCCATATCAGTTACTTCCTCGGGTCTCTCATCTATTAAAAGAATCATTAGATATATTTCCGGATGATTCTCGGCAATGGCATTGGCAATCTGTTTTAATAATACAGTTTTACCAGTATATGGTTGTGCCACGATCATTCCCCTTTGACCCTTTCCAATTGGAGCGAATAAATCATGGATCCTCATGGAATAATTGGACGGATCAGATTTGGTAGCCAGATTTATCTTTTCTTCCGGGAATAAAGGTGTCAGATATTCAAAAGGTACGCGATCCCGAATTTCTTCGGTTGTCTTACCGTTTACATTTTCTACTCTCAGCAAGGCAAAATATTTTTCGCCTTCCTTTGGTGGCCTGATCTGACCGTGAACGATATCGCCGGTCTTTAATCCAAAAAGCTTTATCTGAGAAGGAGATACATAAATATCATCCGGGCTGGCCAGGTAATTGTAATCTGATGAACGGAGAAAACCGTAACCATCCTGCATGATCTCAAGAACGCCTTGGTTTTCAATAACTCCGTCAAATTCTTTTATTGAAGGTTTTTTATGCCCCTGGTCATCCTTGCGTTCCCTCCTCTGATCTTTTCTTGGTTCAGAACTAGCTTTTGGCTCAGGTCTTACACGTTTTTCTTCAGTTTTGGATTCTTTACCTTCAAATTTCCCGAAGGTCTCATCCAATTCCATATCAAAAGATTCAAGTAATTCATCAGCTGTTTTTTCAGCTAAGTCTTTTGTCTCTATTTTTTTGACATTTTCTCTTTTAGCAATGGTTGCAGTGATGTTTTCTTCACTGACCGGTTCAGCCTTCGCAGTTTCCTTCTTGCTGGTTTCTTTTTTGGTTTGAGGGTTAGCGGCTTGGTAATCAAGAATCTTGTAAATCAACTCCTTCTTGGGTAGTTTTTTAAAATTTTTAACTCCCAATTCTTCCGCGATTTCTTTCAGCTCAGAAAGAAGCCTCACATTTAAGTCATCAATATTATACATAATAAGGTATTAAAAGTAATCTAGGATTTGTTTTGATCTTATTGAACAGTTATGAAAAAGAATAATGAATTTCTACTCTCAGAATGGGCTATCTCTATAGTCCAATGATGAATTGATGGTACAATATTATATCACATACCAATAATTGTCAAGAATATACATTTATTTTATCTAAACAAATATTTTGAAATAATATTTCGAAAAAATAATTTTTTTTATT
>Ga0316187_10005137_pt1 | contig 11316 bp, 10 predicted proteins | sample CroRivburrow1_MG_FD_204927 | JGI IMG/M metagenome (GOLD analysis project Ga0316187, IMG submission 204927) | Coastal sediment microbial communities from Maine, United States - Cross River worm burrow 1 | ecosystem: Environmental > Aquatic > Marine > Coastal > Sediment | place: USA: Maine...
ATCGGCGGCAATACGTTGTTTAGTCGTAGCATCTCGGTGAGCTGGGCGCCGACGCCCATGATGAGCGAATACTGGGCGATCGCATCCGGCCGCACGCCGTCGATCTGGTTACGCACATTGCGCAAGGTGAAGCCGATCTCGCGCAGGCGTTCATAGGGGTCGTCGGTCCGATGAGCCAGGTCAACGGTGACGAAACCGATCTTGTTGCCGCCCTTGGCGTCACCCTTGCTGCGCAGACTGACCGGCATCTGGATAGCGATCGGTCGCGTCAGGTCGCCACCGGAGTCCTGCAGGAAGCGGTGCAAGGCGCCATCGACACATGTCAGGGCGACGTGGTTTAACGTCGCCCTGCACATATCCCGGATTCGCTGGACATGTTCCATCGACACCCGGGCGACCGCCAGCTGCCGGTCGGCACTCACCTGGCCGGTGAGGGGCGTGTTGCCCTCCGAGCGGAAAGGCAGGGAAACTGCATTCTTCGTCAGACCGAACTGCTCGAGGGCAAGCTGGGTGCCCAGCTTGGCCAGTCCCTGCGCGTTGCGAACCTGGTCCAGCGAACCCCTGACCACCTTCCTCAGTAGGCTGGTGGCGGTCGCCTTGCCCATAGGACGACGGCGCTTCCTGCCGCCAAGACCGGCCCAGACCGGCTTCACCTTGTTGTCTTTGCTGGTCGCGCTCAGGCCCTGAGCCGTCCAGCTCGAGAGCGTCACGCCGTCCGCGTATGCATGGTGGATCTTGGAATAGATGGCGAAGCGTCCGTCGCTTACGCCATCGATAATGTGAAACTCCCAAAGCGGACGACTGCGATCCAGTAGCGGGGTATGCAGCCGCGCCACATAGTCGTACAAGGCCTGATTATCCAGGGCCTTTTTCGGCTTGTGATAGAAGACATGCTGAGTGATATCGAAGCTCCGCACCGGCCTCCAGCCAGGCCCTCCCAGGGCAACAAAGTTGATGACCTGATCGAATGGCGCGCACGGTTTGTCGAAACTCCTGAATTCCTCGAATAGATCCGCCACGAAACCCGCCGGGCTCCGGGACGGCTTCTTGAATATCATCAGGCCGGCGACGTGCTTCGGGCTCTCCTTTGTCTCGGTGACGAAAAACGCCAGATCCAGCAACGAGAGTTTCTTCATCTTCCAGGGTCCATATCTTTGGGCTGGCCGCTAACGGTGGCGGCCAATCTGGCCAGCCTACACGATGGCGGAATTCTCGGCCCGCGTAAACCGCCAGGCAGCCTATTCCGGCGCTTCGGCCATACTTGCCGCACACCGGGTGTCCGGCGGCGGCGCGCGACTCTCATGCCCGCACCGGGCCTCCGGGCCAATCGACAAATGCGCGCCGGTACTCCATGATTCGGCAAGCGACAGGGAGGCGATCACCGGCACAATGTCGTTCTTCGAAGAACTCAAGCGGCGCAATGTCGCCAAGGTGGCGGTACTCTATGTGGTCGCCTCGTGGCTGCTGCTGCAGATCGCTGACGTCCTGTCTTCCCTCCTGCCGGTGCCGGACTGGGCGGGCGCGCTGGTCTTCATGCTGCTGCTCCTCGGGTTCGCTCCCGCGTTGCTGTTCTCCTGGGTCTATGAACTGACGCCGGAGGGCCTCAAGAGAGAGACAGAGATCGACCGCGACCAGTCGATCACTACCCGGACCGGACGGAAGATCAACCTACTGATCGTTGTGCTGTTGATCGCCGCTATCTCCACGGTGGCCCTGGATCGGCTGTTGCCCGAGTCGGCCCCTGTGGCGGAGGTCCCGGCCGTTGACGAGTCCGTGGCGGCCGACAGCCAGGATCCCGCGGTGCTCGCGGCCGAGAAATTCGCTCCGGCGCCGGACCGCTCCATCGCGGTCCTGCCGTTTGCGGACATGTCGCCCGACAACGACCAGGAATACTTCTCCGACGGGCTGTCCGAGGAATTGCTGAATCTGCTCGCCAAGATCCCCGAACTCCAGGTGGCGGCGCGCACCTCTTCCTTTGCCTTCAAGGACCAGAATGTGGAGATCCCGGAGATCGCCGAGCGACTCAAGGTCGCCCACGTCCTGGAAGGCAGCGTGCGCAAGGCCGGCAACCGGGTGCGGATCACGACGCAGTTGATCAAGGCCGACGACGGTTATCACTTGTGGTCCGAAACCTACGATCGCGACCTGGACGACGTGTTCGCCATCCAGGACGAGATCGCCGTGGCTGTCGTGGACCAGCTCAAGGTCACGCTGCTGGGCGCGGTGCCAACCGTGAAGGAGGCCGACCCGGAGGCCTACACACTGTTTCTGCAGGCCAGGCAGCTTGGCCGCCAGGGATCGGCCGACAGCATGATGAAAGCGCTCTCGGTCTACGAGCAGTCGCTCGCTATCGACCCGGATTATGCGCCTGCCTGGAACGGAATGGGCAGCGCCTTCACGAACCTGGCGAGTTTCGAAGTCATCGAACAGGACGAAGGCTATGCAAAGTCGAAGGCCGCGTTCGAACAGGCCCTGAGAGTCGACCCTGACAACGCGAGAGCCCGTGCCGGGCTTGGATGGCACGCGACCGATTACGCTGGGGACTACGTGGCTGCGGCTCGTTACTACCGGGAGGCGCTGGACCTTGATCCGCAGGGCGTGGGTGTCCTCAACGGTGCGGCTGTTCTGCTGCAGACATTGGGCAAGATCGATGAGGGCATTGCGATCCATCGCTACCTGGCCGAGCGCGATCCGCTGAATGAAACGGCGCTCAACAACCTCGCCAGTGCGTACATGGATGCGGGGCGCTTTGAGGAAGCCCAGATCTACGCGGACCGGGTTCGGGAACTGAGTCCCGACATGCTGACGGGTCACATCATCCAGGCGGTTCTCGCGTGGCACCGCGACGACATCGAGGCCTATGTCGCGGAACTGGACGAACTGGCCGAAAAGAGCGGCGTGCCGGTCTGGGCCCTGCTCGGCCGGGCCGCCGGCTACCCGAGGCTGGGTCGGCAGGAAGAGGGGGACACCGCATTGAACGAGATAAAGGAACAGTACGCGTCCACCTGGTCCTACGGCATCGCCTACGTGTACGCCATGCGTGGCGACAAGGAACAGTGCATCGCATGGCTGCAGAAACTCATCGAGCACGACGATCGTGACTCATATACCAACTTCCGCTCCGACTTGTGGATGCGTGAAATCAGCGACGATCCCCGGGTCCAGGCCCTGCTGGAGCACGCCGGCTTGTCGGACGCGCAGGTGGCAGCCATCGATTTTCACGTCGGCGTGCCGGAATAGAGCGACGCTTCAATTGCAGCGGAGCCCCGGCAGGTCAATTCGCTCAAGTATCCACATACGCAGCGTGTCGGTAGGGCGCGTGGTTGTAGTATTTCGGATACCGATCCAGACGAACGTGCAGCCAGAACACGCCCTGCCCGGCTGTGCTGAGCCACAACGGCTCTTGTAGGTCCAACTGCTCGGTCATCGTCTCGGCCACGCGCTTCCAGAGGGCGTGCTGCTGCATCCGAGGCGCGCCCCGGGAGAAGGCCGCGAGGTGCGCATACGCCTCTGGCGGCCCCTCGGGGCACGGCGCGACAAGCCAGGCGTCGCCACCAAGATTCGGGAACACCGTGATCCCGTCGCTGGCGGCCGGTCCGTCGAAATAGCTTGCGAAGATTTCCGGCTCGGGACCCACCCCGGCCAACAGCCCACTATCGACGAGTACGAACTCGAACGGCGAATGCAGCGAGGCCTTGGTGAGCGGCGGGGTCTCAAAGTAATAAGCCGGGAATGGCGCGGTCGCGAGTGCCTGGATAAAGTAGTCGCGGAATTCAGGATCGCATCGCCAACCGTAAATGACATCGCCCCAGGTAGACTCTTTGGAGTCGCGATGCAGTGAGTGACGGCGCACCCGCCCCTCCTGAAGGGAGTCCGAAACGTACTGCCAGATCATCTGTGGTTCCCGTGGGCGCGATACAAGGCCGGATTCCCGCGACCACTCTCGTGCCTGCGTGCAAGTCTGCCCTCATTTTTGGCCCAGTGGCGCAGGCGCCAGCCCGACTTCTCCGTGATCGACAAGCTTTGGCGATTGCCACATTGTGCCCGCCGCCCGAACAGGCATCAGCGGAGATTCGGACCCATCGAGTTACGGACATCCAATCCGTTTGCGCTCTGGCGCCGAACAGGAGCATAACGCAGTGGGGGAATTCGGCACGCGCATCAGCAGGGCGAGCCAGAAGCGGTCGCGATCATCGGAGCGGTCATCGTCGCGCCGGTGCCGGTTGGGTCCAGCCGTTTTAAGACGCAACACCTGCCGCCGTAATAGCCGTAATAACTGAGCACTGCAGGGCAAGTTTGAATCACTGCGAGAGCGATTCTTAAATCTACTGATGCAGAGATGCAACTTGTATAGGTAGAATGCGGGGTTTTTCCGCCTACATCACGATACGGAGTTAACGATGCATGGGATACGAACGATCGTCGCGCTGGTTCTGATGGCGCCATTCGCGCTGGCCCAGGCCGACGAACTGTATTTGAAGAACGGGTCGAAGCTCATCGGCTCGCTGGTCAGATCGGAGTCAGATTTCGTGATCTTCAAGACACCCTTCGCCGGCGACATCAACGTCAAGCAATCTAACGTCGACAGGATCGTCACCGATACCAACGTCATCGTCATGCTGAATGACGGCACGGTGTATCGGGACCAGCGCATCGATGCCGAAGGCGGACAGCTCGTCGCCAGGGGCGACACCGGAGTGTCCGAGGCATTCGAGGCCACGGATATCCGGTACATCAACCCCGAGCCCTGGCGCCTCGGCGAGGGCTATAAGTGGTCGGGCGAAGCCAGCGTCGCCGCCGAATTCGAGCGCGGCAATTCGGATACCGACGAGTGGGATATCGCCGGACAGACCGTCTGGCGGAGCCTTGTGGATCGTTACACGATCAAGGGTGACTTCGAGCGGGACCGCAACAATGGCCGCAAGACCGACGACAACTGGGAGGTCCGCTCCAAGTACGACCGCTTCAGCAAGAGCGACGAGCGCAACTACTGGGGTGGCAAGCTGCGCTTGGAGTATGACCGGTTCGCCGACCTGGATCTGCGCACCATCCTGGGACCGCACATCGGCCGCCAGTTCCTGGACACGCCCCGGCTCGCGTTCCACGGCGAGATCGGCCCGGTCTACGTCGACGAGCAGTTCGACGAGGCCGAGGACAACGACTTTCCAGGTGCGCTGTGGGAAGGAGGAGCGACCAGCGACATCGTCGGCTTCGGCAGTACGCTGTATCTGAACCACGACGGCATCCTCAACTTTGACGACCCGGAGGATTTGATCCTCAACACCACGCTGGGGCTGAAGTTTCCGCTGATCCTGGGTTTCGAGGCAGGTGTTCAGGCGAAGTGGGAGTACGACGGCGGCGCGCCTGAGGACATCGACGAACTCGATGAAACTTACACCTTCCGCCTGGGTTACGCCTGGTAGAAGGTCAGCTGTGGGCGGATCGCCTGATCGATCGGGCGGTCGGCCAAACGACTACTCAGCGAGGAAGTCGGCGACCAGCCTGACGAAGCGTTCGCCGTGCTCGATCTGGGTCCAGTGACCGCAGCGCCCGAACACATGCAGCTGAGAGCGATCAATCAAACGGTGTAAACGCTCGCTGCTCTCCAACGGGATCACCAGGTCCTCCCGACCATGCACGATGAGAGTCTCGTGGCCGAGGTTTCGGATTACCTCCTCGTCCCGGGCCAGCATGTGGATTCCGTCCTGACGTGGGGGCGGGAACATCCTGGCGTAACTCTCCTGGACCCCCGGACGGACGCTCGCCCTGTATCTCATCTCGGCCAGTTCATCGGAGACCAGCGCCTGGTCATAGGCGAACAGGCTGATGAGGCTTCTCATGCTCTCGAGAGAAGGCTCGTAACCCCAGACGGCATCGAGGCCGGGCGTGAGCTCGAAGTCGAGCCCGGCGGCGCCCATCAGCACCAGTCGATCGACCCGCTCCGGGTGCCGGATGGCCAGAGCCAGGGCCAACGCGCCACCGAACGAGTTGCCGACCACCGACACCTTCTGCAGGCCGATGGCGTCGAGGAACCCGGTCAGATGATCCAGCCAGCGCTCCATGTCGTATCGATCGTCCGATGTCTTCTGGGTATACCCGAATCCGGTGACATCGGGCGCGATCACCCTGAATCTCTCCGATAGCGGAGGGATGGTCAGCCGCCAGTTCGCCCAAGCCGTGACGCCGGGCCCGGAACCGTGCAACAACACGACCGGATCTCCATTGCCATGATCATGATAGTTTGTCGCCAGTCCCGACGCTTCGATCGTCGCGCCAATCTCCGGGTTTTCCGATCGCATCATGGTCATAGCCCCCACCAACAGGATGTCTTGCAGCTGCCCGCACCGTCAATAGCGCTTGCGAAGCGCGGTCCGATTCCAAAGACGATCCGCTACCGCCGTGCGGTCGTCGCAGATGCAGACTGCCCGCAGAATCCCCCCGGCGGGCGCGCGGGCGGACGATCAGGTGATGGTCCGGCAATGCACCGAAACGCTTGGCGGTGCCGGAGATCTACGTGCCATCATAGACGACAGTTCCCAGTAATCAGGCTATCTCCCGGGTAGCTCTCCGTCCCTGGAGCAACAAGCATGACCATCGACACCATCCCCATAGATCACCTGGCCCTGTCCTTCCTGCCTGTGGCATTCGTGCTCTTGCTGATGTGGCGATGGCGTTTGCGCTATGGTCACGCACTCCACGCCATCGCCAGAATGCTCATCCAGCTTCTGCTGATCGGCTATGCGCTGGTCTTTATCTTCGAGACCGGATCCAGCCTCATTATCCTCACCGTACTCACGGTAATGGTGCTGGCGTCGAGCTGGATCGCGCTGAACACGATCCACTCGGGCAGAGGCTCACTTTTTCCGGCATCTCTTGTGGCCGTCCTTCTTGGTGGGGGCATCACGCTGGCGTTTATCACCCAGGGCGTGCTGCGCCTCGACCCCTGGTTCCTGCCCAGCTTCATGATCCCCCTCGCCGGCATGATCTTCGCCAGCAGCATGACGGCTATCAGCCTCGCGGCGGAACGTCTGCACGCCGAAGTGACCAACGGTCGCCCTTACGATGAATCACGGACTATCGCATTCAACACGGCGATGATCCCGGTGATCAATTCGCTGTTCGCAGTGGGCCTGGTGTCACTGCCCGGCATGATGACGGGACAGATCCTGTCAGGTGTCTCGCCGCTGATAGCGGTGCGTTATCAGATCATGGTGATGTGCATGATTTTCGGTTCAGCGGGGATCTCGACCATCTGTTTCCTGCTCATTACCCGACACGCGGCGGCATTTGCACGGATCGACCGAACCGAGTGAAACGGATTTCGCTGAGTCTTGATCTCGTGCGCGGCAGAGAGGCATTTATGGCTGGGGGACCAGGATTATTCGCGGCTGCCGCCGCTCACCCCTGCGGGGCCGTCGCCGCATCAGCGGCGACGTTGTCTCGGCCGGCTCTCGCCAGCCTCGGCTCGAACCTCGAGGCTCTCATCCATGTGGGCCCCGCATCAATAAATAAAAAAGGGCCCGCTGACGGGCCCTTTCTCATTTATGGCTGGGGGACCAGGATTCGAACCTGGGTTGGCGGAGTCAGAGTCCGCAGTCCTACCGCTAGACGATCCCCCAATTAGGCTTCGGAGGCGACCTGCGGGTCAGCGCTTGGAGTACTGCGTCGCGCGTCGTGCCTTGCGCAGCCCGACCTTCTTGCGCTCCACCTTACGGTCGTCGCGAGTCACGAATCCCGCCTTGCGAAGCTGCTTGCGCAGAGTCTCGTCGTACTCCAGCAGGGCACGGGTCACGCCATGACGGATCGCGCCCGCCTGTCCAGTGGTACCACCACCCGTAACCGACACGGTCACGTCAAACTTGTCGTCCATGTTGACCAGTTCCAGGGGCTGGCGAACGATCATCCGGGCCGTCTTGCGACCGAAGAAATCGTCGAGGGGCTTCCTGTTGACGGTGATGTTGCCCGTACCGGGGCGCAGATAGACCCTCGCAGTCGAGGTCTTGCGACGTCCGGTTCCGTAGTTTGCCTGTGCTGTCATATTCGTTGTTCCGATCTGGTTGTGCCGGTTACGGGCCTAGATTTCCAGCGGCTGTGGCTGCTGGGCTTCATGCTTGTGCTCCGAACCGGAGAAGATCTTCAGCTTCTTGAGCATCTGGCGACCGAGAGGATTCCTCGGCAGCATGCCCTTGACGGCCAGCTGGATCACCTTCTCGGGCGACTTGTCGAGCATGGTCTCGAGATTCGCCGACTTCAGGTTGCCGATGTAACCGGTGTAACGGTGATACATCTTGTCCTCACGCTTGTTCCCGGTGACGTGAATGTCCTTGGCGTTCACCACGACGATGTAATCGCCGGTGTCCACGTGCGGCGTGTATTCTGGCTTGTGCTTGCCACGCAAACGCCGGGCGAGTTCGGTTGCCAGACGGCCCAGCGTCTTGCCGGAGGCGTCGACAACAAACCAGTCGCGGCGGACCGTCTGCGGCTTGGCAGTAAACGTCTTCATCACTCGATTCCTATGAGCGGTGAGCGAAAGGCGGAAATTGTAAAGAAGCCGGCCGCCTATTGCAATGCCACGGGATGCTGCCGGATACCGGTCCCGGTGGTCATCGGGCGCTTCTGGGTCGACTAATAATGCCTATATTTTCAGACGCTTGACTTCCGTTCCCGCGACCAGGTGCTGGTCTACGATCTCGTCGATGTCTTCCTTGTCCACATAGCTGTACCAGACACCTTCCGGATAGACGACCGCTACGGGGCCCTCCTCGCAGCGATCCAGACAGCCGGCCGCATTCACCCGGATGCCACCCTTCCCGGTAAGCCCGAGTTCCTTGACCCGCTGTTTGGCATGCGCACGAGCTTCCACGGCACCGGCGTCCTGGCAGCACTGACGGCCGTCCTCACGCAGGTTGGTGCAGAAAAAAATGTGTTTATTGTAGTAACTCACGGTGACAGGATTTTCTCTTGAGTGAGGAATCGGCAAAGAATACGCGAGAACAAAGAAGATTAGGAAGTCCGAAAGGATCTTCTTGGGCCCGGGCTACGTCGTCATTTCCGCCCGGCCAGAAGACCACGTTCAATACCCCGATCATGTAGCCGGGATGTGTCCCGACACCGATTACGGTGGATGCCGCCGGTGTATCCCGGCGACTTGTCCGAACGCTATACAACCGACCCGATCGCAGAGCGCACGGTAGAATAGTCAGGGTTTTTCGTTCCTCTAGGACAGATGGATCCCCCAACGGCCACGAAGCCTCAAGTGACGGCCCGCAAATCGTCCGGGAATCCCTTCGCACGGGTGCGTGCAATCGCGGACCTGTGCGTCAAATGCGGGCTGTGTCTGCCGCATTGCCCGACATATCGGTTAAACGGTATCGAGGGCGAGTCGCCGCGCGGCCGTATTTCCCTGATACAGGGGCTGACCGACGGAGCCTTGCCGGCGTCGGACCGGATCGCTGAACATCTGGACAATTGCACAGGCTGCCTGAGCTGTCAGGCCGTCTGCCCGGCGAGTGTGCCTTATGGCGAGCTCATCGATCTGGGACGCGCAGAATTGCGGCGCCGTGGCCGCAAGCGCCGCGTGGCGGCTCGCATGCTGGCCATGCTCTCCCGTTCACCGCCGGTCACCGTGATCCTGCTGAGGCTCCTCCGCGCCGCCCGGCGGCTTGGGATCGACCGTCTCGCGCTCCGACTGGGCCTCGCCCCGGACCACTGGCTCGGCCGGGTCCTGACCAGTCTTCCCGTCCCGGAGCGCAATGCAGCGCTTCGACCATCAGCGAACCGCGGCGCCCCGGCAGAGGGTCGCCAGGTTATGCTGTTTACCGGCTGCGTCAGTCGGTCTGTCGACCCGGCAACTCTGACCGACACAACCCGCGTACTCGAGCGAATCGGCTACCGAGTGAATGTACCGAGCGCGCAGGTGTGCTGTGGCGCGCTGGATCTCCATGATGGCGAACCCGGCAAGGCCCGCACCAACGCCGCCCGCAATTGTGCGGCATTCGGAACCGATGGCCAGCCGATCCTCACCGTTGCCAGCGGCTGTGCTGCGACGCTTGTCCAGTACGATCGACTTTCTCCGCGAGACTGCGAGCGGTTGTCGTGCCGGGTGGCCAGCGTGGAGGCGTTTATCGAGGACCACTTGGCCGCCGACACACCGGTACTCGGGCCGCTGGCGGGCCGGGTCATGATTTTCGAGCCATGCACGGCTCGCAATGTGCTCCCTCGACCGTCCGCGACCCGACGGCTCCTCGCGCGTATTCCCGCACTCGACATCGTCGAACTCGGCACCGGACTTGGATGCTGCGGGGCAGCCGGTCACCACTTCCTGACCCGCGCCAGCCAGGCGGACGCGCTGGCGGCACCGATCGTGCAGGAGATTGCGGGTTGCGCGCCAGATTTCCTGGCTGTGCCCAATGTGGGCTGCGCGCTGCATATCGGCGGCATGATGTCAGGATGGCCGGATTCTCCGGAGGTCCTGCACCCGATCACATTGATCGCTCGCAGTCTGGCCGAATCCGACTGATATAATCCAGTTAATGTCGCGGACCCTCTCCACGCTGGACCAACTCATTTCGGGCGCCGATCGGGCCCTGCGCACGGTATTTTCCAGCGCGCCTGTACCCGCCCGGGAGAATCCCGCTGCCGATCATCCGGAGACTGTCCACGACGAGCGCGCACGGCGACATGTCGCGGGACTGATGCGCGTCAATCACGCCGGGGAGATCGCCGCCCAGGGGCTCTATCAGGGGCAGGCTGCCACAGCCCGCCTTGCAGAGGTCCGTGAGTCCATGGAGATCGCCGCGGACGAGGAAAACGATCATCTCGCCTGGTGTCAGGATCGCCTTACGGAACTAGGCAGCCGGCCCAGCCTGCTGAACCCGGTCTGGTACGCGGGAGCGTTCGCCATAGGAGCAACAGCCGGGCTGGTCGGTGACCGGTGGAGCCTGGGCTTTGTGGCCGAGACCGAGCATCAGGTCGTCCGTCATCTCGAACAGCACCTCACCCGACTGCCGGAACAGGACCAGCGCAGCCGCGCCATCCTGGAGCAGATGAAGTCGGACGAACAGAGGCATGGCGCCAATGCCGAGGACGCCGGTGCCGCGGCACTCCCCGCGCCTGTTCGCGGACTCATGGGAGTGGTCGCAAAATTGATGACCCGTGGCGCCTACCGGTTCTGACGACGCAGTGATTCGCTTGCTCTCAGCGTCCCCGTGTATTAAAAGAAACCTCGTTTTACATATTCACCCAGCTCAGGGGCTGCCAAATGGCTGAATCAGCTCAGAATCTCAGCGACGTCCCCGCGATTAACAAATTCCTCGG
>Ga0316187_10005138_pt1 | contig 11315 bp, 8 predicted proteins | sample CroRivburrow1_MG_FD_204927 | JGI IMG/M metagenome (GOLD analysis project Ga0316187, IMG submission 204927) | Coastal sediment microbial communities from Maine, United States - Cross River worm burrow 1 | ecosystem: Environmental > Aquatic > Marine > Coastal > Sediment | place: USA: Maine...
AGTCATTCCGATGATCGACATCATGATGTTCCTGCTCGTGTTCTTTGTCGTGATTTCGCTGAAGATGATTGCCGGTACCGGGGTCGATATGGAATTGCCGGGCTCGAAGACAACCAAGGAAATCAACACTTCGACCATCACGGTTGGTGTCACCAGGGACAGCAACATCGTGGTTGACGGAAACACCGTGACGCAGGAAGCGCTCACGGAGAAACTGGTCGAACTCAAGCAGGACCAGCAGCTTTCAGTCATTATCGCCGGCGACAAGGAGGTTCCGTTGCAGACACTGATCCGTGTCATGGACAGCGTGCGCGGAGCGGGAATCAACTCGGTGGGCATTGCTGCGACCGCCGAGAGTCAAGCAGCTGAAACCAACTAGTGTTGCGACGCACTGAAAAACCTGTCGCTCGCAGGCAGAGCCGGTCATGAGTGGTCCGAAGTTCTCGGGCCGGGGGGCATTATGGGCAACCGACCAGCTCGGTGATAAGCAGTCGCTGCCATTCTGGCGCGCGTTGATTATTGCGTTTGGCATTGAAATCATCATTCCCTTTCTCATTTATGGTGTCGACTGGTCGTTTCTGCCGTCCTTCGATGAACCGCCGCCAGTCGAAATGATGTCTGTCATTCTCGATGAGCCACCGCCCGCGCTGGAAGAGCTGCCGCCACCTCCCGAAGAGCCCAAAGAGGAGGAGAAGCCCGAGCCGAAGCCACCCAAAGTGGTGAAAAACGTCACCCCGATTGAGCCGCCGAAGCCGCTGCCTGATGAGGTGCCGTCAAATATCCCGCTGCCGAAACCGGAGCCGAAACCGGAACCCGAACCCGAACCGGAACCCGAGCCGGAGCCCGAACCACCGGAGTTGCCGCCATTGCCCTCGGTGTTCCAGGACGTGAAGCCGGTACGTAAGGTCAAGCCCAAGTATCCGCGGGAGGCAGAAGACCAGAAGATCGAAGGCCGGGTGAAGGTGAGGCTGAGTGTCGATCTCGATGGCAGTGTCAGTGACGTGGAGATCCTGATTTCGGAACCGCCCGGCGTATTTGAAGAGGAAGTGCTGAAAGCGGTGAAAAAGTATCAGTTCAAACGCGATGGCACGACCTACAAAGCCGATCAGCTGATCATTTTCAAACTCGACCCCTGATTGCGCTGGTGGGGCAGTTCAGGGAGCAGGTGCGGCCTCTGTGCTGAGGGAGCGTGGGAGTTGCGCGTTGTGCGGTCCAAACACCAGCCCGAATCTGGAATCGGGGAAATGCTGTCGATTGCGATTGAAGCCGGTTCCCGGAATTTCGCGCACCTCATGCGCAGGACAAGAAGTTGCCGCTGGTCCCTGAGCGCGCAGACGGGAGCGGTCAGGAGGCGATCAACAGCGCTGTGCCTGTAGTCGATACGGATGTCCCGGTCTCGCCGGATCGAAAAAGCCCGCTTCTCAGCGGGCTTTTTTCTTATACAAGGCGAGTCAAAGCGGAGCCCGGCGGCTGGCGCCACCGGGCAGTAGCGTCAGCTGTACGCCATCGAAGGCAACCAGGTAACGATTCCCGGCACCACGATACACAGGAACAATCCGATCACCTGAATCAACAGGAACACCAGTGCGGATTTGAATATGGTTGCCATACTGATCTCCGGCGGGCAAACACCTCGCAGGTAAAACAGCGCGTAACCAAATGGCGGACTGAGAAACGACATTTGCATGTTGACCAGATACAGCACACCAAACCAGAGAACCACGACACTGCTGTCGACACCCGGCAGGCCGAACAACCCGCCGAACTCGAGCGACTGGATAATGGGTATGAAGATGGGCACCGTGAGCAGCAGGATGCCGACCCAGTCCAGAAACATGCCGAGAAACACCAGCATTACCATCATCACGATCAGTATTCCGTAAGGGTTCAGGCCGGTGCTGAGGATGCTTTCGGTAATGAAGGCCTGGCCGCCCTGGAGGATGAAAAATCCGACGAAGATCGATGCGCCAAAGATAATCCACAGCACCATTGCCGACGCGCGGGCTGTCGTGATGGAGGCTTCGCGCAGTGATTGCAGCGAGAAGCGCTTGTGCAACATCGATACGATGATTGCACCAAACGATCCGATACCCGCTGCTTCCACCGGCGTGGCGATGCCGCCGAACAGCAGCCCCAGCACCAGGAAGACGAGAATGACTGGCGCAATCAGTCTGCCCAGCAGCTTCAGCTTGCCGAATAAATCCACACGCTCTTCCTTTGGCAGCGCGGGCCCGAGCTTTGGATTGAGCCAGGTGCGTACCAGCACGTAGGCCACATACATTCCGGAGAGCATTAACCCGGGAAGTATCGAGCCGAGATAGAGCTGACCTACGGACTGTTGTGCGACCACGGCGTAGAGAATCGCAAGGATGGACGGCGGGATCAAAATACCGAGTGTGCCACCTGCCATGATCGATCCAAGCGCGATCTTGTGGTCGTAGTTGCGTTTGAGCATGGCTGGCAGGGCGATGATGCCCATGGTTACGACGGCCGCTCCGATTACGCCTACCATCGCCGCGAGAATGGTCGAGGCAAGAATGGTCGCCGCGGCCAGGCCGCCGTTTAGACCACCCATCCACTTGTAGACCACATCGAACATTTCCTCGATCAGGCCGGCTCGTTCGAGCATGGATGCCATGAAGATAAACAATGGAATCGCAGCCAGATCCGGGTTGGCCATCAGTGGGAAAATCCGCGTCGGAATGATGTTCACCATGGTCGGGCCGCCGACCAGATAGATGAATACGACACCCAATCCACCAACAACGAAGGCCATTGGCAGCCCGGCCATCAGCAGCAGTGCCAGCGTCCCGAACATCAGGAACGTCAACGATTCAATATCCGTATCGATGAGCACTTCGCCTAAGGAAAACAGGAAGCGTTCTTCCTCGTAGGGATCGTAGAACAGGATATTGATGCCTTCTATCAGGCAAATCAGCACGACTGCGGACGTGGCCGCAATCATGATCCAGGTCCAGATTTTTCCGGCGGAGCCCGGCTTCATACCAGGGTTGGAAGTGGTGGTAGTCATACGGTTTTACCTCCGGCCGTGCGAACAAAGAGCAGGATGTCCTTGACCAGTTTCGACAAACCGGCGAGCGTGAGCAGGATGCCACCGATTACCATTGCGCCTTTAACCGGATAGAACTGGACCTGCCAGGTCTCTTCAGTGACTTCGTGCATGTCTAACGAATCGAAAAAGAAGCGCCAGCAACTGCCAGCCAGCGCAATGGCAAAAATGAAGAAGAATGTCGACGTGAAAATGTCCATGCCTATCTGCGCACGCCGGGGCAACTTGATATAGACCACGTCGACACGAACGTGATCACCATGCAGGAGTGCGAAGCCGCCAGCGAGCAGATACTGCATGCCGAACATCAGGTACGAGGCCTGGTGCGCCCAGATGGTCGGAGCGTCAAAAATATAGCGCGATACCACTTCGTAGAAATAGACGCAGACCGCGTTTACAGTCCACAGCGATACGAACAGCCCTGATTTTTCGGTCAGCCAGTCGAGCCCCCGTGTGAAGGCGTTACCCGGCGCGTGCAGTGCCGGATCTTCCTCGGCGAGCACTTTGATAGCGGTTTCCTCGTCGGGAGTGCCACTGGGTTTGGCGTCGCGCGTGAACCACATGAAAATCAGCGGCATGATTGCCAGCCAACCCCAGTAGATCCAGTGCGGCAGTATGAAATTGGTTGCCTCAGACATGTTTCCTCCCGGTTGTCCGTGCAACGCGAACGGCGGATGGCAAGGCCATCCGCCGTGGCTGCCGGACAAGTTATTAGCGAGTTAGAGCTTGAGGCCCTTGACGTCAGCCTGAGTCAGATAGCCCATATAGGGGTTCAGCATGAAGTCACGCTGTAACTCAAACACGCGCTTGGCGTCCTTGTTCTTCTTTGCCCACTGGTACCAGACCGGAATGGCCGCCTTGCGGAAGCGGGTGACGTCTTCTGCTGACAGGCGCGAGACCGTGGTGCCTTTCTTCAGAAATATTTCCATCGCCTCCACATTCGCCTTCTGAATGGTAACGAAATGATGCACCGAGTAGGTTTGCACCTGTTCCTCGACCAGGACCTGCATCTGCTTCGACAAACGCTTCCATGCCCGCATATTGACTGTCAGATCCATCAGATCGACCGGTTGGTAAAGAGAAGTCTGTCCCGGAGGGCCCATGCAGATGATGTACTTGGTCACCTCGGCAAACCCCAGATCGAGGTTGATCGCCGGGCCGACATAGTCAGCGGCATCAATTGTGCCTTTCTCCAGAGCCGGGTAGATGTCGGAGCCGGGCATGCTGGTCGTGCTCACACCGAACTGCTCGAATACCTGCGACACCATTCCGCCCGGCAGGCGGATCTTCATTCCCTTGAGCTGATCCAGGCTGTTGACGGGTTTTTTCGAGTGGATGATGTTCGCGTCGTGCTGAATCGGTCCGACATAGAACAGGCCGAACTTGCTGAAGATGTCACGCGTCATCTCGAGCATGCCGAGACCGTAGAACATCGTGTCCCAGTGGCTGGTCTGGTCCGGTCCTGCCGGATAGGAGGACAGAAACACCGAGGCCGGGATCTTGCCTGACCAGTACAGCGTGAAGGGATTCATTGCCTGCAGCACACCGGTGCGTACAGCGTCGAACAGTGCGTTGTTGTCGGCGGCAACCGCCTTTGCCGGAAACGGCTTGATCGCCAGTTCACCACCCGATTTTTCCTTGAACGCGTTCGACCACTCTTCAAACAGCTTGTAACCGGTAGTGCCTGCATCCCAGCTTGACTGTACTTTCCATGTCTGGGTCTTGGCTGCCTCGGCGTTGCGGATATGAGGTGCACCCAGCAGAAGAGCCCCTCCGGCCAGGGTGCCGGCCTTGAGCAACTGGCGGCGGCTTGTGTCTGCCGGCGCGTCGCTCAGCGCTTTCTGATTCACACTTGTTGATTTATCAGTCATTTTTCCTCCTTGAGTGGTTTTTGTGGCGACGCTTTGCCGTCGGCAGTTTCGGGCAAGGGCGAAATGATGAAGGACGACGTTGATCAGATCAAGGCGGGATTGGTCTCCGGGCCGTTCGGACGCCCACCATCCGGGCGTCTGCCAGTGCGGTTGGCGACGTCAGGTAATGTAGACTTGCGCACTTGCAATTGCTTTGAGACGGGTTCCACAGACCCGTATAACCTACAAGATCAGGGGGAGAATCGATGCCTTCGATTTCGCGCCGCTCCAGCGAACTGGGGACGGAAAACGCGTTCGTGGTGCTTGCGGAAGTCAGTGAACTGCAGCGCCGGGGCAAGGATATCGTGTCGTTTTGTATCGGGCAGCCGGATTTTCCGACGCCGAAAAACATCCGCGATGCCGGCATTCAGGCAATCAATGATGGCAAGCACGGCTATACGCCATCGGCCGGTATCGTCGAACTGCGGGAGGCTGCGGCCAGTTATCTGAACCGCACGCGCGATCTTGATTACGCTGCCGATGACATTGTGGTTGCCGCCGGTGCCAAGCCGTTCATCATGTATTCGGTGCTGGCGACCACCGATTACGGCGCCGGTGAAGAAGTCATTTATCCCAACCCCGGGTTTCCGATCTATGAATCGCAGATCCGGGCCAACGGCGCGGTACCCGTGCCGATTCATTTACGTGAATCACGCGGTTTCAGCTTTGATCCGGATGAACTCGAGTCCAGGATCACCGGCAAGACGCGCTTGCTGATCCTGAACTCACCGCAAAACCCGACCGGCGGCATTATTCCGCGCGCGGATATGGAGGCCATTGCAGATATTCTGCGCCGCCATCCACAGGTATGGGTATTTGCTGACGAAATCTATTCACAGCTTTGCTATGACGACGAGTTTGTGTCGATCACCAGCTTTCCCGATATGCTCGAACGCAGCATTGTGTGTGACGGTGGGTCGAAAACGTGGGCAATGACGGGCTGGCGGCTCGGGTTTGCTGCCAATCGTCAATTGGCACCTGTGTTCACCCGTTGGGTAACGAACACCGAGTCGTGTGCGTCGCATATTTCACAGTGGGCTGCGGTTGAAGCCCTGAACGGTGAACAGTCCGGGGCAAGGCAGATGCGCGAGCAGTTTCTGGAACGGCGAAACCTGATTGTCGAGTTGTTAAATGAGGTGCCGGGTGTGCGTTGCCAGATGCCGGGCGGCGCATTCTACGCATGGCCCAACGTTACTCAAGCGTGCGAAATGGTTGGTGCGAGCGATTCCGAGGACTTCCGCAAGCGATTGCTCAATGAGGCTGGCGTCGCGGTGCTGGCGGACATTCACTTCGGTGCCCGGGTGCCCGATGAAGGGCAGCACATTCGCTTCAGTTACGCCGCTTCCAACGAAGCAATCCGCGAAGGCGTATCGCGCTTGGCGCAGTTCATCGAGAAAAACTCGAAAATCCAGAGATCTGCCTGAGCCTGCTGCGATCAGGCAACAAGCTCGGGAAAGCCGGTTTTCTGCAAGCTTTCGCTTGCCGCCGGCCGGGTCCCGTGGAGAGCAAGTGCATGCTCATGCCGCGAGGCGTTGCGCATGCTCCCGAATGCTGTGAAAACGGATGTCCGGCCAGCGTTCCATTGTGAGGTCCAGATTCGGCTTGGACGTGGCGAGATAGGCGAGGCTGCCTGACGCGTCCAGCGCCAGGTTGCCGGCGAGTTGTTTCTGGAATTCGGCCAGCTTGCGCGGATTCTCGCTGGTCACCCAGCGCGCGCCGTAGAAACTCATCGAGCGTGTCGTCGCGTCAACACCGTACTCAGCCTTGAGGCGGTGAGCGACGACTTCGAACTGCAACAGGCCGACCGCGCCCAGTATTACCTCGTTGCCTACCATAGGCCGGAACACCTGGATCGCACCTTCCTCCCCCAGTTGCTGCAAGCCCTTTTGCAGTTGCTTGCTCTTGAGCGGATCACGCAGGGTGACGCCCTGGAATAGTTCGGGCGCGAAGTAGGGAATGCCGACGAAGTTAAGTTTCTCTCCGACCGTGAATGTATCGCCAATGTCGATGCTGCCGTGATTAAGCAAGCCGATAATGTCGCCGGGCCAGGCGTCCTCGACGGTCTCGCGTCGCTGCGAAAGAAAACTCACGACCTGGCTGGCCCGGATTTCCTTGCCGCTGCGCACGTGGAACAGTTTCATCCCGCGTTCGAATCGTCCTGAACATATTCGCAGGAAGGCGATGCGGTCACGGTGCTGCGGGTCCATGTTGGCCTGTATCTTGAAAACGAAGGCAGAAAACTTCGTTTCATCGGGGGAGACATCACGTTCCAGCGTGGCCCGCGAACCGGGCGGCGGGGCATCGTCAATCAGCGCATCGAGGGCCTGGTCGACGCCAAAGTTGTTCATTGCCGAACCAAAGAACACCGGTGTCAGTTCACCTTCCAGAAAATGTTCGCGATCGAACTCCCGGGCGTCCGAGTGTATTAACGATACCTCTTCCTTTGCTTCGGCAATCTCGGCGCCGAAGCGCTCGAGCAGAGGCGGGTGATCCATTCCCGGGACAATCTCGACTTCGTGATCCTGTGACGAAACGGCGGCCGGGTACAACAGTGTTCGATCACCCCGCAGGTCGTAGATGCCGGCGAAACGCTTGCCCATTCCGATCGGCCAGGTGACGGGGGCGCAGTGTATGTTGAGTACGTTCTCGATTTCATCGATCAACTCGAGAGGGTGTCGGCCTTCACGGTCGAGTTTGTTGATGAAGGTGATGATCGGTGTATTGCGCTGCCGGCAGACTTCGAGCAATTTGATGGTTTGCGCTTCGACACCCTTGGTGCAGTCGATCACCATCAACGCGGCGTCCACGGCAGTCAGCACCCGGTAGGTATCCTCGGAAAAATCGCGGTGGCCAGGCGTGTCCAGCAGGTTGATGATGCAGTCACGGTATTCGAACTGCATTACCGAGCTGGCGACAGAAATACCGCGCTCCTTCTCGATCGCCATCCAGTCCGACGTGGCGTACTTGCCGGATTTGCGAGCCTTCACCGTGCCAGCGGCCTGAATGGCCCCACCGAACAGCAGCAGTTTTTCGGTCAGGGTCGTCTTGCCGGCGTCAGGGTGCGAAATAATCGCGAATGTCCGGCGCCGTGCGACTTCAGGTGTTGTCGGTGTGGTGAATCGTTCCAATGGCTTTTCGGTGAAGATTTGCGTTGTGCGGCATAGCCGACGGAGGGGCCGAATTCTACCCATTGTTGCTGCGCGCGCCAAACCGCCGCGCGGGGCCCTGCTGTGCCGCCTTCTCCTGCCAGGCAGGCTTTAGCCGCAGGTTGATGGTCTGAGGCTGCCGATGCGGACCTGCCCGGTTTTATTGGAAGGCCGGGCGAGCTACAGTTCGGTTTCAACTCGTCAGCCATGAAACGGCCATCATGAAGTGGCCGCTACGGACCAATTATGGAAATCCTTGTTCTCTTGCTCTTGTTTGTCCTCAATGGCGTCTTCTCGATGTCCGAGATTGCAGTGGTGTCGGCTCGCAAAGCACGTTTGCAGCAACTTGCCAATGAAGGCGACAATCGCGCCGCGAGTGCGTTGACGCTGGCTCGCGATTCATCGAGATTTCTGTCGACGGTACAGGTGGGGATAACGTTTGTCGGTATTTTCAGCGGCGCGTTCGGGTATGCGGCGCTGGCGGACGGCCTGTCGCTGTGGCTATCGACCGTGCCAGTGTTTGCTGGCTACAGTGACGCACTCGCGCTCGCCATCGTCGTGATTGTTGTCGCATATTTTTCGCTGATCATTGGCGAACTCGTCCCGAAACGCCTGGCCTTGCTCAACCCCGAGGGAATTGCCTCGGTAACGGCCGGGCCAATGCGTATCCTGTCGAGCGCCGCCAGCCCCATCGTGTCGTTTCTGAGTGGTTCTACCGATCTGGTGTTGCGTTTGCTCGGTCCAGTCGCGTCCAGGCAGTCGCCGGTGAGTGAGGGCGAAATCCGCGTGCTGATGGAGCAAGGTACCAGCGCTGGTGTATTCGATGAGTCAGAGCAGCAGTTGGTGCACAACGTACTGTTGCTCGATGAGCGGTCAATTGTCGCCGAAATGACACCGCGCCGCGATGTGGTGTTCGTCGACCTTGATGATGTGTTGTCTGCGAGTCTGGAAAAGATCGCCGCCAGCCACCACTCGCGCTTTCCCGTATGTCGTGGTGGACCGGAGAATATCGTCGGCGTCATCCATGCCAAAGACATTCTTGCACGCAAGGTCGCCGGCGAAGAGATTGATCTGGCGGCGTGCATGAAGGAAGCCTTGTTCGTCCCGGAGACGCTTACCTGTATCCGCATGCTGGCAACGTTCAAGACATCGACGCTACAGACAGCGTTTGTTGTGGACGAGTACGGGGATTTTCTTGGGTTGGTGACGATCAACGATATTCTCGAGGCCATTGTCGGTGACCTGCCTTCCTCGCATAGTGGAGGCGAGCAGATGGTCATCGAGCGCGGGCCTGGCTCCTGGCTCATTAACGGCATGTTCGACCTGATTGACCTGAAGGCACTGCTGGGTCTGCGCGAACTGCCGGACGAGGGTGTGAACGCCTACCACACGCTGGGCGGGATGGTAATGATCCATATGGGGCAGGTGCCGCAACCCGCCCAATCGTTTGTCTGGGGTGGCTACCGGTTCGAGGTTGTCGACATGGACGGGACCCGGGTGGACAAGGTGCTGGTAACGCGTTTGCCTGAAACCGAAGCGCTGCGGCGGGACGACAACGATCGCTAGGTTGCCGGCGCGTTAACGGGCAAGCGTATTGGTCGGCAGACGCTCTTGCAGGATATCCTGCATGCGGGTCTCGATGGCCGGCTTGATGCGCTGGTGGGTCAGGATGTAGAAGCGTCGCTCGCGAACAGCATCCAGTACCGCGTCGGCGACTTGTTCCGCAGAAATTTTTCCCGACTCGACAGCGTGACGCAAACCCTCTTCGCGGCGCAATTGCTCTTCGGATTTCTCCCGGTCCTCGCGCAGGTGCTCCGGGCGGTTACGCTCCGATTCGGCAATACGCGTGGGTACGTACGCCGGGCACAGCACTGAGCATCGAACCTTGTCGGTGCAGGCAACCAGATCATGGTGCAGGCACTCCGACATGGAGACCACGGCGTGCTTCGTGACGCAGTACAAACCCATACCGGGAAGGGTGAGCAGACCTGCCACGGACGCGGTATTGACGATGTGTGCGTCGACATCCTGTTTCAACAGGATGGGGGTGAAAACGCGAATGCCGTGGATCACGCCCCACACGTTAGGGCCCATCGCCCATTCCCAGTCCTTGACCGAGTGTTCCCAGATCACACCGCCGGGGGCTACGCCGGCGTTATTGCAGACGATGTGAATGCCACCGAAGGCTGCCAGAGATTTCTCGGCCAGCGCCTCAACGTCGTCAGCCCGGGAAACATCGCAACGCACGGCAATGGCGTCGTGACCCGCCTGGTGAAATTCGGCGAGGGATGCGTCGAGCGTCGTCTGCTCAATATCCGCGAGCACGATCTTCATGCCTTCACGAGCGAACCGCCATGCCATGGCACGGCCAAGGCCGCTGGCACCGCCAGTGACTACCGCAACACGATCCTTGAAATCCTTCATTTTTCAACCTCATTTGAGCTGCGACGAGTCTAGCATGCGGCCTTTGGAACGGCGGCGAGCCGATGCTCGAGGCTCTTCGTTGCGCGCGCGTTGCCACGCCGGGCTTTCGATGTTCAGGTCGCGGCAGGGGGGGGTGTTCGTCGGTCGTCGGATTGTTTCGCGGTTGAGATCGGCCGTCCAGACCGCGTTCGGCATGCGATAATCATCGCCAATCAGGAGGAGAGCATGCACGAACAATTCATTGGAACCAAGCCGGTGGATGAGCGACACGGCTTTGATTCCGGGCGCCTCGAAACGTACCTGCGCGAACACATCGACGGGTTTTCGGGACCGCTAGAGGTCGAGCAGTTCAGTGGCGGTCAGTCCAATCCGACATTCCTGCTCAAGGCGGGAAACGCCAGATACGTACTGCGCCGGAAACCGCCGGGCAAACTGCTGCCGTCGGCGCACGCTGTCGATCGCGAGTATCGCGTCATCAGCGCGCTGCACCAGACTGAAGTCCCGGTGGCGAAAACGTTCTGTCTTTGCGAGGACGATTCGATAATTGGCACGGCTTTCTATGTCATGGATTACATCGAAGGCCGGGTGCTATGGGACGGGCTTCTCCCCGATATGGTGCCTGACGAGCGCCGCGCAATTTACGATGAACTGAACCGTGTCATCGCGGCACTCCACAAGGTCGATTACACCGAGGCCGGGCTCGCCAGCTTTGGCAAACCGGGGCAATACATCGAACGGCAGATCAATCGCTGGATCAAGCAGTAC
>Ga0316187_10005139_pt1 | contig 11311 bp, 5 predicted proteins | sample CroRivburrow1_MG_FD_204927 | JGI IMG/M metagenome (GOLD analysis project Ga0316187, IMG submission 204927) | Coastal sediment microbial communities from Maine, United States - Cross River worm burrow 1 | ecosystem: Environmental > Aquatic > Marine > Coastal > Sediment | place: USA: Maine...
AAACAAACTGGCAATAAATGGACTGACTTGCTGTTGACGCCTAGTACCTGACCAGGGCATCAGATCACCGTCCAATGCTGATCCTTACGACAATCCAGTCCGACCCTTATTACTATTCACATATCCAGATGTGGAGAGCTTAACGCACTGTAAGGGTTACACTTTTTTAACAAAAACGGAGGCGTGTGCACTTGATTTAAATCAATTTCCACGGACCTTCGGAAGAATAAAACCCAATGCGTAACCAGCCGTGCCGGCTAAAACAAACTGATTTGCCTGTCGTCGCCAATCACCTGGTCGAACTCAAGCCCCAGCGCACCGAGCACAGGCTCCGCCACGGGCCGGATCTGCTTGTCGATATAGTGCTCTCGGTCGATCTCGTGCTGGATGTTGTCTACTGGTTCGGGACCGTCCACCGTGATGACGTAAGACACGACGCGGCCTGGCGGCCTGGCGGATTTCCGTGCCGCGGCCACGTGCGGCGGCGTGCTCGCCGTATAACTGTCGAGCCTTTTGCGCAGCCCCTTGTGATACACGAGGTCCTTGTCCATTGTTCCCTCCCTCACATGTTTCACCATCCCGGCCAGGAATCTTTCCACGGGCTCGCCTTTGAACAGCCGGACATAAAGTTCGCGCTGGACGTTCCGGGCGAGGTCGGTCCAGTCCCGCCGGACGACCTCCATGCCCACGAACTCGATCTTCCCGGTATCCAGCCTGCCGGCATAACGCTTGCGGGCCCCGCCGGCGCCACCCCGTACGGCGGGCAGGAACAATTCGCTGTATACCTTCTCGAACTCCAGTTCCAGGCGGCAGGGGACCTGCCACCGGGATTCGACATAGCTGCTGATGTCCATGCTCAACTGTTCCGCGAGAGATGCCCCCTGCTCACGAAGTTCGCCCAGCTCTCCGCTTCCGGGGGTCACGAACAGACTGTCGGTATCCCCATACAGCACCTGGTGCCCCCTGGCCTCGAACCATCTTTTGGCCCACAGCAGAAAGTGCTTGCCCTGGCCCGTGATGGCGTTGGCGATCGCGGGATTGTAGAAACGGCAGGCGGGCGTCCCGAGCACACCATAGAAGGAATTCATCAGTATCTTGATGGCCTGTGACGCGACCTGGTCTCCCGCGTGTTTGGCCGCCTCGCGACGTGGGAACAGCGTGTCGAGAAGGCGGGGCAGGATACCCGGTTCGCGGCTGAAACACGCCCCGCTCACGGTTACTATCAGCTCGGGATCGCCGGAGTTCGTTTCATGGTACCCCAGAGGGTCGATGTTAAGGGTCCGGATGATCGACGGGTACAGGCTCTTGAAGTCGAATACCCAGACATTGCTGTGGCGGCCGACCCGGGGTTCCAGCACGTGTCCTCCGGATTGCGCCGCCGTTGACACGCTGGCGTCAAGCGAGCGGACCGAAGGCGCCACGACCTTGCGTTTGGAAAGCGCGCTCAGGTAGAGAAAATCGAAGGAGGCGATGCTTGCGGCAACCCGGTCCGGAGTCATCCCGGTCAGCCGGCTGCGCGCCACGGCAAGGTCGATCAGTTTGAGAGAATCCAGGATCTCCAGCGCCAGCCTGGCATCGGTCGCCGCGTAGTGCACGAAGGCACCCAGATCATGACGGTAGTTGCGCTGGATCTCACCGACCCGGTCGTTCACGTCTCCGGCAACCGCCTTCCCCTCCCCCAGCACCTGGCGCGCAACGGCGTCGAGGGAATAGTCCTCCATACGGATGAACGCACCGCGCAGCAGGTCGATCCCGTCCAGCACCACCCGACCGGGAATGGTGGCGCTGCCGCTGCCGAAGTACCCCTGGGCCGGTCGAATGCGAATCCCGCCGGCGTCCCGTCCCGGATCGAGAGGAATCCCGCAGCGGGCCGCGATGCGGGCAAGTACGGTCAGGTCGAAATCGATCACGTTCCAACCGGTCAGGATATCCGGATCTGCCTCCCTGACCCGTCTGCAGAACGCCTCGATTGTCTCTCGCTCCGTGCAAAAACCCCGGGCCCCAGCGGGCAGCGGGCGGGAGCCCGGATCCACGACCAGAACCTCACTTGTTTCGCAACCGTACAATGAAATCGCCAGCAGCTTGCCGGCGGACGCGTCCGTTTCGATATCGAACGACAACACCGTGGGTGAGAATTCGACCTCCGCTGGAGAAACAGCCGGATCGTCGTAGATCCAGTCCACACGCTCGCCTGCGGTGCGGGGACCTTCTATTTCGCAGCCACCGCGTATGTCGCGATCGATCAGGTAGCGCACGGCAAACCGCACATCGGCCTCGAAAGTGTCGATGCCCAGAGCGTGGAGTCGGTCCCGGACGCGGGGTGCGTCCTGCGGCACACCGACCGTAATGCGGGCGCCCCGCGCCCCGTCGAATGTGCGCTGTACTGCTGGCGCCGATTCTATCCCGCAGGCCGCGGCGCGTTCGCGGTCGCATTCACGGATGTAGAAATGCGGCTGCTGGCGGTGATCCCGTATGAGGAAGGTTTCACCACCCGACAGCCTGCCGAACAGGTACACCACAGGCGCACCGCCCTGGATCCGGTAGCTGGCCTGGATGATAAACCCGCGCATGTTCCCCGATTCGTTGCTGTCAACTTTACGCCGGAATTCCGGAACTCTTCCGCCTCACCGCGTACCCAGTCTCACCGGCCGATCCGGTGCTGGAAAAACCCGGTCCAGATCTTGGAGATCCCGCGATTCGAGCCGCACTTCCAGCGCTTCGAAATTCTCCCTGATGCGCTCCGGACGGCTGGACTTGGGTATGACCACGACGCCGTCCTGATGGAGCAGCCAGGCCAGCGCCACCTGGGCGGCGCTGGCATTGTGCCTTCTCGCGATATCCGCCAACACGGCCGATCGCAGCAGACTGCCGTGCGGGTCCAGCGGACAATAGGCCATGACCGGGACCCCCCGCTGCCGGCACCAGGGCAGCACGGCCCACTCCGCCTCGCGGTGAGCAAGGTTGTAAAGGATCTGGTTGGTACCGAGCAATTCCGTATCTGCCGCCCCGATCTTCTCGAGATCGGCGAGGTCGAAATTGCTGACGCCAAAGTCCCGGATCTTGCCGCTGTCCCGCAGTGCGTTGAAGCCCGCGAAGGTCTCCTGCAGCGGTACGCTCCCCGTCCAGTGGAGCAGATAAAGATCGATGTGGTCGGTTTTCAGTCGGCGCAGGCTGCGCTCGCAGGCCTCGACGACGCCCGTGCGGGTCGCGTTGTGCGGGTAGACTTTGCTGACGATAAAAGCCTGGTCCCGACGGCCAGAAATCGCCTCACCGACCACTTCCTCTGCTCCGCCCTCGCCGTACATCTCGGCGGTGTCTATCAGGCTGATGCCCAGGTCCATCCCGTAACGGAGCGCCTCGACTTCCGCTTTCCTGTGCGTGACCTGTTCACCCATGTGCCAGGTGCCCATGCCGAATACGGGCATCGAAGTTCCTGCGGGCATTTTGACCTCGTGCATGTTCATCCTCGCCAAAGTTTCTCGTCGCTGAAAGATACCATGCCCCGAACCACCGCCGGTGCTCTCGACGTTCATTGTGCCGGCGGCAATGCTAATATCATACCTGTACACTTCACCATCGACCTTCCTCCCGGGAAAGGGATCAGGAACAAACGTAACTGTCAGAAGCAACGGTCAGAACACTCCATGAAGTGCGGCGTCATCACCCCCATCGGACCCGGTCATGCCGATCTCGCCAGGCAGGCGGAATCGAGCGTGCTGGATGCTGTGCAGCACAGCAAGGGTAGTTTTGACGATATCGAGTGGTTCCCTGTGGAGGATCCGCGGGGCGAACTTGGACGGTCACGGGCGAGAAACATCGGGATCGACTCCGCCCGGGAAGCGGGCTGCGACTGGTTGTTCTTCCTCGACGCCGACGACCTTATCGCGATGGATGCCTTCGACACGGTATCGGCGCTGCTGGACCAGTGCGACGCCGTCTGGGGCGCTATCTGCGAACTCAAAGAGTCCGGCCCGGCGTTACGGGACTCGCAGGTGCTCGAAATCAAGGACTACGCCGCGCTCATCACGCACGACCCCTACCTCACTCTACAAATGGGACATTTCGTCAAGGCGTCATGCCTGGAGGAAAAACCATTCGACGAGACTCTGGATACCGGAGAGGACTTCAAGTACTACCTTGCCCTGTGGAAATCCCATCGCTGCATCAAGATCCCGAAGCCGCTGTTCGTCAACCGCCGTGGTCAGCACTCTACCGGACCCCGATCCGCCAGCGGGCGCGAGTGGGGGGAGGCGGCGCGGAAGCTGATAGCGGAAGCGCGGGCAGGGAGGGCCGATGCAGGGCCACAGACACCCAACGGTGAGGCAAAGGACCGGCAGCCGCCCGGGAAGGAGGAGCAGCCGTTTCGTTACACCTACTCGCAGGGCCTGGGGGAACTGTTCGAGCAACTCGACATCACCCTCCTGGTGACGACTTATCAGGCCGGCAAGCTGTGCGTATTCCGGTCACGCCAAGGAAAGATCAGTATGCTGCCCCGCTCGTTCAAAAAAGCCATGGGCGTAGCCGCAGACGCAAGGCGTATGGCCGTCGCCACCCAGCACGAAATCTGGTTCCTCCAGAACGAGACCGTGATCGCCCCAAAGGTCGAGCCCAGGGACACCTACGACGCCTGCTACATACCCAGGCGGTCCCACGTCACCAGCAACATCGACCTGCACGAGATCGCCTGGGGCGGCGATCAGCTGTGGCTGGTCAACACTTTGTTCTCGTGCCTGGCCACCATCGAAAATCGTTCGAGCTTCGTACCACGCTGGCACCCGCCTTTCGTCAGCGCACTTTCCCGACATGACCGCTGTCACCTGAACGGGCTGGCCATGCAGAACGGGATGCCGGCGTACGTCACCATGTTCGCCCAAACCGACACGCCCCAGGGATGGCGCGAGCACAAGCTCGACGGCGGCATCATCATGCACGTGGGGAGCGGCGAGGTCGTGGCGCGCGGCCTGTCAATGCCCCACTCCCCCCGCATCCACGGCGGCAGGCTATGGGCGCTCGATTCGGGCAACGGGCGGCTGGTCTGCGTCGATGCGCACAGTGGCCACGTGGAATCCGTGGTTCAGTTCGACAGCTATCCGCGGGGCCTGGCTTTCTGCGGCTGTTTTGCCTTCGTCGGACTGTCCAAGGTCAGGGAAAAGCGGGTTTTTGGCGGTGTACCCATCGCGGACAACGACATTGAACGGCACTGTGGCGTTGCGGTTGTGGACCTGAGGCGGGGTGTGATCGCCGGCAAGCTCGAGTTTGAACGCAGCGTCGAGGAGATCTTCGACGTGCAGATCCTGGAGGGCATACGCTATCCTACGGTCATAGGTTTCGACCAGGACACCATAGAACGGGCGGCATTGATCGAATCCCTGCGTCCGCTGGAGGCGTCGCCGGTGCGACCGCTGCCGGTCTCCGACAAGGCGGCCGCAAAACAGAAGATTACGGACGGCCTGCAGTACCTCAAAGCAGACTTCAAGGAAGAGGCAGCGGCCTGCTTTCGGCAGGCGGTGCAACTGGCACCGGATTTCCCGAAGGCGCTGAACAATCTTGGCTACGTGCTGCTCGAACTCGAGGACGTCGACGGCGCCATCGAAAACTGCCGGCAGGCCGTCCGCTACGATCCGGACTATCCGCTGGCACGGAACAATCTCGGCAACGCCTACCGAGCCAACAAGGAAAACGAGAAGGCGAGAGCACAATACGAGGCGGCCATCAGGCTGCGCCCAGACTACCCCCAGGCACTCCACAACCTCGGTGTCATCCTGATCGACATGAACGAGCCGGAACAGGCGAAAACGCACCTGCGTCGGGCGCTGGCGCTGCAGCCCGGTCTGGCCGTTTCCTGGAACCGGCTGGGCACTGCCTGCGCCCGCACCGGAGAATTCGGGGAGGCGCTGGCCTGCCACCAGAGGGCGGTCGAATGCGAGCCGGGCAACAACCGCCTGAAGGCCGACCTGGCATCCTGTCTCGCCGACTCCGGCCGCCTGCAGGACTCGGTGGATGCTTATCGAAAATTGCAGCAGCTTGAGCCGGACAACCTGGACGACCGCAAGGACCTCGCCATGGTTCTGCTCAAAAAGGGCGACTTCGTGGCGGGCTGGGAAGAGTACGACTCCAGGCTGATGGCGGTACGAACCGAACGGGTCAAGGTGACGCCCGAGGGAGAACAGGTCCGGGTGTCCACACCCCTGCCCACGACACCCCGCTGCGTGGATTTCCCCCAGCCGCGGTGGAGCGGAGAGCCGCTCGCGGGTCGCAGGATCCTGATCTGGTCGGAACAGGGTATCGGCGACGAGTTCATGTTTGCCAGCATGTATTCGGAGATCATCGAACAGGCCGGGTCGTGCCTGATCGAATGCGACGTGCGTACTCATTCCCTGCTGTCACGTTCTTTCCCGACCGCGGAATTCGTCGCCACGTCGACGCCTCCGCAGCCTCCGACCCAGGCTGCCGATATCGACTTCCAGTCGGCGATGGGCAGCCTGGGCCGCTGGCTGCGGCACACCGAGGAAAGTTTCCATCGGGCGAAACGGGGATACTTCCAGCCGGATGAGGCCCGCGCCGGCGAACTCAGGGCCCGCTACAGCACTGACGACGTGAAAGCAGTCGTGGGCATCGCGTTCCGCACCGCCAACCCGGCGTCCGCCTGGATGAGGAATGCGGACATGGCGCTGTGGCATTCGGTGCTGGCGCAGGCAGGCGTTCGCTTCGTCTGCCTTCAGTACGGCGATTGCACAAAGCTGCTGAACGATGTGAAGGAGGCAACTGGTGTGGAGGTATTTCAGGACACGGAAATCGACCCGATTACGGATGTCGACGGCTTTGCGGCACAAGTCGCGGCGATGGATCTCGTGCTCTCCATTGACAATTCCACAGTCCACCTTGCCGGCGCCCTGGACGTTCCGGTATGGACGCTGTTGCCCTACTCGCCGGACTGGCGCTGGATGCTGAACCGCCAGGATTCGGTCTGGTACCCCTCCATGCGTTTGTTCCGGCAGCCCTCGCCCGGTCAATGGCGCCCCGTGTTCGATGAAGTTGCCGGCGAACTCCGGCAATTCATCGCAGGCAGGACGGCGGAGCATGACTGACACCTACACGCCCTGGGACTACAACCGGCACAACGTTCTGAAAGTCCCACTGGCGCTGTATGCCACGATGCTCTATCTGAGCAAGTACATGATCCTGTTCGTGCTGCCGCGACTGCCCAGGATGAACCGCGACGACAGCATGTCCTTTCTGGAGGAGAACGACGTCACCCGGACGGACCTGGGTCTTTTGCTCGCCAGTCTTCCGGCGCTGATCGTGCTTGGCGTGGCGCTTGTCAGACGGGTGCCGGATGCGGGCAAGACCTGGCAATGGATCTGGAACAAGTGCCGGGCGTTTCTCATGGCATCCGCAACGCTGGAGCTCACCCTTTTGACCACCTACGTTCTGATGGGGAAGCGGGAACTGGACGGTGTGGTTATGGCATTCACCTATCTCGACCTGATGATCCTTATCTATCTGTTCCGATCCCGTCGCCTCATCGATGTATTCAAGGACTTTCCGGGGCCTGCGCCCCCGGCCGCCGTACCCTCTTCCGGGGCCTTTGGTCCGAAACGCCTCGGCGCACGCTCGGCGTCGCCCGCGGTGATATTCAACACCAAAGTCGCGGTGGTGCCGTTGGGTGGAAACGGCCTGCTCGAGTTCTACAGGGATTGTGTGCTCGGCATACACGCCTCGCTGAGTTCACTGGGGTACGACGTGGTTATAAGTCCCGGCTTTCTGCACACTAAACGGATGAACCTTATCGTCGGATTCGACAATGCCCAGCCCACTACCCGGGAACAGCTTCGGGAAAAGGACATCGACTATATGGTTTACGAGATCGGGTCGGTCAAAAACGGAGGAACTGGGCAGCAGGGCCAAACCCTCGATATTGAGAACGACTACCTTCCTTCGCTGGCGGCGTCCAGGCTGGTGATTTCTCCCTACCGGAACGTGGTCCGGACGCTGGCAGACAAGGACATCGAGGCGAGATACGTGCGCTGGGGTTATGTTCCCGAACTCAACGAATCGAGCCCGCTGCCGGATGAACGCCGCGACTTCGACTGCTATTTTTACGGTGAGATCACACCGGCGCGCCGTGATCTTCTGCAGACCCTGGTCGACGCGAAGCTGGCCGCGAAGGCCAGCGGTTATCCGGGGGTTCCTGCTTTCCTTCGAAACCACTATCTATCGAGATCAAAGCTGGTGCTCAGTCTGCAGCGTGGCGGAACCAGCGGTCCCGTTACCCCGTGGAGAATCATGTATGCTTTGCAGAACGGCTACTGCGTAGTGACCGAGCAACAGGAAAACGACCACGATCGCTATAACGCCTACGGTTGCGAGGCGAACACGGCGCAGTTCGCACAGCGGTGCCGGGAACTGATTGAAAGCGGGGACTACAACCACCAATGCGACGGGCAGCGGGAACGTCTCATGTCGGAGCCGATGACGGATTTTTTCAAGGGAGTGATCTGACATCATTGCCCGACCAGACGGACTGCTGCGGCTTCTATATCCTTTGCAATCTGCGCCAGATCGAACAATGGCAGTTTGTTTGGATCCTGCAACGAGCCCCTGATCTCCCGCAATTCGCCCCCTTCGGTGACCAGTTCGACGGCGCGTTCCACATACGAGTCGAGGCTGTGGGTTATGAGTGAATCGAGCCCGGCGGCGGCACAGATGCTCGCGCCCATTCGTGACGCATTCGTTTCACCGGCGCATGTGAGCAACGGCACACCCGCGGAGATGGTGGCGATACTGCTGGAGCCGCCGTTGTAGTAGAAGGTGTCCAGCGCCAGGTCGGCAAGCTGCATGCGCTGCAGGTAGCGCTCCCATGGAAGGCGAGGTGCAAACAGCACCCGCTCCGGGTCGACATCCCGAGTTGAGGCTCGCTCGCGCAGATTGAGTTGCGTCCGCTCGCACCCGCCGGATATCCACAGTACCCCCCCGGCAACACGGGACAGCAGGGTCATCCACGCGTCGAACAACGCAGGGGAAATCTTGTGATGCGCGTTGTTCGCGTTACAGAGAAACACGATTGCTTCATCCGGCAACCCGAATTCCGATCGTGACATCCTGCGCTCCGACACGTTCGTTGGCGCGCCGAAAAAAGCGTGAGGCAATCGATAGACCTGTTCTGCGTAGTACGGCTCAAGAGACTCGGGAATGAGCCAGTCGTCGGCCAGCACGTAATCGCAGATGCCGCCGCCCATCGTGTCCGGAAATCCCATCAGCATGCACTGCACCGGCGCCGGCCGGCGAGCCAGGATATCGGGGCGCGCATGCGTGGTGTAGCCCGCAAGATCTATCAGTACATCTATACCGTCGTCCCGGATCTGCCGGGCCGCCTGGGCCGATGCCGTCTGCGAGAAGTCCCTGAACACGTCACACCCGGACTCGATGGTCTTCTGCACCCCGTCCCCCGTTCGAACCAGGCTGTAGCCAAAGATCCTGAAATCCGGCCGTTTGTGCTTCCGGAACAGGGGATGAATCAGCCGGCCCACCGCGTGGTTGCGCAGGTCGGGCGAGAAATACCCGATCCTGAGTTCACCGGACGGGGTGATCTTCCGCACTCTGCTGACATTGCCCGCATCACTATCGACCTCTCGTTGAATCGATGCTGCAAGGCGACCTGCAATTCCAGTGTGCAGATCCAGCGGAACCGGCATCGTGTTCAGATCCATCAGCGATGTCGAGGGTTCCCCGCCCTTTTCCAGGTTGGCCCTGTTTTTTTGCACGATCTCGTCAATCAGGCTGTCGTAGTTGTCCCAGTCACACAGCCGCAGCCGGGCGGCGAACCAGAGGGAGAAGACGGAGAGCGAGTCCGGCTGCATGCTCAGCAGCCTTGTGTACGTATCGTAGGCGGTTTCCCAGTCCTCGCCGCGGCTTGCAAGCGTTGCCAGCCGATGCAGGTATTCAGCATTGTCGGGCTTCGATTGCAGCAGACGCTTGAGTGGTTCCAAGGCACCCCGCATGTCCTGCTTTATTTCCCGCAGATACACGAGGTTCTGCAGCGCGGGCGCATAGTCCGGCTTCAACTGGAGGGCCTTCTGGATGAGCCGTTCCGCTTTTTTCAGTTGCCCGCGGTTGATCTGGATCGCACCGAGATTCGCGTACCCCTCCGCGGTTTTCGGATCCCTTGCCAGGGCCTCCCGGTAGGCCTGTTCCGCCTCGGAGGTCCGGCCCATTCTGTGCAGGACGTTGCCGAGGTTGATGTAGGCGGGAATCAATCGTTCCTCGAGCGCAATCGCCTTCCGGAAACAGGTCAGGGCCTCCTGTTGCCGCTCCGATGCATTTTTCAGGAGGTTTCCGTACCGGAGATAGTACACGGCAAGGGAGTGGGACGGTCGCGCCCGGCACTCCAGGATGAACGCACGTGCGATGGGATCCGGCGCGCCGCTGGCGTCAATTTTTTCGCCGACGAACTGCCCGTCGTCATTCGTGACGGGAAAGGGGTTGCCTTCCAGAAATTCGTCGTGGACCATCGCGTCTGGCGCAATAATTGGGTAGATGATCTCTCCCAGGAAATGCTGGTCCGAGCTGTAGCCGCGGGTGCGGGGGTTGTCCTGCTCCAGGTAAAGAATCATGTGGCGCCGCAGCCCCCCGGGAATTTTCGCCCTGGCACCCCAGACACCGCCGTTGATCGCCGCGTGCTGCAGGGGGGAATCGCGGATAATGTGAAAAGACTTGTCGCTGGCCAGCCACTCGTCAACCGCCGCTTTCTCCCGTTTGTTCAGGCGGGAATCCGTATCGCGAAAGATCACGACACCGACATCGTCGTCATCCAGGGCATAGAAGCGCCAGAACAATCCCATCCACGACCCCGGCTCATCCATCCCGATAATTTCAACGTGCTCGAACTTCGCCAGCCTCTCCAGCGTGGCGGGCGGGACATCATTCGAAACATAGAACCGGCAATGCCACCCGGGATAGATCTCTTTCGCAAGTGCCGCGTTGTGAACGGCGCCCACGATGTACACCGGCTGGCTACCCCAGAGGCTGAACGAGATAACCTTTTTTTTCTGACTCAAATGCGTGAAGCGTCTGAACGGCCGCCCTCAGGGTATATACGGCGCCACACCCTCGATAATGGTATCGTCACGCTCGGTTCCGCGCAGCTCGATGACGTTCAGGTCGGGATCCCGGATGAATACCGCTACCTGCCCTCCTCCGAAATCCACGGGGCCCTGGGTGATGACGATGCTGTTATCTTTCAGAAAACGGATGGTATTCGGCAAAGAGGTCACGCCCAGTGCAATGTGGGTGTAGCCGGGATATTTTTCAT
>Ga0316187_10005144_pt1 | contig 11304 bp, 12 predicted proteins | sample CroRivburrow1_MG_FD_204927 | JGI IMG/M metagenome (GOLD analysis project Ga0316187, IMG submission 204927) | Coastal sediment microbial communities from Maine, United States - Cross River worm burrow 1 | ecosystem: Environmental > Aquatic > Marine > Coastal > Sediment | place: USA: Maine...
AACCATTAGCACTCTCTGAAAGCCTGGCTAAAAATCTAAATCTTACCCTTGAAATAAAAGAAACAGCATCCGTCAAGAAGGCCTGGAGCAATGTTAAGCATTACTCTGAAAATGATAATTCAAGGGGATCCAAGTGCAGAGAGGTTTTATCTTGCAGCAGGTGGTGTAAAAAATGGAAAAAGGGACTCGGCGAGTGTCCCCGGGGCGTCATTTACCACTATTTATAATCTCATAGGAAGATAAAAATATCACATAAAAACACGGTTAAATTTTCGCTGCGTTCATTGACATACACCAAAGACTTAGCTCATTTGTGTACTATAATAAAATTTATACCATTCTAATATACGATAATGGACGCTATTGTTCGGGTGACCGCTTTTGTATGATCCCCAATTTATTATCAGTTTAATTTTTATCGGCATTCTTACCTATGCAGGCATACTGCATGGCTTGGTGTATTCTCGACTACTAAGCCTTCGAGTGGATGGTGTTTTTTCCCTATTGTGTTTTGCAGTAGCAGCCTATGCCTCTACAAATGTCATTGCGCTCTTTGTGGTCACTGATTTATCGACATATGTCATTACTAGCAAGTTATCGAGTGTATTCGTATTGTTTACCATTGTCTGTATGGCATGGTTTGCCTCAGAATATCTCAACGACAAGACAAACATACCTTTAAAACTAATACTTATAGCGCTGACTCCCTTTTTTATCCTCAACCTAGTCATGCCCAATGGCATATTATGGAGCAGTATTGATGGTATTGAATTGATACCGCGTTCCAGAGGAACCCGTGTTACACAACCAGTCAATGAGGTAATTGGTTGGTCGATGTATGGTTTAATAATTGTTATAGCAAGTATCTACTTGCTAGTACTTCGAGCGGCCTTTTTGTCTTTTCGTAAACCAAACAACAAAAGAGGATTATTTTTATTTGTTGGATTCATAATGTTATTCGTTGCCTTTATTGTTGACGCGCTTATTGATATTGGCATTAATACTTCTGATGTTTATGTTTCTGAGTATGTTGTAGTTATATTGGTAATGGGTATGAGTATACATTTGTCAGATGAGTTAAGAAACTACGCACAAAATTTGGAGACTATGGTTTCGGAAAGAACAGTAGAGCTTCAGAAAGCCAACAAAGAATTACAGTCGTTTTCGCACTCCATATCCCACGATTTGCAGGCGCCTCTTCGGGCCATGCATGGCTTTGCCAATGCTTTACAAGAGGATTTTAAGGGCTCACTCAATACGGAGGCGCGTGATCATATACAAAGGATATTAGGCAGTACCAACCGAATGCAAACCATGGTTGATGCTATGTTAAACCTGTCAAAAGTAACACGTGCCGAAATAGAAAAACGAGAAAATAACATTAGCCAAATTGCAGCCGATATTGTGAACGAATTAAAGGAACAAGATTCGGGCAGGCAAGTTTCGTTTATAGCCGATGAAAATGTACTTATTCGCGGCGATCCGGTTTTGATTCGTATACTATTAGAGAATCTTATTGGTAATGCGTGGAAATACACACAGAAAAGCAAAGAGCCTAAGATATCATTGCAGCGCCATATTTGTAGTAATGGGAAAAACGGTTTTGTAATAACGGATAATGGAGTTGGATTTAATGGCGAATATGCAGACAGACTCTTTGTAATGTTTCAACGGCTACACTCCGAAAAAGAATTTCCAGGTATAGGTATCGGTCTTGCCACTGTTGCAAATATTGTCAATCGTCACAATGGGAAAATATGGGCAGAAGGTCGTGAAGGTGAAGGCGCATCGTTTTACGTTTGCTTAGAGTAGGGATGTTTCACGTCAATAAATTCCTTTAACTCATCCTTGTTACGCATAGCGTCGGCGTAACCCAGGCTGATCAGCTCTTTACAATAAGCGCTGTCAAACATTAAATAGCTGACAAAACTGTTGTCGTCCTTGCTTATTGCTCCGATCCCTCGCAGTAGAAAGCGTAATGGCCGCGGCAATCTATGTAAGTGTCGACTGGCAATAATCCCTAGATCCTCACTGGGTGATATTACCAGGGCGTCGATTTTATGCAGGCCGATATTTGGTTTCATCAGACGACCCTTGCCCGCACGTGCAAGAGTATTGTTAATACGTTCTAACCGTTCGAGATCACCGTCAAAACTATCAAGGAATATACTGTTCAACACGTGTCCGGCAATTTGCGCCATTGAGGGATAATCAACGACCTGCTTTCTTTCTCCAATATCTTCATTATGTACACCAATAACCAGTAATCGGTTGGCCCCAAGGTGCAGCGCCGGACTTAATGGCGCACCTTGTCGCATTGAACCATCACCGAAAAATTCACGATTGATTTTTTCGGCTTCGAATAGAAAGGGTATAGCTGAAGAAGCCATCAAATGGTCGATACCAATTTTTGACGGTAATCCAAGCCGTCTGACACGTTTCCAAGGTTCAATGTCGGGTAAGCCCTGATAAAAACTAATAGATTGACCGCTTGTGTATCCCGAAGCGGTTATACTTAATGCATCAAGAAACCCCCCATCAATGGCCGCCTGAATTTCATTGCAGTCTAAATGATTACTAAGAAGCTGGCGTAAGGGATTACGATTGAGCAATGAAACCGGATTATAGCGACCCAAGCCCCCCAGCGCTAACGCGGCCATCCAGTGGGACCCGGATTTGAGAATTCCGAATGTGTCAGCACGAAAAACATGGCCAACTTCAAAGTTTCGCCAAACCCTATCCAGGCGACGCACACCTTTATGGAAATCGCTAGCATATACAGCCATAGTTGCCGCATTTATTGCGCCGGCGGAGGTGCCGCTAATAATGGGAAATGGGTTGCTTGAATCAGCGCGCAGCAGCTGGCTTACAGCCTTTAACACGCCAACCTGATAGGCGGCTCTAGCACCACCGCCGGTTAACACTAACGCAGCTTTTCCACTCTTCATGGGCGATCCCATTTTAAAACTCGATTGCTTAAAAGAAATTTTCCACCTGATTAACTATTGTCTGTATTGTTTGCCTGTAAGGAAATATCCCTGGGCGATAAAAATTTAGATGATTAAATCAGATACAAGATGACGTACATTGGCAGAGCGAACATATGACCCGACTGTCTCAACGCAAGCGTTTTATTTCTTGGATTTCCGTTCGGCGCGTTTTCTACCTAGGTAGTGACAGACCACAATTTTTTCTCCGGAGATATTCGGTAAGCTCATATCGCACAAAAACGCTGCCGACATTGGATTGACAATAATAACGTCACCTTTTTTACACTTTAGTTGATCGCCATACATTAATTCACCTACATCGGCACAAACTGGATTATCTTCTTTGGCAAACACTAAAATCGGGTAAACTAATACTAAAAAACCAAATATTGAAATTAGGAATAATTTTTTCATATCAATTATATCTTTTAGTCACTGAATTTACGCACTTTTCAATATTAGCATAAGTATAGTCGATGCGCTGTTTGGTTGAATTATTATTGGGTGGTGAAATAAATTTCTATGGTTAATTCTCCTTCAAACCAAGCATCAATACGCAGTTCGTTGTGTGATGGTTTTATTGTAAATCCTGCTTGCGTTTGAGGTAGAATCTTTTTAATATTTAACAAAGTTTGCGGATACTTAATCAATAGCTGAACATGAAACGGATAATACCCGTCGAGAAATTTTCGAAAATAGGGCCCGTTGCGTAATAAGAATAGTTTGTCACCTTGAGGGATTAATGTTTTTACTTGCGCCAGAATACAAATTTCCGCATCGTCCATGACATCCTGCAACTGTATTGACTGCCCTTCAACCCATGCTTTTTTTATGCCCCTAAAGAATTCAATCTTTAAGTTACGCATTTGTTTGTATTGATACACGACTTGCGACTGGGTAACGCGATCAAGGTTTTTATGACATTGTCGAAAATCTACCCAATGGGTCTCTAGGCTGCCTTGGGTGATGGTAATGGTGTTTGATAAGGCGTGAACCTTCGTTTGGCTAGGTGGGCTTGCCAAGAAATTGAGACGTCCTTCATTGACCTGCAGTGCCTTTTCTTCAAGATCTTCCTCCATCCACTCATCCCATTCATCTGCCCCATCAATTTGCTCAGCAATTGCGTAATAACTGAGTAAAAAATTAAGTAATAGTAAGATGAAAAGGCTTCTTTTAGGGTTCACTCTAAAAGCGTAGTCATGGTGTTTCATGCTAGTATTAAACCTAGGTATGTGGTTGTTTTTAATAAAAATACGCATGTATAATATATATAGCACAATAGCGCTATACTTATTATATAACCTTTCCACAAACCAGACATCGGGAGGCGATTATGACACTCACACTCACTTCCTCAGCATTTTCAGCCGGTGATGAAATTCCTGCGGAATATACCTGCGATGGTAAAAATATTTCACCAGAACTTAAATGGACCGATATTCCAAAAGGCACTCGTAGTCTGGCCTTGATTATTGACGACCCTGATGCGCCAGATCCTTTAGCCCCCAAAATGACCTGGGTACACTGGGTGCTTTATAATATTCCAACAAGCACAACTCACTTGTCAGAAGCCGTCAGTGACAATGAACTTCCTGAGGGCACACAACAAGGCATTAATGATTGGAAACGAACCGGTTATGACGGACCATGTCCGCCCATCGCCAGACATCGTTACTTTCATAAGTTATTCGCCTTAGACACGGTCATAGAAGATCTTGATAAACCCACGAAAGCACAACTAGAAGCCGCCATGCAGGGACATATCTTGGCTCAAGCTGAGTTGAAGGGTACCTATCAGCATTAAAACTAATGGAATAAAGGGAAAATAAAATGCACAAAGACATTCCCCGGCTGGGATTCTTTTGCAGTCTTAATCAGGCATTTTAAATTCGTTAAGGAACACCATAAAAAAGTGGCTCATGTGGCGCTTGTTACCGACACCGCGATGGGTGATTTTGCAGTGAAAATAGCAGAACACTTTGCCTACAAGGGTGTAGGTAAGGGGCGTGAGCAGGAGCGGAAGCTTTGTAGCTGCAGAAATTAAACACTTTGCATTTGATGAGTTAAGCACCGCGCAAAGCTGGATCGTAAACGCTGAGTCAAAGTGAATCGCCCAGCATGGCTATAAGTAGGGAGCCATCGGACAATGGGTTTTAAAAATAACGTTTCAGCAAAATTTTAATTAAAATGAGCAAACGAATATATTTTACAGAGATAAATGCTAAGAGATACCTATGCACGCTGTGTGCGTTGAATAGATCAATTAAACTAATGCAACTCCACTCGGTCATAGAAAGTTATGAATGCCAGTGGAGATGATTTGCGGTGTGATACAAATGACACTGACCTGGCGTTACTTGGTTGTGCCGCTAATGCCAAGGCAAGAGGGATAAGGCAACACTAACAATGAAAAACAGTCATGACACCCTATCAATTGCTATTACTGGTTCGGGTGGCAGCGGCGTTGTCACCATGGGATTATTATTCCTTAAGGTTATTGCCTGTGCTAGTTATTACGGTCTTATGAATCGTTCTTCAGGACCTCAAATTCGCGGTGGAGAGTCAGCTGTGCTGTTGAGGTTAGGTGCTAACCCAGTGATGTGCCAGGACGACAGTTTTCATCTCTTATTGGCACTGGACTGGTTTAATTTCCCCCGCTTCGCCGACGAAATCCCGCTCACGGATGAGAGTGTGGTGTTGTACGATCCGGCAATGGGGGATGTTCCTCCCGTGGTCATTGAGACTGGCGCACAACTTCAAGAGATTCCAGTTAAAGAATTAGCCAAGACCATCGAGGGTGGTCGCCCCAATATGCTGGCCTTAGGTATGCTTGCCGCGCTGTTGGAAATTGATAAAAACGCCATCGAGAAGGCGGTCAATTCAGTTTTGGGCCACAAAGGTGCTGAAGTCCTTACTAACTCGATGAACGGTATTAATCTTGGATTTGATTCCGCACCCAACACCATCAGTCTGCCAAAACTTCCTCCTGCAGCGACGGCCGTATCACATTGGAATATCAGTGGCAACGAAGCAGCAGCCTTGGGTGCGTTGCGCGGCGGAGTACGCTTAGTTGCTGCTTACCCCATTACTCCAGCCAGTGAAATTCTCGAATGGTTAGCACCCAACATAGAAAAGGTTGGCGGCGCGCTTATTCAGGCTGAAGACGAATTGGCCTCGATTAATATGGTCATTGGCGCTTCTTTTGGTGGTGTACCCGCATTGACGGCAACTTCCGGGCCTGGTCTGAGTTTAATGATGGAAGCCTTAGGATTGGCAGTTGCCAGTGAAACTCCATTGGTCGTCATTGACGTCATGCGTGGGGGACCCTCTACTGGGATCCCCACCAAGTCAGAACAGTCGGATCTCAATATCGCGCTTTATGGAATGCATGGCGACGCTCCGCACTTAGTGTTGGCCCCAATCAATATCAGTGATTGTGCATTTACCAGTGAATGGGCCGTGCGCTTGACGGAGCAACTACAGGCGGTAGCCATCGTATTAAGTGATCAGTTATTGGGTCAATCGCGAGCCATTGTTGATCCGCCACAAAGCGCTCCAGTATTAGTAAGTCGAGCCACAGAAACAGCAGAATGTGAATCCTATGAGCGCTATGCACTAACGGCTGACGGAATTTCAAAAATGGCGATTCCTGGAACCGCAGGCTGCATTTATACGGCTGATGGTCTTGAGCATACACCCGAAGGCATTCCTTCCAGTATGGCAAGTGATCATCAAGGTCAATTGGAAAAACGGTATCAAAAACTAGCCCAGTATGATTATGCTGAGCATTGGGCAGTAGCAAAAGGTGAAGGCGAGGTCTGCCTAATCACATGGGGCTCTTCCAGTGGGGTAGTGGCAGAGGCGGCGCAACGGCTTCGTGCGCGCGGTTTGGTTATCAAAACTCTGGCAATAAGATTGATAAGCCCACTACCCAAAGAAAAATTCCGCATTGCCATGCACGGAGTGAAACACGTTGTTATTATTGAACAAAACCACCAAGGACAACTTTATCATTATCTTAACTCACTCAATCTATTGCCGGATGATAGTCGTGTACTCGCGCGCGCTGGGCCTTTGCCCATTCGTCCAGCCGAGGTGGTGACTTTTGTTAAGGAGTGGTGTGGCAATGAATGAAATTGTAAAACCCAAACTTAAGGCCTCCGCGTATAAGTCGAAGCTAAAACCCATCTGGTGTCCCGGTTGTGGACACTTTGGTGTGCTGAGTGCGATAACCAAGGCACTGGCGTACCTGGCAATTCCCAAAGAAAAGGTGGCGTTGGTTTCAGGGATTGGTTGCTCATCACGCATACCAGCTTATGTAGACGTCTTTGGTTTCCACGGTGTGCACGGTCGTGCATTACCTGTGGCTAGTGGATTAAAGGCTGCACGACCTGATCTTACCGTGTTGGTTGCCGGTGGAGATGGCGATGGTTTTTCTATTGGTGGTAACCACTTTTTGCATGCCTGTCGGCGCAATCTGGATATGACCTATATCGTAATGGATAATGAGGTGTACGGTATGACGAAAGGGCAGGCTTCGCCAACCACATCTCCAGACTGGGTGAAGAGCAAGCTCACTCCTCATGGTACAGGTATCCTTGAGTTTAATCCTCCTGCCATTGCCTTGGCGTCGGGAGCTGGCTTTATTGCTAAAGGATTTTCCGGCGATCCAAACAAACTTACTCAGCTGATTGTGGAAGCAATTAACTATCCCGGCTTTGCCTTTATACAAGTGCTCAGTCCCTGTACAACGTTTCGCCCCGAGCAAAAAGAATGGAAACAGAAAATACACTGGCAACTGCGCGAGACAACCGACGACCCAGTAGAGGCGGCACGGCGTATTGTCGGTAGCGATGGTGTAACCACGGGTATCTTGTTCAAAAAAGAGTTGCCGGTGATGCAGCCACCATTGCGTGTCTCGAATACTGTGGATGAACTGTGTCAGGAGTTTATCGTATGAATGCAAGTGACTTCCCAACAATTAGTAACAAAGCGGATTTCCTGGCTAATGCCGAGATAATGGTGCAAGAGTCATTAGAGCAGTATGGACAATTAGCCGATAGTATGGAACTGCATAATAACACGGAAACCGCTGTGCAGTTTCGGGTGCTAGAGAGCATGGAAAAGCAACAGTTAGAGTGGATAGAGCAGCAATCGTCTGGAATTGATTTGCCTGAGATCGCGCCCTGGGATTTTGCTTGGCATTGTGAGGATGATCCAACAAAAAGTAATTTAAGCGACATGGATTATTTGGTGAGCCCAGCACGCGCGCTATCAGCGGCCTTGTATAACGAGTATCACTCTGAAGAGTTTTATCGGGAAGTGGCCGAACAGTCGTCCGATCCGGCAGTAAAAGATTTGGCAAGTGAATTAGCCGAACGACAGTTAAAACAGATCGAATTGTTAAAGCAACGTTTACGAGCGCTACCAAAAGAAGGGCATGAAGCAATAGAGGATATGGATCCACCGAATATACCGGAATAATAACCACTATAGAAGAGACGTAATGGAAAATCTGGAAACTTACCAAAGAGCTAAAAAAAGAGTGCATGCAAAGTTTGGATTTTACATCCATTTGACAGTCTATTTAGTGGTAAGTATTTTACTTATCATTATTAATTTGAGTGCCTCAAGCCAAACCCTTTGGTTTAAGTGGCCGCTCTTTGGTTGGGGCATAGGTGTGTTTTTTCATGCTTTGGGTGTCTTTGTCTTTTCGGGAAAATCACTTGTCACAGAAGAAATGATTCAAAAAGAAATGAAAAAAGAAGCTTTAAAGAAGTAATCGTAAGGTGGGCACGAAATACGTGCCCACCTTACCAGCTTAAATAAATATAATGTCCTTACACTATAGTACTAAGGTAATTTTGTAGAAGGGGAAAGCAAATTGATAACATTTGGTCGCAATGCTGGGCTGCTACCGTTTTGTCCTAGTGGTGTTGTTTCGCCTAAATACAAAATACCACTATCATCAATGTAGGCAATACCGTAAAAGAAAGGCTGATCTTGAATAATAAAATCAAGCTCATACGCCATTAGGCTAGCGCCTGCTTCGTTATCTGTTGCGATTACAGCATTACCAATACTATAGGTATACAAATCACTATCTGTTGACCCTGTGATATCACCCGTACAATCGTTATTGAGATAATTTTCAGAAGAAATAATGAGATCAGTAGCATTTATAAAATTTAGTATCGTTTTATTACCACCAATATCTGAACAATTGGTTGACCAGTTGCCAATTAGCCGCGCGGATGTAACTTCCTCGCTTGAGAGTTTTGTGAGATCAAAAACTCGGGTAAGATTAGTAGGTACATAGTCTGTGGGGTATTCTGAGTGACCGGGAGGATTACAGGCCAATGTCGATTGGCTTGCATCGCTATTAACAGTGTAAATACATAAACTCGTTTGGCCTAAATACTGGGAATCAGATGTCTGAGTCACTCTAACATTGAGTCTATATGTATTGTCTACCATTGAACCATGTATTTCACCTTCGTAGGATTCACCGGAAAGTTGAGAATTGAAGGAAAAACTAGTATCTTGAATTATAATTATGCTATTAATATTAGTATCTGTTTCAATGACTTCCCATGCTCCTTCAATTTCGGTAGTTGACGCGCCTTGAGGAGAGTCACTGTCGTCACTACCGCAACCGTAAGTAAGGATTAAAACCACCACTGCAAATACATAATTCTTCATTAATACGGCTCCGTAGTACTTATGTTAGTAATCTGAGTACAGTAACATTATTTAGTGGATTGAATCAAGTGCGCAATAAAGTCCGAAAGGACTAGGTAAAATAAAAATTTAGTATTTACAGGTGCTGCGTAGAAGCCGAAACTGAGTACATATGTTTTAGATAACCCAATATGAATAAGTGTAATCTGCGTATTTTTTAAAAAATAAAGGAAAATCCATGCTAAATCAAACAGCTGGGCCTCTTTCTCCCGTTTTGTATATTCCTCACGGTGGTGGGCCATTACCCGTACTTGGTGATAAAAACCATGAAGGCCTGGTGGATTTTCTACAGGGAATAGTAAGTGAGCTGGGTGAACCGGAAGCGATTTTGGTCATAAGTGCCCACTGGGAAGAGGATCAACCGACTTTAACCAGCGCCAGCCATCCAGAACTAATTTATGATTATTATGGCTTTCCTGAAGAAGCCTATGAAATCACATATCCTGCTCCTGGCGCGCCACAGCTGGCCAAAGAGATACTTGAAGTAGTTAGGGCCAGTGGCATTAGTGCAGGCCTTGATGCCAACCGTGGTTATGATCATGGTCTGTTTATACCGCTTAAACTTATGTATCCACAGGCTCAGATACATTGTGTGCAGTTGTCCTTAATGAAGAATTTGGATCCTTTGGCACATATTGCCCTGGGCAAGGCCATTGCGGCGATACGAAAGAAAAATGTATTAACCATTGGCTCAGGTCTGTCGTTTCACAATTTAAGAGATTTTTTTTCACCGAAACCTGAAGCTAAAAGGGCAAGTGAAGAATTCGACAACTGGCTCGTTGAAACCTGCACCAGTCAGGACTTGTCGTCTGAGGAACGTGAGAAACGGCTAATCGGGTGGGAGTCAGCGCCGTCTGCTCGGTATTGCCACCCAAGAGAAGAACATCTATTACCATTACATGTGTGTTATGGAATGGCCAGCGCTGAAACACCCACAGCAAAAGTTGTATACAATCAGGAGCTCTTTGGGAAAATGGTTTCGAGTTTCTTGTGGTGATGCATGAGCGCAAAGGTCGATAAAGCACTAAATCGTTTAAAAACTATTCTGCCCCTAAAAGATCGGCAGGAGCAATGCAGTGCGCCCATTAAAGAACTGCACCAAAACGTTCTGCGTTCGTTTGTTACAAGGGGACGAATCCTTAGCAGGGAAGAGATGGCACAATACGTCGACAATCTGGAAGAGGCGATTAGGGTTTTAACGAGCCATGATATGGTGGTGCTTTCCGAAAATGGAGATCCCATCGGTGCCTATCCCTTTACCATGGAAGCACGGGAACATAAAGTTCGAGTCAACGGGCGTCAAGTATATGCCATGTGTGCCCTGGATGCTTTGGCGGTAAGTCCCATGTTCGAAACGAAAACACAAGTTAACTCCATTTGCAGAATCACAGGTGATCCCGTCACCATCGAGCAGTCGGGCAAAACTATAGAGAATCTAGATGAGTCCGGTGATATCCATTTCGGTATTATATGGGGAGCGGCAAGTGACGGCGCGTGTGTTGCCGATAGCCTGTGTATGGAAATGATGTTTCTTTTAGACAACACAGTTGCGAATCAGTGGTTGGCAGAAGAT
>Ga0316187_10005145_pt1 | contig 11304 bp, 10 predicted proteins | sample CroRivburrow1_MG_FD_204927 | JGI IMG/M metagenome (GOLD analysis project Ga0316187, IMG submission 204927) | Coastal sediment microbial communities from Maine, United States - Cross River worm burrow 1 | ecosystem: Environmental > Aquatic > Marine > Coastal > Sediment | place: USA: Maine...
CACCGCAAGACGACCGAGATGGTCTACCGCCAGCACATGGTGCCGGTCGAGGGCCAAACCGACATCGTGACCATGGGCCTGCCCTATCTCAGCCCCTACAACGTCAACTCGATCATGAACCCGATCCTGGTGATGGTGCAGGGCCTCGGCTACTTCTTCAATCTCTACCGGGGCAAGCCGGTGGTGCGTGAAGGCGGGGTGCTGATCATGAGCCACCCCACCCCGTGGGAGTTCCACCCGGTCCATCACCCCAGCTACATCGACTTCTTCGAGCAGGTCCTGGCCGACACCACCGATCCGGTGGAGATCGAGCAGCGCTACGAGAAACAATTCGCTGAGGACGAGTGGTACCGCCACCTCTACCGAACCAGCTACGCCTACCACGGCGTACACCCGTTCTACATGTGGTACTGGGGTTCCCACGCCATGGACTACCTGGGGCAGATCATCATCGTCGGTGGTGACCCCCGGGCCGTGAGGCGGCTCGGTTTCAAGCCCGCCTCGACCCTACAGGACGCCTTCGAGATGGCTTCAGACGTGGTGGGACCAGCCCCAACCGTCACCCACCTCCACAACCCGCCAATCCTCATGGCCGACGTTTCCTGACATGCGCTGGCTGCGATTCATCACCCAGCCCCCGGCCACGCCCGCCGGAGTGGACAAACGAACGACCAAGCCGACCACCGGGGTGTACTACGACACCGAGTGGGCCCACGGCTCAACGGCCCGTCTGATCCGCACCCTTGGGGTCTGGGGCTTCATGAAGCCGGCCATTACCCTGTTCGGTTCACCCAAGGTCATCGGGGCCGATCGACTGGCCGACATCAAGGGGCCGGTGGTCTTCGCCGCCAATCATCACAGCCACGCCGACACTTCTCTGCTGCTGGCCACCATCCCGTCACACCTGCGCCACGACATGGTGGTGGCGGCAGGGGCAGACTACTTTTTCCCCAATCGGCTGACGGCGGCCGCTTCGGCGCTATTCATCGGGGCCATCCCCATAGAACGCCAGCGCCTCTCGAAGCTGTCGATCTCCAATGCCATCACCGCGTTGCAGAAGGGGCGGAGTCTGCTGATCTTCCCCGAGGGAGGGCGCAGCCCCGACGGCTGGGGCCGTCCGCACCGTCCCGGTGCCGCGTTCGTTTCCAAGCGCACCGGCGCCATGGTGATTCCGGTCTATATCGAGGGCACCGGTCGCATCCTGCCCAAGGGCAAGAAACGTCCAACCCGTTCGGCCTGCGCCGTCGTGTTCGGTCCCCCGGTCTGCATTGGCGAGAACGAGGACGCCCGCGCCTTCGCCAAACGCATCCAAATCAGGATCGGTGAGCTGTCCGACGAGTTCAGCCACGGCTGGTGGGAGTCACGCCGACGGGCCCACCGCAACGAGACGGCAGTCATCACCGGCCCCGAGGCGGGTGCCTGGCGACGCAAGTGGACCCTCGGGCCCGGCCCTGGTAAGTCCAAACGCCGCCCGGTGGAGAGCGAACAACGCTGGCCCAAGCTCTAAACCGGTGACCTGAGGAACCGGCGCGACACCGGCCGACTACAGCTTCAGTGCGCCTTGGAGGGCTTTGCTATCGCCTGAGGCGAGACAGTGCCGCTGGTTGGCGCGGCCCTCAGTCGCCAACGCCCGTGACAGCACCGGAGACTGCCGTGGCGCCGATAGCCGTGTCGGGGTCCGCGCCGTAGGTCGGTACCGGGAACGGCAGCGGCCAGCCGTTGGTCAGGGGATCGAGAGGTACGTTGTCGAGCTCGACCTGGCAGTGCAGAACCCCCGGTCGCTCTCCGCAGCTCAGCCCGAAACGTTCATAGGTGCTGCCCAGCGGCGCCTCCTCGAACAGACGGTCACAGGACAGACCCCAGCCGTTCTCGCACTCGACCCACAACCGATCGAGTCGTGCGTCATCGCCCGGGCTGTCCGGTACCTGCGGCGGCTCCCCGATGAACACCGATCCCGAGGGCAGAGGCGGAACCTCTGGAATCTCGATGGGCGCTGGTACCGGTAGGCCCAGGGCCTCCGCTGCGGATTCGGGCCTGGCCCCGCGGTCGAGATCGGCCGACACCGAAATCAGGACATTATCGATGGGGCCGGCCAAGGACTGACCGGCACCAATGGCGACCGCGGCCACGATGGCGACCCCCAGAAGGGTCCTGGTCACACCGTGATAAAGAAACCGGTAGAGGTTGCTCACCCTCTCCCTATCGACCAACCTGAAACAGATTCAAGCTTGGGAGCGAAACGCCATGGACCTCAACCTCACCGCCCACGAAGTGCTGACCACCACCCGGTCGGTCCGCAAGCGGCTCGACTTCGACCGGCCGGTGGAGCGGGCCACGGTGCTGGAATGCATCGATGTCGCCCTCCAGGCCCCAACCGGCTCCAACACCCAGGGCTGGCAGTGGATGGTCATCGAGGATCAGGCCAAGAAGCAGGCCGTGGCCGACGCCTACGCCAAACACTTCAATGCCTACGCCCAGCAGCCGGGGCGGGAGTTTCCTGCCGGCGACATCAGGACCGAGCGCCGCGAACACGTCCGCTCCTCGGCCCAGTACCTGGCCGACAATTTCCACCGCTCACCGTTCCTGGTCATCCCCCTCATCGAGGGTCGCCTCGACGAGGGCCTCAACTCCTTCGCCCAGGCCAGCTCGTGGGGCTCGATCCTGCCTGCGGTGTGGAGCTTCATGCTGGCCCTTCGGGCCCGCGGCCTCGGCTCAGCCTGGACCACCCTGCATCTCCCCAGTGAGCAGGAAGTGGCCGAGTTGCTCGGAATCCCGTTCGATCGCTACACCCAGGCCGGGCTGTTCCCCGTGGCCTACACCAGGGGCACCGACTTCAAGGTGGCCCAACGGCTGCCTGCGGCCGAGCTGACCCACTGGGACACCTTCGGGGAGCACTGATCGATTGGACGCCGGGCCGGTGCCGGGGCGCACTCCTCGGGGCCATCAGGCGATGGTGGCTGATTGGGCTCGGCGCGGCCACCTCAGCGGGCGGCCGACCAGCCTTCAATCGTCCAGCCCTCACCGGTGCGGAGGGCGTCAACCACAACAATGGGGTCGTCGCCTGCGATCACGTAGCTGAGCGTGATGCCGTCGATCTCCACCTCGGTGTAGCCGCCGGTAGGCAAGGGTCGATCGTCGATCGTCGTCCCACGCAAGAAGTCGGCGAGCGCCTCGATCGGGGTGTCAAAGGTGACGCCAGGTCCCTGGCCGCGGCGAGGGGGATCGTCGGGGAGTCCATCGCAGCCGCCCGTCAGCGGCACCATGGGCCGCGGCGATGCCGTTTCGGTCCCGACCACCAGCTCAAAGGGCCGACTGTCATCGTCCGTACCATCAGCATCGGACCTGGCCGCCGGATCAAGTTCAGCGATGGTAAGCGGTAGGTCGAAGCTCCACTCGCCGCCGATGGCCGTGGTCCACCAATCAACGGCGGCGGGATCCCCGTAGACGGAGACCTACACGACCGAACACTGGCCGAAGGGCGCAGCTCCGACTGCAAGAAGTACGTGCCCGCTCGTGGGGCCCGGCAGTTCAGGGCGCTGATCCGAGAACGGGCTGAGCCCGGGCGCGAAATGGGCGACAACCCGTTGCTCGACCTGGTCGAGATCCACACGACTGGTGAGCCCAATGGCACCGAACGCCAGTTCCGAGATCGACAACATCGTGCCGCCAACGTTCTGGGTGCGAAGCACCACCGGTATTGGACCGACGGCAACGTCGATTTCGCGGCGGTCGCCCTTGGTGAACCCAGCGGTGCCAAAGATCGGCCCCTCGCCGTTGTTGAACCCGTCGGGGTCGGGGCCGTGGCCACGATCTCACCCCGAATCGTGGCCACGTCGACCACAAGGAGGTCATCGTAGATATTGGTCGCCACGGCGACGACGCGGTCGAGGGTGCGCTCGGCCGACACCACCTCGATCCCGTCGGTTGTCGCCAACACCACACCGGGGAGGTAGTTGCCTGCCGGGCGAACGACCACCGAACCGGCCACGTCAACGTCGGCCTCGTCGCTGCTACTGGGCGCTGAGCAGGCCTGCGCCCGCTTTGATGATCTCGACCCAGGTTCGGCCTGGTGTCAGTTCGATCACGGCGCCCTCGGCGGTGGTCAAGGTGGCCACGCTGGCCAGGGTTGGCCGGGTCCAGACGCCGTCGATGCGGCGGCCCGCGGTGAACACGGTGGCCCGACCGGTGCCGACGTAGACGAATTCGGGAACGTTGGCCCCCGAGGCATCGACCATGCCGGTCGCCACCTCGTTGGCTTCGATGACGACCACGTTGGCCGCGGAAACCTGTCCACCGGAGGCAATGGTATGGGCCCGACCGCCCTGGCGCCGCAGCCACTGGCCACCGTCCCACGACCACGAAACGCTGTTGGCCCGGAAGGCGACGTTGATGGTCGAGGCCGCGCTACCGGTTGCTGATACGTCGGTGTCCGCAGCCCGGAAAGCGAACTGGGGAGGCGGAGGCCCACCGGCGGCCGAGGCCCAGTGAGGGGCGGTGTCGGTGTAGAGGTTCGACGGCGCCTTGCGGGAGCGGTTGCGCCAGTAGCCCGACGAGGTGGCGGCACTGTGGTTCTGGATCTCGCTCTGGCGGCGAATCAGGGTGTCGGTGACGTCGTTGGCGCCGGAGTACATCAACAGCGGTGACCCGAGTCCGACCATCACCCCGATGTCGGTGGTGCGGCCCGACCGCACCGGGCCGACCTCGGTGGTCTGGCTGTGGAAGATGGCGGCGAATCGGGTGATGCCGCCCTCAACCTCCTCCTCAACCACGATGTCGGCCTTGTTCAGCCCCGTCTGGGGTCGGGCGGCGGACCCGTTGTCGATCTTGACCACCGCCGCGGGGCGGTTCGGTACCTCACCCAGCGTCCCGGTCAGCGGCATGGCTCCGGCCACAACGGCGGGTGGGTCGACCACGGGGGCGGCCACCACGTCGTGGGGCCCCAGCGTGCCGACGATGCCCCGGTAGATGGCGGCAACGTCTCCCCCGCCACCACCCCCAACGGTGGTCACCGGGGTGGCACTGCCTCCGCCTGCGGGGGCCGTAGGCTGGGCCGTGGTCGGTGTTTCGGCCGCGTCGGCGGCACCGTCATCGCCGGTGATGGCATCAAAGGCATCGGGGCCGGTGGCGGCAAAGGCCAACTCGTCGACGCCCGGGTTGTGGACCGATTTCGACCTCTTGAGTGTCGTTGTTGTTCCGGCCCGCTTCGACAGGACCTTGGCGGCGTCGCCTTCGGCTCCGACCGCCTGGACATCGTCATTGGTCAGCGCGGCCTCTGTCGATTCCGTGCCCGAGCAAGCAGCAACAGCAAAGCTCAGGGCAACGGCAATGGCGAGAGAGCGACGGATCATCATGGGCGGACAGTCTGGTTGGGGGGACAGTCTGGTATAGCGGCTCACCCCCTGCTATCGGCCTGAGCACGCCCAGAACCAAGCCGCCCCGGGAATTCGACCCAGCAAATCTCGGGGCAGGCAGCCCGTGGTCAACACGCCTCGGTCTCCGCCTGGTCGACGAGGCGGAGCCCCGGGGGCGGGGCGGCTTCGTCGTGCTCGGTGCGAGGCAGCTCTGCCACCAGTTCGGTGAGGTGACCGGGGAAGACGTGTTCCGAAACCAGGATGGGCCGGGCCTGGGCCGAATGGGTGGTCCGCCGCACCACCAACACCGCAGCGGCCGCCGGGATGGCCAGCAGCTCGGCGTCGTCGGAGGTGACAATCTGTGCCCCGATCGTCTGGGTGGCGCCGACCGGGCGCTCATCGACCAACTCCAGGAAACTCGCCCGCTCAACGTCGACCTTTGACAGCGGCGCCGCCAGATCCTCGCGGCACCACACCGTGACCCGGGCGAAGGGCTCACCGTCGGCCAGGCTGAGACGCCGCACCTCCAGCACCCGCTCCCCCAGCAGCGGACGGGCCGCGGCCGGAGCGTCGACAAAACGGAAGTCGAGCACCCGACGTTCCGACGTGCGCCCCGAGGCGGCCAGCTGCTGCTCAATGGTCACCAGTCCAGCCAGGGCCTGGGGTAACGCCTCGGCCGCCACCAACCAACCAAAGCCCTGCCGGGACTCGACCAGACCCTCCGAGCGCAGAACCTCGAGCGCCTTACGTATGGTCACCCGGCTGGCGTCGTGCTCGTGGCCGAGTGCGGCCTCGCTGGGCAGCACCTGGCCCGATGGGTACACCCCCGAGACGATGCGGCGCCGTAGATCATCGGCGATTTGGTGATAGCGAATCCGTCCCACTTGTATCAAGGTTGTACCACAGATGGGTCGGAGGAGCTACCCGCACGTTGTGCCGTCGGCGCCCCGCGAGCAATCGGGTCGATACCCGGGACAACGGAGGCGGGCTCAGCCGGCGTACTCAATACTCGGGGCGTCGACCACCACTCCCCGCCCCGGACGGCCAACGGCCCGAGTGCCGGTAAAGGTGAGCGTCTCCGTCTCATTTTGAGCGGTGAAGGTCATGGTCTGCTCGTTGAAACCACTCTTGTAGGAGTTGGGCGAACTCCAACTGTAGCTATCGCTCCCGACCGTGACCTTGGCCGAGGTAGCCCCGGTGTCAGCCGGGTGTCGTGCGCTGTTGAACGTCATCGTGTAGGTCTTTCCCGGGATGAGGCCGCTGAGGGAGGTACGAACCGAGCCCGAGCCAGTCAACATCATGACCTGCCCATCGGCGCCAGTGTGCTGAGGACCGATGATCGCAATCTGGGAGTCGACGATCCATGAGCCCCAACTCCGGCCGGGGCCGACCCTGGTATGCCCCCTGCCCGGCAAGTTGCCCTCCACGCTCAGCTCCGGCGGGCCCGTACTGGCGGCGACCCCACCCAGCAGGGCCGAGCGGACGCCCGATCCGAACGCCGAGACACCACTGACCGCGGCGATGCCGATGACCGCGAGCAGCATCGCGAGACTGATGAGCGTGGCTCCGCGCTCCTCCGAGGAATCGCAACGCGGCGCCACTACCAAATCGTTCCCCATACCCAGGGGTCGGCCGAGACCGGACAAGACTTGCGGAGGTTGGGCCCGAAGCCGGAAGTCGGCAATCATCAACGATTGACGATAGCGAATCCGTCCCACTTGTATTAAAGTTGTATCACAGCCGGGCAGGAGCGGTTAGATGCGAGCCATCCTGCGTGGAGAGGTATCGTCGAGCGCGTTCGCCGACGATTTGAACCCAATACTGAGGAGTAAGCCATGGCCGTAGGCCCGGAAACCCCAATCGAGCTCATCGAGGGCGTCTACGCCACCCTGGACGAACGAGTCGGCGCCGTCAGAACCAGGCTGGGCCGCCCCCTGACCTTGGCCGAGAAGATCCTGGCCAACCACCTCGACCAAGCGGACGCCGAGATCGAGCGCAGCGTCAGCTACGTCGACTTCCGCCCCGACCGGGTGGCCATGCAGGACGCAACGGCCCAGATGGCGTGGCTCCAGTTCATCACCGCCGGCCTGGATGAGGTGGCGGTGCCGACCACAACCCACAGCGATCACCTGATTCAGGCCAAGATCGAGGCCAACACCGATCTGGCCACCGCCCTGATCACCAACGAAGAGGTCTACAACTTCCTGGAGTCGGTATCGGCCCGCTACGGGGCGGGCTTTTGGAAGCCGGGCAGCGGCATCATCCACCAGGTGGTGCTCGAAAACTACGCCTTCCCCGGGGGCATGATGATCGGCACCGACAGCCACACCCCCAACGCCGGAGGCCTGGGCATGATCGCCATCGGTGTCGGCGGGGCCGACGCCGTTGATGTCATGACCGGATTCCCCTGGAACGTGCGCTGGCCCAAGATGATCGGCGTCCACCTCACCGGCGAGCTGAGCGGCTGGGCCGCCCCCAAGGACGTCATCCTCAAGGTGGCCGACATCTTGACCGTGGAAGGCGGAACGGGAGCCATCGTGGAGTACTTCGGCCCCGGAGCCAACACCATCAGCGCCACCGGCAAGGGCACCATCTGCAACATGGGGGCCGAGATCGGCGCCACCACCTCCCTGTTCGGCTACGACGACGCCATCGGCCGCTACCTCAAGAGCACCGGCCGCGAGGCCACCGCCGACGCCGCCCAGGCCGTGGCCCACCATCTGCGCTCCGACGACGAGGTCCTGGCCAACCCGGCCCAGTACTACGACCGGGTGGTCGAGATCGACCTGTCGACCCTGCGGCCCCATATCAACGGGCCCTACACTCCTGATCTGGCCCGCGAGGTTTCCGCCCTCGGCGCCGAGGCGACCGAGGCCGGCTGGCCAACTGAGATCAGCGCCGCCCTTATCGGTAGTTGCACCAACTCCTCCTACGAGGACATCACCCGGGCGGCGTCGATCGCTCGCCAGGCCGCGGCCGAGGGGCTCAAGGTCAAGACCAAGCTCATGATCACCCCTGGCTCGGAGCAGGTGCGGGCCACCATCACCCGCGATGGCCTGCTGGCCGACTTCGAAGCGCTGGGCGCCACCGTGCTGGCCAACGCCTGCGGTCCCTGCATCGGCCAGTGGGACCGGAGCGCCGATCACCAGATGGGCGATCCCAACACCATCGTCACCTCTTACAACCGCAACTTCCCCAAGCGCAACGACGGCGACGCCGCAACCCTGAACTTCGTCACCTCCCCCGAGACCGTCATGGCGCTGGCTCTGGCCGGAACCGTCGACTTCGACCCCCTCAGCGACACCCTGACCACCGACGACGGGCGGGAGGTTCGCCTTGAGGTTCCGGTTGGTGTAGAGCTACCGGCCAAAGGCTTTGACGAGGGTGAGAGCGGTTTCATCGCTCCCCCCGCCGACGGCTCAGACATCGAGGTCAAGGTGTCCCCCACCTCTGACCGGCTACAACTACTGGAGCCGTTCGCGGCCTGGGACGGCAAGGACTTCGAGGACCTGCCGGTGCTGGTCAAGGCCCACGGCAAGTTCACAACCGACCACATCTCCATGGCCGGTCCCTGGCTCAAGTACCGGGGTCACCTGGAGAACATCTCGGGCAACCTCTACCTGGGGGCGGTCAGCGCCTACAACGAGAACATCGTGGGCCAGGGCAAGAACCTGCTGACGGGCGAGCGTCAGAGCTTCCCCGACCTGGCCAAGGCGTACCACGAGGCTGGTCAGCCGTGGGCCGTGGTCGGCGACGAGAACATGGGCGAGGGCTCGTCCCGTGAGCACGCCGCCATGGAGCCCCGGTTCCGCGGCGCCCAGTTGATCCTGGCCCGCTCGTTCGCCCGCATCCACGAGACCAACCTGAAGAAGCAGGGCGTCATCCCTCTGACCTTCGCCGACCCGGCCGACTACGACCGCATCGGGGAGGACGATCGGCTCGGCACCTCGGGTCTGGCCGATCTGGCTCCCGGCTCGACGCTGACCGTGACCGTCACCTCCCCCGACGGCTCCACGTGGTCGTTCGAGGGCAACCACACCTTCAGTCCCGACCAGATCGAGTGGTTCAAGGCCGGGTCGGCCCTGGCCGTGATCCGCCAGGATGTCGCAACTGGCTAGCGGCTACTCCATCTCTTCGCCTCCTGGCCCTCCTCTGGGACCGCCGGTCCCCCCCTTGGCCACCCGGCGCGGGGACCGGGCTCAGGGTTGGGTGAGGGCCAGTTCGTCGGCACTGGGAGTGCGGCGTTGACGGGCCTCGGGCGGGAGCAGTTCGACGATCCTGGTCATCAACTCGGCGGTGGCTTCGGCCGGGTCACTCGACCGGGGACGAAACGCCGACCCGACCCGGACCTGGATCCGGGGAGGATCGGCCAGGTTCATCACATAGGGAACCCGGCTCGATCGGGGCCAGGCCTGCTCGGTACCCCAGATGCCAACTGGGGTCAGCGGCACGTCACCGTTGAGAGCCAAGCGGGCGGCACCGGGGCGGCCGCTGAGGTTCGGATCAAAGAAGTCATGGCCCCGGGGGATGGTGCCCTGAGGGAACACCGCCACCATCTCGCCGGCAGCCAGGGCGTCCTGCGCCTGACGGAGTGGTGCCGCCTGCCCGCTCCCCCGGTCGACCCGGATGGCACCGAGGGCGGTGACGATCGGTCCGACGATGTTGGCGTCGGTCAGTTCCTTCTTGGCCAGCAAGCGCACCGGGCGACCGAGCTTGGCCGCCATGAACCCGATGACCAGCGGGTCGAGATAGCTGCGATGGTTCGACGCCAGCAACAGCGGGCCGGACGGCGCCAGGTGCTCCAATCCGTCAAAGTCGAGCTTCACCCAGGGGAACAGCTCCGGTCGGGCCAACCGGGCCACGACATCCTGGGGTTCGATTCCCCCGGGTTTGGGCACTCCCGGTGGGGCGTTGAACCACACGGTCGGCCAGCCCTTGGTCCGGGCGTAGACGAACAGCCGGGGGTCGGGGTTGACCGCAACCGGGTGGCCGACCATTGACAGCAGCGGCCAGTCGAAGATGGAGTCGGAGTAGGCATGACTGTCAGCCAGGTCGACATGGTTGGCCCGGGCCCAGACCTCCACCGATCGGGCCTTGCCGCCGGCCCACACCAACTCTCCATCGATCGTTCCGCCGTAGCGGCCGTCGTCGGCCACCTGGTAGCGGGTGGCCAGGACACCATCGAAACCCATCAGCTCGGCGAAGGGCTCGATCACATCAAGCGGGGTCGTGGTGGCGAGCACGATCTTGTGACCAGCGTGGCGATGCTGGTCCAGGGCCTGCCGGGCGTAGGGCTCAACACGTTCGACCAACTCGGGAGCGACCTCTCGACCAACGGCTCGAACCTCATCCTGGACCCAGCCCTTGGCCGCTCTCGCCCCCTGACGGGTGAGGAGCATGGACGGCAGGGTCTCACCGACCGCGTCGAACAGGGCGAACAGGGCCCGACCGAGGCCAAGACGGTCAGCGGGCACCAGGCCTCGCCGTCGGAGTCCGGCCGAGATCGTCGGCCCACTGCCCCCAAGGAGCAGGGTGCGATCGAGATCAAGAAAGGCGGCGATCCCAGACATGCTTCGACGCTATCCCACACCTACTACTTCTGGAGCCCGGGCCCGCCGGGCGACCACCAACCGGCAAGCCGCCGGGCCGCAGTTGGCAGGAAAACGACGAAACCGGCCGCACAGCGACCGGTTTCGGTGCGATAGTCGGAATTGGAAGGGGGGGGACCTATCCGACTCGCAGCTATTCAGGCAGCACTCAGAGGGGGACCTGGTTGCTGTGAACAACATCGACTGTAACGCGTTTCCCGCCATCTGACTACCTGTTAGTAATGTTACCTATCATCTTTTCTGGACATACTTGCACCGCGCTACTTAACCACTGAGGTAGCCCCAGTTGCATCCCTAGGACCAATCTGTGCCATCATTTCTGGCGATGGACCTACGCCAGCTTC
>Ga0316187_10005146_pt1 | contig 11303 bp, 9 predicted proteins | sample CroRivburrow1_MG_FD_204927 | JGI IMG/M metagenome (GOLD analysis project Ga0316187, IMG submission 204927) | Coastal sediment microbial communities from Maine, United States - Cross River worm burrow 1 | ecosystem: Environmental > Aquatic > Marine > Coastal > Sediment | place: USA: Maine...
TTAATTCTGCCATGCTCGTTCTCCTTTGTTTGGTTCGATTCAGTTCTATCCAGCCATACTGACATTGAATTGATGTACTGTATTACGCATATCTGGAGCCTGCGATTCCCGCCTGATGCAGCACCGGGTTTTTGTCCGTCGACTACTGGAGCAAAAAGTCGATACAGCGCTCTACTGTTTCTGCTGTTTTCTTTGCCGTCGCCCTGGGTATCATTGCGGCATCTACCAGCATGAAACCTACCAGGAAACGCGCCCGCAAAGTCGCATCTTCTTTACTGAATCCCAAGTCTTCCAGTAAACCAGCTACGAAACGCATGCGTTTGCGCAACACCCGCTTCATGCTCTGCGCAGCACCTGCATCGAACATACCCCAGGCACTGATCGCGGTGTCATAACGAGTCTGGCGATAAAGCAGAACATTATGAATGACATAGCGCAGCTTCTCCTCGCTGGGGGCGGCAAGGGCTCCGGCAGCGGTTATAACCTCGTCGGTGAGCTCTCGCTCCCAGTATTCCAGCATTTGGCGCAACAGCTGTTCCCGATCGTCAAAATGCCAGTAAAAACTGCCCCTGGTTACTCCCAGTTTCTTGGACAGCGGCAATACCTTGACAGCATCTACACCCCTTTCGTTGAGACTCTCCAGGGCGGAGCTCAGCCAGTCCTCCTGGCTCAGACTATTCATGCGTCCGTTACTTTCTCTTTCGTTGCGTGTCTTGCCCATACGATCTCGCCCTTGTCCTTAAGCGGCTATCTTTTTAGCGAGCGGCCTTGGCTGCGGTTGGCTCCTCCCCTGCTGTAAGCGGCGGCTTGAACATGAACACAGCCAGGGCTGGTAACAGGGTGAGAGCACCTATCATATTCCACAGGAAAATAAACGTCAGCAAAACCCCCATGTCGGCCTGAAATTTCAGTGGCGAGAATATCCAGGTGATAACCCCTGCGGCCAGGGTCAAGCCAGTAAATGTCACCGCCCTGCCCGCCGAGCGGATCGTGCGCTCGTAGGCCTCGCGAATGTCGTAGCCCAGAAGCAGGTAGTGCTCGAGACGACTGTAGATATAGATCCCATAATCCACACCGATCCCCACCCCCAGGGCGATAACGGGCAGGGTAGCCACTTTGACGCCGATACCAAGATTGGCCATCACCGCCTCGCACAACATGGAGGTAATGGTCAGGGGCACCATGATACAGATCACGGCCTTCAAATTGCGGAACGTGAGAAATACCATGAGGGTAACCACGGCATAAACCAATACCAGCATAAACGTCTGCTTGCTGGCGATGACATCGTTGGTGGCCGCCTCGATACCCGCATTACCGGCAGCCAGCTTGTAACTGATGCCCTCTATTTCATAGTCGTCGATATACTGCCGCGCCGCCGCAGTTACCCGACTAAGGGTCTCTGCCTTGTGATCATCAAGGGAGATGTGAATGAAAGACAGGTTACAGCGATCGTGATTGAAAAACTCGCCCTCGGGCAAGTACAGAACCGTGCCATTGAGGGCTCTGGCATCACGGTACACGGTACTCCATTTGATATTGCCTTCGTTGAGCAGTGCCGCTGTCAACTTTGAACCGGACGCCGTGGACGACACGCCCTGCACTCCGGGAACAGTCTCCATGGCGCGATGGAAGCGATCAATGGAATCCACGGTTCTATAAGCCGTGCAGGCATCATCGGCCGATTCCACCATCACAATAAGGACATCGGAGCTACTGGCGTAGTGATTGACCAGGTAATCCATGTCCAGGTTATAGACCGAATCCGGGCGGAACTCTGGCGCACCCTTGTCCAGGTCACCGATTTTCAGATCTTGTCGCGCATAGAGCGAGTAGGCCATCAGTACCACTCCCAGCACGATAACCACCCGCGCCCACTTGGGTTCGGTAAAGCGTACGAGGAAAGCGCCGACGGGGCCAGATTCATGCTGTCGCGCTTGTGCGCGGACGATACCCTTTTGACAGATCCCGGTATAGGACATCAGGATGGGCAACAGGATCAACTTGGAAAAGATCAATCCAAGGATACCCACACTGGCGGCAATGGCCAGCTCCTGGATAATCTGTACCGGAATAAAATAAATGGTGAAGAAGCCGACACCATCGGAAATCAAGGCGGTCAGGCCCGGGGCAAAAACTGAGCGAAACGATGTCTTTGCTGCTTCCAGCTTGAGCTGCCCATCACCGGCGGCCATCGCCATGTAATTGACATTCTGCACCGCATGACTGACACCGATAGCAAATATCAGGAACGGCACCAGAATCGAGAACGGATCCAGTCCGAAGCCCATGACACGCAACATCCCGAGCTGCCATACGATCGCCAGCAGGGCACAAGATACGGCCGTAATAGTCGAACGCCAACACCGCGAATAGCGATAGAGCAGCATCAGGGTGAAGATCACCGCTATCGCAAAAAATATACCCACTACGCCAATGCCTTCGATCATATTGCCCACTACCTTGGCAAAACCGACCACACGGATATTGACTTCACTGTCATGGTATTTACTGCGGATATCTTCCAGTTGCTGACTGAGGTGTGAATAATCCAGCGCCTCGCCGTTGTCCGGGTCAAACTCCAGCAAGGGGGCGTAGATGATGCTGGAGCCGAAGTCATTGGCAACCAGGTTGCCCACCTCGCCAGAGCGTAATACATTGGAGCGCACAACCTTCAGGGAGCGAGGCGAGCCATCGTAATCGTCGCCGATAACCACCCCGCCGCTGAAGCCCTCCTCGGTCACCGCCCGCCACTGCACATTTTTGGTCCACAGTGATTTCAGCGCCGCCCGATCAACACCGGGCAGGAAGAAAATGGCGTCATTGATCTCCTGCAGCCGGGCCAGGTAGTCTGGGTCAAAGATAGTGCCCCCCGTCGCCTCGACAACAACCCGCACCACATTGGGGCTGGCGACATACTGCTTGTGCTTGTTGAAATTCTCGATGAATTCATGATCCTGCGGAATCATTTTCTGGAAGCCGGCTTCCGGGCGAATCTGCGCGGCCTGGTAGCCCAGAAACAAACTGGCCAGGGTAATCAACACCAGCCACATACGCCGGTGGTTGAATACCAGGTTCTCTACCCAGCTCTCCACTACTTCTTCCAGGTGGGAGTGCTCGCTAGGCGCGTCTTGTTCCAATTCGTCCATGACTAGTTTCCGCCCTGGTATCGGATGGTCTGCCGCTGGCCATCAGGCGTCTGCCGATGCAGGCCACCCATGCCCGCTATCACCAATGCATCGGCCAGCATCAGCATGGAGGCAATGTGCGATCCACCCGGCTTGCCCAGCGCAGAGACATCCGCACCGCCCTGGCGAACCCGCACCAGGGTTCCGCCCAGCCCACCAAACACAGCCTCATCGGCGGTCAGGCTGCTCGCCTTGAGTATCGTCGCTTCTGTACCCAGGGGGATATGCTGCCAGCTATCGCCGGCATCGGCGCTATAAAATACATTACCGCGCAGCCCGGCAATCCAGGCATGACCGTCTGTGCCGGACACGCTAAACAGCGTGCCGTCATACTCCGATTCCAGCGGCTCCCAGGACACACCCCGGTCCAATGAGCGCAGCACCAGGCCAAACTCTCCCACTATCAGCAGGGTATTGGTATCGATGGCATGAATGCTGTAGAGGTGGAGGATTTCGGGGTTGGGCAAAGACAGGGAACGATCCTGCCAGGTACGGCCACCATCCTCGGTGACAAAAAAGTAGTTGAACGCGCCGATGGCGATGCCGAATTGCTCATCGCCGAACCAGACGTCCATGAACGGCCGGTTGGGGCCTATTTCCTGCTCTCGCTCCGCCTCCGCCAGGGCCATGTCCGCCATATCCATAGCCATCATGTCAGGGTCAGCCTCGGCTTCCAGCCGCGCCATCACCTCCTGTGCGGCAGCCAGAGAAATAGACCCGGTTTGTCTGCCGTCGAGCTGTTTGTGCCAGCTTTCACCTGCGTCGTTGCTGTGCAGGATCACCGCGTCGTGGCCCACCGCCCAACCCTTTTCAGGGGTGGGAAAAGTGACAGCAGTCAAACTCACCTGCACCGGCACACTGGCCTGGCGCCAACTGGCGCCTTTATCATCGGAGTACAGGATAGTACCGTAAGCGCCCACGGCCACCAGGCGATCCCCGGTGCGCGTGACATCAAGCATGATTTCCTTTAACGAGCCAGCGCTGGCCAGCGCGGGTACATCCAATAGATCCGGCAGACTTTGCGGTCTCTGTGCTACTGCTACCATCGGCAGCAATAGCAGGGCGACGCACAATGTTGATATCAGGCGCATAGTATCCAGTCCTGGCGCTTTAGCGCACACCCATCTTACGGATGTTGGCTGGAGTGAAGAATGAATCCCCCGGGGGCGGCTGGGAGTAGTCAAATGGACCGGGGTTCTCTCCCATCATAGTCACCACGTTGTAGCGACGCGAGATCAGGTCGTGGTGGACTTCATTTGCCTCCGCCATCACCTGCGCCTCCCAGTACAACTTCAGGTGGCGGTGTGCGGTACGCCACAGCTGGCCCTTGTTGTCGTACATATCGTGAACCAGTACGTTCCAGCTGTCCTCGTCCAGGTACAGCATCCGCCTGGAGTAGATATGCCGCTCGCCATCCTTCAGGGTGGCTTCGACAACCCACATCCGGTGCAACTCATAGCGCGGCAATTCCGGGTTGATATGACCCGGCTGGATCACATCATCATTCTTGATACCGCCGGCACCCAGGCCATAGGCGTTGTAGCCCACCAGCATTTCTTTCTTGCCGATCAGCTTCCAGTCGTACTTCTCTGGCGAACCGAAAAACATGTCATAGGTATCCAGGGTGCGCAGGCCCTGGGAAGGGGGCACGGGTGTATCGAAGACGAATATCGGAGCCCGTCGCACACGACGCTGGCCGCCGAAGTAGCGCCAGGCCTGACGTGGCTTGGCGGAGGCATCCTGGTAATCCAGCAGCAGGAAAGTATCGCCGGCCACACGGGCCGGGGCCAATTGCCGGGGAATGAACATGGACAGGCGGTCGGTGCCCTCCTTCTCCAGGTCCCAGTAGGGCCAGTAGGTATTGCGGGTCACCTTGTCCAGGACATACCGTCCTTTAGCGTCTGGTGCCGCCGAGTCAATAGCATCCACCCGGTAAAGACCATTGAAACGCAGCGAGTGATTCCACAGTACCTCCAGCCCGGTCTGGGGAACCGGGAAGGGATAGCAGGCATGGGCGCCACTGATTCCATTGCCATCGGAAACCAGCTCCGCCTGCTCGGCACAAGCCCGGGTGCGCTCATACACCCAATCAGGTGCCTGGTAGGTGCGGTGGCTGGGGTAGACCTTCATCTTATAGGTGTCAGGGTAGGTCGTGAACAGCGCCAGCTGACCTTCTGACAGCTGATCCGCGTACTCAGCCGCGTTCTGTGCTGTGATGGTGTAAAGCGGCTGCTCATCGGCAAAGGGGTCCGGGTGGTGACCACCGGGCACATAGCCTGCCGGGATTTCACCCACACCACCGCCAGTCCAGGCCGGGATGGTGCCATCGGCATTACCGGCTTTCTCGGCGCCCACCGGGGTCAGGTCCTGACCCAGGCGAGCCGCCTCTTCAGCACTGACCTTGGCCAGCGCCTGCTGAGCACCCGTGGCCAGCGCTATTACACTCAATAAGGATACTATCGGTTTTTTAAACATTATCATTATCATTCACCTCTGAAATCGATGGGCCTAGAAGCGGTACTTCGCAGCCAGGGAAAAGAAGTCGCGGTCGCCAAGAACGCTGTCGTTCAGCTCCTGGCCCAATGTGTCGTAACCGTCACCAAAGAAGTTGGTGTAGCCCAACTTCACGCTCCAGGTATTCTGCCAGATGGCCTCAAGGCCGGTGGACAGCGCTTTTGCCCCTTCGGTATAACCGGTACCGACTACAGGAGAAACACCATCCACATCATGGTTGAAATCCAGGGTCCAGATCAAGTCAGTGCCAGAGAGGGCCGGAATCATCTTGCCCAGGCCGTCGTACCAGGTGGATGCGAACTTGGCCCGGTAGGCCCAGGAAGAGGTATCCGCATCCGTGTTGCCTGACCAGACCTCATCGTCATCGAGATCCGTGATGTAGATGTGGCCGAATTCCACGATCAGGCTCGCGCTATCTGACCATGAGGGAGTAAAGTTCTGGTTGAACGTTATCTGGGTCACCACCATGTCCTGGCGGCTGAAGAGGTTCGTCTCGAACGGCTGGCCGACATTCGGGTTGCCCGGAATCGGGGCACCGGCCAACACCGTGGGGATCAGGCCATCGAGCAGGCTGGTGGTCTGGATCGGCACATCGTGATGGAAGATCACCTCTCCCGAAAATGCGGTATCAGTCCAGCTGATCATCGAGTTCCAGGAAATGCCGTAGTACTCTATGTCTTCCATATAATCCAAAGCGTAGCTGGCCTGGTCAAAGGCACTTGCAAAGAACGATAGCGGAACACAGCTGCCCGCCGCCGGCCCGGCATTGGCCAGACAATCCGCAGTCCAATCAAAGTTTTGCTCGCCCAGGTTGTTGGTGAACCCGATCGTCGGGCGCTTGCGATGGTAGTTGCCCGCATAAAAGCCGAACTCGGTATCATTTAACTCAGGCAGATACCAGCTCAGGGACACGCCCCACTGACCGGTGTCGGAGGCATTGTTATCGCCGGTGCGGTCCACCGGGATAAACGGGGAATTAAATTGGGTCGGGTCCTGGGGAAACGGCAACTGGCCTGCGACGGCCCCCACTGGCAACAGGAATTTCTCACTACCGACACCGGACAAGGGATCCGGCACCGGGCTGAGGAAAGTCCCGTAGGGGGGAGAAATAATCTCTTCCCACTCGTACTGCACGTAAGCGGATATGGAGATACCCTCACTCAGGGCAACGGAGCCGTACACCGCGCCCAGGGGACGCAGGATTTCCTTCACCTCGGTGCCAGGCAGGGAGGCCTTGGACACATCAGCGGAGTTGATGACCGAACTCAAGCCGTTCTGGATAAACGCACTCTCGCCCCAGTTGATGACCTGGCTGCCCAACCTTATAGTGGCCGGGTGATCCCCAGAGGAGCCCAGCTCCGCAAACAGGAACAGGTCCAGTAGCTCCGCATCCCGACCAGAACGGTCCTGGACAGATGATACGAATTCATTTGGGCGGTCCAGTGAGCCACCGTAAAACTTCGAGCTGTTTACCGTGAGGGGAGAATCGTTGTCATTGCTTGCATCCCAGACTTCGTCGTCATACCAGGCACTGCCGCGGGCGAATAGCCCGTAGTTGTTGCCGCCCTCCGCTTTATAGCGATACTCGAAATCCGCTAGTGCCCGGAGGCCATTACTGGCCAGTCCAGACTCGAAGTTGCGGTTAGCATCGTCAAGGTTCGGGTCTGCCGTAAGATCCTTGTCCGGGTCATCGATGCGCCATTGAGCGCCGTAGGTAAGGGTGACATCCAGGGAGGCCGCGTGAGGGTCTCCGGTATTAAACTGGAAGGTGTGTCCGGGTATTGCGTAAGCCAGCGCCAGAAGGGGCACATATTTTCCAACACGCATGCTGATGTCCTCAGAGTTATTTTAATTACCATACACTTGTGTATGTTGAGTCCTGATCTTAGTTATCCCGCCGTGGCCTGTCTTTACCGCCACCGCATAAAGTATTGACTGGCAGCGCAGAGACAGTAATGGGCAAGTGGAAAAGAACTGCCATGAATATAGCGCTTCAACAATAAGATCAATAAGTTAGGATACTTTCGTAACAGCTGCTGAAAGATCAGGCCAGCTGAATATGCCATCGAAACCCCGATGCCCAGGGGCCCCAGAACGTTCAGCTGCCCAGCTTGATACGGGTCTTGATGCCCGTGCGACAGGCGGCGTGCAGGTAACAGGTCTGCTCGCCCATATTGAGCAGGGTCTGGGTTTTTTCTTCGTCCTCCTCGTTACCAATATACACATGGGTATCAACGGGGGCGCTGGTGGGCATCTCTTCCTTGTCATTGACTTGTGCCGGCACGCTGAAGCTGGTGTCCTGGACGATCTGGTAGGACTGCATGTTGTGTTTTGCCACGTGAGCATAACGGCCCAACTGGGTCATAAAACAAAAGGAGATGCCAGCTGACAGATAGACGAGGCCACAGGGCGCCCTCTCCTGCCCACCCACTGCCGCGGAGTCATCGCTGAGGAAGTGAAACACGCTGCCAATGGGCTGAAAACAGGCCACCTGCAGTTCCTTCATACCATCCTCGCGCAGGGTACCCACGCCACGCACATGCACCTGTCGTTTCTGGCTGTCGCTGAGCCCAACGGCGGAACTGCGCTCGGTGCCCAGCTTCTCGCCGCCCAGCATGTCGACATTATCCAGTCGCTTTAGAATATCGGGCGCAAAGTCCGGGTCGGACCCCGGGCGGGCCTTGGCAAACATGGCTGTCGGGTCGGCATGCGGTGGAGCACAGGATGCGGCAACCCGGGTTACCGGCAGGGGCACATCGTTGTGCTTGAGGGTAAACATGCTGTCCACGGCATTACGCAGCAGCGCGTCTGCAGGTGAAGAAGCCACTGCCAGGTGTGCCAACTGCAGGACTTCCGTGGCATCTGTGGATGTTTTGGCAGTAAAAGTCACTTCGACTGGCCTGGCGCTGCCGACCATCGTACCGCGCATCAACGAGCCCTCCATGCCGTACAGATTATCGACCATGACTTCCAGTTCGTGTACTTCGACTCCGGCGCGCCCGGCGTGGGTCATAAACTCGGACATATAGGACGCGACCAGGCCCGCAGTGAAAAAACCCAGCGGAAATGGCGCCAGATCAGTTCCATCCAGCCAGGGGCCCTCATCACAGACCACACGCCAGGTGGTGCCGGTCGGGCCGTAGTTAACCAGGGCTTCCTTCTGCATGCCGGCTAGAGCACGAGTAGCGGTACGCAGCTGCAGACGGCGTCCATTCTGGCTTGCATCGAGCTCGACAGGGGATGCGTTGTCCTGCTTGAAAACCAGGGGAAATAAGCTGTTTTCGATACAATCCATAATCTGACACCCGTAAAGTTATATGTCTTCCATACACTTATGTATGGTTTCGAGAAAGAGTAGCGCCGCAGCGGATACTTATCTGTGCTGGAAACGCATGATTGCTTGATCTCGAGCGCACACTGCCAGGCGGACAACGCTTGCCTTGTGTATCGTGTGGATGGACATTGCGCGATCACCAGCCGCTATCGATTCCCACCTCACCGTAATCTGCATAGGTCAGGGAATCACGCGGCTCTTGCGCGCCGAACATGCGGGCAGTCAGTGGAAAGGTAAAATCTTAAGACTGGACGTCATCATCTATTTTGGCATTAGGTTCGTTAAAGCTGCAGTTCTCAGCGATAATGCCGGGTTTGCAACTCCGCTGCCAACAGGGGGCGTATCTCATCGAGGCCACCGGCGGCAATGACGCCGTCGATGAAGGTCTCGTGCGCCACCACGCTGGTCCAGTGCTCTATAAGCAGCACATCGTCCGGATCTTCGATACACGCAAGCAGATCAACCGCGAGGCAGGACGACTGGGCACTAGTCGCCTCCACCGCCGGCGCCATCGTCGACATTAGGGCAGCGCGCTTTCCCGGCTTCGCAGTAAGTTTGATAATCGCCGTTACGCTCATCCCTCACCCCTCGGCACCGCTCAGGCCTTGAAGGCCTCCGCTACCGCGCAGCTGTCATACAGTTCGTCAAACTGGACGACCTTGCCATCCTGCACAGTCCATATGTGGGCTACCAGGGTCTCGTAGCTCTTGCCCGTCTGGACAACCTTACAACCTTCCTGGATCAGGGCGATGACCTTGTCTCCGCCCGCAAAAAGCCCCTGCAGGTCGAATTTCTCCATCTCGGTGCTCCCCACAAAAGTCTGCAGTTGTTCACCGGCACCCACCTTGCCGCTATAGGTGCCGGAGAAGGGAACCTGGTCTCGCGGACCGTGGTGATTCCAGGCCACGTCATCGGCCAGCACATCCATCAGTCCGGCGATGTTGCCGGACTGAAAGTTAGCGTAGACATTGTTGGTGATGAAATCGATATTTTCCTGGCTCATGTTTTCTCCTTGCTGATACGTATATACCAATCCCGCATGTTACGCCCCCACGATTCGGGGTTTTCCTCCTGCAGGAAATGAATGCCGGGGCCGACCCAGCACGTCTCATGGTTCTCTATATTCTCCTGCTGCCATTCGGCATCGGACTCAATCGTTACAGCACCCGGCGTCGCGTAGAAGCACAGTGTCGGCACCGTTTTTCCAGGGTTCACGAACCAGTTATTGTACTTGTCATAGGAGGCGCAGACATCCGCAGGCTTTCCATCGATAGGCACATCCCGGGGCATTTGCAGGTTGGCCTTGCGACAGATCGGGTCCATGAGCGGCTCACGCCAGTACTGGAAGGCCTCCTGGTTCATACGACGATAAATATGCTCAATCACCACACACTCAAGGAACAGGTTGTGGTCCAGGACTATCTCTTCACCCAGGGGCGACTGCATAATTTGGTACATTTTCAATGTACCCGGTCGTTGCGCCTCATATTTTGCGGTATCGACAATGGGATAGCGCGGTGCCATCAGGCACTCCGCGAAACAAATGCCTTTTATATTGTCTTCATGGTCTACCGCGTATTCCATGCCATAGTTGAAACCCCAGTCATGAAGTACCAGTGTGAGGTTTTTCAGCCCCAGCTGTTCAATGAATTTGCGTACGTATTCGGTGTGCTGGAAGTAACCGTATTCAATGTCGGGCTTGTCAGACTGCCCAAAACCCAACAAGTCGATTGATATGACCCGGGCTTTGTCTTGTAACCAGGGCATGATATTGCGCCACAAGTAAGAAGAGGTAGGCGCGCCGTGAATAAACAGTACCGGATCGCCTTCACCCTCGTCCACGTAGGCAATATTGTGGCCGTTGATTTCGATAGTTTTGTATTCGTAGGGAAATTCAGCTGAGGGTACCGCATTATTACAGTCATGTGCGATTTTCCACTGCTGGGTCATACCAGCGGTCAGCTCACGAAAGAGCTGCTTCTTTCCGGCTTCATCAAATTTTAGTTCTGACATAGTTTATCCTCTATCACTGCTCTGAGTTCGGGTGAGGGATGGATAAAGTTCCAGCTCTCTATCCCAACCCTTACGAGCTATCCTAGAGTGGTACAGGGAATTGATAAACAGCAAAACATGCAAATATAGTCTTGCTGGAAATGGGATAATACGCCGCAATAAAAGCCCGAATAGCATTACAGCCGTTTGGGGAAATTCTCCTCCAAAAACTGTAGAAAGACTCTCACCTTGGAAGGAATGTAGCGCCGCGAAGG
>Ga0316187_10005147_pt1 | contig 11303 bp, 6 predicted proteins | sample CroRivburrow1_MG_FD_204927 | JGI IMG/M metagenome (GOLD analysis project Ga0316187, IMG submission 204927) | Coastal sediment microbial communities from Maine, United States - Cross River worm burrow 1 | ecosystem: Environmental > Aquatic > Marine > Coastal > Sediment | place: USA: Maine...
TCAAATTACGATGAGCAGGAATGCTGCATAGTCAATAAGCAATAACCGAATACTCACACATGGATCTGCTTGGTCACTCCTTTATATGCACTTACCACCTTACACACACACTTATAGGGTATGCACATTGTCACTTACAAGATGTGTTTTGTATTTGTGTTCCTTCTTATGCCACGATTCCCCTATGCAATAAGCCTCCTGGTCAATGTGGCTTGTGGAACCTTCCTATCGCACTACAACAGAGGTAGTAACTGCATGCACAACTACTTGATTATCGCCTCTAATTCCATGTGTAATCGTTTGTACAAGTACGTTTTTTATCTAAATGTTTACTGTAGTCTATTCTATTCCTTTGCATTTGTTATGGTGTCATCGCCATGACGGATAACAGGTAGAGGACCGATGATGACGACCGATGACAACGACAATTCTGACGACTCAACCAAGCAAACTCAGACCCACTAATCCATCCACCACCGAGCAAGCCATGTAAGTTTGATGGTCCAGACAACCTGGAGCACATGCCCTCTGGTGGCGGCATAAGTTTCCCACTCAAATTTTGCTTGGGGTTGGTGGTCTGGTCGTTCTTGTCGTCCGTAAAAAGCAAGAGACACGGGCAGTGTTAGAATGCTCGAAAAGCGTGCCATCAAACAGCCAAACGATGCAGGAGACATCTTACCACTGTTTGTTAGGAGTATCCTCCATTTGTTTCCAAATTCCTAAAATCCAATGAAAGGTGGCTGTGTTAACAAGCAGTCAGCCACTCAACAAAAGGTTTGTCAGATCAAAGCCCGCCCATACCTGTTTCGCTGTTCTGCCATATTGCTGTATGCCATAGAAATGAATGCTGAAGAATTCTTTATTTCTGAATCGCTCACCCACGTCGTTGTCACTACCTCAGCTGCCAGCACCAAAGAGCAAGCACCAAATGCATCCTCATGGCATGGTCGTCGTGTTGGTGGCATTTATTTTGTGAGTTGTGAAAGGCAAATCATTCGTCCAAATTTTGTGCCGTACAAAAAACACGTACAATTCTACACAGCACGTCCGTCGGGCTTGACTCTATATTGAAGTATGGCTATACTTTTAGCATTTGTATATACGTATTTAAGTTATTCAAACACTGACTATTTGTGCCAATGACACTTTGAATACAAATTTGTGTACTTACGACCTTGTAATTACTTATTGGTGAATAATCTTTTATCTTAAAAAATGAATACTATGTCATTCAAAGTTGTTTATGTTGATTACAGTCATGGTTAATTATAATAACATTTTTCGGGTGGGCCAGTTCGTAATGGCCTACACAGTTGCCCAAAGAGCACAGCCAAGGCACTCTTTGCATTTCCTTGCAATCACCGCCTCCCACCATGGCCCCTAATCTACCCACCGTCGCTTCACTCAAGCAGAGGAGCAGCGTGCCCTCTCTCAAGGATAAAGCTTTGTCAACCGAATCTATTAACAATTTGGTGGAAGGGCTGAACCTTTCAGGTCTAACTATTGCATCGGCTCGTATGTGGATAGTGTTTGCAGGTGATGTCATTCAGAATATGTTCTCACAACTCAAGAAGTGTAAGGAGGAAAACGTGTCTCTAAAGAATGAGATCCAAGGGCTGAAGGACAAAGTTGAGTCACTGAATGCTGTGATTGCACGTACTGCCTCCGTTGATGAGATTGGTACCTTCGAGAAGCACTGCCATAGTCTTCTAAAGCCCCAAGCCTTCCGTTCCATCTTGATGAAGGTTGGATTTGCATCCGTCAAGGAGATACCCAACGCAGGCAATAGTGTTAATCTACGAAACCATGGAGTGACGCACAATTCTTCCTTTGGCAAGATGGTATTTGATTTAATCAAGGGCTCAGATATCAATGTTGATGGGGATTCGATGAAGAAATTCGTGGACAATGACAAGACGCAAAAGTTGGTGTGGGAGAAGTCGGTTGCAGTCGCTGCCCACAGCAGGCTCCAGGCAGAGCGTAACAACCTGGCAAAGTTCGGACGTGACATCATTTCTATGATGTATGATCCTTCTCCCAGTTATAAAATCCTGACGCAACCAAACTCCGCCGCCACTGCAATGTGGGCCGATGTTCACCGTTCAATCGATGAGGCCGTCAAGAATGTCGAGGAATCGTCAATCGCTAACAACACCACCACCACCGAAGAAGCAGAGGCTCCCGCCCCGGAATACATTCACTTTGTTGAATGTCTTGCAGGTCTTTACTCTGCTGCACACTTTGGGCGCGAGGATTCCGCCAACTGGATCAAGCACATGCTCCCAGTGTTTGCTTGTGTCTCCAAGTATCGTGCTGGTTCCTCGACTCCGCTCGCCTGTAATAACAGTCACCAGACCTTTATGTCAAACGTGAACCGACTCATGGGAGAGCTGGCTGGTAGAACTGTCCGTGACATTGTCCCTGATGGTGCATTTGAGGCCCTGATTCGCATGCAGCTCGTTAAGTTTGTGCGGTACATCTTCAAGGACAAGGCCGATTCATTGTTGGTGTTGTTAAAGGGCGGATCTGCTCCAACTCCGGATCTGAACCATCGTGGTGACATGGATGAAGACGAATACGTTCGCGGCCATTATCTGGCATTGGTTTCAGACAAAAACAAATATTCAACCTGCGACATCGAGTACTTCATTAAGCTACGCCAGGATATCAAGGACACTGATCGCCGACTCGATAGAAAGCGTGGTGGCAATGAAAGTGACAATGAAGGATTCATTCTCGCCTTCAAGGCTCCAACTGACACGGCAGTGCCAGCGACGCCCCAGTCTAACAGGAATCGCCGCCGCCAACGTCGTACATCAGCTGGTATTACATCTCCATCCGGCCAATCGCCAACCACTCTGGGTGCCATGCCCCTTCTTGACGAGTCTGAGGATGAGGTAGATTTGCAGCACTATCCATCAAACCAGGTTGGTGAAAGTGCCTCTGTGTAAGCAAGCAAGCCATTGCGGCGTTGCGGCCGCCCTCTATTGTTTGTCGTTATTATGTGGATCAAGATCATAGCTAATGAACTAATAGATTAGGATCATGCACTAGTATTACTTATCTTGTTCATTGTGATTAGTAGCAACCCACTCCATTATCGCCGTGCCACATTCTGTGGGAGATACGTCATCTCCGTTTCCAAAGTCATAGCTGAATGACATATCCTTTGTTTCCGTTTCTATTGCCATTGCTGTTGCAGCATGATCGTACAACCACTGCTGTTCACTGTCATTTTCCTCAGTGTCTCTAAACAGTGACATATTCAAAGAGGAGAAGTCATAGGGATCGTTATTGGGGCTTTCGCTTTTGTCATCATCGTCGTTGTCTGCTTCGTCCGCCTTGTCATTGTCGTCCTCGTCCTCATCATTGCCGTCCTCATCCTCGTCATCCTCCCCGTCGCCGTCCTCATCATCGGTGTCAACATTCATATCCATGACACTGTTATATTTCTTGCTTTTACCACTGTCCTTGTCCTTAGGTGCTGTTGTCGTGTCTGCTGCATTGTTTTTCATTGACGTCTTAGCTCGTATGTCACGAAGCAGGGGCATGATATTATTTCCATAGTGTCCATTCCACGATGGATGGTTGACATAGCCCAGGTATTCTCCTCCAAAACTCTCCACTAACAAATGTGCCTCTTTTCCGATTGCATCGTGCATTGACTTCCCGAGAATAACAAGACGTCTCGGTTTGTAATACTTGACCAATTTGCTTCCATATTCCTTCCATGCTACTTGCAGAATCGCTTTCTTGCTTGACGGTTTGAACTTAACACTCTGACTTGTATAGGGCTTACCAGTCGACTTGTTGTAGAGTTTCACTGTGTTACCAATGCCTGTGTACATGGGAACTGGGCATACATCAGCAAGAACATGGCCACGTCTTTGCATTGCCTCCATTACCTTGATCCGGTTTTTGATACACTGCGCCCTGGCATCAGTGCTTTTACCAGCTGCAGTACCTGTTACAATTTCAGCTGAATCCTTGTAAAGGTCTTTGTTCCTGAGGGGGTCATCCACTGCCTCTCCATCTGCAAACTTGTCGTAATATCCGGAAATGGTAAGCAAGACTTTCCAAAACTGGGGCGTCCCTCCATCAATCGATTTTTGTTCACCTTTTGTCAATGGTCCCTCCCCTTCAAAGTCAATAAAGGGTAGTGCACCATATGTTGGGCAGTGCACAAGATTTACGTGTCCAAGGTGATGCTCTGCCAACAACCGTGACAATTCGTCTCGAGCAAAGTTGTCAGTGATCCCACCAACAGCATAAGACTTTCCCAAGGCCACTGGGGGCGTTGCTGCAGCAGATTCGGCCATGAAAAGTACATTCACATTGAAAGAAGCACTGTAAGCATTGACAGGCAATGATTTCAGGTAGTACTCGTTTGCCAGTATGGCTGCGTCAACATCGTTGGGGAAGCTGGGCTCTCCCGCGCTCTGTGGCCAAACTTCTGCCAACATCGAGTACACAGATACAGCACTCTGCCTTAGAAGTGTGGCTTGGTCTTCAGTCTCCTCTACAGCATGTGCAGCCTCTACCAAACATGCAGCACTGGTGAGAGCATCGAGGCCTGACATTGTGTGTAGCCACTGTCTTAGCCAGCAATGGTTTCATTCATCACAACAGGATGGATGTGCTGCATGGTTTTTTGCAGAAAACGACTGGTGACAGACAGACCAAAGGAAGCATGCACGCCCTTTTCAAAGTGGCTGTGCAGGCTCCCAAGTCGTGTACCAAAATAACAGTAATTGTGTATGCCATTTTGTAATTGCCTGTACGGTTACAATATTGCCTTGCCTTTTCTGATTATTAGTACCTGAATATGTACAATTGTAATCCCCTACACGATTGCAAATCCTATGTACTCTGGATATCAATAACTGGATATAATAATTTGTAATCATATATCCAGTTACAATAATGCCTGATCTTTTTAGATTATTAGTACCTGAATATGTACAATTGTAATCGCCTACACAATTGCAAATCATATGTACTCTGGATATAAATAACTGCATATCATGATTCGTAATTGCCTGCGCGCTTAGAGACCTGCCAATGCACTGTTGCACTCACCAAAGCACTCCCCACTGCCCATGCCATTGCCATTGTGAAAAAGTACAAAGCTTGCGGCCGTCGCATCACAATGGATTCATTCATGGGTTCTAAGCTCTATGACCTCTGTTATGGAGAAGAGGAAGAGTACGCAACTGCCGCATCCTCCACAGGCATCGATTTTATGTACGATCCTTCCATGAGTGAAAGCCATGCTTCTTCTTCAGCTGGAGATTCAGCAGTAATTGGATACGACTTCAATGAGGACTCCAACAGCATCCATGGGGTTGAGTCATTGGGACACATTTTTCAGGACGTTCAGATTGCTGACACCAAGGTGGCATCAGTTCCGTCCCCCAAAACTCCGCGGCGCCACATGCCAAGGACGGCGGCGGCTCCTATCAAGCTTGTGACCCCAACCACCACCAAGATTGCTAAAACAAAGTCTGACAAGATCATCGACAATGATTTCACGGTGACGAAAGAAGGGAATGTGTTGTTCACTCCAGAGTTTTCTTCCCGTGTCAAGGTACCTGTCACTAAGTTTGTGGTTGTTGACTCGATGAAATTGTTGGAACCGTTTGTGATTCGTGGTACCTATGAAGGTGCAGATGGTGGGGAGACCGGATATCACGAGGAAGCCTTCGTTCTCAAAGTACCTCCTAATGACCCAACCTGGAGAGATCAGATTCGTGTAGATGCCACCAGTGCCATTCCAGAGATAAAGGCACTCCTTGGCCCTGGAGAATCTTCACCCAAACAGGGAAACCGTACAGAGACAATGATCCAGTATGGATACACTGGACCCAGCCCATCCTCGCTTGGTTTGTATGTTGGTAATCTTGGACACAACATGGACAAAAGCGTTAAAAATCTGACACCACTACGTGTCAACCGTGGCATCTTGGCTCTGTTTGCAGATAATTTGCCAATCGAATTCCCGACAGAGAACTTGGCTTTGAAAGGTGATGGCCCGCATCACAAACGTCTGTTGACACGACTTCGTGGACTTGGTGCATCTCTGAAGGAGCAACACGACAATCTCAACAACCAAGGATACAATGAAAGAATCACTGCCAGACTTATGCTTGTGTGGGACTGTGCCCAGAGTGTTGCTGCCGTGGCTGGTGCAGAGAAGCCCATTAAATTGGCAATGGATGACTTGCACTGTGCAGTGGTGGCTGCAATGGATGAGTGCACTGGTTTCCACTTGGACCTCAAGAACGCTTCATCGTTTGTGTCCTGCGTTCCCGATTTTCACATGTGTTTTACAAACAATCCGAAGGTGGCATTCGCTCACATCTTTATCAACACAGAAAAGAATGAAGCTTTTATCGTGCTTGTTCTACAGAGTTTTGGAACATCGACACATTTCTATGGTGCTGACAATTATCATGGGGCCCTTGTTGCCTCAAGTCTCATTACGTTTCTCCGATGCCACGGAGTAAGTGGTAGTTACGTTGGTACAAGCAACCATGAGTGGGAAACGGGTGGTGATGACGCTCACCTCATTGAAGGCGAGGATCGCATTTGGAGTACCTACGTGAACAAAAAGTGCATGTTCAGGATGGAACAACTTTTGGATTTCTACAAGGTTCATGAGCAGGTTCCGTTGGTATTCTCCCGGCTTACAGGTAGCAGAATAATTGTGCACCAGTCCGGATCTTGTATTCCGGAAAGGGATCTGGGTGGCGGGGATTACCAAGTTGGAACAGACCGCATTCCATTTCCGGCAAAACGTGATCCCGCCACTGTTGCATCTTTTGACATCATCACATACAGTGAATATAAGACACTGACGGAAGTCTTCAATAATTAGCTAGTCAGGGGCCGTAAGTAATCACCACTAGGTATATATGTTTGTGTTTGACTTGACACTTGACGTAACTGTCTTACAGTTAAAATGGTTTAGCTAGATATCATAGTCATCTATTAGCTTCAGTCCTATCTCCATCCACTTTGATCTCTCTGGGATTACAACAAAGTATGTTGCTTCTTCGGCATTATCAGGAAACGAATCGCCAGCGTTTTCAACCGTTGGCAACACATATGCCACACTGAATATATTTGCCATAGGTATCACACGAACAACTCTCTCAATTTTGTCTCCATTGAAGAATGGCAACAGATTGTCCGGTTTGGGTGCACTTCCGACAAGAGAGTTGATGGCGCAAACATCCTTGGTTGTACCAGCTACGGTATCTGTGTAGCGAGCCATCAGTAGAAGCCTTGCTGCTTGGATGTACTCGCGATGACCAGTTGTCCACTTCACCATCACCCAGTCATGCCACGACCTTCTCTCCCATGGGTACGAGTGGTAATCTGGGTTGCATCGGATAATCGTATGCTTACCAGGAACATCACATGGAATGTCGGCGGAAAAGTAGAATTCAACCAAATTGTATTCCCCTGTTGGGTCACTCTCTGCAGCATCCAGAATGGCACTCACCCAGTCATTCCCATGATTCCCAGGCACTGTTGGATACAGGCAATGAGAGACGTGACGTGTCCCATCGTGGACAATAGTCCAGCCCCTAGCGCGAGGCTGTGTGCGATCAAGCTCAGCGCGAAAGACAAAAGCAGATGGCTTGAGCATCTTTTCAGCAATCTCCTCAGCGGACACGGAAGGATCATCATTATTGGTACCACTGTCATCCTTTCCATGTGGTACATCATACCACCCGTTGCGTCGGAGTGTTCGTTCTGATGAAACACAGACATGGCTTTCGTGCTGCCGGTTCATGAGCTCCAAATCTAAACGATCCTGACGACGACTTGTATTCTTTGTTGGCGCCTTTACAAGAGACTTCAGATGGCTCTCACAAAACCCACCAAAGAAATTCTTGGTGCTTCCATAGCGCCGGATGTAGAAAACCATATGAAGTAGACCATGGAACTTTGGTATTCGCAAACCTGACCGTGAAAGGCATTCACGAAATGGTCCTACAACTGACCTATAGATCCTCAGAAACTTCTGTATAGAACTCTGTAGCTCACCTAGTTGCACCTCTGTATACGAATCTTGAGTAAGGGCTACCTCGAGACACAACGCCATGAATAGTAGGCTGTTGAAGGCGTGTTCGATGGATGGATCCACAGACGACAGCATGCCTTTCATGGCAACAAGAGTGATGAGGCAAAGACCTGGGTACTCTTGTCCTGACAGTCGTGTCTGGTCAGTAACACCATTTCGAAAGGGGGCGCGTGGCATGTCTCTATCGCTCTGGCGACGCGAGGCCTGTTGGACTATGCGGAAGTTCTTTTCAAACTCGGGCTGATCGAACAGTTTCGGAAGCTTTTTGAAATCCGCTGTTGGTTTGCCAAAGGGGTTGTCAGCAGCTTCTGGTGAAACACTGCCAGACTCCTCTGCATTTCCCGAGTCTGCATTGCAGCGACGAGAGTACCAATTGATCATTGAGTCCGGAATCGACCTATAGTTGTAGAGGGCATGAAGCAGGTACTTCATGAATCCAATGTTGAATAGGTGCAGCATTTCCCATGGAAGACAGCCGAATATGCCATATGCGCTACCGTCAGTAGGAATATCCCAAAATACAGGACGTACGAGATGTTGTGACAAGCGGCGACAACTCTCACGTGCAGCGGTAACCTCTCCACGAGTTTGAGCACTAACCACGTGAATTGCTGCATCCACCACCTCTTCAATGGGTGCTTGCTCGCTCATTTCACATGGAAAGCCAGGGTTATCACCAAAGGCTTGGGGGATGTTACAGTCTCTTACCATTCGGCAAATGGTACTGGAATGGGAGTTGAAGTGGCAAACCATGTCGTCATGCCCTTTGGTATCACCAATTATCATGCAAAGACGAAAATGCAGATTCACGATACCTTCACCAGGAATTTCAACTGGTACGCCACCCTTATACGAGGATAGTTCTTTAAGTTCAGTAAGGATAACATCCAAACAACTATGATAGAAACGAATGAACTGTTCCTGTGTGAGCTTGGACCGACGATCGGATTCCCTCTCTTTCGAAGACTTTGGGTACGGTGGAATCATGCCAAGGATGAACCATGATTCCACACTTCGCCGCAATTCATCACTGAGATTACCGATGGTAGCAAGGAAGGGTTGGGCCATCAGGCGGCCAATGTTGTCGCAAAGAGTTGAATCATCAAAGCCTATGATGGGACAAATGTAATGAGATCCTTTGGGCTTGTTGCTCCCTAGAACATTCAAGTCTTTGTTCACTGACGCCTCAGCATTCTTCCACCAGTCGCTAGAGTTCAGTTTTCCGTAAACACGTTCACCAGTGACAGGGTCACGTGTTTCTTCATATTTCCACATAGCTCCTGCAAGGTTTGCAGGATGCTGCAAGAGACGCTTCACCTCGTGGAGTAGACTGAAACGATAGACGTGCATTGGGGGAAAAGGACCCTCCACAGTGACAGTGCCACGAATTGGAGGAGACCCAGCCTCCAGAGAGTACTTCTTCTTCATACGGTCAAGTGTCGTTTTATATATGGGACACGACTCAAAATCATAATCAGAAGAAGATGCACGAGATGCCCATGATAAGATATCCTTGTAGGCATGGATAGGAAGACCATTCCTCTTCATTAAGATCATCAAGTCTTCTTCAACAGGGTGAAGCTTGTTGACTTGTGCTTGGTAGCTTGCGGGAATCTCATTGTCCATTAGGGATTGAAGCACCTCATTAATGTATGCCTCATCGTCGACAGCATAATTAGTAGCTGGTAGTTCCTCGACACCCTCTCTGGACTCTTCGGAATCTGAATGATAAAAATCAAACTGAGATGCCAGATCATCAAAGAGTTCGCGAGAGTAAACGTAGGAGTTTGTAGATGCTTCATCATCAGACATGCTTGTGGTCGGAACATGCTGCAAACGAAGAGGCGCGTCAGGTGATGGCGGGAGATCTGGTTCATTGGTACTGGGTGGAACTTCAGTTGTTGCAGTTTCCGTGGCAGTTGCTGTTGCAGTTTCAGTTTCAGTCTCCTCGTGGGGGGTTCCAAGGAGGGATAAGTCCATAGGGACTTCGTGACTTTCGTCAAGATCAAAGGAAATGGAATCATGATAGGCTGCACCAGAGAAATCATAGTCGACCAAATTGGAATTTTGTATGGACAAACTGGGCTCAGTGTCTTGGTGGCAGGTGTTAGGAGACGACGCGTTGACGTTGACAACAACCTCAGATCGTCCTTCACCAGCTGTGTCACTCCTTGTGGTGAGAAAGGACAAGTCCATGCCAGACAAATCAAATGAGTCTGCATTGCCAGCTGGATACCCACCTAAGGCTGGATTACACAATGGACTGATACGGAAGTGCCTTTGCAGATTGCTGGCATAGAGGAAGGAACAATGGCATCGTGGATTGGGACAACTGTACTCATGTGCCATGGTGCAGAGAGTCTTTTGGTGCTCAAGTGGAAAGAGGGTGCATTGTCTTTTGCGAAAGACAATGGGTGGCCCATTACAAAAGTAACACATGACCTTCTTTGGATGCACATAACCAAATATAATAAGTGTTGGTGACAAAATTATAAGTGAATACTTGATTAACAGCAAAATTTACATATTCAAGTACCATTTTGACAAATTTGTTTTCAAATAACTGGATTCTTGATTAAAAATGTGAATCACTGGTTATTCTGTCAAGTACACACACAAATAGAGTAATTTTTCGATTGAAAATAACGATAATGCTTTTTCCACAATACTCAAATTGTGCAGACGATTATTTTGCCTCTTACTAATTTTCGCACTGAGTAAGTGGCAAAATATTTTCCAGACGCAAGAGAGAGGACAACAAGGTGTTGTGTTTTGTGTGATGGCTCGTTGGTGATGCGTGACCGTTTTCTGTAAAAATTCGATCGGGAATGCCAGCGTTCCCGAGTTGGCGATAAAAGGCCCAAGGGAGCAGGGCGGGCATATATGTCCTGGGCACGGCATAAGTACCATGATGCGCAAGGCGGGCAAGAGGTGTGATGGGCGGCATAAGGGGTGTAACAAGGGCACTAATGGAGGGATGGAAAAGACTGAGAGTAGAAAGGCTTAAGTTGGTCAAGGAAAGTGACCAGGATTGCTGAGGAGTGTGGCAGGAAGAGGCGTTGAAGGAGGCAATGGGGGCTGAAAGGGCATGGGGGATTGCGACCGAAGTAGGGGAAAGACCGGCTTCGGAAAAGAGGGCGTTGTTCTTGAGCCACGGAGGTTTGTCCGGAGGAAGTCGCCAAAGGCGGAAGGTGTTCAGCATCGGTGGGCT
>Ga0316187_10005148_pt1 | contig 11303 bp, 7 predicted proteins | sample CroRivburrow1_MG_FD_204927 | JGI IMG/M metagenome (GOLD analysis project Ga0316187, IMG submission 204927) | Coastal sediment microbial communities from Maine, United States - Cross River worm burrow 1 | ecosystem: Environmental > Aquatic > Marine > Coastal > Sediment | place: USA: Maine...
GCTACGCACCGCAGATGGGGTACGCCGGCCTGGTTGCGGAACTTTTCGATGTACAGCTGGCCAAGTCACATACGCGAGCCGACTGGTCCCGGCGACCTTTGTCCGATGCCGTTCTGCAATACGCAGCCGAGGATGTGCTCTATCTGCTCCCGGCCTATGAAATGCTGAAGGAACGACTGCAACAGCTGGGCCGACTGTCGTGGGCAGAGGATGATTCAGCAGACTTGTTGCAACCGTCGTTGTATGACATTAGTCCCGAGCTGGCAGTGGCAAAACTCAAAGGTGCGCAAAATCTCACCGGCAGCGCGCGCAATGCGGCAGTGCGCCTCGCCGCCTGGCGAGAGCAGGAAGCCTTGCGCAGCAATCGCCCAAGGCAATGGATCGTGAAAGACAGGACATTGCTGGAAATTGCAGTTACCCAACCCGACTCGGCCAGCAAGTTGGCCTCTGTTCCTGGCATGGCAGAGCGCACAGCCAGGCGTGCGTCGTCCTACATTCTGGCAGCGATCAACGAATCAAAATCAGATGAGCATGAATACGAGCCGCCTGCCCGTCCGGACGAAAAGCAGAAGACGTTGCTCAAGACGCTGCAGCAAAAAGTTGCGAAATGTGCGGAGGGACTCGGCGTCGCGACCGAAATCATCGCGCCAAGGAAAGAATTGGCGGCAGCGGCAAACGGGGATCTGGGTGGGCGAGTTTTCAGAGGCTGGCGAGCGGAGCTGATCGGTGACGACCTGGTTGAACTGCTCGAAAACTGAGTCAGTATCGCGGCAAGATCGCTTACGCTCATCCATGTGCTCCGTGACATAAGTACATCCTGTACAAAATGCCGCGCCCACTATTTTCTTATTGTCGCCTGGCTCAAAGCAGCGTTGATACGCTCGTAAATCTCTTCGATCGTGCCTTCGGCATCCACCGTCAGCAGTTTCCCCCGAGACCGGTAGTATGCGATCACCGGCTCCGTCTGACTGCGATAGACCGCCAACCTGCTGCCGATGACTTCCTCGTTGTCATCTTTACGTTGCACCAACTCACCCCCGGCGTCGGTGCATTCCTCCAACTCCTCTGCGGACGAGAAATACACGTTCAGTAATTTACCGGTCTGCGAGCAAATGCGCCTTCCGGTCAGGCGCTTCATGAGGATGTCAAATTTCACGTCCAGAAGAATTGCGGCATCCAGCGGCACGCCAAGCTGGTCCAGCAGATCTTCAAGATCCAACGCCTGCTTTTGCGTTCGCGGAAATCCGTCCAGGATGAAGCCGTCAGCTACATCCGGTTGCGCGAGGCGTTCGCTGATAATGCCAAGCATGATGTCATCGGAAACCAGGTGCCCTGTATCTATGATGTCTTTCGCCTGCTGTCCGAAACGCGTGCCGGACGCGACCGCCTCGCGGAGTATGTCACCGCTTGATATCTGCGGGATATTCCGTTCTGACATGAGCTTTTTCGCCTGTGTGCCTTTGCCCGACCCGGGTGCACCCAACAACACGATTCGCATGACGTAGTCTCTCTGGAAAATTTGATTCGTTTGGGCCTGGCGAACGGCCCTTTGCGCGGCGGCATACGCTACCGACATCGCGTTTTAAGGTCAATGATATTGATGTAAAGTTTGTGAATGAAGCAGCGGATTCCGCTATGCTTCGCACCGATTTCCACCGATGTCAGGAATAGTCTTAATGCCAAAAATGAACGCGTTTTATGCACAATCGGGCGGCGTGACCGCCGTAATCAATGCAACCGCAGCCGGCGTAATCGAAACTGCGCGCAAGCACAAGAACAAGATTGCCAACGTCTACGCCGGTAGAAACGGCATTATTGGTGCGCTGACCGAAGACATGATCGATACCAGCAAGGAGTCGACCCGCACCATCGCGGCTCTTAAGTACACGCCGGGCGGCGCATTTGGTTCTGCGCGGTACAAACTCAGTGGCATAGAAGAGAACCGGGCGGAATACGAACGGTTGATCGAAGTATTCAAAGCCCACGACATCGGATATTTCTTCTACAACGGCGGCAATGACTCGATGGATACGGCGCACAAAGTATCCCTCATCAGCAAGAAAATGGGATTCCCTGTCACCTGCCTGGGAGTGCCGAAGACCGTTGATAACGACCTGCCGATAACGGACAACTGCCCGGGATTTGGCTCAGTCGCAAAATATGTCGCCGTTTCAACCCAGGAAGCCGCTATGGACGTGCTGTCGATGGCAAAAACGTCGACCAAGGTATTTATCCTTGAAGTCATGGGGCGCCATGCCGGATGGATAGCCGCTGCCGCCGGCCTGGCCGGCAAGAAACCTGGCGATGCTCCGCACATCATATTGTTTCCGGAAGTGCCTTTCAGGAAAGCGGCATTCCTTAAACGAGTCAGGGAATGTGTCAGGAAGTACGAATATTGCGTCATCGTGGTCAGCGAAGGTGCGCGGTTCGCAAACGGCAAATTTCTGGCTGAAGCCGGTACCCGTGATGCGTTTGGCCATGCACAGCTCGGCGGTGTGGCACCGGTGGTCGCCAACCTGGTTCGCGACAACCTCGGTTTCAAATACCACTATGCTGTTGCCGACTACTTGCAGCGGTCGGCCCGCCATATCGCATCAGCAACCGACGTAAAACAAGCGTATGCCGTCGGCGTGGCGGCTGTAAAAATGGCACTGGCCGGCGAGAACGCAGTTATGCCGGTCATAAAGCGCGTATCTGACCGACCCTACCGGTGGAAAATCGAAAAGGCGCCGTTGGCCAGAATTGCAAACAAGGAAAAAATGCTGCCGAAGCGGTATATCTCGAGTGACGGGTTTTCCATAACCGAGGCAGCACGGCGCTATCTGCAGCCACTGATTTATGGCGAAGATTACCCCCCATATATCAATGGCTTACCAAAGACGGCTACGCTGAAAAACGCCTCGGTACGCAAGCGGCTGGGAACAAAATTTGTGGTATGATGCGCCGCCTTGCGGGCAGGGACCGTGTGAACGGGTCCGGGAGCGCCAGCAAGATTCTTACGATAATAAGAAATACCAGTCGTAAGACCCTCACACATAGAGTTTTTTTATAGCCTCCACGGATTCCGTCCGCGGAGGAATTTATATGATTGGGAGACAATCTGATGAGTAATGATTTCGCACTGTTGCTGGCTATCGGAGCGGGCGTTTTAGCGGTGCTTTATGGGCTGATTTCCACCCAGTGGGTCCTCAAACAGCCGGCTGGCAACGACCGCATGCAAGAAATCGCGCGGGCCATTCAGGAAGGCGCTGGCGCTTACATGAACCGACAGTATTTCGCGATCAGTATCGTGGGTGTAGTGCTTTTCCTCGTGCTTATCGCATCACTCGGCTGGACGACGGCCATCGGTTTCGCGATTGGCGCAATCCTCTCCGGCCTGACCGGTTACATTGGCATGTTCGTATCCGTACGGGCCAATGTGCGGACCGCACAAGCCGCGACCATGGGCGTTAGCCCGGCCCTGAACATCGCATTCCGTGGCGGTGCCATCACCGGCATGCTGGTGGTTGGACTCGCACTGATCGGTGTCGCCGGGTATTACAAAGTGCTGATGGTTATGGGTACGAGCACGGAAGATGCCATTCACGCTTTGGTCGGACTGGCATTTGGTGGCTCACTGATCTCCATCTTCGCCCGACTGGGCGGCGGTATCTTTACCAAGGGTGCGGACGTCGGCGCTGATCTGGTCGGCAAAGTTGAAGCTGGTATTCCTGAAGATGACCCGCGTAACCCGGGCGTGATCGCCGACAATGTAGGTGACAACGTTGGTGACTGTGCCGGCATGGCTGCTGATCTTTTCGAAACCTACGCGGTAACCATCGTTGCAACGATGCTGCTCGGCAGCCTGGTTGCCTCCAGCGTTGGCTCAGCTGCTGTCATGTATCCCCTGGTGCTCGGTGCTGCTTCGATTGTCGCTTCTATCGTGGGCACATTCTTCGTTAGCACATCCGATGGCGGCAAAGTCATGGGTGCGCTGTATAAAGGCGTCATTGTTGCGGCAGTACTTGCAGGCATCGCGTTCTACCCGATTACGAACATGATGATGAGCGAAGGCGGCAACGCAATGGGTATCTATGGCTCAGCACTCATTGGTCTGGCGTTGACAGCCGCGCTCGTTGTCATCACCGAGTACTACACCAGCACGGAATACAAGCCTGTCCGGACGATCGCGGAAGCCTCACTCACGGGTGATGCAACCAATATTATTGCCGGCCTCGGTGTTTCGATGAAAGCGACTGCGCTGCCGGTTTTTGCGATTTGTGGAAGCATCTGGGGCGCTTATCAGCTTGCTCCCGAAGGCGATGCAATGGCCGGGCTTTACAACATCGCGATTGCAGCGACTGCCATGCTTTCGATGACAGGTGTCATTGTTGCCCTCGACGCATTTGGCCCGATTACTGACAACGCGGGCGGCATCGCGGAAATGTCGGAGCTGCCTCCTGAAGTGCGCACGATCACCGATCAACTCGACGCAGTTGGCAATACCACCAAAGCGGTTACCAAGGGCTACGCCATCGGTTCTGCCGGTCTGGCGGCGTTGGTATTGTTCGCCGACTACACCCATGCCCTGGAAGGCGCGAACCTCGATTCCACCTTCCACCTGGACGATTACAAAGTGATCATCGGCTTGTTTATCGGTGGCCTGATTCCCTATCTTTTCGGATCCATGGCAATGGAAGCCGTCGGCCGTGCAGCCGCTTCGGTTGTTATTGAAGTGCGACGCCAGTTCCGCGAAATCGAAGGCATCATGGAAGGCACGGGCAAACCGGAATACGGCAAAGCAGTCGACCTTCTGACAAAAGCCGCGATCAAGGAAATGATCATTCCGTCGCTCCTGCCAATCATCGCACCGCTGGCTGTTGGCCTGTTGCTTGGACCTAAAGCACTCGGTGGATTGCTGCTGGGCACGATCATCACCGGCTTGTTCGTTGCCATATCCATGACCGTCGGTGGCGGCGCCTGGGACAACGCGAAGAAGTACATCGAAGACGGCAACTGTGGCGGTAAAGGCTCAGACGCGCACAAAGCTGCAGTAACGGGCGACACGGTTGGCGATCCTTACAAGGACACGGCTGGCCCCGCGATCAACCCGTTGATCAAGATTATCAACATTGTTGCACTGTTGATGGTGCCGCTGCTGTAAAGCAACAGCAGCTCGCTAAAATCAAAACCCGCCGGGCATGTGCCCGGCGGGTTTTTTTTGCCCCGAAAATTCAGTCAGACATCCAACGTCCGGAATGTACCCGTACCGGCTGAGCCCAGAGTTGTGGGTGCTTCGATAAAATTGCCTTGTACGAAATCGACACCGATATTCCTGAGCCAGTCGAAATCCTCCTGTTGTTCTACCTGTTCGGCAACAACGCGGAATTCCATCGTACGCGCCAGCTTGATCATCGCCGACACCATCTCCTGGTTGACCTGGTCGGATGCCAGGTTTCGAGTGTAGCTTCCGTCAATTTTCAGATAGTCGACGGGCAGGTTCCGGAGATTGGAAAATGCACCCAGTCCACTGCCGAAATCATCGAGCGCAAATTCGCAGCCGATACCGTGCAGGACTTCGATAAACCGCTGAGCGTGTTGCACATTACTGGTGACCGCGCCTTCGTTTACTTCAAAGCAAATGCTTGCTGGCGATACACCGCTGTGGTCCAGGGCCTCGACAACAAAGCCGAGAAACTCTTCGTCACCCAGCGTCTGGCCCGATATATTGATGGTACAGCTGCGCTTGCCAGCCAGCTTGATCTCTCCGGCATTGATTGCCGCTAACGTCGCATTGACGACCCATCGATCGATCTGCGGCATCAACTGATAGCGTTCCGCGGGGCGTAAAAATTCGGCGGTGTTGGCGAAGCGACCACGATCGTCCGGCAGGCGAATAAGCACCTCAACAGAAGGCCCGGTATCGTCTCCGCCCGAGGTTGAAATAATCGGCTGAACCGCCAATTCGAATTTACCCTCGTGCAGTGCGTCCTGAAGTTGTCGCAGCCACTGAATGTCGCCTCGTTCACGGGCGATCGCCTCATCACGGGCCGAGTAAACATGCACCTGACCGCGACCGCGTTGCTTGGCAACGTAACAAGCTGAATCCGCAGCGCTCATCGTGTCCTGCAGGTTTCCGCTCGCGTGACTGATTTCGACCAGCCCGACGGAAATACCGATATTGAAAATCTTGTCTTTCCAGACAAAGCGATAGTCCGCGACCGCATTGCAGATATCCGCAGCAATTTGCCGCGCCTTGTCCAATGGACAACCAACGAGCAAAGTGCCGAATTCGTCGCCACCCAGTCGACCAACGAAATCGGAATCACGCACCTGGTCTTTTATGAGGGTCGCAACTTCCCGCAACATGTTGTCACCGGCGAGATGTCCGCAGCTGTCATTGACAGCCTTGAAGCGATCCAGGTCCATGTAACAAAGAATATGCGTCGCTTCCCCGGCATGCGCAGCATCCATCGCTTCCTGCAGGCGACGTTCGAATTCGCGTCGATTGACCAGGCCTGTGAGCGCATCATGCGTCGCCTGGTAGCTCATTTGCTGGGTCAGGCCACGAATCTCGCTCACATCGTGGAAGACAACAACCGTGCCGGAAATACTGTTTGCGGGGCCTCGTATTGGGGACGCTGTGATTTCGACTGAGTGTTCCTGCTCGCCGTCCCGACTAACCATGATCGCCCGCCGGCCCATATTGACTCGACGCCGCATTGCAAGACATCGCTCTACCGGATCGCCCAGCGGCCGTCGATCCGCCTCATCAACCAGTGAAAACAATTCGCCGATGGTGTGTCTGCTGGCTTCTTCCCTGTTCGAGCCTGTCATCGTTTCAGCGGCGCGATTCATGTAGTCGACGCGGCCTTCGTTGTCCGTCGTGATCACCCCTTCGGATATCGACTCCAGCGTATATTGCGCCTGACGCTTGCTCCTGCCGAGCGAGACCTCGAGATTCTTTCGATAGCTCACATCCCTGGCGATGGTCAGAACAACCTTTCTGCCATGCAAATCTATGGACGAGCTTTGCGCCTCAACCCAGAGTCCCTGCTCGTCACCATTGATCAGCTGAATCTCAAGCTTCTGCGGGACGCTTTCACCGGCCAGGCGTTTCGCCACAGTCTTCCTGAAAAGTGCGCGGTAGGCTGGTTTGACCAGGTCGGCAACATCCCTGCCTTCAAGCTGCTCCGGATTCAGGCCCATCAGGCTGGCGGCCGCGGCATTAGCCTGCAGAATCTTTTCATCATGCACCAATACGATCTCGGGCATTGACCGGGCGAAGTCCGAAAACAGATTTTCCCGGTCCTGGATTTTCTCGTCACGCTCACCCAGCGCGTCGAAGAGACGATTGATGGTCGTTGCGAGTCGGTCAATATCGACAGAACCCGTGCCACTCAGGCGCCGCCCGACGGACGCATCACCGGATACTGCGATCAGCTCGTCATTGAGCGCAATGAGCCGCTGCGCCAGGCGCCGTTTGTGCCCCATCAGAACCACAACGGCGATAGTCGCTATCAGCAGCGGTATCGAAACAAACAGCAATATCATCAGCGTCGACATGGAAACCTCATCGATTAGCGCTGACATTGAGTGCCTCTGTTTCGAATCGCAATGGTGCAGTTGTCGCGGCGCAAATTCCGTTTCCCGATTCGGCTATCGCTGAACGATGCCGTGCAACATTCATTTGTTATTATTCGTCACCCTCGACGCATCTCCGCGAGCGGAGATGCGAGGGTTTTCGCATGTTTTGCCTGCAGTACTGAAGCATATCCCAGCCGCGGAGTCGCACCGTATCGATTCACCATAATTCGGCATCCATCGTAACATTGGCGTTTGAAAAGTTTTTCGACACTTTGTCAGGCGCCGGTCGGCAGCCACTATTGTCTGCCGAAACACGATACGATCATTCTCTTTCTTGGAGAAACTGGACGCCGAATAGGAGGTTTCCTGAAATATTTGGGCCCCCGTTGAAACCAGAATGCGAATTACCGCATCTAAGAGAGGTCACAGTATTGGAATGTGGGGAGTCAGGCTGTTCCGACGCGATATCCTTGTGTGTCATCAGGCTTGACTGATATAGTGATATAGTTAACTATAACACCTTTAATTATTCGGCCCTTTGCGGTCCGGTGCATGGAAACATAAGTGATGAAAAAAATCATGAATTACAAGTACTTGAGTGTTATTGCAGCCATTCTGGCGGCACCCCTGACCAGCAATGCCGAATCGCTGCTCGAGATCTACCAGCAGGCGCTGCAGAGTGATCCATTGATCCACGAAGCAGAGGCAAGGCGGCTCGCGGCAGAAGAGGCGACACCGCAAGCCAGGGCGCTATTGTTCCCGCAGTTGCAGGCCAATGCTGGCTGGAGCCAGACCGACGCCAGCGGTAATCAGCTCATCACCGATACCGTCGGGGGCATTACCAGTGCCGAATTCGAAGCGGATTCAACCAACAAGAACTGGGATATAGGGTTGCGCCAGACTATTTTTCGCTGGGACCAGATTGTCGGCCTCAAGCAAGCGGGCAAGCTGGTCGCGCAGGCCAGCGCAGATTACGAGGCTGCGCAACAAGACCTGATTATTCGTGTCGCGAGGAGGTACTTCGATGTTCTCGCAGCGGAAGACATTCTCACATCGATCCACGCGGACCGGCTGGCCATTGCGAGACAGCTGGAGCAGGCGAAGCAACGATTTGAAGTCGGCCTGATTGCCATTACCGACGTGCAGGAATCGCAGGCCGCATACGACCAGTCGATTGCGGACGAAATCGGCGCGAAACGCTCGCTAGCTACATCGAGGGAGTTGCTGCGCGAAATTACTGGCCAATACGTTGCGACGCTGTCGGCACCGGTAGAAGAGTTACCTCTGCTATCGCCCAACCCGGCAGCCGAGTCCAGCTGGATCGACCAGGCGTTGACGCAGAATCTTCAATTGGTTTCGAGCCGCCTCGGCGAAGAGGTTGCACGACACGAGATATCATTTCGGAGAACGGGTCACTACCCGACCATCGATCTGGTTGCTGGACGGTCCTACAACGAATCCGTAGGTGAAACTCAATTCGAAGCTTCGCCGACGGTGTTTCCTGCCGACAGCGATCGAACCGCGGATACCATTGCGTTACAGTTCAATCTGCCGATTTTCAGTGGCGGCAGAACCTCTTCCCGAGTGCGAGAAGCTGTGTACCTGCACCGCGCATCGATGGAACAGCTGCAGCGGGTAAGCCGTGAGACAGAACGGGCGACGCGCGATGCCTATCTCGGCGTGCTCTCCGAAATAAGTCGAGTTAAAGCCCTCAAGCAGGCCGTTGCCTCAAGTCGAACGGCGCTGGAAGCCACGCAGGCAGGTTTTGATGTCGGTACCCGAACAATCGTGGATGTGCTTATTTCGCAGCGCCAGCTCTACACAGCGATTACCAATTACTACAGAAGCCGCTATGCCTATATTGGTAATGTTTTGCTGCTGAAACAGGCCGCCGGCAGCCTGCAGGTGCAGGACCTTGAAGAGATCGATCGCTGGCTGGTCGACCGTCGACGGCCGGAAGACGTGATTGCTGACGAAGAGGCAGCCGCAGCTGGCGGGTCCTAGGACTTTCCTAGGGTTTCCACTGCCGGGTCGAAGAAGACGTCGACAGCGGGTAGGTGCTTACGCCGTTCATTGTCGGCTCAAGAAGATCCAGTAGCCGTTGCAATGCGCCACGATTCTGCTGCAGCAGCGCGAAACCTTTTTCGCCTGCTGCAGACGCCTTGGCAGGATCCGCCAGCAATTCCAGAACAGCGTGTGCCAGTCCGCGCTCGTCGTTTACCCGCGTAGACGCACCCACCTTCTCAAACATGTCGGCGATGTCCTGAGTGCTGAACAAATACGGCCCTGTTACGACCGGTTTTCCCAGCGCAGCCGGCTCAAGCAGGTTGTGCCCGCCGATGGGCACCAGCGTGCCACCAACGAACGCAACATCACTCGCGGCGTAGAATAGCGGCACTTCTCCCATCGTGTCGCCCAGCAACACCTCTGTATTCGGGCTACAGCTCGTATCCGCCGTGCGCAAAACATGGCGAAAGCCATGCCGTTCGAGCATCGAGCGTACGGTCGTAAATCGTTCCGGATGACGCGGCACGAGAATAAGCAGCGCGTTCGGCAATTCGCGCTGAATCAGACGATGCGCCGATAGCACCAGTTCTTCTTCCTTGTCGTGGGTGCTGGCTGCAATCCAGACAGGACGATCAGGGAATCGGCTCTGACGCAGCGTTGCTCCGTCTGCCGCGATCGACTCTTCGATCTCGATATCAAACTTGATGTTACCGGTAACCGATGTTCGCTCTGGAGCCGCCCCCAGCGACTCGAAGCGGTTCGCGTCCAGCTGGCTCTGCGCTGCGATGACGATGCCATATGAAAGCGTTTCGCTGAATAATGGCAACAACTTGCGATAGCGTTCTATGGATTTGAGTGAAATTCTCGCGCTGACCAATATCAGCGGTATTCGACGCCGACCGCATGCGTAATAGAGATTGGGCCAGATCTCGGTTTCCATGATGAGCGCAATCTGCGGCGATGTCGCGTCAAAAAAGTGATTGACGGCCATCGGCGTCTCAAACGGCAAATAGCAGTGCGCCACATCATTGCCGAACAGCCGTTTCGCACGCTCTCTGCCCGTAGGCGTTACCGTCGTAATTAGCAATTGCCGATCAGGAAATCGTGTTGCAAGCGATTTGACCAGGGGCGCCGAGGCTTGAACTTCACCAACCGAAACGGCATGGATCCAGATACAGCCGTCAGTGAGTTGCGGACACCCGAACCCAAACCGCTGCGCTAGATCGACCCAGTAGTCCCTGTTGGCGATACCGCGGAAAATCCAGTAAAGGCCGTAGACAGGCGATAAAAGATAGGTAACGACGTTGTAAACAAACCGCATCATTCACTTTTTCTGAAGCCTGTCGATAATGCTGGATGACGAATGTCCGTCACGAAACGGCAGTACGCGCACTTCGCCGCCTGCCGCCTGCACGTCGCTGGCGCCAACGATGTCCTCGGGTACGTAGTCACCACCTTTCGTCAGAATATCCGGTGTGACCGCCTGAAGCAGTCGCAACGGCGTATCCTCGGAGAACGGCACTACCCAATCCACTGAAGATAGACCGGCCAGTACCGTCATGCGGTCGGCAAGCCGATTGACTGGCCTGCCTTCGCCCTTTAAGCGCATCACCGACGCGTCGTCGTTTACGGCGACGATCAAGCGATCGCCGAGGCCGGAGGCATCGTCCAGGTAACCAACGTGTCCGGCGTGCAAGACATCGAAACAACCGTTTGTGAACACGATGCGT
>Ga0316187_10005149_pt1 | contig 11302 bp, 8 predicted proteins | sample CroRivburrow1_MG_FD_204927 | JGI IMG/M metagenome (GOLD analysis project Ga0316187, IMG submission 204927) | Coastal sediment microbial communities from Maine, United States - Cross River worm burrow 1 | ecosystem: Environmental > Aquatic > Marine > Coastal > Sediment | place: USA: Maine...
AGATAAAAATTCATCAGCTATAAGGCTTGGCCAAATGAATGCAAAAAAAGCCGGCGTAGATCAATTGATCGAATTTAAAAGATGTGATTTTAAAAATACTCCTATACCGGATGATGAAGGTATTTTGATACTAAATCCGGAATATGGCGAACGGATGGGCGATGAGGAAAGCCTGGCTCCGATCTACCAGGAAATCGGAGATTTCTTCAAACAAAAATGCCAGGGTTATACCGGGTATGTTTTTACCGGCAACTCATTCCTGTCTAAAAAAATAGGTTTGAGGACAAAAAGAAAGTCGCCCTTTATGAATGGTACAATTGAGTGTCGCCTTCTGGAATATGAATTATATTCAGGAACTAAGAAACATCAAGAATAATAAGGGATTCTTTTCTCCAATAACATAACTTTCATTAATTAAGATATTATATCTCTTATTTGTTGATTTTCAGTAATATTATATAAATTGTAATACCTTATCTTAGGTTAAAGGATTCCATTTTGAGTTACAAACTAAAAAATAAAATTCGAATTGTTTCAGCAGCATCCTTATTTGATGGTCATGATGTCTCTATAAATATAATGCGTCGTATTCTGCAAGGCTCAGGAGCTGAGGTTATTCATCTGGGGCATAACAGGTCCGTTGAAGAAATTGTAAATTGCGCCATTCAGGAAGATGCTCATGCCATTGCCGTAACCTCCTACCAGGGAGGCCATCTTGAGTTCTTCAAGTTTATGTATACCCTTTTGAAGGAGAGGAAAGCAGGATATATTAAAATATTTGGCGGAGGGGGGGGTACTATCTTAACTGATGAAATCGAACAGCTGCATAAGCTGGGAATTACACGTATTTTTAGTCCTGATGATGGCAGATCGATGGGATTACAGGGTATGATTGATATGATGCTGGAAAATATCGACCAGGATCTTCCAGTTTCTGAAACTGTTGAATATCTAAAGATACACCCCGAAAATCATCGCGAAATTGGACGGCTAATATCCTTAGGTGAAAATCATTATTCCAGGAACAAAAAGATATTTAATCACATCCGTAAAAATACTACGCAGGTTCCTGTTCTTGGAATTACAGGAACAGGAGGTTCAGGTAAATCTTCGGTCATTGATGAATTAATTAAATGTATTCTTCAGGATTATTCCAATAAAAACATCGCTCTTATTTCAATAGATCCTTCAAAAAGAAAAACCGGAGGGGCTTTGCTGGGTGATCGTATCAGGATGAATGCCATCAATTCACCAAAAGTATATATGAGATCAATGGCCACCCGACAGGCTAACCTTGCACTCTCAACACATATAAGTGAGGCAATTGATATTCTTAAATATACAGGATTTGACCTTATAATAATTGAAACTTCGGGTATAGGTCAATCTGATTCGGAGATCATTCAAATTGCTGATACTTCTGTATATGTGATGACTCCTGAATTTGGTGCACCCTCACAGTTGGAAAAGATAGATATGCTGGATTACGCAGATATCATTGCAGTAAATAAGGCCGACAAGATGGGAGCCTATGATGCCCTTCGTGAGGTAAAAAAACAATACAAGAGGAATCACCAACTTTGGGATGTTCCCGATTCAGAAATTCCAGTTTATGGAACTGAAGCATCACATTTTAATGATTCCGGAATAAATGACCTTTATAAAAAAATAATTAATACTTTAAATGAAAAAGGTTTTTTTAAAAACGAATTAATATCTACCAGAAAAGATCATCCTCAGTCAAAGCATTATATCATTCCTCCAAAGAGAGACCGGTACCTTTCTGAAATTGCCGAGACAATTATAGAATATAATGAATGGGTTGTTCAGCAATCTACTTATGCACGAAATACTGAGGCTATTCATACAACCATTCATCTGGTTAATGAAGAGAAAACAATATCTGATAAGCTATCAGAATTTTATAAAAAAGAATTACACAAGATAGATCCTGATAATATTCGGTTACTTAAAGAATGGCCCAAAATTAAAAAGAAATATAGTGACAGGGTTTTCAGCTATTCTGTTCGTGATCGTGAAATAAAAGTAAACACCCACCATCAAACACTTTCAAACCTGGATATACCAAAAATTAGTTTACCAAAATTTGAATCCTGGGGAGATATTTTGCGATGGTTACTACAGGAAAACCTTCCGGGTAAATTCCCTTTTACCTCCGGGGTATTCCCTTTTAAAAGAGAATCTGAAGATCCTACCCGTATGTTTGCGGGGGAAGGGGCCCCTGAAAAGACAAACAAGCGTTTTCATTATTTAAGTCAAAATCAAACAGCAAAGAGACTATCAACAGCTTTTGACTCCGTAACTTTATATGGTGAAGATCCAGATATTCGTCCCGACATTTATGGAAAAATAGGAAATTCTGGTGTTAGTATCTGTAGCCTGGATGATGCTAAAAAGCTATATTCAGGGATTGATCTCCTGAATGAAACCACCTCTGTTTCGATGACGATTAATGGACCTGCATCAATTCTATGTGCCCTTTTTATGAATACTGCTATTGATCAACAATGTGAAAAGTATATAAAGGATAACGGATTGGTAAAACAGGTAGAACAAAAAATCAAAGAAAAATTCTTGAAGGCTGGAATTCCTTTGCCTGAGTATAGTGGGAAGCTCCCTCATCACCATAATGGACTTGGTCTTATGCTATTGGGAGTCACAGGTGATGAAATACTTCCACAAGATGTGTATCAGAAAATCAAGAATCAGACTTTATCAAAGGTCCGTGGAACCGTGCAGGCAGATATTCTGAAGGAAGATCAGGCTCAGAATACTACTATATTTTCAACAGATTTTTCATTGAGGCTGATGGGTGATGTACAACAATATTTTGTTGATCATCAGGTAAGAAATTTCTATTCTGTATCTATTTCAGGATATCATATTGCAGAAGCCGGTGCAAACCCTATTACCCAGTTGGCTTTTACCTTAGCAAATGGATTTACTTACCTTGAATATTACCATTCAAGAGGAATGGATATAGATACTTTCGCAAGTAATTTTTCATTTTTCTTTTCTAATGGTATTGATCCGGAATATGCTGTAATTGGCCGGGTAGCCCGTAAAATATGGGCAAAAGCTTTGAAAATAAAATATAAAGCTGGAGAAAGAGCCCAAAAATTGAAATATCACATACAAACTTCAGGTAGATCATTACACGCTCAGGAAATTGATTTCAATGACATTCGTACCACACTTCAGGCTTTGTATGCTATTTATGATAATTGTAACTCCTTACATACAAATGCTTATGATGAAGCGATTACGACGCCTACTGAGGAATCTGTGCGAAGAGCCCTCGCAATACAACTAATTATCAATAAGGAACTGGGATTGGCGAAAAATGAAAATCCACTTCAGGGATCTTTTATTATTGAAGAATTAACAGACCTTGTGGAGGAGGCAGTTTTGATAGAATTTGAGAGATTATCAGAACGAGGTGGGGTAATGGGTGCAATGGAAACCATGTATCAGCGTGGAAAGATACAGGAAGAAAGTTTAAAATATGAATCTTTAAAACACTCGGGCTCCTATCCTATAATCGGGGTAAATACGTTTCTCTCTAAGGATGGATCTCCTACATTGGTACCTCATAAAATTACACGGGCTACGAAATCTGAAAAGGACAGGCAAATTCGAAATCTTAGAAATTTCAAAAAAATAAACGGGCCACAAACTGCAGGGAAAATTCAAATGCTCCGGAAAGCCGTTATTGAAGGAAAAAATACTTTCGGGATTTTGCTCGAAGCAGTTAAGTCCTGTTCGCTTGGACAAATTACCCATGCCCTTTTTGAGGTGGGAGGACAGTATAGAAGGAATATGTAGTTCGGTCATGATTCCTGCTAAATCAACACTTCTATAATTACTGGAAAATATCTGCTAATCGAAAAATATGATATCTATTTTAATAGGATTTAAACAATTTTTTTGCATATCAGGTCATTGCTATTATTTGTAAATTAACTGCATTTCTTTATCTTTATAAAAGCACAACAGGAATCTGTTTACACAGAAAATGTGATAATTATATTCTTTCTATTAAATGACAGCATATAATACCCTTTAACATTTTATGATTAACTATGCTATGAAATTTAGGGCTTTCATATTTATAATTTACGGCGTATTGGCGGTTTCCTCCGGTTTTTCACAAAGCTGGAAGCAATACCCTTACCTACCTGATGGAAGCCTGATAACCTTTCCCAATGATGAAGGACATCATAGTGACGAAAGCGTAGAATGGTGGTATACTTCAGGGCATCTAACGGGTAGCATTACAGGAAATAAATACAGCTACATTATCTCCTATTTTCATTATCCGGCTTTAGGATATGATGGATTCAGAATATTAAACTTAAGCAATGATGATACAGGTGAGTTCTTTACTGAAACCGCACCTTTAAGATATGATATTTTATCAGAAGATAGCCTAAACATAAGAGCAATCATTTCTCAGGATATTACCGAAACCTGGACAAATCAGATAAATGCATTCGATCAAAGTATCCCTTTTAATTATACAATTTCAGCAGAATCTCAAGATGGATCCCTGGAACTAGAATATGAGGGTTTAAAGCCCCCTCTAATATTAGGTGATAATGGATTGTTTGATATTGGAGGATATTCATATACTTATTATTACTCTCTTACCAGGAACTTAGTAAATGGAACTATTAACTTCGATGGTTTAATTGAGGAAGTTACGGGAACTTCATGGATAGATCATCAATATGGTGATTTTAACCCTTTGACTGCCGAAGATTACGAATGGTTCAGTATACAATTATCAAATGATATGGACTTAAATGTCTGGAACTTATTCTCTTCAAAAAGACAAATACCAGACCAGGAATCTTTCAGACATATATCTGTGTATGTAGACAGCGTCTCCCAGTACACAACCAAAGATTTTAATATTGAAAGATTGGAATATGTATATATGCCTGATAGTGTGAGTTGCTATTCCCAAAAATGGCACATTACCTCACCAGTAAATAACATAGACCTGGAAATTACTACATTACACCATTATACTGAAGTGCATCTTCCTTTCAGATTTTATGAAGGCAGTACTACTGTAACTGGCACAGTAAATGGCAGTCCTGTAACAGGAATAGGTTTCGCTGAGTTGCTTCATTCTTATGAAAAACCGGAAGTAACTATAAAAAACCCATCTGGAGGGTATTGGAACGAAAACACGGTAATAGCATGGCAAGTGGATAATCCTGATGATGGCAGACCACTTAAATATAATCTGGAATGCAGCATTGACAATAAACAAACCTATATCCCGGTAGCCCAGGGACTGACCGATACACTTTTCCACTGGGCTGACCCATCAATTGCATCTGGAAGTAGTTGCTGGTTTAAGATTTCAGCATATTCCATTGATTCAACACTTTTTAGTAATGCAATAAGTGAAAATCCATCTTCTTACTACCCGAATTTAACTTCAATTGATGATGATAAAAATATTGTTCCAGGTACAAGTTTCTTTACCATTTACCCGAATCCAGCCGAAGAATCAATTTCCATTGATTTAAAAGAAAATCATCCATTCGTGGAATATAGTATTGCAGATGTTTATGGTCGAATATGCTTTCAAAACAATATTAATACTAATCGGAAATTAGAAATCGACATTCATGATTACAATGCAGGTGTGTATTTTATTGGGCTTTTCACAAAGGATAAAAAAACAGTATCGAAGATAATTGTTCGATAAAGAATTTCTAATGGATCAAAGACCATTTTTATCTGTATCAATAGCTTCTTCCAATAAATTTTTAACTAAAAATCATCCAGATTTAACCTCCTTTTTAAACCATAATCATGCAAACAATATGATATATATCATATCAGAAGGTTTGATATATTCAAATCTTTCACTTAGGTTGTCTAGACTATTTAATGCTCTTTTTAGATTAATTATTCTTGAATTTTTAACAATTATTAATAGTACATTGATTTCCTGGCAATATCAATTCATATTTTACTAAATTAAACATATACCATTACCACCATGAAAGCTATCCAAAATAATTTCATTATACTTTTAATTATTTTACCATCATTAACCTTCGGTCAGATAAAATTCCCAATAAAGAAAAAATCAGAAGATAAGGCAAATGACAAAATTGAGAGTACGATTGATGATGGATTTAACTCTACTGAAAAGAATTTTGACAATAGTGTAAAGAGCCTATTTGGCAAAAAGAACAAAAAGGGCAATCCGGAAACTGTAACTGAAGAGCCAGAAACAGATGAAAATAATACTGCCAACGAAGAGGCAAGTAGTGATGAGGACATGATTCTAAAGCCATGGTCAAAATATGACTTTGTTCCGGGAGACATTGTGATTTTTGAAGATAATCTTGAAGGTGAACAAAATGGTGAGTTTCCATCGCAATGGGATTTAGTTAATGGCTATGTAGAGAATGCTTCCTTTGCCAATGAAAATATAATAAGGTTTCCTGTCGAGAATGCTGGAGCTACCATCATACCTCTCATGAAAAAAGAAGGTGATTATCTCCCAGAAAAATTTACGATTGAGTTCGATATGTATTTATCTGACCGTACGAGTAGATACACGGTGTATCTATGGGACAAAAAAAAATCATCTCGTCCACCAGGTGGTAATGGTAATATTGGTAGCAATTGGGGTATTATAGAAGTTGGGTATGAACAAGGCGCATCCTACCAGGGTGGAACAATGAAAAAAAATCTTCCTGAGGAATCCCAAAAACCATATCCTCACTGGCGTCATGTAGCCATCTCGTTCAACATCAGAGCGCTGAAAGTGTATATGGACCAGGATCGACTGATCATGGTACCCAATCTAGGGGGGAATCCATCAGGTATAAGTATTAAGGGAGCTACTTATGATTCCAAACAATCCGGGAACTTCCCAACCATGATTAAAAACATCAGAATTGCTGAAGGTGCAGTGCCATTATATGATCGGTTTAAAACAGATGGGAAAATTGTGACCAATGGAATAAAATTTGATTCAGGGAAAGCAACAATTAAACCAGAATCTATGGGTGTAATCAATGAAATTGCCAAAATGATGGAGCAATATCCGGAAATTAAACTGAGTGTAGAAGGTCATACTGACAGTGATGGTGAAACTGAATTTAATAAAAAATTATCCGATCAGCGAGCAGAAATGGTAATGAACAAATTAATTGAAATGGGTATAAGCAGTGACAGATTATCCAGTAAAGGGATGGGGGAGGAAATCCCGGTTGCTGAAAATAGTAGTCCGGAGGGAAAGGCCAATAATCGCAGGGTAGAATTTGTAAAATTGTAATTACTTAAACTGTAAATATTCTGCATTTTCTAATATTTGATCGACTATTATCTCTGCATCATGAAAAACCTATTTATATATATTTTTATCCTATCTTCGACTTCATTATATAGACAGGAAGATGGGTCGGAAACATTCAATCCATTGAGTGATGCCATCAAACCTTCGATTCTTTCAGGATACATTTTGAATTCAGGTCTAACTTGGGATAATAGCTTTTTGTTAAAAATTACTTTTAATCAAAATGAGTCAGAAGAGAATCAAAATATATATAATGGTAAAATCCTTTTCTTGTAAGTTCAGGAGCTACTAGTCAAAAGGTAGAAGAGTTAGCTTTAGAACTGACAATTATGAATTGACTCATATTTTAGATGAATGTTAAACAGTCATTTTGCTTAATTCAATGAAGATACAATTTAGAACAATAGTGCTTTAATCTTCGCGAGATAATTACTAAATGATATAGAATTAATGCCATTTAATAAAATTATACATAGCATTCCTGACCTTTATCACCCATTTTTACCAGCAATCTTTCATAGGGAAATTCCACCTGAACCATTTGCCGATTGTTTAAATTGTCCTATGATTGCTGAAAAAGAAGAGCTAATTGGTGCTGATTTGGCAAAACCGTTTTCACCTGCTACTAAATGTTGCACTTTTACCCCTAGGATTCCAAATTATGTGGTGGGCGCCATTCTTTCTGATCCGGAAAAATCAATATCTGAGGGAAAACAGAGGATATTGGATAGGATAAAATCCGGCGAAGGTATCATTCCAAATGGAGTTTACCCTACAAAAAAATATAACGATTATCATTTGGCTATTGCTGAAAAAAAATTTGGAATAAGCAAATCTCTTCGCTGCCCATATTATCTCAATGACAAGTACAATTGTACTATCTGGAAATACCGGGAGGCCATTTGTTCATTATGGTTTTGCAAACATCTGGGAGGTGATACCGGTGCTGACTTCTGGAAAAGTATGACAAAATATTTTAAAAATATCCAGGAATCACTTATGGTATATACCGCTCAGGAGTGTGGACTTTTTCCTGTAGATCTGTATGGAGAGGGCTCGTATTACAAATTATATGACAATCCTTTAGAACAAAAAGAACAGTATTCAAAAATATGGGGCAAATGGGAACGAAGGAAAGAACAATACTATATTCGATGTTATGAAATAGTCATTAATCTTTCGCCTGATCAGGCAAAAATTTGTTTTTCAGGTGGGAAAGGATTGGAAAAAGAGTTGGAGAATAAATGGAATGAGCTTGTGTTTATTCCGGATTTATTAATTGCCAATAAAAATGCAATAGGAGTTGCCAATGGCGCATCATATCAAATTGAAGTAAACAGTTTTATTAAACCAATCAATAAAACCATTGCGTGGTCCTTTCAGCTCCCTGCGTATGTGATTGACTTTTTTGATGGAAAGAACTCTACAAACCAAATTATGCAAAAATTACAGGATAATTTTAACACAACCCTGGAGCGAGAAATTATCATTGCCCTCTTCAGGCACAATATTTTGAAAGAAGCAAAGTCATTAATTTAATTTTCATTAAACAACTTAACACCATTCACCTATGAAAAATATGACATTAATCCACATTAGTATGGCTGCGTTAGTAATAGCTTTTAGTAGCCTAATGGTGCGTGAAAATGAAGAACTAGTAAACGCAGCAAACAGTTACCTACATTATCAACAAGAGGAGTGTTTTACAAAATTTCTTTCTACACTAAAAAGCATGAAAGCTCTGGTGTTTATCCCCGAAAAAAACATGTCCACCGCGAGGAAGTATGACCTGAATTCCTGCTCTTCCGATAAGGCAAATGAAATAAATAAGGAGGTAAAATCGGGAGATGACTATGTGATGGTTAGCCCGAATACGAAAGAAGGATCGGAATGCAGCAAATCTGTTTTACTTAATTTTAATGAGCTCAACATGACTGTTTTTATTAAAAAAGAAAATGTCAGGGAATTGGAAAGACAGTCGGAAATGTCCTGGAAAGGTGAGTCTATAACTTCCAAATTAATTAATATGGATGGCAAAAATACAGAGGGACTCCAAATCAAATATGATGGAAAAAGCTGGACAAATTATGCTCCGGTTGATTTCTAGAATAACTAGGTTGTTTTTGATAGCCACATTAAAATTCGAATCTGTTTAAAAGTTAACTACTGGTTTAATCCAGAGCATCCTGCTTTTTTCCAGTAGCGATCAAATAATAGATCATAAACATTTTTTTGAAGTTCATCAAAGTCCTGCTTTGAGATGACTGAGGCTTCTGCTTTTGCCATATCAGTTTACTTAAACGATGTATGCCCATTCCAGAAAGCACCTTTGTGGCAAATCGCATAGTTGGACAATTTTTCCCTGTTTCCTCTTAATTGATACACACTTCCAGCATCCCTAATCAGTGGGGGAAATTGTCCAATCTATTCTGACTGACCAATTACCTTCTTTTTCAAGTGATCCCCATAGGTTAAACCTATCAGTAATGATCTGAGAGCCGGATAAGATCATGCCATCATTAGGCAATAGATTCTTATATATTAAACCCTCCTTTTCAGCACTTATGGTAATGAAGCTTTTGGCGTCTAATGATAAAGCTTCATCGGTTGTTGTGCCACATTGGGTTCTGTGCTCATTACCGCTAAATTTAAATCCTTGTGGTACTTCGACACTGGCCGAGAATGAATAGGAATTATTATCCAGGTTTAATTGGAGGATAAAACTATTCTGATTAATATGATCCGGCGATCCAGTATTGATTTTTTCGTTGCCCTGATATTTCTTTCTGGTCGTAAATCGATCTGATCCCTGCCCTTCTCCGCAATGCATTATACCCGATTCTTCATCTAAAAATTCTGAAACAATACTTGAAGAAACCTTGCCTCCTGATACGGGATTAGCCATCCATATTTTATATTTATCAAAACTGACATGGTTGGCTTGTGTTTCTCCTTTTGTTTGTTTTAACATTTCCATCACGCTCGGATCCAAACCTGAATTTTCCATTGCTTCTGAAACTGCACTCATATCTACACCATCCATGATATCCCCCTCATGGCTTTCATTTTTAGCTTCATCACCTCTTTCTACCTGAAACATATCTACAGCGGTTATTTGTCCTGGCGTAGTAATGAACGTATGCTCAAACCGTTGTGAAACAACAATCGATCTTGAATAATCAGCTTCAGATTGTGAAAACCGATATTCGAATGTCAGGGTAATATCTGTTTTATACGTTTCAACATTATAGAAACGCTCCGGACCATTGCCTCCCTGGTGGGCAAAAATTTGCAAACTGGTGGCAATAGTGCCCATGATGAACAAGAATACTCTATATTTTTTCATTGTATTAAGGTTTAGTTTGATAGCATCTATGATTAAATCTTTCGTTTTTTGTCATAGATTGTATGAAGTACTATTTTCTGACAGCAACCAAATTGCCAGAACCATAAGATTTACCCTCACATTCTGGTATATTGCCAGGCCCAGCAGTGACTTCATCCCATATCCATTGTCCTTCAATTCGGTTTTCGCTTTTAATTTGTCCTCGTACTACCACCGTTCTTTTTCCACCCCATTTATTTCCTGATATTATTTCCCAATATACACGCGGCCCCTTTCCTCGAAATTCTGGCACTTCAGCCCATAAGCCAACTTCAAAAGTCCATAATCCTTTAACCACTTCTGTATAATGATAGGGCACGTTAAAAGACTCCAGTGTCATATTCGTGTCATATCCATTATCAAAACTAAACTGAAAAAGGAAAAGCCCTTTCACCCTATCCATTACATTGAGGGTGTCAAACACATCCCTGGGTATATTTTTGAGAGTTGGTTCAGCATTCCCGTTAACAAATTTTATAAATGTCTGATCATCATTGATAATCGGATAAAAATTTTCATTCTTAGCATCGCACCAGGAGCTTCCGCCTTTTACCACATAATTT
>Ga0316187_10005150_pt1 | contig 11302 bp, 8 predicted proteins | sample CroRivburrow1_MG_FD_204927 | JGI IMG/M metagenome (GOLD analysis project Ga0316187, IMG submission 204927) | Coastal sediment microbial communities from Maine, United States - Cross River worm burrow 1 | ecosystem: Environmental > Aquatic > Marine > Coastal > Sediment | place: USA: Maine...
CCGGCACCTCGCGGTCCCACTCGGGCCGCTCCAGCTCCTCCGGAGGCAGCGCCGCGAGCGCGGCGTCGATGCGTGCGACCGCTTCCTCGTCGCCGGCCTCGGCGAAGCGCGCCCGCAAGGTGCGTGCCGTCGCGACACCTGACAACCACAGCCCGTCCTGCGTGCCGGCGCTGCCCGGGTCGCGCGCGAACGAGGCCTCCAGCAGTTCTAGCGCGCGTGCCAGTTCGCCGGCCTCGAGCGCGATGCGCGCCTGCCCGGCCAGCGCCAGCGCCACGTAGACGTCGGAGTTCGCCTGGGTCTCCGGGTACTTCGCGATGCAGTCCTCAAAGCGCGCGATGCACCGTTCGTAGGCGGCGTGCGCCGCGGCGCCGTCGCCGCCGCGTCGCTGATACTCCGCGGCGACCAGGGCCGCATAGCCGGCGTACCACTCCAGGCGCGGCGGCGCGTCCGCGCGCTGCAGCCAGTTCGTGTAGACCGCTTCCAGCCCTTCGACACCACGCTCGGCGAGCGCGTGGTCGCGCAGACGCGCGTGCAGTTGCCAGGACTCGGGGAAGCGGCGCAGTGCGTCCTGCAGCACCGCGTCGGCCTCGCCGCGCGCGTCCAGCCACTTCAGGAAGTCATAGTGCATGACCGCCTGCGGCTCGCTGCCGAGCGGGTGCCGAGACAGCACCGAGTAGGCGGCGTGCAGCTCCGCGAGCCATTCCGCCGGCCACTCCTCCTTGGCCAGCGCGGCGCGCGAGATGGCGCGGCGCTTGGCGTCGGCGTAGATGTCGAGGATGGCCATCGACGCCCAGCTCGCCTCGCCCGGGGGCAGCGCCGGGACCGCGGCCTCGGCACGCGCCACCGCGGTGCCCACGTCGCCGAGGTAGAAGCTGGCCACGCCGACCACGGTGTCCACCTGCCAGCCGCCGGCGCCCAGCCGCTCGGCTTCCTCGGCGGCCATCAGCGCGTCCATCCACTGCGCGCGCCAGAACTTCCCGGCGGTGCCGGGCTCGCCGGCGAGCCGCGCCTGGTTCTCGGGGTCGGCGGCGAAGGCGAGCGCCGCCTCGGCCAGCGCGAGCCGGGCCTCCGCGTCCGCCGGATCCTCGCGGCTCGCGACATCGCCGGCGTCGAGCGCGGCATCCAGTTCCTTGGGGTCCGGCGGCGCGTAGGTCGCACCGGCCAGCGCATCGGACCAACCCTCGACGTCGATCACGCCCGGTGCCGCGTCCAGTCCGCGGTGCACCGTCGCCAGTCGCCGTGCGCGGCGCGACTCCGCGCCGATCCGCTCCAGGGCGGCGACCAGCGTGTCTCGCTCCTGTTCCTCGAGCGGTACGCGCAGCACCTCGGCGATGAGTTCGACCGCGCCTTCCGAGTCGGTGCGCGCCAGCGCGGCGCGCGCCGACGCGTCGTTGCTGGCATCGAGGTCGAAGACCGCCAGGCGCAGCAGGTCGACCGGGTCGGCGTCGGGGTTCTCCTCGGCGGCCGCCAGCAGCGCGGCGCGTAGCGCGGCGTCGCCCTCTTGCCAGGCCTTCTCCACCGCCGCGCGGTCGCGCGCGTCGCGGCTGCCGACCCGCTCCGTGATGGGGCGGTCGCCGCGCACCACCGGCGGCGGGGTGTCGGCGCGCTCGGCCATGCCGGCCTCGATGGTGTCGAACACCGACTGCGTGTCCCACGCGTAGTAGACGTCGTAGACCTCGCTGCCGTCCAGCTCGACCATGATGTGGCGTGGCGACACGCGCACCCCGTCGAGGAACTTCTCGAACACGATCGGCTCGAGGCGGATGTGCTCGCCGCAAGTCACGCCGCCGAGTCGCGGACACGGGATGCGCCGCCCCTCGGCGTCGTAGTCGCGCGGCGTGTGCCGATAGACCGACGCGATGACGCACACATAGGGCTCGAAGAGCTCGGCGATCTCCGGCATGCGGTAGCGCACGCCGGCGTAGTGCTCGCTGGCGATCTCGCCGTCCATGTTGACGCACACCAGGATGGGGCGACCGGTCTGCTGCGACACCGCGACCGCGTCCTCCCAGCTGCGCTGCCACTGGATGAGCACCGGCTTGGCCCAGTCCTCGGCGGTCGGCGCGTACCACATCTGCTCGCGCGTCATGCCGTCCGCGGCGCCGGTCGGCGGGCGCCCTTCCTGCGGGCCGCGCACCGTTCCCGGCGGCACCGAAGGGTCCTGGACGGCCGCGGCGGGGGCCGCGATCAGACCGGCAAGGAGAAGGGCGGCGGGCGTACGCATCACCTTCCAAGGTACCCCCTCCACGGGGGCGCGGGCCACGGCACCGTGGGCTCGAGGCGCCGGAGCGGGGGCCGGGAGCGCTACACTCGGAACGCCGCAGCCTGCGGCTCCATCCCGTGTCGGACGTCGAAGCCGTCGCCGCGCGCATCCACGAGGAGAGCGCCTTCCTGCGGGACGTGGTCTCCGAGATGGAGCGCGTCCTGGTCGGCCAACGCGCGCTCATCGACGGCATGCTCATCGGGCTGTTGGCCGATGGCCACGTGCTGCTGGAGGGCCTGCCGGGACTGGCCAAGTCGCTCGCCGTGCACGCGCTGGCGGAGGCGCTGGGCGGGACCTTCCGGCGCATCCAGTTCACGCCCGACCTGTTGCCGTCCGACCTGGTCGGCACGCAGGTCTACAACCCGGCGAGCGGCGACTGGTCGGTGCACGAGGGGCCGCTGTTCGGCAACTTCGTGCTCGCCGACGAGATCAACCGCGCACCCGCGAAGGTGCAGTCGGCGCTGCTCGAGGCGATGCAGGAACGGCACGTCACGCTGGGCGGCGAGACCCACCGGCTGCCCGACCCCTTCCTGGTGCTCGCGACGCAGAACCCGGTCGAGCAGGAGGGCACCTATCCGCTGCCCGAGGCGCAGATGGACCGCTTCATGCTGAAGATCACGGTCGGCTATCCCGACCGCGACGAGGAGCGGCGCATCCTCGACCGCATGGCGACCACCGCGGGGCCGCCACACGCACGGCGGGTGGCCGGCCCCGAGCAGGTGCTGTCCGCGCGGCGACTCCTCGACGAGGTGCGCGTGGACCCGCGGCTGCGCGACTACGTGGTCGACCTGGTCTTCGCGACCCGCGAGCCGGCCGCCGCGGGCTTGCCCGAACTCGCGCCGCTGCTGCTGTATGGCGCGTCGCCGCGCGCGTCCATCGCGCTGGTGCAGGCGTCGCGCGCGCACGCCTTCCTCGACGGGCGCGGCTACGTGACGCCGCATGACGTCAAGGCGATCGGCATGGAGGTACTGCAGCACCGCGTGCTGACGACCTACGAGGCCGAAGCCGAGGGCGTCGACTCCCGCGACCTTCTGCAGCGCGTGTTCGACACGGTGCCGGTTCCCTAGCGCGGCATGGCCGCGTCCGACGCCGACCTGGACCTCGCCGGCCTGCTGCAGGAGGTGCGACAGATCGAGGTGCAGAGCCGGCGGCTGGTGACCGGCGCGCTGGCCGGTGGTTACCGCTCGGTGTTCCGCGGCTCCGGGATCGAGTTCGACGAGGTCCGCGAATACGTGCCCGGGGATCCGCGCCGCAGCATCGACTGGAGCGTGACGGCGCGTACCGGTCGCCCCTACGTGCGCAAGTACGTGGACGAGCGCGAACTGACGATGCTCTTCCTGCTCGACCTGTCGGCGTCGATGGACGCCGGCGGGCGGGTCTGGTCACCACGCCGGTTCGCGGCGCGCATCTGCGCGGTGCTGGCGCTTGCCGCGGTGCGCAACAACGACCGCGTCGGCCTGCTCGCCTTCAGCGACGGCATCGACGCCTGGGTGCCGCCGCGCAAGGGCAAGCGCCACGCGCTGGAACTGGTGCGCGATTGCCTGGCGATGCGCGGCGCTGGCGCCCGCACCGACCTGGCGCCGGCGCTGCAGGCGGCCAGTCGACTGGTGCGGCGGCACGCGACCGTGTTCGTGGTCTCGGACTTCCTGTGCGAAGGGTGGGAGCGCGCGATGGCGCTCTGTGCGCGCCGTCATGACACGGTGGCCATTCGGCTGCTCGACCCTGCCCTGGATGCGCCGCGCGCCGGCCTCGAGCGGCTGCGCGCCGCGGAGGGCGACGGCGAAGTGCTGGCCGACTGGTCCAGTCGGTCGGTCCGTGAGGGGCATTCCGTGCGACGTGCTGCCTGGAGCGCTCATACCGCGCGAGCGCTGCGCGACGCGCACGTCGACCTGCTCGACTTCGAGATCCCGCAGACCGCGCGCCGGGACGCGGTCGCCGGCCCGCTGATGCGCTTCTTCCGCATGCGCGAGATGCGCGGGAGAAAGCGTTGATCGGCGCACTCGCCCTGGTGCTCGCGCAGTCCGCGACCGGGACCGGGGGCGCGGCGGACGCCTTGCGTGTGGTCACGCTGCCGGGCCAGGTGGATTTCGCGGCTCCATTCGAGGTGACAGTCGAGCGGAGGTGGCCGGCCGCCGCGGCGCCGCCGGCTTGGCGGGACGCCTGGCTCGCGCCTCTGCGCGTGCGCACCGCGACCCGTGAAGTCCGCGAGCAGGACGGATTTAGCCTCGAGCGGCGCACGCTGCGGGCGTGGGCCTTCCTGACCGGACAGCTCGAAGTCGCGGGTCACGCACTGACGGTGACCGGCGGACTCGACCCCGCGGCTCCCGGCGCGATGGAGGTTCCAGCGCCTCCGCCGGCCACGATCCCGCCGCTGCTGCGCATTGCGCGTGCGACGGCGGTCCTGCTGCTGGTCGCTGTGGCCGGCCTCATGGCGCGCCGTGCGCGGCGACGACGCGTCTCTCCGCCGAAGGGCGCGCCGGGCATCGAGCACCTGCGCGCCTGGGCTCGGGCTCCGCAGCTGGAGGACGGCGGGGAGTCGTTGCGCGCGGCGCTTGACCTCTGCTGCCTGCAGTGCTGCGGAGTCGACGCGCGCACACGCACGACGCAGGAACTGCTGGCCGATCCGCGGATCGCGGGTGTCGCCGGCGCGGCGGGGCAGGCGGCGCTCGACACCTTGCGTCAAGCCGCGGACGCGGCACGCTTCGCCGGACAGCGAAGCGGGGACCTCGACGCACTCGCCGCCCTTGCCCTGGAGTTGGCGGAACTGTTCGCGCTTCCGCCTTCCTCGATGCGGGAGGTCGCGGCGTGAGCGTCCTCGGCGTGCAACTCCTGAGCCCGTGGTGGCTGCTGCTGTGGCTGGCGCTGCCGCTCGCCGCCTGGTGGCGCCGACGTCGCGGTCGCCTTGCACGCGCCTTCGCTCCCGGTGTCGCGGGCGTGCATCCGACCTGGCGCAGCCGCCTCGCGGCACTGCCGACCTGGCTGCAACTCGCCGGGCTGGCGCTCGGCGTCCTCGCGCTCGCGCGCCCGGTCGAGCGCCTGCCGCTCCCGCGCGAGCGCAGCGGTGTGGACGTGATGTTGGTGCTCGACGTGTCGTCGTCGATGGGCGCGCGTGACCTCGACCCGCAGCGGACGCGTCTGCTGGTCGCGGTCGATGCCGCGACACGCTTCCTGGCGATGCGTCCCGACGACCGCTTCGGCTTGGTGCGCTTCGCTCGCTACCCGGACCTGCGTTGTCCACCGACCCTGGACCACGACGCGCTCGCCGCGTTGCTGGCCGAGGCGCAGCCGGTCGTCGAGGACGGCGCCGAGGACGCGACCGGGATCGGCGCTGCAGTCGCGCTGGCGGCGGACGTGCTCGGCGGCGCGTCGGCCCGCAGCCGGGTCGTCGTCCTGTTGACCGATGGCGAAGAGAACGTCGCCAGCACGCTGACTCCGGACGAGATCGCGCCGCTGCACGCCGGGCAACTGGCCGCGCGCCTGGGGGTGCGCGTGCACGCGATCACGGTCGGCTCCGGGCGTCGCGCAGAGGACGGTAGCTGGGAGCCGGTCGACACCAGTCAGGTCGAGGCCTTGGCGGCACGCACGGGCGGGGGCGCGTTCCTGGCACGCGATGCCGGCGCGCTGGACGCGGTCTATGCACGGATCGACGCGCTCGAGCGCAGCCCGATCGCCGAGCCGCGCTTTCGCCTGCGAGAACGATTCCGCACGCCGCTGGGGCTCGGTCTGCTGCTCGCCGCGTTCGGCGTGCTGCTCGCCGTCGGGCCGCTGCGCGTGCGCCCGCACCCGCCGGCGCGTCAGCGCGGCGCGTTGGCGGCGCTCGCGCTGGCGGTCGGTGGCTATGCGTGGAGCGGGCCGCTGGGGCCGCCGGAGACTTCCAGGGCGGAGGCGCGCGGCATGGACGTGGTCGCCTGTCTGGACCTGTCCCGTTCGATGCTCGCCGACGACCTGGCGCCGAGCCGGCTGGCGCGGGCCCAGGCGGACTTGCGCGCGCTCGCGGAGCGCGGTGCTGGGGACCGATTCGCGTTGGTGGTGTTCGCGGGCGAGGCCGCCTTGCGTGTTCCTCCGACCGCCGACGGCGCGTCGTTCGCGCGCATGGCGGAGGAGGCTCATCCGACCGATCTGGAGGTCGGCGGGACCGACCTCGCGGTCGCCCTCGACCTCGCGGCGGCGACGCTCGCGCGGATGCGTGGGGGTGACGCGGAGACGGGCACGGACAGCGCTTTGACCGCACGTGGTGAGGAGTCCCGGCCGGCGGCGGTGCTGCTGCTGACCGATGGCGAGGATCGCGGTGGGCGCGGCCGAGAGGCAGCGGTCCGCCTGCAGGCGGACGGCGTGCCGGTCCACGCGGTCGGCTATGGCACCGCCCGGGGCAGCCGCATCGCGGTGCCGGTCGCCGGCGGCGAGGACTTCGTCCGCGACGCCGATGGTGCGCCGGTCCTGACGCGACTGGAGTCGGACAGTCTGCGCGCCCTCGCCGCGGCGGGCGGCGGCGCGTACGGGGACGCCGCCACGCCAGGCGTCCTGGTGCGTCTCTACGAGCGGGAACTCCTGCCGCGCGCACGCGCGGTCTACGCGCATCGCGACGAGGAAGCCCGTGGGCAGCGCTATCCGCTGCCGCTCGCCGTTGCCTTGTTGCTCGGTCTGACGGCCTTCATCGGGTGGCGCGTCGGCATGCGGCGAGGGGGGGCGGCATGAAGCGCGCGTCGCGCTGGGGTGCCGTGCGCGCAGGAGTCGCGTGCGGTGCGCTGGGCACGTTGCTGGCGCTCCTGTTCCAGCCGCCGACTCGGCCGGAGCATCACCGGATGCTCGCGGGGTACCCGAGTGACCCGCGCGGCGTGGTCGTGGCCTGGGAGCGCGCGGCCGCCGCCGATCCCGCGGCAGCGCCGGTTCGGGATGTGCTGCGTGGACTGGTCGCCGCGGCACGCGGTGAGGCCGCGATGGTGCTGGCGAGCGGCCCGGATCCGCCGCCGGCCGCCTTCGACCGCCCGATCGAGGCCTTCGCGGCCGCGTTGGAAGCCTTCGCTGACGCAGTCGTCGCGACGGCCGACGCGGACCCGGTCGGCGCCGTGGCGCGGCGCGACGCGGAGCGCGCCTGGTTGCGCCTGCAGGGGCTGCGCGCCGCCCAGGAGGAGGCGCGGCAGCGTCGCCGGGACGACCCGCCGCCGCCCCCCGAGCAGGGCGACGCACAGGACGGCGAAGGGGGGGACGAAACGCGGGTGGCAGCCGTCACCGAGGCGCTGCCTGCGGGCGCCGTGGCCGGCCTGCTCGACCGCCTGCGCGAGAAGCAGGAGGAGAAGCGCGCGACGCGGCGCGAGGCGCGCGTTTCCGGAGCGGGAGGCGACTGGTGATCCGCGCGTGCGCCCTGCTTCTGGTCGGGGTCTTTCCGGGCGCGCTCGCGTCCGCGCAGGATCCTGGCCCCGAGATGGCGGTGTCGGTCGTGCAACGGACCGCGCGGGTGCGACCTTTCGTCGGCGAGCGAGTCGCGGTGGACGTCCTCGTGACGGTCGACGCGCAGCGCGCGGAAGAGCAGTTCGTTTCCTTGTTCCGCCGCCCGTTGGATCTTCCGCTCCAGGTCGACCTGCCGTGGCTTCTCGGCGAGGTCGGCGTGTCGGCGCGACTGGCGTCCGCGGCAGAGGGCGTGCGCATCGCGGTGGGTGGTGAGGAGTATCGAGCCGTGGAGCAGGTCACGGCGGTCGATGGCCGCCCGGTCCGCAGGCTGACGGTAGAGGCCGAGATCCTGGTGTCGACGCCCGGGGAACTCACCCTCGCCGCGCCGCGCGTGCGCTGGGCGTGGGCGAGCCGGTTCGAGGAGGACCTGTTCGGGACGCGACGTCCGGTCGATCGCCGCGATGCCAGCACGGAGGGCTCCCCGCTGCTCCTGGACGTCCGCCCGTTGCCGACCGACGGGCGTCCTGACGATTTCCTCGGCGCGGTCGGTCGCTTCCAGGTCGAGGCCACGTTGGACCGCGACGTCGTGGAGGACGGCGAGACGCTGGGACTGCGCCTGCGAGTGACCGGCGACGGGGATCTGGGCGCGTTCGGTGCGCCGCGTCTCGACTCGCTGGCGGGATTCGACGTCGTCGGGCGGCTGGAGCGTCCCGAAGCGGACGCTCGTGTCCTCGTCTATGAACTCGCGCCACGGGTGGTCGGAGCAGTCGAGGTGCCCGCGGTGGCTTTTCCTTACTTCGACCCGACGGGCGAAGGCGCATGGCGGGTCGCCCGCACGGCACCGCTGCCGGTGACAGTGCGGGGCACGGCCGGCCAGGCGTCGCTGGACGGCCTGCCGCCGCTGCTCCCGTTCGCGCCCGTGGATTCCCGTGATCGAGCCGGGCGAATCCCGTCTGCCCCTCTGTGGGGGGGGCTCCTCCTGCCCTGGCTGCTTGCCGCCGTGGTGCTCCTGCGTCGCGGCGCGCAGCGGCGTGGGGCTCTGCCGGAGGTGCGCATCCGGCGCGCTGCACTGCGCCTGCGCCGCAGCGTCGCGCGAGGCGGGAATCCGCGCGCCGCGTTGGCTGCGTGCGCGGCGGAAGTGCTCGACGTCCCGCTGGCGGCGGTGATCGGGCCGGATCTCGAGCAGCGGCTGTGCGACGCCGGGGTTCGCCCGCCGGAAGCACGCGCCTGCGCGACCCTGCTGCGTGCCCTGGTCGGCGCGTCCTACGGTGGTCCGCCGGTGGAAGAACCGCAGGAGCATGTGCTGCGGGTCGCGGAGGCCTGGGTGCGCGGGCCTGGCGCGGGAGGGCGGCGATGAGCGCGATCGTGCTGTTCCTGCTCCTGCTCGTCTCCGGTCAGGCTGTCGACGGGGCGCAGACGGCAGAGCGCGGTCAGGCTGGCGGACCGGCGGATGCGGCGTTGGCGCGCGGGGTCGCGGCCTATGAAGCGGGGGACTGGAGCGCTGCGGCGGCACACCTGTCCGCCGCGCGGGACGGCGGTCATGCAGCGCGCGCGGCGCTGTGGTTCGCGATCGGTCACTGCGCCTATCGCCAGGGTGATACGGGTCGTGCGCTGCACGCCTACCGCCAGGGCGAGGCCGCGGGCGCTGATGCGAGCGCCGTCGCCGCTGCCGTGGCGGTCGCCGAAGCGCGCGCCGGGCTCGCGCCGGGCGGGTCGGCCCCGCCGCCGGCCGCTCTGGAGTCCCGCGTGGCGCTGCTCGCGGCCCTGTTCCTCGTGCAGTGCTGCGGACTGGTGTGGTTCCTACGTCGTCGCGCGCGCGCCCGCGTCGCCGGCCTGGTCCTGGCGGTCGCGGCACTTGGCGCCGCCGTGGCGACGGGCACGCGGCTGACCGCGCCGACTGCCGCGGCCGTGGTCGTGGCGCCGGGGCAGGTGCTTCGGGCGGAGCCGCATCCGGCCTCGCCGGCCGGCGCGGTGCTGGCTGCGGGCGAGGGTGTGGCGGTCTTGCAGGCCTCCGACCGCTGGGCACGGGTACGCGCACGCGACGGGGAGGGCTGGGTACCGACGCAGGCGCTCGGGCGGGTGCAGCCCGGGGGCGGCGGCTAGGATGGCAGGATGCGCCTGACGAACTGCATCCGTCCCTTCGCCACGCTCGCCGTCCTGCTCTCCGCCGCCGCTCCCGCGGTCGCCCAGATGGAGCACGCGCCGCCGGCGCGCGAGGTCGACGGCCTGACCGCCCAGCCGATCGACATCCTGCGGCTGGAAGGCAGCATCGTCTTCAACGTCGAGACCAAGGAGGCGGTCGCGGTGGCCGACCTGTGGTTCCGCACCGGCGCCGCCGGTACGCCGGTCTTCGACCTGCGCCAACCGCTGATCACCGCCGCGACGCTGGACGGCGCCGGCATCGACCCGATGATCATCTCCAAGCACGAGTTCGGGGAGAACACCGGCACGATGCGCATCCTGCAGGTCGAACTGGAGGCCGGCACGGAGCACCACCTGCACCTCGAATACCCGCTGCAGAAGCCGGAGTCGCCGGAGGCGCAGGAGATCGGTTGGGCCGACGGCGGCGTGCACTGGGACACATGGTTCTCGGACCTCAATCAGGGCCGCTACCTGGAGATGTGGTTCCCTGCCAACCTGCTCTACGACCAACACCCCTTCACGCTGACGCTGCAGGTCGTCGGCGCGGACGAGGACCACGAGCTGATCACCAACGCGACCGTGCAGGAGCTCGACGAGCACCACTGGAAGCTCGACTTCCCGCCGACCTACACGGCGTTCTCGCCGATGGTGGTGGTCATCCCCGAGTCCCGCGTCGAGCGTTCGCAGTCGGTCGCCAAGCTGGAAGGCGGTCGCAACATCCGCGTCGACGTGACGCGCCTGAAGGAGACTCGCGTGACGCTGCAGCAGGTCCACGAGGCCACCGCGCAGGCGCTGCAGGACTTCAGCGATTCGATGGGGCCGTGGCCGCATGGCGACCGTTGCACGGTGTTCGTGTGGACCGGCGGTCGCTCGATGGAATACGACGGCGCGACCACGACCTCGATGGGCGCGCTTCGGCACGAGCTGTTCCACAGCTGGTTCGGGCGCGGCGCCAAGCCGGCCAGCCAGAACGGCGGCTGGTGGGACGAGGCGTGGAACGTCTACTTCTGCGACGGGCGGCGCCCGCGCGGCAACGCGGTCGAGCGCGAGGGCGCACCACTCACGCTGTCCTCTTCCGACCCGTGGAACCGCGTGACGCCGGGGGCGTCGTACATGGCCGGCTCCTTCTTCTTCGGTCGCGTCGCCCACGTGATGGGAGAAGACGCGCTGATCGCAGCGATGGCGGAGTTCTTCCAGGACTACTCGCCGAACCCGGCGAGCACCGCGCAACTGGTCGACAAGGTGGTGGCGGCGGCCGGTGGCAAGGGTGCCGAGGTGCGCGCGCTGTTCGATCGCTACGTGTACGGTCGCGGCCGCTAGCCGCATCGGACGGCGCGGGTCCGCGGCGGCGGCGCGCCTGCCGGGGGCGGCGCGCCTGAGAAGCCCGCTCAGCGGAAATCGCGACTGCGCTGTTCGACCGGACGCGTCGCGAGACGCGGCGTCCACAGGTCGTGCGCGACCAGGTGGGCGACGCCGGACTCGACCTGCAGTCGGCCGCTGACGCCGAGG
>Ga0316187_10005155_pt1 | contig 11298 bp, 7 predicted proteins | sample CroRivburrow1_MG_FD_204927 | JGI IMG/M metagenome (GOLD analysis project Ga0316187, IMG submission 204927) | Coastal sediment microbial communities from Maine, United States - Cross River worm burrow 1 | ecosystem: Environmental > Aquatic > Marine > Coastal > Sediment | place: USA: Maine...
AGCCCTGCATAACCCGGGCCACCCGTGATGTCGTCGGACGCGACCGGTTGGCCGAGGCTCGGAAACTCCGGTGAGGCGCGAAACGGCATGGGCCCGTCGGTCGCCGGGATGCCGCTGATCTGGCCGGACAGCTGCAGGCGGGAGAAGGGGCCGTAGATGATCACGTCCACCTGGTCTTCCAGCTCCCCGGCGCGCAGGTCTTCATCGCGCAGGTAGGTGTAGGGAATACCCTGGTGATCGAAGATGAGGCGGATCCAGCCCATCATGTCGGTATCGGCCCATGGCACCCATAGCCCGACCCGCGGGACCGGCGCGGCATGCTGAGCAACCTCCGGTACGGCCCGAGTGGACTGGAAATCCAGCGCCAACTCGGCGGCCACGGCGCCGATGGCCGCGTTCAGTTCGCCGGCCGACTGCTCCCCGCCGGCCGTGATGATCCAGGAGCCGGGCGGGTAGTCGACCTTGCCCTGGCTGAAGACCGCTTCAGCGATGTGCACCGTGAACGCGGCCAGCCGGAAACGGGCGGCCAGCAGGGATTCCTGGCCCCGGTCGCGCAACAGGTAGACGGGGCCGTTACCCTGCACCTTGCCGCTGGCAGTCGCGTCTTCCTCGAGCAGCTCACTCGGCGCTGACTTGATACGCTCGTCCTCGACGCGCACGGCTTCGACATCGAAACCCACGGGGTAGGCCCAGGACACGTCGTCGTAGGGCAGTTGCTCATAGTCAGTAGGGAAGCGCTGCGGTTCGAGCACGTCGAGGGCAAAGTTGCGATAGGGCTGATCCAGCCTGACGATGTAATCCCCTCGTTCGAACTCGCCCTCTTCCAGCGACACATCGGCGGACAGACGCCCCACCTCGATACGCTGATCGCGCAGGCGGTTGATCATCTGGGCCACCCTCAGGCGGTCCGGCTGTTCGGCCCGCACCAGGTAGGCCCACGGCCTTTCCTGCACGCCCTTCTGCCAGGAGTTGTAACCGGTCTGGTAGAAGTCCCGCAGCAGCTCGTCGGCGTGCCGGGCCGACCAGTCGAGGATCGCCAGGGCACCCGTCTGCTGGTAGTTCACGTTGTCCCTCATTGACCAGCGGAACACCGGATCCGGCGGCCAGGGCCGGTACCACTCGCGGGTCAGGCTGTTGGCGTCGGCATGGCGGGTGACGGTTTCCGCGGTGGCGTTGCCGAAGGTCTCGTAGCCGCGCCCGATGGCATTGTGGTTGATGGCGATGGAATCGAGAAAGTGGTGGCCGAAGCCTTCACCGAAGTTCCAGGTCCACACGCCCGGCATGCCCATGGCGTTCATCGTGGTCATTTCATGGAAGCTCATCTCCAGCCAGCGCGAGGTCACGATCGGATCCAGGTGCGGGTTGTAAGGGCCGGTGCCGTTCCAGCTCAACAGCAGCGAAATCGCCTCGTGCAGGTCGTGCACCACCACCGGGTGGTAGTCGAAATACATGGTGTGCACCGCGCGGGTCGCGGCAAAGGCCTTCTGGTGCGCGTCGCGGTTGATGTCCACGAATACGTAGCGGCTCCAGTACGGCGGGCTCTGTCGCGGCAGCGCGTCGAAATCGGTCTTGCCCTTCAGGTATTGATGGAACCAGTCGGTGACCTTGCTGCGCCCGTCGGGTTCCGAAATGGGGTTGATCAGCACCAGCAGTCTCTCGCGGATGGCGCGGATCATGGGCTGTTCGGAAACCGCCAGCCGGTAAATCAGCTCCATGCACATCTCACCGCTGCCGGTCTCGTCCGCGTGCAGATTGCAGTTGAAGTAGTAGGCCGGGCGCGCCGAGGCGATGAGCGCATCAGCCTCTTCCGGGGAAGTACGTCGCGGGTCGGCCAGCGCGGCGCTGGCGGCCTTGAGCCGATCGAGGTCACGGATGCCGGCTTCGTCGGCAATCACGGCCAGTACGATGTCACGGCCCTCCTCCGAGACGCCGATGGTCTCCACGTGCACGCGGCCGGAGGTCTGGCCTACGCGGCGCACATAGTCGACGATCCGTGCCGGCTGGGTCAGTTCGCCGGGCGCGCCGACCATGTGGCCAAGGTGCTGCGTGGGCGAGGGCACCGTGTCCGAGGCGGGCAGGTAGGCGACCCACGGGCTGAGAAAGCGCGGCTCCGTCGTAGCCTCGGCGATGGCCTCGATCGATCCGGGCTCGGCAACGTCTGGCGATGGATCGACGCCCTGCGCGGCGGCGAAGCTGGAACCCACCAGGGCGTTGAGAAGGAGAAACCATGTAACAGCATTTTTCATGGCCTGTTGTACCTCGGTCCGGTGCAGTCTTGAAAACAACCGCCATCATACTCAATTCCGGCATGGATTCCGGCCAGCGAGTGGCAGCCGCCGGATTGGTGCTGCCCACGCGCATGAATGAGTTACGCTAGTGCAGTCATGATTTTCGATCTGCATTCACACACTCGCTGCTCGGACGGCTCACTGGAGCCGCTCGAGCTCGTGGCTCGCGCCATCGACAAGGGCGTGGACGTGCTGGCTATTACCGACCACGACACGCTCGATGCCTACAAGGGGCTGTCGCTGCAGCAAGGTCGGCTAGGACTTGTCGCGGGCATCGAGTTTTCCACCCAGTGGGAATCGACCGGTATCCACGTGCTCGGTCTGAACGTCGATCCCGCCAGTGATGCGATCCTCGCCGGTGTGCACTACCAGACCGAGGCGCGCCGGCAGCGCGCCGAACGGATTGGCGAGGTCCTGGAGAAAAAGGGCGTTCCGGACGCGTTTGCCGGGGCCGCGGCCCTGGCGCACAGCGGTTACATCGGCCGCCCGCATTTCGCGCAATACCTGGTGGATATTGGCCGGGCCAGGTCGATAGAGGATGCATTCCGCAAGTACGTCGGTGACGGCAAGGCGGGCGATGTCAGGCAGCACTGGGCCGATCTGCCGCGGGTCGTGCAATGGATTCGGGAAGCCGGCGGAATCACCGTGCTGGCCCACCCTTTGAAATACAAACTGACGCGAACCAAGCTGAAACGATTGTTGGCAGCCTTTATGCAGGCCGGCGGGCAAGGCATGGAGGTCGTGTCGGGACAGCAGAATCCGCAGCAGACCGCCGGCATGGGCCAGCTGTGCCAGCAGATGAACCTGCTTGCCTCCTGCGGCTCGGATTTCCATAGAGCCGATACCCATTGGGGCGAGCTGGGCAAATTTCCGGCGCTGCCGCGCAATGTCACCCCGGTCTGGGAAGAGTTTTCCTGAGGGGTTGCCTGCGGCTCTCGCGCTCTAATCCCGGAGTATTTCAGGCAGCGGCTTTGGTTCAGGCAGCGGCGGCGGCAGCGGCTCGCGCGGCATCAGTTCATCCCGTGTCGCGGCGTCGTACACAAGGGCAGCCAGGAAGGCGGCCGAGACCATCAGGTCCTGGGGCAGCACGTGGTCGACGGTGTCGACGTTCGAGTGATGGGTGTGCGACCAGTAGTCCAGCTGGTCCTGCAGCAGGTCGAAGGCCGGCAGGCCGACCGCGTCGAAGGCCTGGTGGTCGGTGCCCCAGTCGTTGCGCGGCACGATCGCCGTGACGCCCAGTTCCTCGAAGGGTCGCATCAGTTCGGCGAAGATCGGTCGCACCATGTCGTTGGCCTGGGTCAGTATGCCGCGCGTGCGCCCACTGCCGGTGTCGATGTTGAAGTACACCGAAAACGTCTCGTGCTCCGGCTTCAGGGTCATGCTGACCGGGTCGCCGAAGTGCTCGCGCACGTAGGCGCGCGAACCCAGGTGGCCGATTTCCTCGCCGTCCCACAGGCCCAGGCGCACGGTCCGGTCCAGGTCGAGATCAAGGGTTCGCAGGATGCGCATGGCTTCCATCACGACCGCAACACCCGCTGCGTTGTCGGTTGCGCCGGTGCCGGCGTGCCAGGAATCGAGGTGCGCCCCCATCATCACCACCTCGCGGCGTTTGACCTTGCCCGGCAGTTCCGCGATCACGTTCGCGCCCTCGGCGTTCTCTTCCGGAAACGAGGCCTCGACGTTGACGCTCAGGGTGACCGGCACGTCGCGCTCGAGTAGGCGCAGCAGCCGGTTGTAGTGCTCCGGCATCAGCTGCACGGCCGGGGGCGGGATGCTGGTCGAAGCCATGTGCGAGCCGAAGCTCTCGGCGAATATGACGCCGCCATTGCCCTCGGTATTGGTCGTCATGACAGCCACGGCATGCTCGTCATTGAGAAACCGGATCAGGCGATCCATCAGCCGGTCATGGCGGCCCGAGTAGTCCGACTGGATCTCGGCCGGCACCACTTCGTACTGCAGCCAGCGCTCATCGGTATCGACCGGAAGTTTGAGCAATGGCCACTCGTATACATCGGTCAGCAATGGGTCGCGCGCCGACTTCATGTCGTCCAGATCCGCAGTGGTCCAGCGCTGGGTTTCCGGCTCCGACGGCAGATTAAAAGTCCGCCTGGGCGCGAGCAGCACGATGTGGCCGTCCAACTTGCCGGCATATTGCTGCTTGTACGTTTCGATGCGCTGGGCGAGTGCGACCAGGTCGCTCTGTTGCGGATCCTCGTCGTCGTCCCATAGCGGAGCGAAGACCACCGGCGCCGTGAGCGTGCCGTCGGTGCCGGCACTCCATGCCAGTGGTACCGCGTTCAGGCTGGTCGCCTGCGGCTCGACCATCTGCACGGCAACGCTTGACCACGCCCAGCTGCGGCCGATTGTGCCGAAGGGGTCGAGACGCGCGCTTTCGATCCCTTCGCGCCTGAGGGTGTCGACCGCCCAGTTCGCGGCGCGCCGATAGCCGGGAGACGCGGCCAGGCGCGGGCCGTTCTCGTCCGCCAGGTAATACATGTAGTCGACCACCTGCGAATGATTGAAAGCCTGGTCCTTGATTCGGTTCACCACCGCCAGGTCGGTATCGGCGACAGCTGCGGCGGAAGCCAGGCACAGTCCCGAGCACAGCAGAATTGACGGCAGGTGTTTCATGGGGTGTGACCTCAGCTGAAGGAAGTGCATGGTACGCCTGGGAGGCGGTGGTGGCCAGCCAGCAGCGACGGGGCCGGGCCGCATTGGTCCGAACAAAAGGGGTCGAACAAAGGGGTCAGGGCCCTTTCCGCTAGCCGGGAGTCGGGATGTGCCGCCGAAGGAATTCCAACTGATCGGTGGTGACTCGTTCGAAGGGCTCTCCCGTGTAGATATCGAAATGGCCCTCGGGATAACGTTTGATTTCGCCTCGCGGGGCTCGGGCGGCGTGGCTCAGGGTGGCCCCTGTCGGCGCGACGCTGTCCGCGTCGCAGACGCAGAACAAGACCGGACACTGGAGTTTGGCGGCGGAACGACCGGGCCGGTAGAAGAGCACGTGCAGGGCGATGCGGGCGGCCACTTCGTTACGGAATTCGAAGCCGTCCGGTACCAGGCCCAGGTAGCCAGGCACCACATCCGGCGCGGTCATCATGGCGGTCGAGCCGGGCTCACCGGCACTGGGCACCAGCACGGGCGCACGGCCAAACAGGCTGCCGACGGCGTCGCGCAGGGCCAGCCAACTGACCCGCAGCAAGACGCGGAACTCCATCACCCGCACCGAGGCGGGGCCGTCGGTGAACGGACACTGGGAAATCACGGCCGCCACGCTGCCGTCCCGCGCGCCGGCCACCAGTGCATGGCCGCCGGCAAAGGAGGTGCCCCACAGCACCACGCGCTCCTGGTCCAGCTCGTCACGGCCGCGGGCACAGGCGATGGCGGAAGCCCAGTCCTGCAGCTGAGAATCGATGTCCAGCAGTTGTCGTGGTTCGCCGTCGCTGGCGCCGAAATGGCGGTAGTCGAACACCAGGCAGGCGTAGCCGGCCTGCGCGAAACGCTCGGCGTAGGCGTCGAGGCCCATTTCCTTGACGGCGCCGAAGCCATGGGCCATCACGATAACCGGGTGCGGCCCCGCGGCTACGGGCAGATACAGCCAGCCACGGCAATGCTGGCCGGCGGACTCAAAGGAGATCTCGCTGCGTGAAAAACTCATGGCCTTATCTTACGCCCTGTTTGGCCCGGGCGGCGCGGTTCAGGCAGCCAGCCGCCCCGCCAGTTGTCGCAGCAGCGCGGCGCCGTCGCCTTGCCACGCCGAGCCGTGCATGCAGGCCAGGATACGCGGCGACGTGGCCGCGAGCTTTTCCGTCAGCTCATGCACCTGCCGGGTTTGCGAGAAATAGTCCAGGCCACCGCGCATCGTTTCGCTGGACTCGAGGATGTCGTTCGAGGTCAGCGGCTCGTGTTCATGGCCGCCCTGGGTAAAGAGGTCGCCGCAGAACAGGGTTTTTGTCGTGGTTTCGAACAGGTGACCGCATTCCCAGGCGTGGGGCAGGTGGGGAGTGTCGATCCAGCGCACCACGTGTGTACCCAACGAGAGCTCTTCGCCGTCACCCAGCGCGTGCGCGGGTCGCAGGGCCACGTCGTCCACGCTGACCATCTTGGCGATGCGGCTGCACAGCGGCTCGGCCTGTGGAGCCAAACGCAGGAATTCGTTCAGCGAGCCGCATTCGTCGGCCTCGTAGTGGGAAAAGCTGATGTAGCGCAGGGACTCGGGTGCTATCACTGACGCGATGGCTTCCCGAACGGCCGGAAACATCTTCAACAATCCCGTGTGATGGAGCAATGGCTCGTCATCCACGATCAGGTACTGGTTGAAGGTGAATCCGCCGGGAATTGCTGCCGGCGGCACCGGCGTGCTGATGCGATAGATACCGCTGGCGATTTCGTCGATCGTGGTACCGTTTTGTTGCTTGCTGTTCATGGTTTGGACCCTCCTGGGCCGCTGGCGAGCTGGTGACTTACCCGCTCCGGAAATGTGTGAGTGTCAGAATTGTCGCGCCCAATTGGGACGCGGCCTCTTGCTCGGACAGGCGCCCGGACAGGCGCAAGGCCCGGTAGGTCAGAAAATCGAGCAGCCCCCTGACCAGGGCGGCCCTGGCCGAGTCTGCCGGCGCGATGATGGCGGCCACGGCGTCCGCCAGGCCTTCATAAGCGGCCATTTCACTGTCCAGGGTCGGGGAATTGCCGCGCTGCTGCGCGCCAAGCCAGGCGTATCCAAACATGGCCTCGTGGACTCGGCAGAGTTCTGACACGCTCGCCTCGGTGCGCTGCCGGGCATCGGCGATGGCGGCGAGTTGCTTCAGGTCCGGCAGGGTGAGGGTTTCGGCGAAGGTCCGGGTGCAGTTCTGAAACAGCGTTTCCTTGGTCGGAAAGTGCTTGCGCACCGTGGCCACGGAACAGCCGGCCTGCCGCGCCAGCGGCTCGAACTCGGTGATGCCTTCGGCGTGCAGTTTCAGGGCGGCCTGCAGGATGTCCTGGCGGGTTTGCTCAGCTGCCTTGCGGCGTCTGCTGGAATTGTATTGCCTGACCATGCCAAACAGCATAGCATATTCGGTAATACAATAATATATTAAATAACGTATAGGTATATTTAATCAAGCAGCTACTTTTTCTGCCCACGAGAATTGCCGGAGCGAAACCCGATTCGCAGATGCGTATCGTCGCAGTAGGGTTTGTTGGCGGACCCGCCACAACGGCACAGTTTGGCGTACTGCGTGCGATTGATGGTGCGGCCGGTGCCGCTGCAGATTTCTACCGGGCCGCGCACCTTGAGCGGGCCGTCCTTGAGCGGAACGACACGCAGTTCGCCGCCGCGTTCGGGCAAGGGTTCGGAGGGCATGGTGGCGGGTTCACCGGTGGCGTCGAAGCCGGCCTCAATGTGCGAGTTGTCACAGAACGGCTTGTTCTTTGATTTGCCACAGCGACACAGCGTCGCGCGGAAAAGGGCAGGCTGTTCGTCGATGTTGAGCGTTGCGTGAAAGGCATAGGGCCCGTTTTGCCGCAGGTTGATCGTGTTGACCTGCGGTGCCGCCTCCTCCGGACCGCCGTCCAGCCGCCGGTAGGTAATGGCGCCCGAGGGGCAGGACTGCGCGACGTGGACCAGGTGCTCGACCGAGTCGGTTTCCGGGTGCAGCCAGGGGCCCTTGACGTTGGCGAGGAACACCGTCGGCGCGTTAAGCACGCAGCGCCGGGAATGGATGCAGCGCGCCACGTCGAAGCGGATCTCGATGTCGTCGCTGGCTGCGATGTTATCGGCGTCCCCGGCCGAGGGAATGTCGTCTGGCGCCGCTTTCTCTGGCCGGGCCTCTTCGCTGGGAGGCTTGGTATCGGTGACCAGGGTGAAGTGCTCTTCGAAGGTGCTGTGCATTTCGGACAGCTGCCTGGCCAGCTCGGCCAGGCCGTCGGCCACGCCGGGAAGCTCCCGTTGCCGATCGACGATGCGACAGGCGGCGGCCAGTTCGGCTGCGCGTTCCGCCAGGATTTGGGCGGCATTGGCCTGGACCAACTGGCCGAAGGATTTGGGCAGGGCGAAACTCAGGCCGGCATTGACACCCGGCTTGTCCGCGCAAACCGGCATGCGGGCGGCAGCCTCACCGATCACGGTGGCGTAGCGCATCAGCTGGCAGGAAACGTCCGACAGGCCCTGCCGCAGACCGCTTGGCAGTGGTACCGGAGCACACACCTGGGCCAGGGTTTGCAGCATCAGTCCATAAACGGCGTTGCCGAGATCCACGACGCGCCGGGCCAGCGGCTCGGTCACCCGTGTTGCGTGCTCCTCGTCCGCGAATTCGGTCAGGACCGGGTTCTTGGCAGCCGGGTAGGCCGGCTCGAAGTCCGGCCGCGCCTGTTTAAGCGCGTGAAATTCCTTGCGGATCGCCTCGAACCGCGCGTAATGCGAGTCTTCCCGGTGTGCCGGCGCGCCTTCACCCTGGCTGACGATCTCTTCGATCGCTTTCATCGCGGTGTCGACGCCGCTGACCTCGAACAGCCCCGGCAGCGGAAATTCGGCCGAGCTGAGTTGCGCTTCGCCATGGCCGATGAACAGGTTCTCCTCACCGAGTTGTCCGGCCAGGCGGCGGATCGCCTGGGCGATGCCGTGATACAGGTGGCCTTGTGAACCGTAGTCCCGCGCGGTGGGTGTGAGCAGATCGGTACAGACCACCCGCTGGTAGTGCGATTCATGGGTAAAGCCCGCTCCGTCCTTCACGTCGATGCCTTCCGGCCGCTCGATGAACACGAAGTGCTGGATGGTCGCCTCGTTGAAAGGCGCCAGGTGAAAGTCGAGGTCCGCAGGGAAGTAGCCCTGTTTTACCGGGAAGTCCGGGCGCGATAGGTGCGGTGTCGCGCCAAATGCCGCCATCAGGTTGTTGACCAGGGCCAGGTGCAGCATCTCTTCCATCGCCACGCTGCGGATCGAAGCCCGCCAGCGGTCGATGGCCTCTTTTTCCTCAGCCGTGATGCCTTCGCTCGTGTCCTTTTTCAGGCTCCATTGGGCGTACAGGTAGGTGCACATCACCACGTGCTCGAATTGAGCCGCTTCGGTGAGCAGGTAGAGCAACTCTTCCCGGTCATTAACGGCGATGTTGATTTCTGCGTTCATGCTGGGGTCCAAGGTCTCCTGAAAGTCGGGAGGCCGCGCTCCACGGCCTCCCCTATGAATATAGCAGACGATCCGTAGCGGTCAGTTTCCGGCCGCCGCGACCATGGCGGCACTGGCCTGCTCGGTGGTCCACACGGTGCTGGCCAGGAAACGGAAGTTGGTGACAGCGGCGGCATAGCCATCGATGTCCGGGGTCTGCGCCGCTGCGGTCGCGTCTTTCACCACGGCAACTTCGAAGCCCTGTTCGATCAGTTCCCGCATGTGCGCTTCAACGCACAGGTTGGCGGACATGCCGCCGAGGATGATCTTGTCGATGCCGCGTTTGCGCAGCTGCAGCGCCAGATCATTGGACTCAGGACCATACACCTTGTGCGGGCTGGCCACGATGGTCTTCCCGTCATTGATCAGCGGCTTGTAAACTGCCAGCCAGTCGGCGCCCGAGCCTTCGAGTCCCTCGACGGAAAGCGCACCGCTGCGGTCGAACATGTTGATCGAGTGCATCATGGTCTCGACCGCGCCGCCAAACTGCCAGCCGTGGTCGGTCGGGTAGTAGTAATGGGGTGAGATGAATACGTCGATGCCGCTGGCCTTGGCGGTCTTCATCAGGGTTGCGATGTTGGCAACCGTGCCGTTGGCCTTGACGCTGGCCCCCACCAGGCCCCAGGTGGCGCCTTCAGGGCTCAGGAAGTCGTTCTGCGGGTCGGTAATGACCACGGCGGTGCGTGCGCTGTCAATGGTCAGGCCCGGGTCCGGAAGCTGGGCCATGGCCAGCGTCGGAAACAGGCTCACGCCCAGGATCAGTTGAATGCCCGTTTTGATGAATCTCTCCATGGTAGTCTCCTCGTTAGTGCGTCATTGGCCCTGGGGGCCGGGTAGACGGTTATGCGTCCGACGCCTATGCTGAAGCAGACAGTTATGCAAATTGGTACGAAGCTTGTGCGAATTTGTCCACACTTTTGCCGCCGGACGTGCAAGGCGGCTGACTGCAGGGATTATGCTCGACACGCGACGAACGGAAAATTCATCGATTTTGGATCGTTACCTCGCGAACCTCAGCGTGGAGGTGGAGCCTTTTGCCCTGTGCATGCTGCAATCCGGTTGGCGTCTGACGCTGCCGGGACCCCCGTGCGCCATGCTGCATTTCGTTGTCCAGGGCGACGGCTGGCTGAGCTGTCCCGACGGCACCCATACTCCGTTAGGGCCGAACTGGCTTATCGTCATTCCGGCGGGGACCGTACATTCCCTGGAAACCCCGGAGGATTTCGAGCACGAACTGAGGATTGACTGCACGCCGACGGGCCCGCCCGTGCACTATATCGTCGCAGGTGACTCACCCGCGGAAATGGTCGTGGGCTGCGGTACGTTGAATGTCCGCTATGGAGATTCCATCGGCCTGTTCGACCATCTATCGGAGGTGCTGGTCGTCGACCTGTCCACGGTCCCGGAGGTCCCCGGGCTGTTTCAGTCGCTGATCCAGGAGCAGAGGAACGGCGCCCCGGGCACGCCGGTCCTGCAGGGCGCGATCATGACCCAGTTGCTGGTACACATGCTGCGGGCCCTGTCGGCACAATCCGACTCCAGCCTGGCCTGGTTGAATGCGTTGGACGATCCGCGCCTGGCCAGGGCCATCGACAGGATTCTCGAGGATCCGTCCGCCCCGCACACCGTTGAATCATTGGCCGAATCCGTCAACATGAGCCGCTCAGCGTTTGCCAAGCACTTTCAGGATGCTTTTTGCAAGCCCCCGATGAAGCTGGTCAACCAGGTACGCCTGGAGAGGGCGGCCAAAATGCTGCAGAGCAGCGCCTTGCCGGTGGAGCACATTGCCCAGCGTTGCGGGTTTGCCAGCCGCAGCCATTTTTCCAAAGCGTTCAAGACACACACCGGGTTGTCTCCGGTGGAGTT
>Ga0316187_10005156_pt1 | contig 11297 bp, 13 predicted proteins | sample CroRivburrow1_MG_FD_204927 | JGI IMG/M metagenome (GOLD analysis project Ga0316187, IMG submission 204927) | Coastal sediment microbial communities from Maine, United States - Cross River worm burrow 1 | ecosystem: Environmental > Aquatic > Marine > Coastal > Sediment | place: USA: Maine...
ATCGCTGCTCAGGCCGGCGGTTTGGCTGCACAGTTCGCGCAGCGCATCCGCCGCCGGCAGGGCGTGCCAGTCGGCTTTGGATGTCTCGGCCGTGTCGCTGGGCATCTGCGCCGCGTCAGCCCCAGCGGAAGCTGGCCATGGACAGGATGCCGTAGGTGAAGGCGTGGTGGATCAGCTCTGCCTGTGGGCGGTGTGCGGCGCTGTTCTGGGCCGCGCCGAAGGCCACCAGCAGGGGCAGGAAGTGCTCCGCCGTGGGGTGGTTGCGCTCGCCCTCGGGGGCTTGCAGATACTCGCAGATGGCCTCGGCGTTGCCGGCCTGCACGCGCTCGGTGAGCCAGCGGTCGAAGCGCTGCACGTAGTTCTCCGTCGGCGCGTCCCAGCTCTGCCCGCGGAAGTCGGCGAGATTGTGAGTGGCGCCGCCGCTGGCGAGGATCAACACCCCTTCGTCGCGCAGCGGGCGCAGCGCGCGGCCCAGCGTCATGTGCGCCTCCGGCGACTGCTGTGGCTGCACGGAGAGTTGCAGTACGGGGATGTTCGCGTGCGGGTAGAGCAGCTTCAGTGGCACCCAGGCGCCGTGGTCGAGGCCGCGCGAGCCATCCACCTTGCAGCTCATCCCCGCGGTCTTGAGTTGCCGCGCCACGTCTACCGCCAGCGAGGGTTCGCCGGGCGCCGGATAGCGCATGGCGTAGAGTTCGTCGGGAAAGCCGTGGAAGTCGTGGATGATCTGTGGCTGGCTGGCGCCGGAGACGCTCGGCTCGGCGGTGCACCAGTGCGCGGAGACGCAGATGATGGCGCGCGGTTGCGGCCATTGTGCGGCGGCGCTGCGCAGCCAGTCCCGGGTCGGACAGGGATCGGTGACCAGTGTCGGTGCGCCGTGGGACAGGAACAGGCAGGGCAGCGTCGGTTGCATGCGGGCCTCCTAGGGTTGCAATCGCTCTATCGTCCACTGATCGCCAGCCGCCGCGCGGGTGTAGCGGAAGCGGTCGTGCAGGCGATTTTCGCGCCCCTGCCAGAACTCGAAGTCGTGCGGCAGCAGGCGATAGCCGCCCCACTGCTCGGGGCGTGGCACATCGTCGCATGGATGGGCGGCGCGCAGGGCGGCGATGCGCTCCTCCAGGGTGCTGCGATGATCCACCGGCTGCGACTGGCTGGAGGCCGCCGCGGCGAAGCGGCTGCCCGCCGGCCGCTGGTGAAAATACTCATCGGCGCTGGTGGCGTCGAGATATTCAACATTACCGTTGATGCGCACCTGGCGGTCGAATTCGCGCCAGTAGAAGAGCAGCGCGGCGCGTGGATTGGCGGCCAGCTCAAGGCCCTTCTGGCTGCGGTAGTCGGTGTACCAGCAGAAGCCATCGGCGTCGTAGTGTTTGAGCAGCACGGTGCGCAGTGAGGGCTGGCCGTCGCCGTCGCAGGTCGCCAGAGCCATCGCCGTGGCATCTTTCAGGCCGGCGTCGAGGGCTGTATCGATCCAGTCGCGAAACTGCGCCAGCGGATCGTCGCACAGTTGCGCGCGGCTGAGGCTGTGGGCAGCGTAGTCGCGACGCGCGTCGCGGTGGTCGGATTCGCTCATGCGGCAGTGCTCCAGGGTTGCTTGGCGGCGGCGGCAGTCGGGCCGCTCAACGGCGCGATGATACTGCGGCCGCGGCGAGCAAAAACCATGCGCAGATCAAGCCGAGGCCGCCTAGTGGGGTGATCGCCCCCAGCCAGCGCGGCGCGCCAACCGCCATCAGGTAGAGGCTGCCGGAGAACAGCAGCGTGCCCGCGACCAGCAGCCAGGCGCAGGCGTTCAGCAGGCGCGGGCTGTGCAGCGCGCCGCCGGCGGCGGCCACCGCCACCAGCGCCACGGCGTGGATCAGGTGGTACTGCGCTGCGGTCTGGAACCAGCCCATCTGCTGTGCGCCCAGCCGCGCCTTCAGCGCGTGCGCACCGAAGGCGCCGAGGCCGATGGCCAGCGCCGCCAGCAGGGCGCCGAGGGCGATGAAGCGCGGCGCCGCGAAGGTTCTGGACATGCTCGTCTCCACTGCCGGAAAATTGCCCATCCTACATCGGCTGCAGAGAACGGGGGAAAGCGCATGCCGTCCTTTGATGTGGTTTCGGAAGTCGACCGGCACGAACTGGGCAACGCCGTCGACCAGGCCAATCGAGATATCGCCAATCGCTACGATTTCAAGGGCTCGGGGGCGAAGATCGAGCTCGCCGGCGAAGTGCTGACGCTGAGCGCGCAGAGCGATTTCCAGGTTCGCCAGATGCAACCCATGCTCTACGAAAAATGCGCCAGACGCGGCATCGACGTGGCCTGCATGGACGAGGGCGAGGTCGAGGAGGTCGGCCAGGGCGCGCGCCAGCTGATCAGCGTGCGCGAGGGGCTCGACAAAGAGGTGGCGAAGAAGATGGTCCGGCTGATCAAGGACAGCAAGCTCAAGGTGCAGGCCGCGGTGCAGGGCGAGCAGCTGCGCGTCACCGGCAAGAAGCGCGACGATCTGCAGCAGGCGATGGCCCTGCTCAAGGGCGCCGAGCTGGGCCTGCCGCTGCAGTTTCAGAACTTTCGCGACTGAGATTCCGGCTGCCCGGCCAGGCCGCGCAGCGCGTACAGGTCATAGCGGGTATTGGGGCCGGTGATCGCCGCGGATGGCGGCGGCCCGTCCAGCGGCGGCGCGCCCTTGGGCCGCTTGACCACCACCCGCGCGGCGCCGCAGTCCAGCGCCGCGGCGAGCAGCCCGGCGGCATCCGCGTCGGCGCCGACCAACCGCTGCAGCAGGCGCATCTCCTTTTTCACCGCGGCCGATTTGTCGCGCTTGGGGTACATCGGGTCGAGGTAGACGCAGTCCGGCGCCGCGGCCGCGTCGAGGCCGCCCAGCCAGTCCGCGGCGTCGGCGCGGATCAGCGCCATGCGCGCGGCGATCCCGGCGCTGGCGGCGTCGGCCGCGGCGCGCCGCAGGCCGTCGTCGAGCAGCTCGGCGAGCAGCGGCTGGCGCTCGATCAGGCGCACATGGCAGCCCAGGCTGGCGAGCACGAAGGCGTCGCGGCCGAGGCCGGCAGTGGCGTCGACCACGCCCGGCGAGCGGCCGCCCTTGAGGCCCAGCGCGCGCGCCAGCGGCTGGCCGCGACCGCCGCCGAACTGGCGCCGGTGGGCGGCGCGACCGGCGGCGAAATCCACGCTCACCGCGCCGCTGCGCAGCGGCCGCAGGGCGCGCAGCGCCAGGCGCTCGCCGACCTCCAGCAGGGCGTCGGCGCCGAGCGTCGCGGCCTGTCCCTCGGCGGCGAGCAGCGGCAGGCCGAGGCGCGCGGCGAGCGCCGCGGCGCGCGCGGCGAAGCGCGCATGCACGGCGATGGCGGCGACGCTGGTGGTGACAGGAAATGGCGCGGACATGCGGGCTGCGGCTGCTGGTCGGGCCGCCATGCTATGCGATTCGGAGAGCCTGATGAACCGGAATGAAAAGCGCCTGCTGCTGCGCGCAATCCTGAAGCTGATGACCGCCGTGGCGCTGATCGTCAGCGCCGCGGTGCTCGTCTCCGGGCTGTTCGGCGGTGGCGGCGAGCGCGCGTCGACGCGCCTGCGCGTGGCGCTGGGCGAACTCGCCCCCGGCGAGTTGCGGCGGATCGAGTGGGCCGGTCGGCCGCTGTTGCTGCTGCATCGCGACGCGGCGATGCTGGCCGCGCTGCGCGACCCGGCGCAGTCCGCCGGCTTGCGCGATGCCGATGGCGACTGGTCCGAGCAGCCCGAGGGGCTGCCGGCGGAGACCCGCTCGCGGCAGCCGGAATACTTCGTCGCCCTGGCCGTGGGCAGCGATCTGGGCTGCGCGCTGCGCTGGCTGCCGGCGGGCGGCGAGTTCCGCGGCCGCCCCTGGCCCGGCGGCTTCGCGGATACCTGCCGCGGTTCGCGCTACGACCTCGCCGGGCGGGTCTTCGACGACCAGCAGGCGCAGCGCAATCTGCAGGTGCCGGACTACCGCATCGACGGCGGCGCGCTGCTGTTCGGCGAGTAGCGCCGCCGCCGGTGCGGCTCAGACCACCTCGGCGCCGAACTGCTCGCCGGCGGCCATCAGCAGCTCCCACAGCGACAGCGCGAAGCCGCGCGGCAGCAGCAGGTCATAGCCCTGCTCGTGGCGCCACAGGGTCACCCCGGCGTGGTGGAAGCCGGTGTTGGCCAGCCGGCCCACGGGGAAGCTGGCTTCGCGCAGATCCAGCGGCAGGTGGCGGTTGAGCAGCTCCGCGGCGCGCGGCCCGCCGATGCGCACCCGGGTGCGCGACTGCGACTGGTCGAGGGTCACCGCGCGGCCGGCATCGGCAAAGGCCGCGGCCACGGCGGCGATGTCGCCGTCGATCAGCCACCACTTCAGCGGCTCCACGCGCAGCAGGCTGCCGCGCTCGGTGAAGGCCGCCTCGCAGGCGCCGGGGGGGGCGCTTATGCCCAGCTGCGCGGCCAGCCCGGCGCCGACTTCGGCCAGGGTGTCGGGCCAGGCGGCGATCTGCAGCAGCGACAGGTTGCGCACTTCGCTGAGGCTTGCGCCGCTGTCCATATCTGCCGGGCCGAGGCGGCCGCGGGGGTAGTTCGCGCTCAGCGCGGAAGCTCGCTCAGCCATGCATTCTCTCTCCGCTGGGGTCGTACATGTGCGGGGAAACCACTTCGACTTCGATATTGCCCTTGCGCACCGGATCGGCGGCGATCAGGGTCTTGCCGGCCCAGGCCTGGTGGCCGCCGCTGACGAAGCCGATGCCGATCCAGTGGCCCAGCGCCGGCGAGTGGGTGACGCCGGTGATCCAGCCTTCGCCGAGCCCCTCGATGCGCTCGGCGGCGCAGAGGACGCTGCCGGCGTTGAAGGTCTGGCCGCGGTCCTTGGGGAAGATGCCCACCAGCCGCGGGCGATCCTCTCGCAGCAGCTCGGGGCGCTGCTGCATGACGCTGCCGATGTAGGCTTTCTTTTTCGACGCCATGCCGCCGAGGCCGGCGTCTTCGATGGCCACCCGGCCGTCCAGCTCGGCGCCGGTGACGTGGCCCTTTTCGATGCGCAGCGCGCCCAGCGCTTCAAGGCCGTAGAGGCAGCCGCCGCGTGCTTCGGTCTGCTCCCAGAGCCTGTCCATCATCTGTTCGGCGTGATCGGCGCCGACGTAGACCTCGTAGGCCAGCTCGCCGGAGAAGCTGATCCGCGCGATGCGGCAGGGGATGCCGCCCTGCATGGTGGTCTCGCGCACGCCCATGAAGGGGAACACCTCGTTGCCCATCATGCCCGGGTCTTCGAGGCAGGCGGCGATGCATTCGCGCGACTGCGGGCCGGCCACCGCGCAACCGCCCCACTGGTCGGAGACCGAGCTGACGTGCACTTTCAGATCGGCCCAGCGGGTCTGCAGCAGCTCCTCCAGCCAGACCATCACCTTGGCCGCGTTGGCGGTGGTGGTGGTCATGAAGAAGTCGTCTTCGCTGATCCGCCAGGTGGTGCCGTCGTCCATGACGATGCCGTCGTCGCGCAGCATGATGCCGTAGCGCGCCTTGCCCACCGGCAGTTTGGCGAAGGCATTGCTGTACACGCGGTTGAGCAGGATGGAGGCGTCCGGCCCCTGTACGGCGATCTTGCCCAGGCTGCTGACGTCGCACAGGGCGACCGTCTCGCGCACCGTGGTGGCCTCGCGCACATAGGCTTCGCCGAGGCCCTCGCCGGCCCGCGGGTAGTACCAGGGGCGATGCCACAGGCCGGCCATGGTCATCACCCCGCCGCGGGCCAGATTCCAGTCGTGCATCGGCGTGCGCCGCAGGCAGCGGAAGTGCTCGCCGGTGTTGCGCCCGCAGAGTGCGCCGATGGACACCGGGGTGTAGGGCGGGCGGAAGGTGGTGGTGCCGACCTCGGGAATCTCCCGACCCAGCGCGTCGGCCATCAGCGCCAGGCCGATGACGTTGCCCATCTTGCCCTGGTCGTTGGCCATGCCCAGCGTGGTGTAGCGCTTGAGGTGCTCCACCGAGACGAAGCCCTCGCGGTGGGCCAGGCGCACGTCGTCGGCGACGACGTCGTGCTGCGGATCGACGAAGCTCTTCGATTTTTCACCGGCGACGGCCACCTCGTAGAGCGGCTGGATCGGCTGCGACCAGCCACCGCGTGCCGGCATCGCCACCGCTGTGGCGGTTTTGCCCAGCGCGGCGATGGCCTGCGCCGCGGCGGCGCGACCGGACTGCTCGCAGTCGGCGGTATTCCAGATGCCCGCGGCGCTGCCGGCCATGAAGATGCCGGCGTCGTTGGCATCGGGCACGAAGCAGGCTTGCTCGGCATCCCACAGCGGCTTCACGCCGCGGTGCGAAAGCAGATTGACCACCGGCGACCAGCCACCGGAGACCAGCAGTGCGTCGCAGGGTCGCGAGGTGCCGGCGCGCCAGCCGCTGCCGGCGGCGGTGGCGATCTCCACGCCGTGCACGCCCTTGGCGCCGTTGGCGCGCATCGGCGCGCTGCCGGTGAGCAGCTCGATGTCGCTGTCGCCGAGTGCGGCGCGCAGCTCGTCGGCCACCGTCGGGCGGGCGTCGAGCAGGGTCACCCGGGCGCCGGCACGGGCCAGCTCGGCGGCGCCGGCGTAGACCGAATCGTTGTTGGTGGCGATCGCCAGGCGCTGCCCGGCGAGCACGCCGAAGCGGTTCAGGTAGCTGCGCGCGGCGGCGGCGCCCATCACCCCCGGGCGGTCGTTGTCGCTGAAGGCGATGTGCCGCTCGATGGCGCCGCTGGCCAGCACCACGGCCCGGGCGCGCAGATACCAGAAGCGCTGCCGCGGCAGGTGCGTGCCGGGGTTCGGCAGGTGGTCGGTGACGCGCTCCAGCAGGCCGGCGACGTTGTTGTCGTAAAGGCCGAAGGCGGTGGTGCGGCGCATGATGCGCACGCCGGCGGCCGCGGCGCGGGCGAGCAGCTCATCGGGCTTGGCCTGCGGCTGGTTGAGGTAGTCGCCGCCGAGGGCGAAATCCTGCTCCACCAGCCACACGTCGAGGCCCGCTTCGGCGGCGCTCAGCGCGGCGTGCAGCCCGGCCGGGCCAGAGCCGACGACGAGCAGATCGCAGTGGCCGTGGGCGTGCTCGTAGCTGTCCGGATCCGGCGCGCGGGAGGCCTCGCCCATGCCGGCGGCCTTGCGGATGATCTTCTCGTACTGCATCCACAGGCCGGTGCCCTTGCCCCACTCGAAGGGCGGCAGGCCCATGAAGGTCTTGTAGTAAAAGCCCGCGGAGAAAAAGCGACCGAACAGGCCGTTCACCGCGTTGACGTCGAAGCGCACGCTGGGCCAGGCGTTCTGGCCGCTGGCTTCGAGGCCGTCGAACAGCTCGCAGGTGGTGGCGCGCACATTGGGGTCACGGCGCTCGCCGCGACCCACGGTGACCAGTGCGCCGGATTCCTCGACGCCGGCGGACATCACCCCGCGCGGGCGGTGGTACTTGAAGCTGCGGCCGAAGATGGCCTCGCCGCTGGCCAGCAGCGCCGAGGCCAGGGTGTCGCCGGGGTGGCCCTGAAAGGCGCGGCCGTCCCAGTTGAAGGAGTAGCTCTGCGTGCGGTCGATGCGACCGCCGCCGGAGAGGCGTTTGGCGCTCATCGGCTGGCCTCCATCGCCCGTGCGATGCCGTCGTGGGCGGCGCGCACGCTGCGGATCTCGTGGGTCATGGTGTCGCGCTCGACCAGCAGCCAGAGGCGGCAGCCGCTGCTGTGCTGCCAGGTCTCGGTCTGCATGCCGCGGATGTTCTCGCGCAGAAAGATGGCGTCGTGCCACTGTTCGGCGGGGGCGTCCAGCTCGGGGTATTCGATCGAGCCGTCGCCGCCGTAGCTGAATTCGCTGTGGTCGCGCTCGCCGCAGAAGGGACAGGGAATACGGATCACTTTACTCGTCCTCAGCCGTGCAGTTTCGGGTCGGGCCCGGCGCCGCGCTCGTCGATGTTCACGCCGCGCTCGAAGCGTTGCAGATCGTGGTTGGCGATCACTTCGTGGGGGCGGTCGTTGGCGATCAGGTCGGCGAAGTACCAGCCCGAGGCGGGGCTGGCCTTGAAGCCGCCGTAGTTCCAGCCGGCGTTCAGGTAGAGGTTGTCCAGCGGTGTCTTGCAGATGAACGGCGAGCCGTCCATCGACATGTCCATCACCCCCGACCAGTGGCGCAGCAGGCGCACCCGGCCGAGGCAGGGCAGGATCGACATGGCCGCCTCGGCGGTGTCCTGCACGATCGGCAGGTTGCCCCGCTGGGCGTAGGACTTGTACCAGTCGATGTCGCCGCCGAAGACCATCCCGCCCTTGTCCGACTGGGAGATATAGAAGTGCGCGCCACCGACGCCGAACACCACCACCTGGTCGAGCAGCGGCTTGAGCGGCTCGCTGACGAAGGCCTGCAGCTTGTGCGATTCGATGGGCAGGCGGCCGAGGCCGGCCATCTGCCACAGCCGCGAGCTGTTGCCGGCCACGGCGAAGCCGATTTTCTTGCCGTCGATGGGGCCGCGGCTGGTGTCCACGCCGACTATCCGCGCGCCGTCGCGGCGCACCCCGGTGACCTCGCAGTTCTGGATGATATCCACGCCCAGCGCGTCGGCCGCGCGGGCGTAGCCCCAGGCGACCGCGTCGTGGCGCGCGGTGCCGGCGCGGCGCTGTACCGCGGCGCCGATGATCGGGAAGCGCGCATTGTTGTAGTCGAGGTGCGGGATCTCGTGCTTGAGGGTGTCCAGATCCCACAGCTCGCCGTCGCTGCCGGTCAGGCGCATGCTGTTGTAGCGGCGTGCCGCGGCGTCGCGCGCGCCGGGGCTGTGGAACAGGCTGACGTGGGCGCGCTGGCTGAACATGACGTTGTAGTTCAGCTCGTGGCTGAGCTCCTCCCACAGCTTCAGCGAGTGCTCATAGAACTCGCGGTTGCCGGGCATCATGTAGTTGGAGCGCACGATGGTGGTGTTGCGCCCGGCGTTGCCGCCGCCCAGCCAGCCCTTCTCCAGCACCGCGATGCGGCTGATGCCGTGGTTCTTGGCCAGGTAGTAGGCGGTGGCCAGACCGTGCAGGCCGGCGCCGACGATGATCGCGTCGTACTCGGCCCGCGGCTCGGGATCGCGCCACTGCCGCGACCAGCCCTGCTGGCCGCTGAAGCCGTTGCGGATCACATTCCATGCGGAAAAACGTGTCATGGGCAGTTCTTTCGTTGGCTTGTGTATGGGCACCCCCGGCGGTGCCGGGGCTTGCAAATTGTTCTCTCATCGCGCGGCGCCTGCTGACGGCGGCGCTCAGTAGTGCGGCGGGCGCTGCTCGAGCGGGTCGCCGCCGCCATCGCCGCCATCGGCGGCCGCCTCGGCGCGTTTCTCCAGCAGCTCAAGGCGTGCGCCGAGACGCTCGATCAACGCATCCTGGCGGGTGATCACCGCGTTCAGCTCATCCACCGTGCGTTCCAGCAGGGTGAACTTGATCTCGATTTCCTCGATGCGCCGTTCCACCGTCTCTCTCCGCCCGGGCAAGCGCCGGATTGTGCTCCGCTGCGGGGCCGCGCGCCAGACTTGGGCGGTCGCCGGAAGGGTGGGCGAAGGGCCTCGGGAGCGAGCCGGGAGCGGCTCTGGCCGCGGCGCACTTCCCGCAGGCGGGGCCATGTTAGGGCGTGCCACGGGACGGAATTTGTACCGCGGCGACATCCGTGGCGACGCGACCGTCACCGCCGCGCGATCAGCTCAGACGGTAACGACGGCGCAGATCGCGCAGGATGATGAACGCCCAGGGCCAGAGCACCACGGCCAGCAGCGAGGGGGCGTAGTAGAGGGGGATATTGGCCGGCATGCGACCGATGGCGCCGTCGACCCAGAGCACGATGGACTGCTTGATCGCCAGCAGCAGCATGATGATCAGCCCCTGCTGGCCGAGCGGGGCGATGCGGATCTGCTGGTAGCTGCGCAGGGCGATGTAGACGATGATCGCCAGCCCCAGGGCGTGTTGGCCGAGCAGTGTGCCGTGGGCCACATCGAGCAGCAGGCCGAGCAGCCAGGCGCTGCCGATACCCAGCGCGCGCGGGATGGCCAGCGCCCAGTAGAGGGCGACGATGCTCAGCCAGTCCGGGCGGAAGGGGCGCGCCCAGGGCGGCAGCGGCAGCATCATCAGCATCAGCGCCACCAGCAGGGTCAGCGGCACGACCCAGAAGTTGCGCATGTGGATCATTGCCGGCCCTCCGCGGTGGTGGCGTCGCCGTCGGGCAACTGTGGCGTGGGATATTCCGGTGCGGTCGGCACCAGCTCCGCGGGAATGTCGGCGGTGGCGCCGCGGCGCGGTTCGCGCCACACCAGCAGCACCTCGCGGGAGCGGTCAAGCAGTGCGTTGGGGCGGGCGAACACGCGCGCGAAGGCGCGGCCGCGCGGGCGCTCGACCTCGGTCACCCTGGCCACCGGGTAGTCCGGCGGGAAGCGCCCGCCGAGCCCCGAGCTGAGCAGGATGTCGCCGACCTCGACATCGGCGCTGGCGGGGATGTGCAGCAGTTCGATGCGATCCGCGCGGCCGACGCCGCGGGCGATGGCGCGCAGGCCGTTGCGCAGCACCTCCACCGGCAGGGCGTGGCTGGGGTCGGAGATCAACAGCGCCACGGCGCTGTCGGCGGCGACCTCGATCACCTGGCCCATCACCCCCTGGGCGTCGAGCAGCGGTTGACCGCTGTAGACGCCGTCGTCGCTGCCCTTGTCGATCACCACCTGCTGGCGGTAGGGGTCGAGATCCACGGCGAGCAGTTCGGCGACCAGCACGTCCTGTTCGACGTGCGCCGCGGCGCGCAGCAGCTTGCGCAGGCGGACGTTCTCGTTGGCCAGGGCGTCGAACTGCTGCTGGCGGGCGCGCAGCGACAGGTTCTCGGCGCGCAGGCGGGTGTTGTCGCTGGTCAGCATGTCGCGGCTGCTGAGGTTCTCCAGCAGCCAGGCGGCGGCGTCGGCGGGCAGGTTGACCAGATAGTGCACCGGATACAGGCCCTGCAGGATCGCGGTGCGGACCTTTTCCACGTGGTGGAAGCGGTGGTCGGTGGTCATCACCAGCAGCGACAGGATGATCAGCAACAGCAGGCGCAGGGTGAGGCCGGCGGCCTGCTGAAAAAGCGGTTGCATGGCGGGGAACCGCGCGTGGTCGGCTTATTCGACCGAGAAGAACTCGCTGCCGTGCTGATCCATCAGTTCGAGGATCCGCCCGCCGCCGCGGGTCACCGAGGTCAGCGGGTCTTCGGAGATAACCACCGGCAGGCCGGTTTCTTCCATGATCAGGCGGTCGATATCGCGCAGCAGGGCGCCGCCGCCGGTGATCACGATGCCGCGGTCGGCGACGTCCGCGCCCAGCTCGGGCGGGGTCTGCTCCAGC
>Ga0316187_10005157_pt1 | contig 11296 bp, 9 predicted proteins | sample CroRivburrow1_MG_FD_204927 | JGI IMG/M metagenome (GOLD analysis project Ga0316187, IMG submission 204927) | Coastal sediment microbial communities from Maine, United States - Cross River worm burrow 1 | ecosystem: Environmental > Aquatic > Marine > Coastal > Sediment | place: USA: Maine...
CAATCGTGCGCTTTATCTCCCAATCGCAACGGGTTGAGTTTACCGACTGCGGGGTGATGATGAAGATAATGGTGTCGGATTTCGCGATAAGGTCGCCAAGGCGTGCCTCCCAGTCCTCAGCCTTGGCGATATTGTGGCGATCGAGGTAGGCATCGAAGCCTGCATACTTCAAAGCAACGGCAAGATATTCTGCAAAGTCACTCGCGTCAGCTCGGGCGTAGGAAATGAATACGCGAAGTTGATTGGCCAAGTTCGAAACCAGCTCCTCATTTGATTCTTTCTGTTCGGCCATTGGGATACTCAATCAACAAAATCAGCGGCCACCAGCAGAGGTGGCCCTGGCCCCTTCCAGGGGCCATCCTCATACCCCCAGCTCTGCTGGTGGTCGCTGATGTGCGCCTGGCATGGCGCACTTACCGAGCTTCCGGCGCAAGTCGGAAGTCATAAAATGCCCGCCGTTACCGGACGGAAGGGCGACGCCAACAAGGCAAGGGCAGTTTCCAGAAATGGGGCGTCTGAAGGAAGCATGAGGCAGAACCCATGTACGTAGCGAACAGCGAACCAACTATATGGCAGCGGGGAGGAGGTCGAGCAGGCATGGCAGAGCGAGACCTAATATCCGGAGAACCGAACCGAAGTGAAGTTGGACGGCATATGGGGAGGTGGTGCGTCTTACCCAGGGAAGCCTTCCTGTGCTGATATCGATTGTTGCCAAAGGTATCATAAAACCGAACCGAATAGGCGAACCCGAAGCGGGGCAGGGCACAGAAGGTGGCAGATTCACGGATAGTACTGATGACTCAGGGCCGATGAAGCCTGGTAACAGTGTGGAGGACAAAACCCTGACGACCGGAAAGACAGGACGTCGTAAGAATGTATAGGCCGGAGAACCCATTGCAAGACGATGGTACGATTGATCCTACCCTATACCGATACGGTACACGGTCAAGTCTGGACATGCCAAGTATCGTCGTGGGAATGTGGGAAGCCGTGGACGAAAGGCGATGGTGACAACATTGAGGAGCCGAATTAGCGTTGCAAAGAAATTACAGGAGACCAGAAAACCAGGAAAAAAAAACGGGGGTGCTTGAAACAGGTACGTTTTAGGCATCCGGTGTCCATTGTCAAGGACGACTTGCAACCCGGTAATCTTTAATGCAGGACAGTCACGGAGGAAAAGTGAAACATGTAAAGGTGTTAGAACGGGTCTATGAACCGAGACGGCTGCGAACGGCATGGCGACAGGTCAAACAGAATGCCGGGGCAGCGGGAATAGACCAAATGACGGTGGAAGCGTTTGAGCGGCGCAAGGATGAGCTTATAGCAGTTATCCATGAGAAGCTCAAAGCCGGCATCTACCGGTTCAAACCTGCTCGAAGAGTGCTGATACCCAAAGAGGGCAGCGCAAAAAAGCGCAAGTTAGGCATACCGGTTGTAATGGATCGGGTGGTCAATCAGAGCACCAATCTGGTATTTCAAGAAATATTTGAGCCGGATTTTAGCAGATCCAACTATGGGTTTCGCCGAGGCCACAGCCAGCGCCAGGCCATTTACCATGTCCAAATGATTGTTAAAGAGGGCTATGAATGGTGCGTGTCGATTGATCTGGCAAGGTTTTTCGATGAGATTCCCCACAACCTGATTTTAAAGCTCATTCGCAGGAAGATCGCAGATGAGCGGCTTGTAACGCTGATTGCAAGAGCGCTAAAGGCTGGAACAATGGTTGACGGGAGATTGGAAAAGACGACCAAGGGTTGCCCTCAAGGGTCTCCGCTATCGCCGATGTTGTCCAATATCGTGCTAAACGAACTGGACCAGGAGCTGGAGAAAAGAGGCCATCGGTACTGCCGCTGGGCAGATGACTTTGTGATTTTGTTAAAATCTGAAAGAGCTGCTATGCGGGTAATGGAAGGAATTACAGGCCATCTGGAGAACAATTTGGACCTTCCAGTAAATAAGGAGAAAAGCCAGGTGGCATTGGTCAAGAATGTTACCTTCCTTGGATTGCAGATCCTGCGGGAAAAGATCAGGGTGAGCAATAAAGCCCGGCTTAAGTTCAAGGCCAAGATCAGGGAATTAACCCACAGGAACAATCCTTTATCAATGTACCAGGTCACTGAAGAGCTCAATGTGTACTTGAGGGGCTGGGTCTCTTATTTCAGAATTCAGGAATTCCGCACGCCTTTCAGGGATCTTGACGGCTGGATACGTAGCCGTCTCAGGTCGATGCAATTGAAGAAATGGAAGAATCCGCGGAAGTTCCAGAGGATGATGATAAGAGCCGGGTTTAAGTCCCAACAAGCGCACAGGGTCTGGGTCAAGATGAACAAATGGCAATCGGTGAAGCGCAGAGAGGTTCGATTTGTAATGGATCTCAAGTGGTTCAGGAAGCAGGGATTGATCTTCTTGCATGACTTTACACAGAGACAACAACCTCTTGAATTAATGTTCAGTCGCTGATCGAGGAGCGGCTTACCTGGCCGGTACGAGCCGTTCTGTAGGGAGGGGGTAGCTGTATGGCTACCTCCTACCAGATTTGTCGGGGTACGTGATTTATTCGCTTACAAGCGCCTTCGCTGCGATTGCAGTTTCTACAACACAAATGCTCGATCCGGATGTACTGTTCTAATCCCGGGGTCAATGAAACAATCATATCAAACACATTAGTCCAAATAACAAGCTCAGTCAATTTTTGTCATCAATGAATTTCAAATATCCTCCTTGACAGGCAATTACCGTTTCACTATATGTTCATTGGATATTGGTTACAGCCCATTAGCCCCTTAGTTGTATAAACAACATGGCAAAGATTATGAACCGTTGAGTTGATGACGAAACGCTGATATCGATGGAAGCGGTTTTATAAACCTCATGCCTATAATCCGAGGTTGTAAAACCGCTTCTGTGGTCATGGTCATTCCTAAAGATTTTGCGGGGCAGAATTCCGAGATATCGTTATGCTGTACGTACTGCAACAGCTGCTAAAGAATAAACTGGCGCTTTTCGGCCTTGTGATGATGATATTGTTTTGCGGTGCGGCGGTTTTTGCTCCGGTGATTTCTCCCCATCCTCCCGACAAACAATATTTCGAAGGACTGACCCTGGAAGGTGCGCCCCTGCCGCCTAATAAAACCTTCTGGCTCGGAACGGACCTACTGGGCCGCAGTCTTTTTTCAAGGCTTCTTTACGGCGCCCGAACCTCGCTGATCATCGGCATCGCCGCCAACGGCGCCGCCGTGCTTATCGGGGCTTTCCTGGGTATCGTCGCCGGTTACGTCAAAGGTCTGTTGGGGACGGTCATCATGCGGTTTACGGATCTTATGATGGCTTTTCCGGCATTATTGCTGGCGATCGCTTTGGCCGCTATTTTCCGACCCAGCCTTTGGATTGTGGCCCTGGTGATTGCGTTGGTAAACTGGGTCCAAATCGCACGGGTTATTTACAGCCAAACCGTCGCGCTTGTCGAACAGGAATATATTGAAGCCGCCGGTGCCATTGGTGCTGCCTGGCCGAGAATTCTATTTATTCATATTGTGCCGCATTTGTGGCCGACACTGCTCGTCTGGGGCACCCTGGGTATCGCCACAACCGTCTTACTGGAGGCCACGCTGTCTTTTCTCGGCGTCGGTGTCAGGCCCCCGACCCCTTCATGGGGCGGTATCATTTACGAAAGCCAGTCTTACTTTCTGGACGCTCCCTGGCTGGTTTTTTTCCCGGGCATTGCCATCATGCTCCTGTCGCTATCATTTAATCTGGTGGGAGATGCCTTGAGAGATGCGCTGGATCCTACTCAAAGGGGCCGTCAATAATGCTGATTTTCCTTGCCAAAAGACTCAGCCAGGCAATCCTGATATTAATTGGGGTCACGTTAATCACCTTCTGTCTTTCCTTTCTCATGCCGGCCGACCCTGTGCGTATGCTTGCCGGCCGCAGCGCAACCCAGGCAACCGTGGAATCCATTCGCAAGGAGCTCGGACTTGATAAACCCCTGCCCATTCAGTATTTGAAGTATATCAGCCGCCTGGTGCAGGGGGATCTGGGCCGGTCTTACAAACAAAAAACCCAGGTCAGCGAACTGATAATGAGCCGGCTGCCGGCAACCCTATTGCTCATGGCGGGGACCATATTTTTCGAGCTTTTAATCGGTCTGCCGGCCGGAATATTGGCTGCCACAAAGCGGGGAAGATCGGCGGACAACTGGATCATGGCCCTGTCATTTGCCGGGGTATCGGTCCCTCAGTTTGTGTTGGGTCTGCTGTTGCTTTATTTGTTCGCTCATATTATACCCATTTTCCCTTTGGGAGGTTATGGGTCTCTCAAGCATTTGATTCTTCCGGCACTCACATTGGGGATATCAGGCGGAGGCTGGTATTCACGAATGATGCGTTCGAGCATGGTGGATGTGCTGCGTCAGGATTTCATCCGCACCGCGCGATCCAAAGGCCTGACCGAACGTTCAGTGGTCCTGGTGCACGCTCTGCGTAATGCCATTCTACCGGTAATTGCCATGATCGGACTGGATATCGGTATATTTATGGCCGGCGCGGTGGTGGTGGAATCGGTCTATGGCTGGCCCGGAATCGGGCAGATGGCATGGCAGGCCATTCAAATGGTGGACATTCCGATCATCATGGGGGCAACGCTGGTGGCCGCCGTCGGCATTGTACTCGGCAATCTGCTGGCCGATCTGGTAATTCCGTTCATCGACCCGCGGGTGTATTTGAGGTAGTCAGAGATTATAAGGTTTCAGGTGTCTGGTGTCAGGGATAAGAGGGTTTCAGGTGTCAGCATTAGCGCCGGCGGAGCTGGATTCATCACAGTTAGAAACGAGTTTTCTCAGAAGAGGAATTAACAATGTTGGTAAGAATTTGTGCAAAATTCAGGTATTCAATCGCTATTCCAAAAAAAAGGAGGAGAAAATGAAAAAATGTTTGTTACTTACCCTGGTTGTCTGTCTGTCCCTGAGCCTTGGTGCCTTGACACCGGTGACTGCCGAAGAAATCAAGCAGGGCGGCACCATGATCGTCACCTACAAGGATGACATCAGTACCCTTGACCCGGCGATTGGATATGACTGGCAAAACTGGTCAATGATCAAAGCGCTGTTTAACGGCCTGATGGATTATGAAGCGGGAACCTACAACCTCGAACCTGATCTGGCCAAAAGCTTTACCATCTCCCCTGACGGTAAAATCTACACATTTAAGCTGCGGGAAGATGTAAAATTTCACAATGGCCGCAAATTGACGGCCGAAGATATTAAATTCTCCATCGAAAGGGCCATTAATCCCAAAACCCAGAGCCCCGGGCAAGGCTTTTTCTGGAGCATCAAAGGATTTGATGAGATGGTGGCGGGCAAAACCACCCAGTTAAGCGGCATGACCGTCATCGACCCGTATACCTTAAAAATTGAGCTGTCCCGTCCGGACGCCACCTTTCTGCATGTTATGGCCATTAACTTTGCCTTTGCCGTACCCAAAGAAGATGTTGAAAAATATGGCCAGGATTTTGGTAAACATCCGGTCGGCACCGGTGCCTTTAAAATGAAAGAGTGGAAGCTCGGGCAACGCGTTGTCTACGAGCGCAATCCGGACTATTACAAAACAGGATTGCCCCGTCTCGACAAAATTGTTTTTGAAGTGGGTCAGGAACCTACCGTGGCCTTGCTGCGCCTGCAACGGGGTGAAGTCGACATTCTGGGAGACGGCATTCCGCCGGCGCGTTTTCTGCAAGTGAAAAATGATCCCAAAAATGCCGATCTGATTATCGAAGGCGGCCAACTGCATACCGGCTATGTGTCCATGAACGTTCGCGTCAAACCGTTTGACAACAAAAAAGTTCGCCAGGCCGTCAATATGGCCATCAACAAAGACCGGGTATGCAAAATCATCAACAATCGCGCGGTACCGGCCAACCAGCCCTTGCCGCCGGCCATGCCCGGATATGACAAGGAATACAAAGGTTATGCCTTTGATCCGGCCAAGGCCAAAGCGCTCATGGCTGAGGCCGGTTTCCCCGATGGGTTTACCACCGAACTGTATGCCAACAACACCGATCCCAACCCGCGCATCGCCCAGGCGATTCAACGAGATCTGGCTGAAATCGGCATTAAGGCTGAAATTAAAACCCTGGCACAATCAACCGTCATTGCGGCAGGCGGTGAGGAAGATCAGGCACCGATGATCTGGTCCGGCGGTATGGCCTGGATTGCCGACTTTCCAGACCCCTCGAATTTCTATGGTCCGATACTGGGCTGCGGCGGTGCGGTAAAGGGCGGCTGGAACTGGGCCTGGTACTGCAATGACAAACTCGATGAACTTGCCGCAAAAGCGGATGCCATGAGTGACCCGGCGGTGAAGGCCGAACGCGAAGACCTGTGGCGGTCCATCTTTGTTCAGCTGATGGATGATGCACCCTGGGCGCCGGTTTTCAATGAACAACGTTTCACCATGCGGGCAGCCCGGCTGGGCGGTCCGAATGAGATTTTTGTTGATCCGGTTCATATTCCCGTGCACTACGAGTACGTCTTTGCCAAGGACGCTCAGTGATTAAATTTTCGCACAATTTTATTTTTAAATCTTGGGAGTGCTGGAGTAATGGAGCCTTGGAGTGATGGACCAAAATAATTTTGTGATTTTACAACCGAAATAAATACCAGTTGTCTTTTTAAATTAGATTACTGACTGTGTCACAACGGTTTGCATTGTTCCACCACTCCACCACTCCAGTAACGATTGTGGAAACAGGCAGATATCACTGATCTGATCCAAAGGATTTACTCTATCAATAAATTAGGAGAGGGGGATATTTACCCATGCCGATTAAACCTGACTATACGATTCATGGAGACAAGTGCCATTTTGGCTGGAATCGATCGATCGAACCTGTGGTCAACGTCGTTCCGGGCAGTATTCTGGAAATCGAGGCGGTGGACGCCGGCGGCGGCCAAATTACGAGTGACTCCACCTTGGAGGATGTAAAAAATATTGATTTTGAGAAAGTAAACCCGGTGACCGGTCCGGTCTACGTTGACGGAGCCGAGCCGGGCGATGCACTGAAAGTGACCATTTTGTCGCTGAAACCATCGGGATGGGGCTGGTCGGCGGTGATTCCGGGATTCGGCCTGCTGGCCGATCAATTTGAGGAACCTGCTCTTCACATCTGGAAATATGATCCGATATCCCTTGCGCCGGCGCCTTATCTTAAAGGCGCAACGGTGCCGCTGAAACCCTTTCCGGGAACAATCGGTGTTGCACCGGCGCCGGAAGGCGATCACAGCGTTGTAAACCCCCGCCGCGTCGGCGGTAACATGGATACCCGCGATCTCAGCGAAGGCACGGTACTCTACTTGCCGGTTGAGGTGCCGGGCGCCTTGTTGTCCTTAGGTGATGCCCATGCTGCCCAGGGCGACGGTGAGGTCTGCGGTACGGCCATTGAAAGTCCCATGCACGTGACCGTCAAGCTGGAAGTCACAAAAGGGCTGAATTTGCGATTTCCGCGATTTTCAACACCCGGGCCGGTTTCGAGACACTTCGATGAAAAAGGATATGACGTCACCACCGGTATCGGACCGGACCTGATGGAATCCGCCAGGGTTGCCGTCAGCGACATGGTGGATCTCATCGCTGAACGCCACGGCTACTCGCGGGCCGAAGCCTATATGCTGTGCAGCGTCTGTGCCGATCTGAGGATCAGTGAAATCGTCGATGCGCCCGATTGGATCGTTTCCTTCTACTTTCCAAAAGTCGTCTTTGCTTAAATAATTCCTAAACTGATCGGTTCCAGGTTCAGGGTTCAACGTTCTGGGTTGAAGAACACCCTACCAGCTTATTTAAAAGGGATTCTATCTTCATCGTTTTTGTAATGTCATTTCACCCAATGGGTGATGTCGGGTATGCCGGATTTTGATCAATATATTATGCAGTTTCAAACAGTTGTAACCTTTGAACCCCTGGCTAGACCTGTCGTATCAAGATGTAATGATGGAAAGATAGGTCCATGGAAGACGAAAATCTTAACATAGCCACATCCCGTCGCGTTAGGGCGGGCGTGAACCCTGAACATAGAACCGATCAGTTAAGGTGTGTATAGGGAGTATCTAAGCTTTGCCAAATGGACAACGGATCCTGAAAATCAGGGATTTATCGGTTAGTTTTGCCACGGATAACGGCCCGGCCAAAGTCATCGAGGAGGTTTCCTTCTCAATGGACCATGGACAGACCCTGGGACTTGTCGGTGAATCCGGTTGCGGTAAAAGTGTCACCGCAATGTCCATCATCCGGCTGCTGCCTTCTCCACCCAGCAGGGTTGAGTCCGGTCAAGTTATATTCGACGGCCAAGATCTGCTCCAACTGGATGATACCGCCATGCGCAACATCCGGGGAAACCGGATTGGTATGATATTCCAGGAACCGATGACGAGCCTCAATCCGACGTTTTCCATCGGTTTTCAAATCCGAGAAGTTCTGCGGCTTCATCGCGGGCTTGGCCAACGTCAAGCCCGCGATCGCTGTATAGAGCTGTTAGATATGGTAGGGGTGGGTTCACCCGCTGCCAGGATAGATCAATATCCCCATCAGCTTTCCGGCGGGCTTCGCCAACGGGTGATGATTGCCATCGCAATTGCATGCAGTCCGGTGCTCTTAATCGCTGATGAGCCCACGACCGCCTTGGATGTCACGATTCAGGCTCAGATTCTGGATCTGCTGGTCAGACTTCAAAAAGATCTCGATATGTCTATCCTGATGATCACCCATGACCTGGGGGTCGTGGCTGAGTTTTGCGATCATGTCGTTGTGATGTATGCCGGAAGGATCGTTGAAAAGGCGCCCGTGGAACAAATTTTCGATCAACCACGGCATCCTTACACTCACGGATTACTGGTATCCGTACCGCAGATTGGCAACAAACGAACCTATCTCCCGACCATTCCGGGGATGGTCCCCGGTATTGGTGAACGCCCCCAGGGATGCTACTTTGCGAAACGTTGCGAGCACGCCCTCGACATCTGCCGGCAATCGATCCCGCCTTTAGACGGCCGGGGAACCGAGAGTCGATTGGCCTGTTGGAACCCTTATGAGTACTGAATTACTGAGAGCTCGACACGTAACGAAGTATTTTCCTCTGAAAGGCGGCCAGGGCGAGGTGCATGCTGTTGACGACGTCAGTTTCAGCCTCCGGAAGGGTGAAACCTTAGGTGTCGTCGGTGAATCCGGCTGCGGCAAATCCACCTTGGCGAGAGTTCTTCTCCGACTCATAGAACCAACTTCAGGCGAAATTTACATCGACGGTGTTGATTTAAGCAAACTCACGCCGCGAAATCTGCGGGCCAAGCGCAGGGAATTCCAAATGGTGTTTCAGGATGCTTATGCCTCGCTTGATTCACGCCAAAAAATCGGCAACATTATCGCCGAACCGCTGATAGTTCATGGAATCGGAGACCGAAAGACTCGCCGCCGGAGGGTTGCAAAACTGCTCGATATGGTTGGCTTGGAAGCGGATGCAGCGACACGCTATCCCCATGAATTTTCCGGTGGCCAGCGACAGCGAATTGGGATTGCCCGGGCCATTTCACTTGAACCCAAGCTGGTGGTTGCCGACGAACCGGTGTCGGCGCTGGACGTATCCATCCAGTCTCAGGTATTGAACTTATTGGTAGATCTACGCAAACAGCTGGATCTGTCATATATATTTATTTCCCATGACCTGGCTGTGGTAGAACACATCTGCGATACGATCGCGGTCATGTACCTGGGGGAGATCGTCGAGATGACGGATGGAGAGACTCTTTTTGCTTCACCGAAGCACCCGTATACGCAAGCCCTGATGTCGGCAATCCCCAGACCGGATCCCAAAAGAAGGGATAGCCCGCGAATTGTCCTGCAAGGTGATATTCCCAATCCCGAGAATCCGCCTCAAGGCTGCCGCTTTCACACGCGCTGCCCTGAAATTATGACGCGATGCAAAACTCAAAAACCCGAGCAACTTTTGCTTGAAGACTCCGGCAAGTATCACCTGGTCAGATGCCATCTTTATGATTGATCCGTCAGCCGGGGCTGACTCTTGGCAACTTCAACCATTGTTTCCAGTCGAATTAATCGCCGGTCGTGATCGCGCAACTCGCCGGATATCTCACTGAGCATCCTTCCGGCCCGATCCACTTTATCGGTTAACAGCAAGACTTCTTTCAAGGCTGATACGACATCTTTTAATGTACTCACACGGCACTCCTTATTTCAGTCAATACCTGTTCCGCATCCGCCAACCCTTTTTCTAACGAAACTTTAGCTTTAGCCGTTGCCGCGCCAACCTCTTTCACCAAGACTGCCAGCAACTCTTCATCTTCGTTGGTAGTCGGTTTCTTTTCGCAACGTTTCCGAACGAGCTGGGATAGGCTTACCCCTTCTTTTTTCGCTTCCCGTTTCAAGAAATCCTTGAAATCGGGAGTCCCTAAGATGGTAATTCTTTCTGTTTTGGCGGTCATTCTGTGTGCCTCCATTGCCTTATTATAATCAAACCTAGAAATCCTGGTCCTCTGGGCCAGGTCAGAGATATTCGGCTCTGCCTGCAGCAGTTTCAAGGAGTAATGGAGTATTGGAATACTGGAGTGATGGTCTATTGCTCGTGAACTCTATGCATCAGAGAATCTCGATAGCCTCTGTATATAGTTACAGAAGATCGGTGTTGGGTTTTCGTTTTTCCAATACTCCATTACTCCGATACTCCAAAAGTATGTTGAGCAGAGCAGCGTCATGCAGAGCCCCCTTCCAGTGGGGCAAACCAAAACCAGGTCCTTTGGGCTTGAATTCTTTAATTGTCATTATAATGTTCATTATAATACTTGTCAAGCGATGATGATCCGGTAATGGCTGAAAAAACGGCTAATGTTACCTAACCTACCCACAAAGCATCGTTTGGGCCATCCGGCTTTAGGAGTAGATTTAAGGGTTTAATTAAGTCTTGACTTTACGATTGCCATATGGCATTTATATTAAGCGATATGGCATCAATATCGGAGGGAACTACTATGCAAGGTACATCAATTGGGATCCACCCCAGGGATTTGGATGATCTGATCGGACAACTAAAACACGGGTTGCCCGTTGGCGCCTTTGACCGTCTGCGAGAAAGACTCGATGTGCCGGAGAAATTACTGGCGGCAACGGTAAACATCGCCTACCGGACGCTGAGTCGGCGTAAAAAAGAGGGCCGATTTAAAACAGATGAATCCGAGCGGGTTTTACGCATCGCCAAGCTCTATGAAAAAGCTTTGGGCGTATTGGAAAATGACGAAATT
>Ga0316187_10005160_pt1 | contig 11294 bp, 8 predicted proteins | sample CroRivburrow1_MG_FD_204927 | JGI IMG/M metagenome (GOLD analysis project Ga0316187, IMG submission 204927) | Coastal sediment microbial communities from Maine, United States - Cross River worm burrow 1 | ecosystem: Environmental > Aquatic > Marine > Coastal > Sediment | place: USA: Maine...
ACTGAATCACACCGGGAACGGCCACGAAATGACTGTAGCCGGCGGGTGTAATTTTAAAAATGGCCGCTTTGTTGGCCAGAAAGACTTTGGCCGCCTCCGGATCGGCCCATTTGGGTACCTCCGCACCACCGCTGTTAATCCAGGCGACGATGTCACCGTATTTCGTCGTCATGCCCTCCCATCCGCCGGCATAGTTGAGGCCGATCACTCCCAGGGCCACAATTCCCGTAAAGAGCAGGATGCACTGGGCCGTGTCCACGTAAGCCACCGAGCGCAGACCGCCCAGGCCGACATACACCGTCACGATGATGGCCAGCATCCACATGCCGACGTTGACTGAAAACAACCCGTCGGTTAAAATGTTAAACAATACGCCTGACGCCCGCAGCTGAATGCCCAGATACGGAATACTGAAAAACAGGGCCACGATGACGGTCAGAATGCGCATGGCCTCGGATCCGAAATAGGTCGAGTACATCTCTCCCGGGGTCACAAAACCGTAGCGTTTGCCCATCAACCATTGCCGTTTCAAGAAAAGAACGCCGGTAAACGGAATGGTGAGGACGTAAAACGACGCATACCCGTATGGAATTCCGTCACGCCATATCAAAGCGGGGTGCCCCACAAATGTCCAGCCGCTGAACGAGGTCGCCGTGGCCGCCAGCACAAATACCCAGATGTTGAGCTGACGACCGGCAATAAAATAGTCGCTTCCTTTCTTGGCCTTCAGGTAACCGGTGACACCAATGGTGATGCAGTATCCCCAGTAAAGGAGGACGAAAAAGAATAGCCAGTATACATGTGATCCCATGCTAGTCTCCTTTCGCTAGTTAATTCGTTAGAGCTATTTTTGCGCCTTTTGCGGTAATCCGCCCATTGCGAATTACAACAGGCAAGTGTGAAGTGATCTAAAGCGTCACAGGTGTGAAATTTTACCCGTCTTATACAAAAAACGAAGCTTACTTTATCTCACTGATCCGGCTTATCCGGTTTGGTTAAAAAACATCAGCCAACTTCTTTTTCAGTATCGTCGGGACCGCATCACCTCCTTTTTATGTCAGACCGGATAACTCCCGCTTTTGACGGGAACAGGATCATCATCTCTCAATTTTCGGCCTTTGTCTGAAAGATCTACCGTCATCCTGTTTATCCTGTAAATCCTGTCTAATTTAAATGAAAACAGATCAATATTGTATGGCTGCAACTACTTATCTGCCATCTTCTTAATTTCTTCGACAATTTCGGGGTTGGCGAGGGTGGTGACGTCGCCGACATCCTTTTTATTGGAAATCGCCCCCAGCACCCGGCGCATGATTTTGCCCGAACGGGTCTTGGGCATATCCGTGACGATCCAGACATGGCGCGGTTTGGCAATTTTACCGATTTCCCGACTGATGGTATCCGACACTTTTTGTTCCAGTTCCTTGGAGGGCTCAAATCCGGGCTTGAGAGATACAAAAAGATCCGGTTCGCGGCCTTTGATTTCATGGGCCACCGGAACAACAGCGGCCTCAGCGACCTCGGGAACCACCAGGGCGGCAGACTCGATTTCCTTGGTGCCCAGGCGGTGACCGGAAACGTTGATGACATCATCGATGCGGCCGAGAATACGGTAATAGCCGTCTTCGGCCTCTACCGCGGCATCACCTGTCATATAAGGCCAATCCTGCCAGTCTTTGCTGTCCGGGTTTTTACAGTAGCGGGCATAGTAGGTATCGACAAAGCGGTCGCGGTCGCCCCAGATCGTCTGAAACCCACCGGGCCACGGATTCTGAATGCAGATGTTGCCGGCTTTACCGGCGCCAGGCGGAATAACGTTGCCCTCATCGTCGTAAATAATGGGGTGAATGCCCGGTACACCCTTTCCGGCACTGCCCGGTTTCATGGGTGCCAGCGCCGGCAGGGTACTGCACAGAAATCCGCCGGTTTCGGTCTGCCACCAGGTATCCACGATGGCCGCCTTGCCTTTGCCGACCACGTTATAATACCATTTCCAGACTTCCGGCTCGATCGGTTCGCCGACGGTGGTCATGTGCTTAAAATTGTAATTATATTTGGCCGGCTCGTCCGGACCGATTTTGCGCAGGGCCCGGATGGCGGTGGGTGCGGTGTGGAAAATGTTCACATCCAGGTCCTGGGCGATCCGCCACGGTCGGCCGGGGTCCGGGTAATTGGGAATGCCTTCGTAAATTACCGTTGAGGCGCACAGCGCCAGCGGGCCGTAGACGATGTAGGAATGTCCGGTGATCCAGCCGATATCGGCCATGCACCAGTAAACATCTTCCGGATGGATGTCCTGGACGTACTTGGACGTGCCGGCGGCATAGGCAAGATACCCGCCGGTGCTGTGCTGGCAGCCCTTGGGTTTGCCGGTGGTCCCGCTGGTGTACATCAAAAACAGCGGATCTTCGGCCGGCATGGGCACCGGGTCAACTCTCCGGCCGTAATATTCCTTCAGTACGTCGTTGACAAAATAATCGCGCCCCTCAACCATTGGTGTGGAGCTCGATGCTTTGCCCGGATAGCGCTGCCAGACCAGCACCTTGTCGACTTTTTGGCCGTCCTTTTCGGCCAGATCAACGGCGATATCGGCGTTTTCCTTGTGATTCAAGAGATTTCCGGCACGATAGTAAGAATCCATGACGATCAGCACACGGCTCTGGGAGTCCACAACCCGGTCGGCACTGGCCCGTCCGCTAAAGCCCCCGAAGACCTCGGAATGAATAACTCCGAGACGGGCACAGGCCAGCATGGTGATGGGAAGTTCGGCCGACATGGGCATATGCAGGGTCACCCGATCACCGGCTTTTAATCCGGCAAAATCCCGCAACAGGGCTGCGAACTCGTTCACCCTTACATAGAGCTCCTGATAGGTGATATGTTCGATCTTTTCCTCTTCAAGTTCGGGGACGAAATGGATGGCGGTCTTGTTTTTATTTTTGGCAAGATGACGATCCACACAATTATAGCTTGCATTGATCTTACCACCGGCAAACCATTTCCAGCAGGGCGCATCGCTGGTGTCCAGGATAGTGTCCCAGTATTCATACCAATCAAGAATATCCGCGTATTCTTTAAAACAATTCGGAAAATTGTCCAGGCTGAACCGGTCAAATACGGCCGGATCCGTCATGTTGGCTTGGGCGATAAACTCCGTGGATGGATGGAAATATTCTTCCTCACCCCAGTGAACCGCAATTTCCGCTTCGGAAGTTTCGATAATGTCTTTTTTCGCCATAAATTCCCCCTCTCGGTTTATGATTGACAAAAAGTAAAATAAGGAGATCTTTTAAATATCAGCGACTGACAGCCGGCCGAGACCAAATAAATGAATATAATTCATTTATTATTTTTTGTAACAAAAAATCAAATGGGCAAGAGCATATGGTATCAATTTCAGCTGCTATAGCTTTTTATATCCTTTATTATAGATTTGTCAATATGATTTTTATTTATATAAGAAATATTTTACACAGATTTTTTGCACTGGGTTTATTGGCCCCGTCGATGGAATCGTGATTGAATGCGGTTGAACTGTTAACAGAATCTTGCAAAATCCAGGTATTCAACGGGAATTTACTTGTAATCATCGCCCTGATGGTTATTGTTCTCTTTCCATACGTCCCGGAAAAAATGATGCCGTCAGGAAAAATAGACAGTTTTTAGGAAGACTTCGGGTCTTTAATATCTTTTTCGCCCTTAACCCTGAACCTGCGAACGGGTACTTTATGCCAAACCTATTGACCAACGAAAACTTACGAAACATTGCCATCATCGCCCACGTTGACCACGGCAAGACCACACTGGTGGATGCCATGTTCCGGCAAAGCGGTTTGTTCCGGGCGGATCAACAGGTCGACGACCGGCTTATGGATACCATGGATCTGGAAAAAGAGCGCGGCATCACCATCGCGGCCAAGAACTGTTCGGTGGTGTGGAAAGGGGTTCGGATCAATATCATCGACACACCCGGTCACGCAGATTTCGGCGGGGAAGTGGAGCGGGCCCTGTCCATGGCCGATGGGGCGATTCTGCTGGTGGACGCCTCTGAAGGTCCCTTGCCCCAAACCCGGTTTGTCCTCAAAAAAGCCCTGGAAGCCGACCTTAAAATCATTGTGGTTATTAACAAAATCGACCGGCGGGATGCCCGGACGGACGAGGTCCTCGATGAGATTTACGATCTGTTGATCGACATGGATGCCACCGATGAGCAGCTAGAATTTCCGTTGCTCTACGCCGTTGGCCGGGATGGGATTGCCTCAAAAGCCCTGGATGTGGAGGGAAAGAACCTCCATGTGCTTTTCGATACCATCCTGGATATGATTCCCGGCCCGTCCCATGATCCCGGCGCGCCTTTTCAGATGCTGGTATCGGACTTGGGGTATTCGGATTACCTGGGCCGGCTGGCCGTGGGGAAAATTTTTAACGGAACGGCCCGGTCCAAAGACAATCTGGTATGTATGGGCGAAGACGGTCGCTGCGCGCCGCTCAAGGTGTCGAAGCTTCAGGTTTACGAGGGCATGCAGGTAAAAGACATTGACGAGGTTCAGCCCGGAGACATTGTGGTGTTGGCGGGCATCGAGGATGTCAAGATCGGCGATACGATCTGTAACCAGCAGACCCCCCGGGCGCTGCCCCGGATCAGAGTGGACGAGCCCACGGTGTCTATGATGTTCAGTATCAACAATTCACCGTTTGGGGGCAAGGAGGGGAGGTATGTGCAGTCAAGCCGCCTGCGGGAGCGCCTGTTCAAAGAGACCCTCCTGAATGTGGCGATTGGTGTGGATCAAGCCGAAGACCGCGACAGCACCCTGGTCAAGGGCAGGGGGGAGTTTCAGCTGGCCATCCTGATCGAGACCATGCGCCGGGAAGGTTATGAATTTTGTGTCGGAAGGCCCAAGGTCATCTATCGTTACGAAAACGGTAAAAAACTCGAGCCCATGGAGCGGCTGCTGGTGGACTGCAAAGAAAGCTTTCTCGGTGTGGTGACCGAAAAACTTTCGCTGCGCAAGGCCAAGATGACCAACATGGTCAATAACGGCAAGGGTCGGGTACGAATCGAGTTCTCGGTGCCTGCCGCACGCTGATCGGATACCGCGACGAGTTTCTCACCGATACCCGGGGTACCGGTATCATGAATTCTCTTTTCGACGGCTACGGGAAATTTCGGGGAGACTGTCCCAGCCGGTTCACCGGATCTCTTGTAGCCGATCGCACCGGAAATGCCGTACCCTATGCCTTATTTAACCTGGAGCCCCGGGGGCGGCTTTTTGTGATCCCCGGTGATCCGGTTTATGAAGGGATGATCATCGGCGAGCACAATCGGGGCCAGGACATCAACGTAAATCCCTGCAAGGAAAAGAAGCTGACCAACATGCGCGCCTCCGGAAAAGATGATAATGTCATCCTTTCGCCCATCAAATCCCTTACTCTGGAACAGACCATCAGCTTTATCCGCGAAGACGAGTTGGTGGAGGTCACACCTCGATCGGTGCGTATGCGCAAGGCCGTACTGTCCGCCCAAAAGCGCCATAACCTGCGAAACGCCAAAGCGAAAGGGATATAGCCTCAAAAAGCTGATTTAAGGGGATGAAAATTTAGAGCCACCCTATCCCTAATTTTTCTTTGGGCAGGGCTACCTGTCACGTTTTTCAATCGAATCTATCTTATCTTCAACCATTTTAAGGTAGGCCGCCGCCTTGCTGTAGGGTTTGTGCTTGATGAAGTCTAAAAGTGTTTGACGGGCCTGGCGATATTTTGCCATCTGGAAATAGACGACACCCAAATTTAGAATCGCCTGCTCGAACCGGGGAGATATGAACAGGGCCCGCTTATAATAATCGACGGCTGTGTCGAAGTTCAGCAATTTTGCGTAGCATGTACCAAGATTGTTCAGGACATGGATATGGTAGGGATGATCCGCATGGGCCTTCAGAAAATCTGAGCGTGCTTCCTTGATTCTACCCAAAGAAAAATTCGCCATCCCCCTGTACCAAAACAAGGGTGTTGATGTCGGGTCTAAATTATAAAAACGCCAATTCGCCTTATCAATTTCAGTGACAACCCTGTTCCAATCCTTAGCCCGGTAAGCAGCAATTGCTTTTTTAGTGTGCGCCTCAGCTTCAAAGCGGGTGTATCCACAGATCAATCCAAAGACCAATATCGTCAGGATGATAAAATTCAACGATAATATTCTGTAAGCCTTCACTGCTTTAGGGATAGGAAATGTCTGGTGGTAGATGGCGACAAGCCCGCCGGCAATAAGCATGAAAAAAATGCTGTGAAAAATACGTTCTTTGGGAAATGAAACGCAAGATATCATAGCAAAGCCGATTATTCCAAACAACATCACAGCAGCGAATATTTTATCTTGTATCTCTCCGGCATGACCGATGATCCGCAAGCTGTAAATGATTAATACCCCCCAGAAAAACAGGTGGGCAATAAATCCTAGTATACCGGTCTCCGAACAGACCCATAGAAAATCATTGTGCGGGCGTTGTATCCGCACTTCACGCCTAACACCTTGAGATGCTAATGTCTTTTGACTCATTTCGTAAGCCGGCCAGACAATCTTCCATTGACCCAAACCAACCCCCAAGAAGGGGGCAGCCGTGATCATTGGAAGTGTTTTTTGCCACACTCGAAAACGCCCCTTAAAGTCAGTGAGGCTCTGAATCGATCTTCGCAACGGTTCTGACGTTTGTAATTCGGCTCGAAGCGGTCTGGACGAAAACTCACAAAAATGATTATTGCTGTGAGAATGGGACCAAATGGCCCCCACAGAAGATATAAGGAATATGGCGATTACCGTGAGCGATCGCCGGCGGTATGAATATTTTTCCTTTGGGGAAAAATTTAGCTTTGGATGCCCCAATAGGACAAACATTACCATTCCAACAATGAAAATGAGGGTTGCCCCCCACACCGCCCGGGCTTCAGACAAGGCGATAACATGGATGACCCCGGTCAGGGTAACCAGGCTCAGCATGTACCAGCCGCCGGAAAACTGCAAAGCCCCGAATAAAATAAAGGGGAGCATCAGGAAAAGAGCCGATGCAAAGAGATTCGCATTGACCATGGTACCGTAGAGAATATTGTTTCCGGGTATCTCGGTGAATCCAATCTGTAAGTATTGGCCGAGGCCGATAAGCCCCAGAATCAAAGCTGCCAAGATCACCAATTTTGTCAAAAATGAAATACTTGCCTTATTGCGACCCAGGATAAGAGAAGCAAGATATAAACACGTGAACGATAAAAATAGTTTCAGCCATTCAAAAACCCCATCGGCGAGGTTAATGGCCTTGATCAAAGACAAACCCGACACCACGATACATCCGATGGCAATCGGAAAAATTGCCCGATAAATAACCGTAAAGTCATAGGAATGTGACAAACCTGAACCCTGGAAAATAAAAATTAGAATAATTATAATGCTGAGTATACTCCAGGCCAGAAATCTGATTGACGACACTGGATCTATGGTGGCGTAAGAAAACAGGAAGGGAATTAAAAATACAGTTCCTCCGGTAAGTATAATAGGAGTCAGGTTATTTATCCCATATCTTTTAGCTTGATCCAAATCCTTCGCTTCTGGTGAAGCCCCCGGCATTGCGCTGCCGATCCGGTAAAAAACAGGCTTTCGATTGAAAATACGAAATGCAGATTTAGAAAATGGAATCAGGTAGGAACCCATAGGTTATTGTATCGCAATTTTAAGGATCATATTGGGTATTTTATGAGGCATGCATTCTGTGCGTTCTGGCCCCGTCCATGGAATAATGGAATGGTGGAATACTGGAATTAGGGAGCTTCTTGAGTTCTCCCCCTCCGCAGGAGGCTTGCTCACTCTACAATGGTGCTGGTAGGCTGGAAAAAGGTTGTTTTTTCAGCTGAAAGCGATACATCCCCCATTTTACCACTGCATTTACCAGGATGGCAGATGAATAATGAAATTGTTTTTTTACTCTCATCCCACGTGATGGCATAATTCAGACCTTTAAGAAACCGGCCAAGCGCGGCTCTGAGGGTTACATTGCGTAATTCAATGGTGATCGGTGTCTTCTCCCACTCTTCATTTAGAAGAATCCGGTAGCCGGTATCATTGGCAATTTTTGTAAGAACACCCTTCAAGGTATCATTCTCAGCTTTCAGGGATATCAATTTGGGACTCTCGGCCGCAACAACGCTATTTAAAGTGAGCATTGGATGCGCCAATAAAATGGCCAAGAGGCATATAAGAATTCGCAGCCGTTTTAAATCTAATTTCATAATCACACCCTGGCTTATTGCATCGATTCGCAATTACAGTAACATAAATTTATAGTGATTGACCTGTCCAACATAATGGCTTACCCGCCATTTAAGGCTCACTCAAAAATGAAATAGCTTGATTGTTGTTTGTGTATATCATCTTAAAATATCCCCGTCAAACCGGCTATATTTTTTGACTTTGGTATGCAAGCCTGCTATATTCCTCATCATTTCCAGGTGTAGGATAAAGCTTTAACCTTTTGACTTAATCCGTTTTAGCGCCATCCTTAGATGGCCCCAATTTTTCTTAGACAAAATTTAAGGTGTATTAAATGAGATCGACGAAAGTCGTCCACATCGTTTCTTGTCACGCGGAAGGTGAAGTAGGAAACGTCATCGTCGGTGGCGTGGCCCCACCGCCGGGTGATAGTATTTGGGAGCAATCCCGCTGGATTGACAATGACCAGACCTTGCGCCAATTTGTTTTGAACGAACCAAGGGGTGGTGTGTTCAAGCATGTTAATCTACTGGTGCCACCGAAAAATAAGAAGGCAGCTTTCGGTTTCATCATAATGGAACCCGAGCACACGCCGCCCATGTCCGGTTCTAATTCTATTTGTGTTGCGACCGTGTTGCTTGACAGTGGGTTGATTCAGATGTGTGAACCAGAGACAACGTTCTTTCTCGAAGCGCCGGCGGGGCTGGTGCAGGTTAAAGCCTATTGTGAAAATGGCAAGGCTCAAAGTATCGAGATTCAAAATGTTCCTTCGTTTGCCGACAAACTGGGTGTAAAACTTGAAGTCACCGGGATAGGTACCCTCACGGTTGACACGGCATATGGCGGAGACAGCTTTGTTCTGGTGGATGCACAGGCTCTGGGCTTTAACATTGTACCGGATGAGGCGCGGGACCTCGCTGAAGTCGGCGCTAAAATCACAGCGGCAGCCAACGACCAAATCGGGTTTCAACACCCAACCAACCGCGACTGGGACAGGATTTCGTTCTGCCAGTTTGTGATGCCGATAGAATGCCGGGATGGTATTCTAAAAGGACGCAATACGGTTGCCATCGACCCCGGAAAGCTCGATCGCTCTCCTTGCGGCACTGGATGCTCCGCCAGAATGGCGGTTCTGCATGCAAGGGGGGAGATGCAAGTCGGGGATCGGTTCATCGGTTATTCCATTATTGGGTCCAGGTTTGACTGCACCATATTAGAAGATACCGATATTGATACCCTGGTGGCCGTTATTCCGACAATTCGTGGGCGGGGATGGATAACCGGTACCCATCAATTAATGTATGATCCGGAAGATCCATGGCCTCTCGGCTATCGTCTGACAGATACATGGCCAAAGCGAACGAATTAAAAAGTTGCATAAGGGTCGGGGGAAAATATGTTTGAATGGATAACAAGCCCTGAAGCATGGATTGCTTTGGGGACATTGACAGCACTGGAAATCGTTCTTGGGATAGACAATATAATTTTTATATCAATTCTTGTAAGCCGGCTTCCTGAAAATCAACGTAATCTTGGCAGGCGGGTTGGCCTCAGCCTGGCGATGCTCGCTCGCCTGGTGTTGCTGTTTTCCATCGTCTGGGTAATGGGATTAACTGAACCATGGTTTACGGTATTTGGACGGGAAATTTCAGGACGTGATGTGATTCTCATTCTGGGAGGTTTGTTTCTTCTCGGAAAGTCGACTCATGAAATACACGCTAGTTTGGAGGGCGTGACCAAAAGCGAACATGAGACAGCTACGGCAACCCTTTGGTCCGTACTTTTACAGATTGCCGTTCTGGATATCGTTTTTTCGCTGGATTCAGTGATAACGGCTGTGGGCCTGGCAAAGCATATTTCTATTATGGCGGTTGCTATTATCCTCGCCGTCGGGGTTATGTTACTGGCTGCAAAAGCCATCGGTGATTTCGTTGATGCCCATCCAACGATCAAGATTCTGGCGCTATCGTTTCTGATATTGATTGGTGTCACATTGATCGTAGAAGGGTTTGATGTACACGTGCCAAAAGGCTATATTTATTTTGCGATGGCCTTTTCAGTTGCCGTGGAAATGTTGAATATTCGGATGCGCAAAAAACGGACGGCACCGGTCAAATTGCATAAGCAGGTTCAGCAATAGTGCCCAGGAGCATCGCCGCTGACCCCAAAAAGGCCAATCTAGTCGATGAAGAAACTTTGACAATGAAGTATCATAGAAGTGTTCAGTGTTCAGAATTCAGTTGGTATGATCCTACCTGTACTGAACCCCTCTCTTATGAAACTTCATTCAATTAGACAGGATTTACGAGATTAGCAGGATATTTCTGGTTTAGAATCGTTTTTTATATCCTGTCCATCCTGTTCATCCTGTCAGAAAATGAAAAGTTTATGCTGTTAAGTTTTTTATTCGATCAAACTGGCCGCTTTTCAGGCCAGCGACGATGCTGACGCTGAACACTCAAAGCACTTATTGATTGCAATACCCGATCAAAATTTGGTTAAAAAGGAAAAAATATGGGTACGGAATTTCCAAATATCTTGTGTATAATGGCAGATCAGTTAACGGCTCCGGCACTACCGTTTTATGGACATCCGATCGTTGAAACACCCCATATCACCACTTTGGCTAGAGAGGGGGTCATTTTTGAGAATGCCTACTGCAACAGCCCGCTGTGCGCTCCGTCCCGTTTCTCAATGCTGACGGGGAAACTGCCGTCGCGCATCGGTGCCTACGACAATGCTGCCCATTTTTCCGCAGATATACCTACCTTCGCCCATTATCTGCGCGATTTGGGGTATCATACCTGCCTCGCCGGCAAGATGCATTTTGTAGGACCGGATCAGCTTCATGGTTTTGAGGAACGGTTAACGACCGACATATATCCGTCTGACTTTGGCTGGACGCCTGATTGGAAAAATTTTACAGAGAGACCGACATGGTACCATGACATGCTGAGTGTGGTACAGGCAGGTCTGTGTCAAACAAGCAACCAACTTGACTTTGATGAAGAGGTTGCCTTTCATTCACAACGCAAGTTACATG
>Ga0316187_10005161_pt1 | contig 11292 bp, 7 predicted proteins | sample CroRivburrow1_MG_FD_204927 | JGI IMG/M metagenome (GOLD analysis project Ga0316187, IMG submission 204927) | Coastal sediment microbial communities from Maine, United States - Cross River worm burrow 1 | ecosystem: Environmental > Aquatic > Marine > Coastal > Sediment | place: USA: Maine...
GGAGATTTATTAACTTTATTTTTTTACATTACTCTCTTGTCCATCTTTGAAAAGAACCATAGTTTGTCGAAAAAGCACCAATTATTACCTCTGATCCTTTGCCAACAATAAATAACCGGGCTTCCCCAAGCGTACCATTTGAAACTAAGTCATCAAAAACGAACCTGTTTGCTCCTTCTTTTTGAATATCATTCCATTTTATGGCTCCTATTGGAAAATCATCACTGTCAGGTGTTTCAGTAATAATTCCTTGCGTTTGATTTATATCCACTTCAACTATCATCCCGTCAAGTGGAGGATGATTGCTTTTTGTTCTATCCCATATTCCAGTGAGTGAATAATCTTCATCTTCAGGATATTGAAAATCAACTCGTTTCCATCTCTGGAAGGACCCAGCATCAGAATCATTAAAATTTCCAATTATCAGCTCATTTCCATATGCTAATATAAAAAGTGCGGTTTCTTCATAGCTTCCGTCTGTAAATCTATCATCAATTACATACTCATGTTCAGATAGTTTATCTATATTCTTCCACTTTAGATCGCCAACTGTATAAGCTGAGCTGGGACTCTCTATTATTTCTCCTTCGGATTCGTCTTTATATACGGTTACCTGCATTCCATCAAGAGGAGAATAATTACTTTCCACCCTTTCCCATGTTCCAACAATATCAAATTCTTCCGGAATATCCCTGACGGCAACAACAATATATCCTGATATTATTTTAGTATCATTTGTATTGGAGTTGGTAACCATCAAACTCACATCATAGGTGCCTTGTGTAGAATAGAGGACTGTTGGATTTTGTTCAATCGAAGTTGAAGGATTTCCTCCATCAAAAGTCCATTTCCAGGATATTGGATCACCAGAAGATCGGTCAGTAAAGCTAATGTTTTCGCCTTCTGTGATAGAAGTGATATTTGACATAAAATCTGCCTGAACCTCATTGATAGCATCATCATCAGCACAACTAAATAATTGTGCCAACATACTTATTGCAAAAATTTTGAAAAGATTCTTCATGACTGTTATATTTTAGTTTTACAAATAGCTGGAAATGCCTAACTAAACTCTAGTAATTGTCATGCATTAGATATGGACAATTAAACAAGTTAAGAAATAGGATTGGATAAACAAAGCGTTAATGCTATTTTGTTTGCGTATTATTAGAAATAGTAATTAATGAATAATATTATCCATCGCACCATACACTTGTATTTTTACTAAATAAATGATTTTAAAATTGTTCTTTTCACGTGCTTTGTAGTTGTAAAATAATGAAATAGATTTAGTATTATTTTGAGAATCCCGCCCAACCTGAGGTTTTTAAGTCTATTTTCCATAGCCTCTGGTGGGCTGTTATTACTTTAACAACCGTTGGTTATGGAGACGCCATTCCAGTTACAGTAGGAGGTAAGATCTTTACATTTGTTATATTAATGATTGGCCTGGGGATTATAGCTGTGCCCACCGGTCTGCTGACTTCTGCATTTGGCAGGACAAGGGGCAAAGACGATGAAAAAATAACCTAAACAGGTAGAAAACAGGAGTGTAATTCGAAGCTACGCCTAAGACAAGTTACTTCTTTTCTATCAGGCCCGGTCTCGCCATCAGTTCCCTTTCAAAATAGACAAGATCCTTCCGGCTTGGGTCTTCCTGAACCTTGCAGTAATAAATTCTTTTAACATAACGCCTTATCACTAATTTCAAGGTGGGATTTATTTTAGCATAAACAATCTCACCTTCATTATACTTGTTTTCCATAAATTTCAAAATTGCTTTATTGATATTTTTAGGCTCTATATATAACGCCTTAAATCCACTTTTGGTCGTATTCAATAACCTTTTTTTACATTAGTCTATATAACATTACCTGTCGGCCAGGTAGAGTCTACATTTTAAATAACAGTAAATTAGCTGAAGTTAAAAGTAAACAGATAAAGAAATTTTATGGTACAAAGGTGAGTTATTTAATCCATGAATATATTACACAACTGTAGATAAGATTTACAATAAGGACAATCCCTCCAATATAAAATATTTTAATACTTTAAAGTCCATATTTGTTTTTCCTCAAGATTAATCAAATGGGATTTCTACAATTTGTCCTTTTTTTTGAATCCCTCGGATTTCTCTCTGCAATTGTCGGTACCTTATGATTTCATTGCTGCCAATATCCGTTCCGCTGTCATAGGCAATAAATACAACCGGGCTCCAACAGCATCAAAAATTGCATTGGCAAGGGCTGCCCCAACTGTCGTAATCGCCGGCTCTCCGCAACCCTGGGGAGGTACATCCGGATTATCGACCAGTATAACATCGATCGATGGAGCATCAGTAAATCGGGTAATATGGTAAGAATTAAAGTTTTTCGTCTGTATTTCTCCACCACTGAATTTAATTTCTTCGGATAGTGCAGCGCTAAGACCCATTGTAATTCCACCTTCAATTTGTAATTTCGCGCCTTGTGGATTAATAATCTCGCCCATGTCCTGAGCACACACAATGTGTTCTACCTTCACCTTTCCAGTGGATTTATTCACAGATACGTGTGCAATTGTGGCTACGTAAGAATTCAAATAATTCGTACACGAAATACCGTATCCCATGCCGCTGGGACTTTTATTAAACTTCTGCCCAAATTTATCCGCAGCCGTATTGAGTACACGAATCATACGTTCATCCGTTAAGTTATTCTTGCGAAATAACAACGGATCCATTCCTGCTGCTTTCGCAAGAATATCGGTATGCGATTCCATAGCAAAAACGTTTGTGTTGCTTCCGGGGCCTCGCCAGGCACCCGTTCCGAATGGATGTACATTCCTCCCACCTCCCGTTTTTACACGGAAATGCGGGATGTTGTATATCGGTTCCGAACTTCGTGAACCGGTGAACAGGATATCACACTCCCAGAACGTAATATGGCCTTCCGCATTTAAGCCAGATTCCAGTTGAACCACAGCGGCCGGACGAAACGTATCAAAGAAAAACTCTTCTTTCCTTGTCCATGTAAGTTGTACAGGACGCCCGGTAATTTTTGATAATTTTACAGCCTCACTGATTTGTTGGCCTGATTTTTTACCTCCAAATCCTCCACCCACAAAAGGTGTTATTACATGAACGTTCTCTTCCGGTATCTTCAGAGTCTCTGCTACAGTTCCTCGTACGCGAAAAGGAGCCTGTGTCGATGCCCAAACAGTCACTTGTTCATCCTCTGCATGTGCTAATACCGCATACGGTTCTATGGGTGCGTGGGCAACATAGTGATTATAAAATTCAGATTCAACGCTCTGTTTCGCGGCAGCATGCCCATCAGGGAGGCTCCCTTTTTCAACATGAACGCGGCCATCGGGTGCAGCTTTTTTAAGATAATCGAAAATGGACTGATTATCTACTTTCGGCTCAGGTACATTCCATTTCGCAGAAATCAAAGCAAGTGCATTTTCAGCCAACTCCGGATATTCATGCAACACAGCAATCAGGTCATCTTCCTGAATCACAATCGCACCAGTAATGTTCATAGCTTTGGAGACATCGACAGATGCTAATTTGGCATCATGGGATGGTGGCCGAAGGACCTTTGCGTGCAACATACCCGGAAGTATAATGTCAGAAGTGAATTTTGCTTCGCCCGTCACTTTTGCCCTGGCGTCCGTTCGCATTGTTGGCGTGCCGGAAATAGTATGTTTTGAAATGGACTTAATCGGTACATCGGATATATGTCGGTCGATCTGCCTTCCTTTTACCAGCTCCGCATAGGTCACTTTACTTGTTGCATTCCTTTTATCGCTGACTACTCCATTTTTAATAACCAGACGCTCAGGCGTTATCTTCAATTGTTCAGATGCCATTTGCAGCAATACTGCCTTCGCTTCGGCTCCTGCCCTTCGAAGTGGCGGCCCGTAAAATTTCGTACTGCGTGAACCAACAGTGCCACTATCCCATGGGCACAGCCTGGTATCACCCATCACCATGTCTATCGAATCAAGTGTCACATCAAGCTCTTCGGCTAACATCTGCGCCATTGAGGTAATGATCCCCTGTCCCATTTCAATTTTACTACAAAACAAAGTCACCCGGCCATCATCACCAATTTTCAGATATGCATTGAAGTCGGAGGGATAACTTCTATCTCGCTGCTGCAGAGCAGACGGATCGAAAGTTCCTGTTGTAAAGGATATAAAAACGCCACTGCCTGAAATCTTCAGGAATTCACGCCGTGACAACAGCCGGCCAGCCGAAATAAAATTATCACTTGACGGTAAGAATTGTTTTTCATTCATATCTTTGGCCCTCCTTTAAATTATTTGCAGCCAATTTGATTGCTTGAACGATTCGTTTATAAGTTAAAAAAAATAGTCTATAACCCCTAATAAGTATAGGGGATAAACGCAGCATCTTACAAATTATCAATCTTTAATAGTTGCATGTTTTCATCCATTCCTGACGGTCAGTTGTTGAACTACCGCAGTATTCTTGGCTGAGTTATACATTTTGGCCTCATTTCGGGATGGAATTGTAGTGTTCTATCCTCACCGGTTGTAGAAATTTCAGCTATATGGGGATTTCGGAGCTACATCACTTTCAAAACATAAAGAACTTTGATGCGAGAGCAGAGGCTCGAAAAACAACTTAAATCCCAATGTTTTATGACTGCGTGCTATACGGCATTTATTACTTTTTCATCGCTAGTTCTTTTAATCTATTTATTGAATTCTCCTTATTTGGATCAATCTCTAATGCTTTTTTATAACTCTTAATAGCATTTCCCTTATCTCCTTTCCAATAATATCCATCCCCTAAGCTATCCCATGAATTTGCGGATTCAGGATATGCTTCAGTATTTAGTTTGAATACTGCAATTGCTTTTTCAAACTTATAGCGTATCAGAATATCATATCCTAAATTATTAAGCCATTTCTCAGAGAAATCATACGAATCAAATTTATTTGCTTTCAATTCATAGTAAAGTTCTTTTGCCTTATCTGAATTTTGTTGAATAATTGCTTTACCAATAGGTAATGAAATTGGTTTTTTCGGCAAATCCACCGACTTGCCAAGTAAAATATCAATTATCTCATACGCTAATTTTTGTGGAGGGATACTCTCAGAATTACTCATTACAATTATGCCAGTTTCAATAGAGGGTATCAAAACAAGGAAATTTTTATATCCGGGATCTCCTCCAGCATGGCTTATTATTTGAATATCATCATGGTCATCAATGAACCAACCAAAACCGACATATCCTGATTTTCTTCTTTCGACCGCTGGTGTCCAAAGTAAATTATACATTGAATCTGAAAGAATTTTGTTTTTATTATAAACACCTTTATTCAAATTCATTTTCATCCAAATCATCATATCGTTTAAATTTGAATGAAAGCAAGTGCTGGGAGCATGTAGTCTATTATATGGATATGTACTACTTACTGAAAGTTCAAATGTCCTGTCAGAATATATATGTGGTGATGTTGCAATTGAATCATTTACATCGGCTTTTAAAAAAGTTGAATAATTCATACTAAGTGGTTGAAAAATATGCTCTGTTGCGTAATCTTCAAATGTTTGTTTTGTTACTTGTTTTACAAGCTCTGCCAGTAAGTCATAAGCATAATTGGAATAATCGTATTCTTTGCCTGGCACTCTTAATAACTTCTTTTTTGATAAAGCCTTAACTAATTGATATGATGCTGTGGAATCAAATGTTGGATTGCTAAATTGATAATCTTGTATATATGGCATTCCACTTAAATGTGTTACAAGTTGTCTGGTTGTAACTTTGTTATAGAGTGTGTCTGCCATTTTGAAGAATGGAACATAATTAATGTATGGCTTATCTATATCAATCAAACCATCCTCGTATAGTTTTGCTATTATGGTTGCTGTAACAGGTTTTGAAATTGAAGCCATATGAAACACAGAATACTCAGTCAATGGTGTTTTTGACTTTATGTTCTGATAACCAAAAGCTTTCGAATAGAAATCTCTGCCTTGTTTTACAATTCCAACTGCTAATCCAGAAGCTTCAAATGATTCGTAATATTTCTGAACTAATAAATCTATCTTATGATTATTTTTCTTTTTCAATATGAATTGATTTACGCCCTTTTGCAATGAAAGTGGAATTCCATCTCTCAACTGCTGGTCGGAAAAAGTCTGTTCCCTTTCTTCCCTAAAATCGATCAATTCATAATTCCCATTTTTTTCCGTAGTAAACCACTCAGGAAACTGGTTGATCCGAGGCCAATCGAAGGGCATATTCATAATGGTCTTGTGCCTGGGAGCATCAAATTTCAACACACCTTTCCAATCCTTTTCTAGAGTTAGACTGATAAGTAAATCATCGTTTTCCATCACCGCTCCTATCTGAAGATCAGATCGCCATGGGTAGGCCGTCACTCCCTGGGTTTTCCAAAGACAATACATAATGGTTGTTCTGGCAAAATTTCCATCACCATGCCATCCTTCAATAACGCCAGAGGAACGCCATTGCGAAGTATTGGGTCGGTGGCTCGAATCTTGCATAGACCACATCACCTGGGTTTCACTATCTATCCAAGCAGCGGCGGATGCGATGGGTTCCCTAGCATACAAATTCAAAACTCCTTCAATGGCATCCGCATAACCATCTGCAGAACCTGTCTCCCAATCAAAATTCCTATAGCTATCATTTAATGCTCCTAGTCCTTTCAACGTAGCTGTTCTATAGGCTTCCACCGAATCAAGCTGATATACCGAATAGAATCCGTTGAAGGTATATCCGAAATTATCGGCAATACCATCTCTTGTTATTTCTCCGGTTTGTGGATTAATAGCATTATAAAAAAGTCCGTCTTCATTTCTACCATGTTCCAGGATGCGATCAAGCATTTCGTGGATATGGGGCTTGTATTCCTCTTTTTTTGGGATAGCTGCAAAACTCGCGGTAGCGTAAAGTTCACAAAGTCCGGAAACAATCTCACATCCATGGTCGCGCAACCTGAGTTCGGTAAAATCCCTGGTTGGATGTTGATTTCCTAATAAGTAATAGTCACCCAAGCGTATGGCCCAATCGAGGTATTTTTGTTCTCCGGTCATCCAATAAATCCGGGAGAGCACTTGTAGCATTTCACCATTCACTTCCACATCGGTAGAGACGATATTTCCATAATCGGTCTCCACCGGTGCATGTTTCCATATATCATCCAGGATACCGATCATTCTGGCAGACCAGGGACTCTCCCCCAACCATTCGGTCAGAGGTAATAGCCCATCTTTTATGTATTCGGAAGAACCAAACAAAATACTCTGCAAATCGGCTTTTGGCTCTTTAAAATCTCTTGTATCAAAAGAATAAGTATCCGGGAGCCGGTCAATACGTGAGGTAAGTTGGGTTTCGTTTTCCAACATTTCCATCATCCGTCCCTGAAAAAGGTCTTGATCTGTAAGTGTCGCAGTTAAAACCATAAATGGATAATTGTCGGCTGCGGCATCCTTGGCATTCCAGATATCAGTACTCTTGTACAAGTTTCTGGGAATGAGCCCGGTTGCCGGATCTGCATGAGCCAGCCAATCTTTAACATAACGGCGACACCTTTCTAATCCTTCGTTGACTAATATTCCATTGGCATGCGCCTGTTTAAAAGCCTGATTTTCTGCCGTCGCGAGCACAATCTGATTTTTGGAAGGTCGATTACAGGACAGCATTAGACAGCTAACGAAAATAATCGTTCTATACATTTGAAGCTTATTCATGAGTTTGTTTGTGATTATGAATGCTAACGTTGAGTTTATGCAAAGTAGGCGATTTCGGGCTTCATTCCTTATCAAGATATTAGAGAGTTGAAGCGTGCTACAACCCTTGAACCTGCCTGCCGGCAGGCAGGTTTACTACTATCCCGGCTATTATTTTTATACATCCTAAGTTTACTTTCTTATAAATTTATACACCTATTTATATATCATCTATTAGAAATTAGCTAATCTATTAATGCTCTCCATAACCAACATCGTCCATCTTACCCTTAAATACTCTATACTGAATTGTAAAGTAAATAATCACTAAGACTATTGCAATTGCAAACCAATAAACACCAACAGATAAACCGTATTCATCCGCAGCTACATTATAAATAGTTAAATCTGGATTTACAGTATTAGTTGAAGGTAATACCTTCGGAAAAATAGAAGCGATAGTTGAAGTTAATCCTCCAAATAAAAACAGAGATGAAAACAAGAATCCTAATCCATCTTTTTTAAATGATTGAACTTTAAACAAGCCAAATAATCCAGTAAGGGTTATTAATGGGAATATCCATAACCAAGGATGTTGTGTAAAATTGCTAAACGGCTTAGGTTCAATAATATGCCAAATTAATAGCGATGTAATTACCAATGCTAATAACACAAGATTCAAATTAAAAACTACTTTTCTTAGCTTCGCATTTAAGTCTGAATTGGTTTTAAAAATAATCCAATTTGCTCCATGAATAGTTAATGATACGACTCCAACAACACCTAAGAATAATGTAAACCAATCAATGATTCCTAATTGTTCTGTTTGTGGACTAAATGTAGGATTCCAAAGTGGTAAAAAGAAATAATGTGCTTCTTGTGTTGATACACCATTTACTACGTTACCCAAATTTACACCTCTTACAATATTACCTAAAGCAACACCAAAAAAGAGAGCTAATAATAAACTAGCAATCCCAAAAGCCTTGTCCCAAATAGTTTCCCACATTTTATTATGAACTTGTCCTCGTAATTCTAAACCAATTGCTCTAAAAATAAGCAACCATAAAATCATAATTAATGGTAAATAAAAACCGCTAAATGAAGAGGCGTATAAAGTAGGAAACGCAAAAAACAAAATTCCTCCTGCTGCAATCAACCAAACCTCGTTAGCATCCCAAAAAGGACCAATTGCATTTGTAATTGCTTTCTTATCTTTTTCGGTCTTTGCAAAGAATAAATGAATAATTCCTGCACCAAAATCGTAACCATCTAATATTACATAAACGGCCAACATAGTTGTTAATACGATATACCAAAATATTTCCATAATTAGTGTTTTATAAGTTCTGGTCCTTTATTAATTATTTTTCCTACCAACATTAAAAACAACATGCCTAGTAGCAAATACAAGCCTGTAAAACCTAATAAAGTGAAAAGCGTATTACCTGAAGACACTGTAGGAGAAGCTCCTTCTGATGTTCTTAATAAATTATAGACCAACCACGGTTGTCTGCCTAATTCTGCTGTATACCATCCAGCAGTATTAGCTATATAAGGAAACGGTAGCATTAACATAATAGCCCATAAAACCCATCTGGTTTTGTAGAGTTTTTTTCGGAATAGTTGTACACTTGCAAACAACATTAATCCAATGAAAATTGTGCCTAAACCAACCATAATATGATAGGCGTAATACAAGCCTGGGACGTTAGTTGGGTAATCTTTTTCATCAAACTCATTTAACCCTTTAATTTGCGCGTCCCATTTTTGGTAGGTTAAGAAGCTTAATACATTTGGGACTGCTATTTTATTATCCAATTTTTTTTCAACCATATTTGGTTGTCCAATCAGAACAATTTCAGATCCAGCGTCTTCAGTTTCAAAAACACCTTCCATAGCTGCAAATGTAATAGGCTGATGTTTTACCACATTTTTAGCAGCCCAATCTCCCGTTGGAAACGCTACAATTAAACTTGAAATTAAACCAAAAACAATACCAGTTTTCAAGAATAATTTTCCGAATTCATTATGCTTGTTATTTAGTAAATAAAACGCGCCAATAGCAGCAACCACAAATGATGCAGTAACTAAAGATGCTGCTTGATTATGTAAATAGGAAGGCCACAACCATATGTTAGTAAATAAAGCGCCAAAATTTGTGAGTACAAATTTCCCGTTTTCAAGAATCTCAAAACCTACAGGATGTTGCATCCAAGAATGCGTCGCGATAATTAAATAACCACTTGCCCAAGAGCCTAAAAAGACTAAGAATCCTGTTGCAAAATGCAGTTTTTGACCTAATAATTTTTCGCCAAACAAAAAGAGACCTAAAAAGGACGATTCTAAAAAGAAGGAAAACATACCTTCCATTGCTAATGTTTGGCCAATAATTCCTCCTGTAAGCTCTGAAAACTTAGCCCAATTGGTTCCAAATTGAAACTCCATTGGTATACCTGTTACAACTCCCATTGCAAAATTAAGTGCAAAAATCTTCATACAGAATTTTGCTGCATCGTTGTATTTCTCAATTTTTGATCTTAGGAATTTCCACTTGAAATAGACTATCACTAAAGATAAACCCATGGTTAATTGTGGAAATAAGTAGTGAAATGTGATAGTAAATGCAAACTGCATTCTATCGTAAAATAGCATATCTTCCATCTTCTTTATTTTTTAATATTGGGTAACGGTTAGTATAAGAATAGTAGTCGACTGCGTGGCACTTTCCTATCAACCTGCCTGCCGGCAGGCAGGCAGGTTTACTAATACCTCGGCTATTATTTTTATACATCCTAGTTTACTTTCTTATAAATTTAAGGTACAAATAAAAAGAACGAAAGAGAAGAATAGGACTATCTTATACACGAGGAGTAAACCTGTCAACATTGAATGTCCCCTCTCTTTTTCTACTAAAATCAGAACAGTTCATTAGGCTATAAAAGCCTGTTTCCAGGTTGTTAGATTACAGTGGGTTTCGTTCTTTGTAAACAAAGGTTGTTATGAATAAATTTAGTCATTATTATGACATTGACATCAGTAAAGATGTGTTTGATGTTATGGATGAACAGGGAGCACATTGTTGAGTGCTGTTTTGTTAGAGCCACCTTCTGGTTTCCTTTTTATATTCATTGTATTTGTTGCCAAATTCGTTCTCCAAATTTGCCTCTTCTTTTATAATAAAATAAATATTCAAAATGATGAAGTAGATGAATGGAAAAAACAGATTGACCAGAAAGCCAGAACTAATAGCTATTCCAATAAGTCCGATCACGATACCCAAGTACATAGGATTTCGAGTAAAGCTAAAAATCCCTTTGGTGTGTAATTTCTCTGGTTTAGCATCAGGACTTATCGGGGTATTAGTTTTTTTAAATAATCGTTTAGCTGCCAATGCAATTAATACACCTGCAATGAACAGAATTACTCCAATCAGATTATATGGATAATGTATGCTTCTCTCCTTGAATACAACCATCGACAGAAGCATGATACCTATGAATATCTTATACAATTGGGGAGGTGATATTCCTAAATTTTTACCTGTTTTCATTTAGTTAATGATTTGAAGGGAC
>Ga0316187_10005162_pt1 | contig 11292 bp, 7 predicted proteins | sample CroRivburrow1_MG_FD_204927 | JGI IMG/M metagenome (GOLD analysis project Ga0316187, IMG submission 204927) | Coastal sediment microbial communities from Maine, United States - Cross River worm burrow 1 | ecosystem: Environmental > Aquatic > Marine > Coastal > Sediment | place: USA: Maine...
CCACGTAGTCGATGCTGGGCTCGAACGACGCAGGTGTCGCGCCGCCGGTAATGTCGTTCTGCAATTCATCGAGGGTGTAGCCCACGGCGAGCTTGGCGGCAACCTTGGCGATCGGGAAACCAGTAGCCTTGGAGGCCAGTGCAGACGAACGCGATACGCGCGGGTTCATCTCGATGATGATCATTTCACCGTTTTCAGGGTTGATCGCAAACTGCACGTTGGAACCACCAGTCTCGACGCCGATCTTGCGCAGCACCGCGAGGGACGCGTTACGCATGATCTGGTATTCCTTGTCGGTGAGCGTCTGCGCCGGCGCTACAGTGATCGAGTCCCCGGTATGCACACCCATGGGATCGAGATTTTCGATCGCGCAGATGATGATGCAATTGTCATTTTTGTCGCGCACCACCTCCATTTCAAATTCTTTCCAGCCCAGTACCGAGGCTTCGATGAGGACTTCACTGGTCGGCGAAAGGTCAAGGCCACGGCGGATGATGTCGTCGAATTCCTCCCGGTTATAGGCGATTCCGCCGCCGCTGCCACCCATGGTAAAAGAAGGTCGAATAATGATCGGAAATCCTATCTGCGACTGTCCCTGCCAGGCTTCCTCGATGCTGTGGGCAATGAACGCTTTAGGGGTCTTCAGGCCGATTTCAGCCATGGCCACCCGAAACTGTTCGCGATCCTCCGCCATATCGATAGCTTCGCGGGTCGCGCCGATCATTTCCACACCGTATTTTTCCAGTACCCCCTCGCGTACCAGGTCGAGCGCACAGTTGAGCGCAGTCTGCCCTCCCATGGTAGGTAACAGCGCCTGCGGCTTTTCCTTGGCGATTATCTTCTCGACCACCTGCCAGGTGATCGGCTCGATGTAGACCGCATCAGCCGTATCGGGATCGGTCATGATGGTGGCTGGATTCGAATTGATCAGAATAACGCGAAGCCCTTCTTCCTTGAGTGCCTTGCAAGCCTGGGCTCCCGAGTAGTCGAATTCGCATGCCTGGCCGATAACGATCGGTCCGGCGCCGATAATCAATACTGATTCTATATCCTCGCGACGCGGCATCAGGCAGTCCCTCGTGACGCTTTATGCGTCTCGATCATGTCAAAAAACCGATCAAACATCGGCGCCACATCGTGCGGCCCCGGACTTGCCTCGGGATGGCCCTGGAAACTGAACGCCGCCCTGTCGGTGCGCTCCACGGCCTGCAGACTGCCATCGAATAGCGACCGATGCGTGGCTCGAAGCGTGTCGGGCAGGCTGTCCTCATCGACCGCGAAACCATGATTCTGGCTGGTTATCATCACTACACCGGTCGCCAGGTCCTGAACCGGGTGATTCGCGCCATGATGGCCAAATTTCATTTTCAGCGAGCGCGCGCCACTGGCGAGTGCGAGTAACTGGTGACCGAGACAAATACCGAATACCGGCAAGTCGGTTTGCAGGATCTGCTCGATCGCCTCGATTGCGTAGTCACAGGGTTCGGGATCGCCAGGTCCATTCGACAGGAAAACACCGTCGGGCTGCATCGCCAGCACTTCATCTGCCGGGGTTTTGGCCGGCACCACGGTTACCCGCGCACCGCGTTCAACGAGCATGCACAGGATGTTTTTCTTGATGCCGTAATCGTAGGCGACCACATGAAAGCGGTGCTCGCTGCTTTCCCGATAACCCTGCTCCAGTGACCAGGTCGACTGATTCCAGCTATAGGGTTCCTGCGTAGTGACGACCTGAGCGAGGTCGCAGCCCGCGAGTCCGCCGAAATTGCTGGCAGCGGTTATTGCGGCTTCCACGGAAATATCATCGCCGGCCATGATGGCACCTGATTGAGCTCCCCGGTCACGCAGAAGACGCGTCAGCTTGCGGGTATCGATATCGGCAATAGCGACTACACCCCTGGCAGTCAGGTAATCCTGCAGATTTCCCTGACTGCGCCAGTTACTCGCGATAAGCGGTAGATCGCGGATAATGAGGCCACTGGCGTGTATTCGTGTCGCTTCTTCATCTTCGTCGTTGATACCGGTATTACCGATGTGGGGATAGGTCAGTGTAATCAACTGCTGACAGTAAGATGGGTCAGTCAGAATTTCCTGGTAACCGGTCATCGCGGTGTTAAATACCACTTCGCCGGCAGAAATTCCATCAGCGCCGATGGAACTGCCTTTGAAGATGGTTCCATCTTGCAGGGCTAGTATGGCTGGTTTAGGCACAAAATCTCCATTTCAAAAAAATGCGCGCGCACAGAAACAGGATGAACCGGCGGTTCTTCCCATCGAGAAATTCGCTTAAGTTAATACTACGAAGGCAGCATCTTCTTGAAAGCGAATTGTATGCGGATTGCAAAGATGAGTCTACGCCAACCTTAATAATTTGCTAAATTAAGGCACCCACGGCAACCGCCGAGATCCAAGGTTAATGAGACCGCCATGCCCGCGAGCACCCATCTTTTTGCGCGAGCCGTCGTATACGTGCTGCTGGCGATACTGCTGTTCGATATCCAGGGAGTCATCATCAAGTTCCTGGGCGATCGTTACCCGGTTCAGCAACTGGCTGGCTTTCGTAACGTCTTCGGCCTGATTCCAAGTGTAATCGTGCTGTTGCTGTCAAGCGAGTGGCATGCTCGCGGCCGCTTGCTGAAAATACGCCAATGGCGCCTCGGCCTGCTGCGCGGCCTGTTTATCGCGATGGCGCAATATTGTTTCTACCTGTCGATTACCAAAATGGAGCTGGCAACGGCAACCACACTCACTTATATCAGCCCGGTATTGATTACCCTGCTGTCGATTCCGATCCTCAAGCACGAGGTTGGGATGTGGCGCTGGTTGGCGGTAATCGTCGGCTTCGTCGGTGTGGTCATGATCATGGGCCCCGGCAGTGCCATATTCACCCCGTATAGCCTGCTCCCGATCGGCGCCGCGTTGGGTTACTCGTTGTCCACGGTTTGCGTCAGGCTGTTCGACGAGCACAATCCGACCGCGCTACTCAACATGTATGCCTCCGCCGGCGCGCTGTTCGGAGCTTTAGCGATCGTCTTCGCGACTACTGGATATAGCCAGGTGCAATCGCTGCAGGACTGGGGCCTGTTGCTGGGCATGGGACTGGTAGGTGGATTTGCGGTGCTGGCATTGATCAACGCCTACCGACTGGCACGGCCCTCCAGTCTGTCGCCCTACGAGTACTTCGGAATTCCATTCGCCTTCATTCTCGGCTGGTTATTTTTCGATGAGGCCCCATTTGCAAAGCTGTTCCCCGGGGTATTATTAATCATTGCCGGCGGCCTGTTGATTGCCTGGAGGGAGCATCACAACCGCAAATTATCAGAGTCGGGCGGCACTTGATAACCCGATATCAGTCATCTTGCTGCATGCGTTCCTGCAACTGGTTCTCGCAATATTGCACCGCAATCAACATCTGCTGGGCATCGGCGAAGCGCATGTAGGGTTTCTTCTGCAACGCCTTGACGATAATCTCGAGGATGCCGGCTGGTAAGGTCAAATGATTCAGATCGGGCTCTTCTTTGACGATATTACTTTTGAGCTCGGGCAGACTGCTGCCGGAAAACGGTTGCTCGCCGGTGAGCAAATGGTAAAGCGTCACCGCCAGTGAAAACAGGTCGGAGCGTCCGTCCAGCTTCTTGCCTTCGAGTTGTTCGGGCGACATATAGGCCGGGGTTCCGATGATAAGGTTATCGCCCTGGCGCTGGCGACGATCGCTGTAGGCGGCACCGAAATCGGTAAGAATGTAGCTGTCACCGGAGCTGTCGTACATGATATTGGCAGGTTTGATGTCGCCGTGAATGACACCGTGATGGTGAGCTACAGCCAGAGCCTTCAACATGGCTTGCGAAATACGAATACATTCGCCCACGGTCAGATATTCACGCTTGCGCAGGCGCTGCGACATGGAATAACCCGATATAAAATCCATCGCGATATAGGCGCTGTCGCCAAGCATTTCCGCATCGTGAATCTTGACGATGTTGGGGTGATCGAGTTGCGCCACGACCTCGGCTTCGCGCAACCAGTGCTGGATGCGGTCGCGTTCGAGCTTTTCGTCGCGCCGCAGGCGCATCACCTTGAGCGCAACTCGATTGTGCGAGCGCATATCGGTGGCTTCGTACATCACCGAGGTCGAACCCCTGGCAATTTTTCGCAGCAGGCGGTAATTACCGATGGTCGGCAGCTCGGCTTCTGTGATCGGCAGCGATTTTCCAAGCTTGAGTAATATCGCCCGGTTCTTGCGGATTTCCTCGATTCGCGTGACAAAATCGATGAGACCAGGGTCGTAGCGAGATAACCAGTGATAGAGGTTCAGTGCGCTTGCCCAGTGCTTGCTCGATTCCAGCAACATGCCCAGCTGATAACCGACTTCCAGCATTTCATCGCTATAGGGACACTGTTTGAGCAGTGTCAGGGCAGTTCTCAGGTCGCCTTTGTCGATGTGCGCCCGCACATCGGATAAATCGACTGGTTCCTGTTGAAGTAACGAAGATGTCGCAAGACCATGATACAGGTCGATACCCCAGTAAATCGTGGAAGCCAGCAACATCACCAGCGCCGGGAACATGAGCGGCAGATAGAAGCGGAAAAACACCGCGAACAACACTTCCAGCATCAGTAACGCGAACAGTATCAGGATAACGGTCAGCATCGACAGTACAGTAGTGGGCGATCGGGTATAGCGGCGCACGTATAGCACCAGGATCAACCCATAGACCGGTAACAGGCTCCAATGCGGGGCAAAGTGAATTGGACGAGCTATAAGCGCTTCACGGCTTACCGGCTGCAACTCAAGTATGTGCTGGAACAGACCATACTCTAACCCCGATACGAAAGTCGTCAGACTCAGTAAATAGGTGAAGCACCAGAGGATAGCGATAAGGCCCAGTTGCCAGGCTCGAGATTTAAAACTAAACACATGTCGGCGTTGCTGATTAGGGACGGTGATCATGCGATAGATCGGGAATCGACGCAAATGCTGTCTGTATGCGACACCCCGACACGCTGGCGGTTTACATCCGCTACGGGATTTCCGAACATATGCCAGTCATTCGACCTCGCGACACGATGAGTCCATTTCGATCATTCGCAAAGCATTACGTTTATCGCCCGCGTCGAATTTTATTGGTATTCAAGACAACTACGGGATAGTGCTTCAGTATGGGAAATCGATTGTCCAGGGTAGTGACCCGCACTGGCGACAAGGGCAGCACCGGTATGGCCGATGGCAGCCGACGCGCGAAAAATGACGCCCGCGTGCACTGCCTTGGCGAAGTGGACGAACTCAATGCCCAGCTCGGCGTAGTACTGAGCCTGCTGGCGGACGAAGCGGCACAACACACGCTGTTTGCGATCCAGCACGACCTGTTCGACATCGGGGCAGAATTGTGTCAGCCCGGGAAACAGTTGATCACCGATGACTACGTCATGGCTCTCGAGCAAAGTATCGAGGTACTGAACGCCGATCTGCCTGGCCTCAAAGAATTCATTCTGCCCGGTGGGACACCAGTTGTCGCCGCGATCCAGTTGGCGCGCACTGTTTGCCGTCGCGCCGAACGCGGCCTGGTTGAACTGGACAACCAGGAAAAACTTAACCCGGTGACCTGTCGCTATATCAACCGACTGTCCGATCTGCTATTTATCCTCGGCAGATCCCAGGCGCATCTGGACGGCAGCGGTGAAGTCTACTGGAACTCAAAATTCTCGCGCCTGAACCGAAGCGAGTAATCCCTGTTGGCACTTCTGCCCCCGGCATAGGGTCTGGATTGGCGTGTTCAGATCTGGCGAGCAAAAAAATCATCGCTAGCCCGGATATTACATCGGAATGCCGCATCACAGTATTTCTCGCGGTGACGCAGCACAAATGCTGCTGGGCGTCGGGCTGGATGCCCGCAGTTAAGCCATGGCCTTGCCGGCCGGGAGCGGAGCAGCTCACGCCCAGGTGCGCCCCCCACGGGTCAGCGCCGGATCAGAATCCGGGCTAGTGCAGCAGAAAATCGAGCGCCAGGCGACTGAATTCAAGCGGCTTTTCGGCGTGTAACCAGTGCCCGGCGCCGTCAATCGTCGCGATCCTGGCATCACTGAAGTGGTGCTCGATAACCTCGATTTCGCTACTGCCCACATAGTCAGAGTTGGCACCACGGATAAACAGGGTCGGCTGGCTCCCAACCCAGTCGCCTGGCAGCGGCGCAAATCCAGTGAGCTCATCCATGTCGCGCTGAATTATCGGCCAGTTGATTCGCCAGCGCCAACCATCGGTTTCACGAAACAAATTCTGCAGCAGGAACGCGCGCAGTTGATCCTCGGGAATACTGGGTCGCAAGGCGTGATCGATTTGCGTGCGCGAAGCGAAGCTATCCAGGTCGAGCGCGAGTATCGGCTCGATCAGATCGTCATAATCATGCTGATAGGCGACCGGCGCGATATCGGCGACGATCATTCTGGATAACAGGGCAGGATGCTGTATCGCCAGCGTCATCGCGACCTTGCCACCCATGCTGTGGCCCAGAATCCGGCAGTCCCGGAGTTCCAGTTGAGCGATCAACTGCGCCACGTCCGCGGCCATCGACGGATAATTCATTTCATCGGCATGAAACGATTGGCCGTGATTGCGCAAATCGACGCTGTAGACTGCAAAACTCTCGGCAAAGCGTCGCATGTGCGAATGCCAGTTTTTACCAGAGCCGAACAAGCCGTGCAGAATCAGCAGCGCCGGACCACTGCCCGACTTCGTGTAATGCAGTTCAGGCATAGCCTGGCCGGTATCGTTAGTGTTTCATTGTCCGCTGCACTACTTCTTGCGCGGAATGTAAAGGTCGGTAATCGTGCCTTCGGCCATTTCCGCGGCGAAATTGAATGTTTCCGACAACGTCGGGTGCGGATGAATGGTCAGACTGATGTCTTCAGCATCGGCACCCATTTCCAGCGCCAGCACGGCCTCGGCAATCAATTCACCGGCATTCGGGCCAACAATACCCGCACCGAGGATACGCATGCTTTCCTTTTCGAATAACACTTTGGTCATGCCCTCGTCGCGATCAATACCCAGCGAACGACCGCTGGCGGCCCAGGGGAAAGCCCCCTTCACGTATTCGATACCCTGCTCCTTGGCCTCGATTTCATTCAACCCCATCCACGCAACTTCCGGATCGGTATAAGCTACCGACGGAATAGTCATCGGTTCGAAGAAGGACTTCATACCAGCAATGACTTCGGCCGCTACCTTGGCCTCATGGGTTGCCTTGTGCGCGAGCATGGGATTGCCGACGATATCGCCAATGGCAAATATGTTCGGGACGTTGGTGCGCATCTGCTTGTCAACAGCAATAAAACCGGCATCGTCGACATTGACACCGGCTTTGTCGGCACCGATCTTGTTGCCATTGGGGCGGCGCCCAACGGCGACCAGCACCTTGTCGAAAATTGCCGGATCCGGTGCTTTGTCACCTTCGAAACTGACCTTCAGGCCGTTCTTTTGCGCCTTGATCTCGGATACCTTGGTCTTCAACAGGATCGACTTGTAGCGCGGCTTGATGATCTTGGTCAAGGCTCTGACCAGATCCTTGTCGCAACCCGGAATCAGACTATCCATGAATTCAACGACGGTGATTTCCGAGCCCAGCGCATGATAAACCGTCGCCATCTCCAGGCCGATTATGCCACCACCGACGATCAGCAGTTTTTTCGGAACATCGGTCAATAGCAGCGCGTCGGTCGAGTCCATCAGCCGCTCATCGTCGTTGGGGAATGGCGGGATCTCTGTGGCTTGCGAACCGGCCGCTATTATGCAATTGTCGAAGCGAATTTGGGTGGTTTTGCCGTCCTTTTCCACGGCAAGATTGTTGGCATCCAGGAACTGTCCAACGCCATGCACGACGGTTACCTTACGTTGCTTGGCGAGACCGGAGAGGCCGCCGGTGAGCTTGCCGACAACCTTGTCCTTGAAACCGTTGATGCCGTCGAGATCTATCCTGGGCTTGCCAAAGGTAACGCCGTTGGCCTGCATGTGCGCCGCTTCATTGATGATTTGCGCGGTATGCAGCAGGGCCTTCGACGGTATACAACCGACGTTCAGGCAGACACCGCCGAGCGAGTCATAGCGTTCGACCAGCACCACTTTTTTACCGAGATCAGCGGCTCTGAACGCCGCCGTGTATCCGCCGGGGCCGGCGCCCAATACCACGACTTCGGTTTCGATGTCCGCGTCACCGCCAGCATCCGGTTTTGCCTGGCTGGGGCTTGCAGATTTCTGTTCCTTGTTGGTTTCGTTATCATCCTTGTTCGCGGCCGCTGCCTCCGTGGCGCCTTCTGAGATCTCGATTTTACCGAGCAGGTCACCTTCGGAAATCTTGTCGCCGACGGCAACGTTCAATTTCTTGATGGTGCCAGAATAGGGAGAAGGGATATCCATCGACGCCTTGTCCGATTCCAGTGTTAACAGGGAATCCTCGGCCTTTACCGAGTCCCCTACGGCGACCAGCAGTTCGATGACTTCGACACCTTTGAAATCGCCGATGTCCGGCAGTAACAGATCTTTTTCACTCATGATTATAAAAGCACCCTTCTGATATCAGATATGACTTGGCCCAGGAAACTGGTAAAGCGCGCGGCTTGCGCACCATCGATGACGCGATGATCGTAAGACAGCCCCAGCGGTAATATCATGCGGGGCTGAAACTCACCGTCGATGAATACCGGCTGCATTTTCGACCGCGACACGCCGAGAATAGCAACTTCGGGCGCGTTTACGATCGGCGTAAAATTGGTGCCACCGATGCCACCCAGACTGGAAATGGTAAAACAACCACCCTGCATATCGGACGGCGTCAACTTGCCGTCGCGCGCGCGTATGGATATTTCACCGAGTTCCGCCGCGAGCTCGAACAGGCCCTTGCGATCGACGTCGCGCACTACGGGAACTACCAGCCCCTTGGGCGTATCCACCGCAATACCGATGTGAAAATACTTTTTCATGATCAGGTTTTCACCACTGGCATCGAGCGATGAATTGAAGTTGGGGTATTCCTGCATCGCCTTCACTACCGCCTTCATCAGGAAAATCAGCGGTGTCATGCGCAGGCCCTTCTTCTCTGCATCCTTGGCCAGGGATTTGCGAAACACTTCGAGCTCGGTGATATCGGCTTCATCGAACTGGGTAACGTGAGGTACCGTGACCCAGCTACGATGCAGATGGGCACCCGATATCTTCTTGATACGGCTGAGCGCAACCGTCTCGACTTCACCGAATTTGGAATGATCGATTTCCGGCATGGGGTCGATACTGATACCCCCGCCTGCGGCACCTGGCGCCGCTCCCGCCAGCGCCGTCTTGACGAAGGCCTTGACGTCGGACTTGACGATGCGACCCTTGGGACCGCTACCGATTACCTGGTCCAGACCGACCCCGAGCTCACGCGCGTAGCGGCGAATCGATGGGCTGGCGTGAATCATCTTGCTACTGGCATTGGCCATAACCGCATCCGCGGCGGCGCCGGGATGGGGTCGAATTGTCTTGCCTGGCACGGCCTCAGCTTTGGCTGCGCCAGCTGCAGCGGCAGTCGGTTCTGCAACACTAGTCGCGACAGCAGGTTCCGCTTCACTCGCAACAGGCGCAGGTTCCTCCACCTTGCTCTTGTCCTCGGTACTTTCCGCCGCGCCGCCACTGAGCGTTGCGATTGGATCACCCTGATTGAGCTTGTCTCCAACTTTGACAGCGACTGACTCGACCTTGCCCGCAAAGGGGCTCGGAATTTCCATCGTCGCCTTGTCGGACTCGAGAATAATGATCGACTGTTCGGCCTCGATAGCATCACCGACTGCGATCAGCACTTCTATGACTTCAATGTCCTTGAAGTCACCAACGTCGGGAAGCGTTATTGTGTTGTTTTCTGCCACTGCAATACTCCTGTGCCTAAGCCGTTATCGGGTTTGGCTTTTCGGGATCGATGTCGTATTTAGCGATCGCCTGCTGCACGACCTTGCTGTCGATTTCTCCGTCATCGCAAAGAGCCTTCAACGCGGCAACAACCACATAATAGCGATTGACCTCAAAGAAGATACGCAGATTGTCGCGGGTATCACTGCGACCGAAACCGTCGGTACCGAGGCTGACAAAGCGAGAAGGAACGTACTCACGAATCTGCTCGGAGTAGGCACGAATGTAATCGGTGGCAATAATCACGGGCCCTTTGCGGCCACTCAACTGGGCTCCCAGGTAACTCTGGCGCGCCTTCTTGGTGGGGTGCAACTGGTTCCAGCGTGAACAGGCCTTCGCTTCGCGCGCCAGCTCATTGACGCTTGTCACGCTCCACACATCGGCATTTATCTTGAAATCGTCTTTCAGCAACTGCGCTGCCGCTATAACCTCGCGCAGTATGGTGCCCGACCCCATGAGCTGTACCTTGGTGCCTTTTTTCTCGGATTCTGAGAGACAGTAAATACCTTTGACGATGCCTTCTTCGGACCCTTTCGGCATGGCCGGGTGGTGATAGTTTTCGTTCATTACCGAGATATAATAAAACACGTTCTCCTTCATCTGGTACATGCGTTTCAGACCACTGTGGATGATCACCGCCAGCTCGTAAGCAAAGGTTGGATCGTAGGAGACGCAGTTGGGGATAGTGCCGGCCACAATCAGGCTGTGACCATCCTGGTGTTGCAAGCCCTCACCCGCCAGGGTCGTGCGCCCGGCGGTGCCGCCCATCAGAAAGCCACGCACCTGCATGTCGCCGGCCGCCCAGGCCAGGTCACCGATACGCTGGAATCCAAACATCGAGTAGTAAATATAAAACGGGATCATGCTGACACCATGCGCACTGTAAGCTGAACCCGCGGCGATCCATGACGACATCGCACCCGCCTCATTGATGCCTTCCTCGAGAATCTGACCCTTGACATCTTCGCGGTAGTACATGACCTGGTCGGAATCCATCGGCTGGTACAACTGTCCCTTGAAAGAATAAATGCCCAGTTGCCGAAACATGCCTTCCATGCCGAAGGTGCGCGCTTCGTCGGGGACGATGGGGACGATGTTCTGCCCGATATTCTTATCGCGCGCCAGGCTGGACAGCATGCGTACGAAGGCCATAGTGGTGGAAATCTCGCGGTCGCCGCTGTCTTTCAGCAGGGCGTCGAACACTTCCAGTCCCGGCACCACCAGCGGTTCGGCATTATCGCTGCGCACCGGCATGTAACCGCCGAGTTTCTCGCGACTTTTGCGCATGTACTGCATTTCCTCGCTGTCCTCTGGAAACTTGTAAAACGGCGCCTCCGCAATCTCTTCGTCACTGACCG
>Ga0316187_10005163_pt1 | contig 11292 bp, 9 predicted proteins | sample CroRivburrow1_MG_FD_204927 | JGI IMG/M metagenome (GOLD analysis project Ga0316187, IMG submission 204927) | Coastal sediment microbial communities from Maine, United States - Cross River worm burrow 1 | ecosystem: Environmental > Aquatic > Marine > Coastal > Sediment | place: USA: Maine...
CGGGTGCTGGACCCGATGCTGGAATCACTCGCATCTGAAGGTCTCGAGATTACCGGCGTCGTGCGCCATGGTCAGGTGGCCGACTCCTTGATTTATATCGCCAAAAAGCAGGGTGCGACTGAAATCGTGGTGGGACGGATCGGTGAGAAAAGCGTCAAGACGTTGATGTTCGGCAGTGTGGTCGCCAAGCTGATACAGCTCAGCCACATTCCGGTAACCATCGTGCCCTAGCCGGCCAAAAACGCAACCCAACAGTTAATCAAAATATAGGGAGGAAATCCGAATATGAAAAAGCAATCTATAATTACCGGCACCTTGGCGTTTTTGCTGCTCATGTTGATGCCGATGTTGGCCTTTGCCCAGGAAGCCGGAGGCGGGATTGATGCGCTCGTGAACAAGATCTTTCACGCCGTGCTGGGGCCGTTTGTTTCCCTGATCTTTTTCTCTGTGTCGATCAACGGCGTCAGTTTCCCATTGATCGTCGCCTGGTTGCTCATCGCTGCCGTTGTGTTGAGCATCAAATTTGAATTTGTCCAATTCAAGGGGGTCAAGCATTCGATCGATCTGCTGCGCGGGGCTTATTCTGACCCGGACAATCCCGGTGAAGTCTCTCATTTCCAGGCCCTATGCACGGCCTTGTCCGGAACCGTGGGGTTGGGCAATATCGCCGGGGTGGCGGTGGCGATTAGCCTGGGAGGACCCGGGGCCACTTTCTGGATGATCATCGCCGGGTTGTTCGGCATGGCTGCCAAGTTTACCGAATGTACCCTGGCGGTCAAATATCGTAATGAATACCCCGACGGGACTGTCTCCGGCGGCCCCATGTACTACCTTAGCAAGGGGATGTCCGACAAGGGCAAGCCCAGGCTGGGCAAGGCCATGGGCGTGTTCTTTGCCGTCATGTGCATCTTTGGCGCCATGGGCGGCGGGAACATGTTCCAGGGCAACCAGGCGCATCAAATGTTTTCCAATACATTTGGACTGTTTGTTGGCAGCGGCTGGTTATTCGGACTCATCCTGGCAATTCTGGTGGGGCTGGTTATCATCGGCGGCATCAAATCCATCGCCAAAGTGACCGATAAGATCGTGCCCTTTATGGCCATATTATATGTGGGTACGGCCTTGATCATCTTACTGGTCAACATCGCCCAGATACCGGCTGCCATAGGGGTCGTCCTAGCGGGTGCCTTCGCACCCAAGGCCATTGCCGGGGGGATTGTCGGCGTGCTGATTCAGGGTTTGAAACGGGCCGCCTTTTCCAACGAGGCCGGGGTGGGCTCGGCTGCCATCGCGCACGCCGCCGTACGTACCAAAGAACCCCTCACCGAAGGGTATGTGGCCATGCTGGGACCTTTCATCGATACCGTCATCATCTGTACCATGACCGCCATGGTGATCGTGATTACCGGCGCCTACAATATCGAAGGGTTGAGCGGTGTGGCGCTAACCTCATCGGCCTTCCAGAGTGTCTTTCCCTGGTTCGGCACCTTGCTGGCCGGCGCCGTGCTCCTGTTCGCCTTTTCGACCATGATCTCCTGGTCCTATTACGGTCTGAAATGCTGGACCTATCTGTTCGGTGAAAGCAAGGGCTCGGAAATTTCCTACAAGGTGATTTTCTGTATCTTCGTGGTGATCGGCTGCAGCGCGAGTTTGGGACCGGTCATCGACTTTTCCGATGCCGCCATTTTCGCCATGTCCATCACCAATGTGATTGGACTATATATGTTTATGGGCGAACTAAAGGTGGACATGAAGGACTATCAGGCCCGCCTCGCTTCCGGCGAAATCAAGCGTTATAAATAATGCATTGGATTGAAGTGACCGAGATCGCGGTTAAACCACCTTTTAGGAGCAATTTTGGATTGTGGATTTTGGATTGCAGATTTGTGGTATCGCTGCGCTCTATCTATTTTTATTAAATTGACAGGATACCTTAAATCCAAAATCTAAAATCCCAAATTCCAAATCTATGAGGATTAAAGGGGGATCAATTGTCAAAAGAGACATTGCGATAGAACGCATGATTTTCACCATCGCAGTATGCGGCTGTGGTTTCCGAAAAAGATAGGGTCATCGGAGGCTCATGGGGAGTCTCCGCAGCCTTATCAAATTTATACATCTTTTTTAAAGAATTGAAATCAACGATCAAATCCAAACAATAAAATTAACATCGGAGGGAGAAAACATGCTGGAAGTTAAAGATTCTGTAGCGGTTATTACCGGCGGCGGCGGTGGTATCGGTCTGGCAATCGCTAGACACTGGGTGGTAAACGGCGGTAAGGTCGTCATCGCCGATGTGGCGGAAGAGATGTTGAAGCAGGCTGAAGCCGAACTTCAAGATCTAGGCGGTGAAGTCGTTGCGGTGGTGTGCAATGTGACCGATGAGGACGATTGCGCCCGGCTGGCAGAAACGGCCATCGAAAAGTTCGGTAAGATCAATCTGGTGGCCCCGTTTGCCGGAATTATCAAGGATGGCTTGATGGTCGCCCCGGACCGGGAAACCGGTAAGGTCACCAAGAAAATGCTGCTGGCCGATTTTAAAGCCGTAATCGATATCAACCTAACCGGTGTATTCTTAACTGTCCGCGAATGCGCCGAACGGATGATCAATCATAACTGCAAGGGATTGATCTGCCTGGTTTCCTCCACCGGTTCGCTGGGAACGGCCGGTCAGATCAACTACGCCTCCACCAAGGCCGCCATGTCGGTGATGCCCAAGGTGATCACGGCCGAGTTTTTTCGCCGCGGCCTGGCCGACAAAATCCGTTGCGTGGCGGTGGCGCCGGGCTACGTCGGCACGGCCATGGTAAAGGGCATGAATCAGAAAGCGTTGGACTATATTATCGGACAAGTTCCCATCGGGCGCTTGATCGAACCGGAAGAAGTGGCCACCCTGGTCGGCGATATCTATCGCAATGAGGCCCTTGCCGGCGAAGTTTTCTTTATCCACGGCGGTCTGCGTTTGGGCTCTAAAGGATGAAAACAGATTTCAGAAAGGAAGGAAGAACGCTTGAAAACCTGGGTCTTGCAGGACTTGGAATAAAGGGAATCAGCGAATTTGCCGAAACCGGATTAAAGTAAAAAGAAATGCGGTATAGTGCGGAGAGATTTATCGGGCAGGAGAACACAAACCGATTGCGGTGGATTTTCGCATCATAGCTGCCACCCATTAAAATATAGTAGAAAGGCTTGAAAATTACCGGAAGTGACTGACATTATGAATGATATTTTTAATGGCAATGTCGACTGCATTCCCGCCGAGAACCTGCTGGAGGTTGATCTGGATAATCCAAACCAAACGCTTCATCCCCTTCCAGTCCTCTTAAACTACGGTGACATCGAAAAGAATCAAGAAACCTTCCGGCATTACATAGATGGAATTACTTACAGAAGATTTACCGGACCTGAATGTTCCCGCGCTACAACTGGGACAAAAAACAGAAGTGGAAACGCCAGTTATTGATCTGACCGCTCGGTTGACTTCGTGGCTGCACGACGTGGACTATGTTTCTGGGGGAACCACACTGGAAAAGCTTGGTATCGAAAATAAGGCCCCTGAAGAAATCGTTACCCAAGCTTCTTAGTTTCTTTTAACAATTGAATAATTTCAATAAGGTAAGGAATAACTACTTGTTCAACTTGCAATTTTAACAGGCACTACTCACTTTTGAAACAGATCCCGGCATCATTGCGAGACAGGTTGTCGCTCCAAAAAAAGACCATGGCATTGAGGCCAAAATGGCTGAACCTGTCGAAATACCATTTGAAGGTGCCCCATGAAAAATCCTGAGATTCGCGGTTTTCCATGCCAAAAGGCAAGTACAATATGCTTTTGTTGTGGGGATGGTCCAAAGCGCGCTGGACGATCCAATCCCGGTGCAGATTCTCACAACGGTTATGGGAACTGTAAATCAAGGTGGTTAGATTTTCCCGAAGTTATGAAACTGCTCAGAGCACATGGAAGTGATTAATGGAGATAATCATGAACAAATCCAATATATATAGAGATTCAGATTTGCCTGTTTCTTTTGAAGATACGTCCATTGCCTTTCAACATAAATCGGATAAGGAGCTATTATTGTCTTATCTAATATTTGGATTAACAAAAAGCCCCTTTCTGGTTAAATTCCTTTCACAGGCTGCAAAATTTACCTTATCAATAGGCTTGCCTATAAAACCGTTAATCAAGGCCACGGTATTTAAGCAATTCTGTGGCGGTGAGAAGAAAGAAGAATATTCAAAGGTCATAGTAAAGCTGGGTAATGCGGCTATAGGCACAATATTAGACTATTCTGTTGAAGGGACTAAAGACGAAGCTGGCTTTGAAGATACAAACAAAGAATTGTTAAATATTATTGAGCAATCCAAATCAAACCCAAATATTCCATGTACGTGCATGAAAATGACCGCAATTGGTTCATTCGAATTACTTGAAAAGATCACCTCTAATGATGTTCTTTCTAAAGATGAGCAGCGAGAATGGAACAAGATGAAAAACCGGCTTGATCTAATATGTAAAGCTTCTTACCAAGCAGACAAACCCATCTATATCGATGCAGAAGAAAGCTGGATCCAGGCAGCAATAGACAGACTGGCCGAAGAAATGATGTCGAAATACAATAAGAATAAAGCAATCGTTTTTACCACCTTGCAGTTGTATCGGTGGGATCGTATTGATTATTTTAAACAATTGATAGAACAAGCCAGATCTGGATCTTATAAAATAGGCATAAAAATCGTGCGGGGAGCCTATCTTGAAAAAGAGAGAGAAAGAGCCCGCCGTTTAGGGTACAAATCCCCCATTAACCCCTCTAAATCGGAAACGGACAGAGAATATAATAAGGCGTTGGAATTATTTATTGAAAATATTGACGTGGTAGAAATTTGTGTGGGAACCCACAATGAATACAGTTGCAAATTGCTAGTTCAATATATGGCTGAAAATAAACTTGCTAACAACCACCCGCACATCTGTTTCTCACAGCTTTACGGGATGAGTGATAATATAAGCTTCAACCTTGCCAATGCCGGATATAACGTTAGCAAATACCTTCCCTTTGGACCGGTAGAATCAACTTTGCCATATCTGGCTAGACGAGCAGAAGAAAATACGGCAATTGCTGGTCAGATGACCAAGGAACTTGAAATTATCGTTAAGGAACGCAGACGCAGAAAGTCTGCCCATTAGTTTTTTTCGGTGATTCGTCGTTGCTTCGATGCCATTTCAAAACCTGCTATATTGTCACTGGAAAAAAGAATGACACAATAAATAATCATCAATATGTTTTTCAAAAAATCTTTGCAATTCATTATGCTATAGATTTTAGAATAGAGCAAAAGAGAGATATAATGATGTGATGCAAATACCGCCTTCTGCGTTGGTGCTTTGAGAAATCCTTGAGCGTAATAAGTCTCGGCGAGATCATCATGGTGATTTATGCAACCTTCGGGTCAAAAGAACGTGCGCTGCGGGTGACTCTCACGGCTCTCGTTGCAGGGGCGCTAATGTTTTCATTTGGCGCTCATGTATGGGCGGGTCGCTACACGCTTCAACTAGCCTTCATCGGTCCCTTGTCCGGGAAAGACAGCGAGGCTGGACAGACCATGTTGGACGGGGTGAATCTATATGTCGCGGAAATCAATCGGCGTGGAGGGGTTGACGGCAGGAAATTGGAGGTTCTTGCCTACGATGATCAAAACAACAAAGACATTGCTCGAGAAAGGGCTCGGGAGATTGCACGAGACAGCAACGCGTTGGTCGTGATCGGGCATTATTACAGCTCGATCTCTCTTGAAGGAGGGAAGATCTATAAGCAGTATGGCATTCCCGCGGTAACAGCAAGTGCGACGGCTCCGGAGGTGACCGAGGGTAACGAATGATACTTTCGCGTTGTTCCTGATACTAATTTTCAGGGAAGATTTTCTGCAATATATACCCATAGGATACTTAAACAGGACAAGGTCACGCCCAGAGGACGTGGATTTCTAAGGCCAAATTAAATTTTGATCTCATTTTTATTACCACTTACCACCCGTAGATAAGAAAGGAGCTTATCATGGATCATCAATATCTTGAAATGTTCAAACAACTCATCCGTCTAAAAACCACTCATGATCCCGAAAACATGTCGGAACATGATCGCTGCCGTGATCTGTTGAAAGCTGAGGCAGAAAAACACGGCCTAAAGACGAAATTGATCCCTTCTGATCCCTACCCCACTCTTCTTGCGGGGCTTGATGTTGATGCCCTGAACCCGGCCCTGATGCTGTCGTGCCACCTGGATGTGGTACAAGCCCGGGAGGAACAGTTTAAGCCTCATATCGAGGATAACAAATTGATCGGGCGTGGTGCCAGCGATATGAAATTTGCCGTTCCGGTATTTTTTAATGTCCTAAATCGCCTTGACGCCGGTAAGGAGAAAATTCTCCTGGCCTTTACTTTTGATGAGGAAATCGGTGGCAATAAAGGGATCCGTTATCTGCTGGATGAAGTGGGGTTAAGGCCTGCAGTGGCTTTTATTCCGGATGGCGGGGACAATTTTCAGATTGAAGCGGAAGAAAAAGGGGTATTTCTGTTTCGGGTCAAAACCTCCGGCAAATCCGCCCATGGGTCCAGGCCGTGGCTGGGCGAAAATGCCATTGATAAGATGTTGGCGATATATTCGGATTTACGTAAAGAATTCCCTTATGTCCACTCCCCGGAAAAATGGACCCAAACCTTGAATCTAGGCAAAATAACGGCAGGCGATGCAGCCAATAAGGTGCCGGATTCTTGTGAAGCCAGCTTTGACTTACGTTTTATCGAGGGACAGACAACAGAAAAAATGAAGGATCTGGTACAAAAAATTGTGGCAGACAGGGGGGAATTTGAGCCGTACGTGGTGGGCGACAACTTTTACCTGGATATGGAGCTTTGGTGCAGTCGCCTATTTCAAGAAGCGGCTGAACGTCACCTGTCTCAGCCCATGCCTATTTACCGAAGTGAAGGGGCGTCGGATGCCCGCTTTTTTACCAAATACAATATTCCGGTGATCATTTCAAAGCCGATTTGTGCAGGACATCACTCGGATCATGAATGGATTGATCTGGAAAGCATCCCGACCTACACCAATTTACTTTTTGATTTTGTCAAGCAGTTGATTGACGGAAAAGAATAACTCAGATACAAACAAGGGGGGGTACCCGTTCAGGGGTTCAGGGTTCAGAGGTTCGGTGTTCACCACAACTCTGCCCAGTTTATTCGTGAGACCTAAAGGCAAAATGTATGTGTATGATTATGCTGGAGGCATCTTTACTATGACAGGGCGTGCTGCCATAAGAGGTATCATAAAGTATGAACTCGCCTATGAGTAAGGTCGACAAAAGAAAGGAAACCCTGAACGGTGAACCCTGAACCTGTAAACGCTTTCGAAGGGGGAAACTTATGAGCACCATGAAACCGTTGCCGGACTTGGCGCAGAGTCTAGAAGCATTGCAGAAGATCGAAAAAAAGTATGATGAAGGAACCCGCATTACGCAGACCCGGCGGGCGCTAGAAAAAAATGAAAGTATCACCCAAAATGAAGAGGTGATTAAGGGCTACTATAAAAGCCTTACAGACAAAGGCTTGTTTGTACCGATTTATGGGGCCGGGGACCTTCCCTGGGCCCTTCCCCTTCATATGCCGCCCTACCTTATTGAGATACTCTGGGCGACCTCCCGTGTTCTCTATGCTCTGGCCAGGAAGCATCTCAAGGCCGAAGGCCCGGATTACCTGTTAAAACGGGTCCCGGAAGGATGGATTACAGAGGAGATGGCCGAAATTCTGCACCGGTATTATCTGACCGTTGAACCGGACCTGGCCTTTGACGTTCTGGTATATGGCGCCAACTCAAAGAGAGGCATGCGCTTTGATGAATTCAAAGCCTCCGGTGACCATCTTTATGCCAAAATACTGGAGGCCCAGAGTGTGGATACCTATTATGGATGGCTCAGAGAGTGTATTCAGTCGGCGCGGCAAACAGGGGCTTATGGCGATTCCGTATTCACCCTGGTTGCCACCGGAGGCCGACCACTTACCGACGCAGAGTTGGACGAGCAAGTCCTGGCCACCTACATTCAAGGGGCAGAGAATCATCGCGACCGGATTCTTTTCCTTGAGATCGATCCCCGGAACCAACCCAGCTTTCAGAATCTGCTGTTGCTGTCAAAATTTATGAGTCAAGGCGATCCTGCCCAAGAGCCGCTTATTCTCGACCCTCAAGATGTGTATTTCGAGGGCGACCAGCTTTGTTACCGGTGGGAGGGTCAGACGGGAGCAATTGATAAGGTCATCTCCAGGCTAGTGGACGCGGATTTCCAAAAGTTTCTCAAAAAAATGACAGCCGAAGGAAATCCTGAGGTCATAGAGTGTCTTCGGCGAATATATGCAACGCCGGCCCTATGGTCGGACCTATCAAAGCATATTGCCGGTTTTTATTTGATCGATAAAAGCTCCATCACCAACCTGTGTATGTTGGATGGCGTTGGCGTCGCACCAAAAACAGAGCGCATCACCGAAAGCCGGCTGGAATCTTTCCGCAAGGATCCTGATCAGTTGAAGCATCTGGCGATCAAACCCTTGCACGGGATGAGTTCCAAGGGCGTGTTCGTCAGCCCTGATCTTTCGGTGGTCGAAAAGTATTGTTCCGAAGAGCCCATGCTTGCCCAGGAAATGTTCTGGGCCACGCCGGTTATACCGGACATCAATGAGGAACTGAGCGACCCTGATGCCCGGGCGGGAATCTGTTCCGAAACCCGGCTGGTATTTCATGCGGGTTCTCCGGCAGTACCCGATTGTCCCAATGAGGCCAGGTGCATTCTGGCCCTCAGCCGTTCCCACTACACGAGTAAAGATCCAATTCGGAAAATAAAAAACGATCCCGCCGGACGAGGTTGGTTCTCCAATATGGGGGCTATTTTGGCGGTAAAGGCCGAACTGGGAATGACTGACAAGCGCGAGGCCGGACTGGGAATGGCGCCGGTTTGCTGGTTTTATTAGGCCCTTAAGGGCCTTTTTTTGACAACATGTTGTCAGAAAAAGAAGGTTTCAGATGTCAGTGTTCAGCGCAGCCGCTGGCCTGAAAAGTTTACCCACCGAAGGAGGGCGGCCAGGATGATCGAAAAAGAAACCATGTTTCATTCGAGGGGCAAGCTAAAAAATGAACATCGAACATCGAACATCGAACATTGAACGTCCAACATCGAATAATGTATTCTGCCCGTCGAGAGCCTCAGGGTCGAACGATCAATTTAAAAAAAATTGAGCAACGCGAATCTACTCTTCGAAAGTCGATTCGGCTGCTTTCGACAGCCTCAAGCCCTGAGCTTACCGAAGGGAGCCATTCGGCTGTAAGCTCAGGGCCGAACGGATCGTCGCAGCCTGCGGTTCGCTTGTTTTAAAATCGATAAAGCGTAGCGTCATCAATATTCGACGTTCGATGTTGGACGTTCGATGTTCGACGTTCAATCTGTTCACTGTTCGGGCCAGGTGGTATCTCATACGAAGTTTCATATGAGCGCGGCCTCTGACCGCGAGCGTCCAGTCTGATCAAAATAGAAACTTTGATGGTGTTCGTTCTGCCACAAAGACTCCAAGGCACCAAAATTAAAATACATATCATTCCTTAGTGTCTTTGTGCCTTCGTGGCAAAATTGTAATTTCGAATGAAGTTTCATATAAGGTTTCAGGATTTATCTTTTTACACCCAACTTCTGAGGAGTTAAGTTCAATGGCTGAAACACATCCCATCACGGTTCTTTGTATGGCCAGCTATTTCAAGGGCTCAGAATTTATGCAAGAATGCAAACGGCAAGGGAGCCGGGTCATACTTTTAACAAAGGAAAAATTGCTTGATGCAAACTGGCCCCGCGACGCGATTGACGAAATTCACGCCATGCCGGATTTGTACAACCATGAACATGTTATAAATGGTGTCAGTTTTCTTGCTCGAACGCACATTTTTGACATCATCGTGGCACTCGACGATTTCGATGTCGAAACCGCAGCCAAGTTGCGTGAGCATTTGCGCATTCCCGGCATGGGGGACACCACGGCCAGGTATTTTCGAGACAAATTAGCCATGCGCGCGCGGGCAAAGGATCGGGGTATACGGGTACCCGAATTTATCCAAGTACTCAATCATGATAACCTTAAAAAATTCATGAAGCGGATACCGGCCCCCTGGGTGCTTAAGCCGCGCTCCCAAGCATCGGCTATCGGCATTAAAAAAATCGAAACCGCTGAACAGCTCTGGCAGGCCATCGAAACGTTAGGAGATCAGCAATCATTTAACTTACTGGAACAATTTGTACCGGGTGATATCTATCATGTTGACTCTATTGTCTATGAACGCAAAGTACTGTTTGCCGATGTTCACAAATACACTGATCCACCCATGAGTGTTGTTCATGAAGGCGGTATCTTTGCATCCTGTTCGCTGGAGAGGGGCTCCCCCGAGGAACCCGTTCTAAGATCTTTAAATAAGCAGGTGATTACAGAATTCGGACTGGCGCAAGGCATAAGCCATACTGAGTTTATACAAGGACGGGATGACGGTGAATTTTACTTTCTCGAAACGGCGGCCCGGGTTGGCGGTGCTCATATCGCTGAATTAGTTGAAGCTTCTGCCGGTATCAATCTTTGGGCCGAGTGGGCCAAGCTGGAGCTTGCCGGCAAGGTGAAGCCCTATCGCTTGCCTGAACTTCGTCAAGACTATGCCGGCATTGTCATTACCTTAGCCCGGCAAGAAAGCCCGGATACGACCGCCTATGATGATCCTGAAATTGTCTGGAGGTTGAATAAGCGCCATCATGCCGGACTCATCGTAGGTTCTGATAGTTGGCAGCGGGTAAATAGTTTAATTGGAAGTTACACCGAACGGTTTCGAAAAGATTTCCATGCTTCTATGCCGGTCCCCGATAGACCGAGCGATTGATAAGGAGTTACAGCGCATGACCGCTACCCAGAAGAACCCCCGCATTCTTATCGTGACCCCGGAAGTCACTTATTTGCCCGACAACATGGGTAATATCACCAAATATCTTAAGGCCAAGGCCGGCGGACTGGCCGATGTTTCCGCCGCCCTAATCAGTGCCCTATTCGATCTGGGAGCCGATGTTCACGTTGCCCTGCCAAATTACCGTGCTATGTTCAATCACCACTTACCCCCGATAATCAGAAAGGACATCCGCACCATCAAAAAAATAATTCCCGATGACCGAATTCACCTGGCCGAAGACCGGGCCTTTTTCTACATGAACCGGGTCTACTCC
>Ga0316187_10005165_pt1 | contig 11291 bp, 9 predicted proteins | sample CroRivburrow1_MG_FD_204927 | JGI IMG/M metagenome (GOLD analysis project Ga0316187, IMG submission 204927) | Coastal sediment microbial communities from Maine, United States - Cross River worm burrow 1 | ecosystem: Environmental > Aquatic > Marine > Coastal > Sediment | place: USA: Maine...
TCGCGTTGGGACGCGTGTTGAAAGAACTTGTCAACTGGTGCCTGACCACCACTCAGGCAGAGACGGTACTTTCGGCGGGTGGCGCAAATAGACAGTAGGGGGTGGCGAGCCCCACGCCCGGTGAGATAGAAACCGCAGATGGCCCGGTAAAAGCGTGTCCTGGCCTACGACAGGACTGTTCGGGCCCACCGCGTTGCCATTCCGGGACCGTCAACTTGGATTTCGAACCGAACTAGGCCAAACCGGGTGGGTCGATGATGTGCGGTCCGATGCGGATCAGGCCGCGATGCGCTCGGAGCCATCACGGCGCCGGGCATTGTCGTCTCCGCTTCCAGTGCCATCGTATGAAACTGGATCCACTGGCTCCGACTTGAATGCGTTTGCCACCAGCAAAATGCCCAGCCAGACCGGGGCGATGACATAGGGAGCCGCCCACCACGATTGCAGGATGATTCCGAGCGCACCGGCCGCGCCGAAAAATAGAACGCCGATGGCAAATGCAAGAACCCGGTTCAACACACTCTGCATCGCCACGCTCCAAACAATACCATGGCATCTAAGCATGCAAAGCGCTCGCCAACTCGACCCACAATCAGGCAAATCTTCTGTGCCATCCGCCGCGCCGAACGCTCGGGCAGCATCATTGAGACAAAACCACCGCCACCTCAGCGCTGACGCGGGCTGGGTTGATCAATAATGAACTCAAGCCGGTTGCAAACACGTTACTCGTCCTGTGCTACTTCACGAGCAGGCAACTGCACGCGGCCAAGTTGACAACCTTCTGGGACACACTGCCCGCCAGCATGCCGCGCATCGGCCCCAAACCCCGAGTGCCCATCACGATCAAGTCGGCTTTCTCTTCCAGCGCACAGTTCAGCAAACAATCCGCCGGATCGCCCTCTTCCACTCGGGTCTTCAGATTCTTGCTGCCTTTGGCGCGGCACACGCTCTCCGCACCCCCAAGAATACCCTTGGCCAGAAAATCCAGTACTTCGATCGACACCTGGGTGCCGGACTCACCCCGCACGCGGGCCATGATCTCCTGCGGCATATTGACCAGATGCCCCGGATCGGTGCGCTTTTCGCCGACGTGCTCAACGGCAGCAGCCCGCAGCAAATCCGACGGCATATGTCCACGAAGCAGGACGTGAACCAAAACCAAACGAGCGTCATACCTCGGTGCGAGATCCGCAGCGAACGCGACGGCACGCTTGCCGTGCTCGGATCCATCCGTGGCAACCATGATTGTATCGACCATGTGGTAACTACCTATTTCCCCAGACTCTACCATGAAATTAGCCCACTCCCGCGCCGCCCACAAGGCGGATCCAGGCGTTTTCGGCAAAACTGCCCAGAAACAGTGCGCACCAGAGCGATGATGGACTATCGCAATCAACCGGGCGCGCATGGTATCAAATGGGGCCGTGTCCTGGGGATATATTGAACAAATCGCACCATCCACCCACGATCGGCCTCCGATCTGCGGAGGAGACGCCTGGCGCTGCGTCAATGCGCCGGCAAGACAGCCGATGATGAAGGCTGGCGTCAGGAGGCGCGTCGGATTCAGTGTCCCATCCGACAAGTTTGTTACGTTGCAGAGCGTCCCACATCCGCCAGCGCAATGAACTCATGGGACGGGACACTGGCATGTTCGACTGCAAGTCCACGGACGGCAATCAACTTAGTTTATCCCGCTCGCTAAATAGCTTGGCTATTCGCCTCGCACGATAAACGGATGTGAGTCGCCGCCGACGACTTTTCGCTTCAAACGGCCAAACCCGACCGACTCAACGGGCGTCTAGAGCGATCCGATCCAGTCGATTAGAGGTTGCACCAAGCGATCCGCAGTATGCCTGGCGGTGGGGCTGCCAATTTGCTGAACCACATAGTAAGCAACCGCCAGCAAGGCTCCGATACCAAGCACTTGCCGCAAAAAAACGCCCAGTTTTTCGAGTAATCGCTTACCCAGACTCGCCAATAGTGGCGTTGAGCGGGACCGCCGGCGTGGGAACTCCCATGAGATGTCGTGAGCTGGGCCACTCGTCTCGGGCACTGCGCCGAGGGGCCCAACCGCCTCGGTCAGCAACGCGCCCAGGCGATCCATGTCCTCCACCCACTGGCCGTCCCGGCGATCCGCCAACACAAAAGCCTGCCGGCTGGCAAGCGGTGCCAGACTGGTCGGCAAAAGATCTGCAGGCGGCATTTCGGCACCCCCCACCAGCACTGGAATGACTCGCACCCCGCGATCGAGTGCGGTTTCGATTTCGATACGAACCCAGTCGTCCGGCTGATTGAGTCGCCGTGCCCCAGCAAGGTTGCGGGCGTGCAGCCACCCGCGGCTGATGACTGCCAACAATACGTCGCATGCCGCGACGGCCTCGCGCAGAGCAACGGTGTAGTCGTCCCCGGGACGAATCTCCACGTCCCTGAAGACCTTTGCATCGCCGAAACGCTCGGCCAGCCCCTCTCCCAGGCGACCCGCGAACCCCTGACTATCCTGCCGCCGGTAGCTGATGAATATTCCGCCCATGGCGTCCAACTCTAGGGAAGGTTTGACCTATGCGAGAACGTGCATCCTCGGTCTCAAATGCACAGCGCCATCGTTGCAGATCTGTGCAATAGAACAGCCATGAGACGCGATCTGCGGCTTGAATCCGTGAATTTCACTCTCCAATCGCCTTCGTCGAGAATAAGTCAGATGGCTCCCCAGTGTCTCGCCCCATGAGTTCGTTGCATCTCAGCAGGGCGAGAAGCGCCCGGGCGGTAGGCGGGCGCAGGACTGGCCTGCGCTCATTCAAGCGAGTCCAACAGGGCCAATGGGCGCTGTTCGCCCGGCCGGAAGGGCGCGTCCCACATCGCCCTTATGGATAGCGGCGCTACATGGTACTAGACTGGCGTAGTTGGGTGTGCGCATGAATGCCGAGTAGGCGCCGGCAAACCATGCGACGGTGCTTGGGTGGAGATTCATGCGCGAAGCAAAATTGAACAGGCACTGGGCCTATGGGATCGGACTGTGGGCGTCGATGCTGCTTTTGACAACAATCGCATCCATCGAAACTGGCGTAACTTGCTTGGAGTGCCGTGTAGGGGGTGACACCGAGGCCTGGATCCAGTCGTCTGGTACCGCATCGGATTCGTCGAACGCGCTCGCGGTCCCAGTTTCAGATATCCGCTCAACGATCTGGTCGGAACACTTCACCACCAGGCCTGCTCACGTGTGGATCGCACTGCTGACCCTGATTTCGGTGATATGGATAGGAGTCAAACTCACGGCAACCAAAAATCCATGATCCCACCCTCAACGGCGGGTAGGGTAGACGAAAGCGGTAATAGACGGTTGCCACCAGTTGTGCACAAAGCGCTCGGCCGCATTACGCTAGACGTTTGGATAGATTGATGCCGGAAGAGGGAATCGAACCCCCGACCCACGCATTACGAATGCGTTGCTCTACCGACTGAGCTATTCCGGCACGCGGCGCCGGATTATAGGTCAAGCCCAGATGTCGAACAACCGTTTGAGTTAAGCGGCGGTCGCGGCTCAGGCGGGGCGGGTACGAACCCGCACAATCACATCCACTCCGTGCACTTCGGTGCCCGGCGGAAGGGTTGGCAGTCCTTCGATTCGGAATTCATCTTGACCCACATCGGTGAGGGTGCCGTCATCCTCGTTGTAGATGTGATGATGTTCCGTGACGTTGGAGTCGTAAAACGTGCGCTGCGGATCAACGATCACTTCCCGAACCAAGCCCATTCGTGCGAACAGACCCAGGGTATTGTAAACGGTCGCCTTGGACACAACCTGTCGCGCCCGATTTGCAAAAGCAAGAACCTGTTCAGCTGAGAGATGTTGCTTACGGTGAAGCACTATGCTCGCCAGGAGCAACCGCTGCCGCGTACACCGCACACCAGCACCCTCCAACAACTGCCGGATGCGCTGTTCTGCCCCCGTGTCGGTAGTGAGTTTGCTGACCATGCGCATGAGTATAGGACGCATTTGTGTTTCGAGTCCATGCGGCCAATCGGGAGTATGCACCGGCCATTCCATTGACCTCCGGCGCTGCAAACACCGGAGCGCCACACGTATGCCGTATGCCGATCGAAAATCCAGATCAATCCTTGGCGGAAGATTTCTCAACCCTTCGCAGGGCGCTGGGGAGGGAGAAAACGACATTCTCCTCGCGACCGGGATGCTCTCGCACAGTCACCGCGCCCAGTGTGCGCAACCGATCCACCACCGCGCGCACCAGCACCTCGGGCGCGGATGCGCCGGCAGTGATACCAACCCGTTCGCAACCGGTAAGCCAATCGGGATCCACATCGTCGGGGCCGTCAATCAGCTTTGCCGGCGTGCCCCGCTTTTCCGCCAGTTCTCGGAGCCGGTTCGAGTTGGAGCTGTTTTTCGAGCCCACCACCAGCATCAGGTCCGATGGCGCAGCCAAGTCCCGAACCGCATCCTGCCGATTTTGGGTGGCGTAGCAGATATCGTCCTTGCGCGGACCTTCGATCCGGGGAAACCGCTGCCTCAGAGCCTCAATGACCTCTGCCGTATCATCCACGGACAGTGTGGTCTGGGTGACAAAGGCAAGGCTGTCGGGCTGGCGGACCTGCAATACGGCTACGTCGTCCACCGTCTCCACCAGGTACATCGTCCCGCCAAAGCGAGTGTCGTAACGCCCCATGGTGCCCTCGACCTCCGGGTGGCCCGCATGGCCGATCAGCACCGCCTCACGTCCGGCACGACTGTACCGTATGACCTCGAGGTGCACTTTGGTAACCAGCGGACAAGTGGCGTCGAACACGCTCAGGCCGCGCCGCTCGGCCTCTCGCTGAACGGCATCGGACACGCCGTGGGCGCTAAAAACAACGGTGGCGTCATCCGGCACCTCGTCAAGCTCATCGACAAACACCGCCCCGCGGTCACGCAGACCGTCAACCACAAATCGGTTGTGGACCACTTCGTGGCGCACATAGATCGGGGCACCGAGGGTTTCCAGTGCCCGCTCGACGATGGCTATGGCCCGATCCACGCCGGCACAAAACCCCCGGGGATTGGCCAATTCTATCTTCATCGAATCCACCCTGAATGTGTCATCGCATCGTTTGCCCCAAAGTCTCAACTGACAGAATCTCGGCCTGCATGCTCACCCGGGCGCGAGCCAGTGGATGGTTGAAATCAACTTCTACGTACGACGGTTCCACCGCCAGCACACGACCGGCAATCTCGTCGCCAGCCGGTGTCTCGAACGCAATGACGGCATCCACAGCCAGCAGGTCCGGTTCGGGCACATCGCTCAGCGGCAAACGGTGAATTCGATCAGGATCCCAATTCCCGAAGGCGGCGCCCGGTTCAAGCGTTACCTCCAGCCGATCCCCCGCGGTCAAACCCAACACGGTGCGCTCAAGACCCTCAGCCAGCGTGCCATCTCCCACCGTCCATTGTAACGGCTCGCCGTCATCGGTGGACTCGATTTGGAATCCATCCGGCAGGCAAAGACGGAGATGCATCCTGACCCGTGAACCGGCTGTCACCATCGGCGCAGGTTCAGCCTGCCCGGTCGTCATGACGATTCCCGATGACCGCGATCTGCGTCCGGCAGCGGCTTGGCACTGTCGAAAAGGCTGTCCAGGATCATCAAGGCGGCACCAACGCTGATCGCCGAATCCGCGATATTGAACGCCGGCCAATGCCATGTTTCGTAGTAGAGATCGAGAAAATCGATTACGTGACCATAGAGCACACGGTCGATCAGGTTCCCTACCGCACCCCCTAAAACAAGGCTGAGACCAAATCCAAGCCGCCGCTGCCCGGGACTCAACCGATACAGCCACACGCACAGGGCGACGCTGATGACAGCGGCTAGTGCAACGAAAAACCAACGCTGCCAGCCACCGGCGCCTGCCAGAAAACTGAACGCGGCGCCCGTGTTGAACATCAGGGTGAGATTGAAAGAAGGCAACACAGGCACCGGGGTGTAGGGCGCGAGCGAGGCATTGGCGATCAGCTTGCTGGCTTGGTCCAGAACGATGATCAGTGCGCTAACGGAGATCCAACGCATCATTCGATTCGCTCCGATCCTGATTGTGCTGTCTGGAAAGTGTCTGATCTACTCGTGATCGTGCATCTTGAGCCTGAAACGCACGGCGTCATCGCTGCAAACCTTGGCAATAGAACGGTTAGCCGCGATTTGCGCCTTGAACCTGTACATATCACCGTTGAATCCGCCCGTTCAATCTGCTGGGTCCAGAGTAAATCCGAGGCACCTCACGCGAACCGGCGCACCTCACCTGCACCCTCCACGTTATCGACACATCGGCCGCACAGATCTGGGTAGGCGGGTTGGCTGCCCACATCTACGCGATGGTGCCAGCAACGCGCGCATTTCACGTATTCCGACGGCGCTACCGCAATCCAGACTTCATCCCCCGTGGATAGAGTGAAGTGGACCGAATCGTCCCCATGGCCCGTATCCCGGTGTACGCGGGCTTCGGAGCTGATCAAAACAAAGCGCAACTCGTTCTCAAGAGTGCGGAGTTGGGCAAACAGTTCCGTGCCGCAGAAAAGATCCACTTCGGCGTCCAGGGATGACCCGATGCCGCCGGCCACACGCAAACGCTCCAGCTCCTTGCCTACCGCGACCCGGACTTCCAACACCTGCTGCCAGAATTTACGTCCCAGGGCATCATCAGCATCCAGCTCGAACAGGTCCTCATACCAGGTGGCCAAGTGCACCGACGGTTCCCGCTTGCCCGGCATGTGCTCCCAGATCTCCTCCGCCGTAAAACTGAGGATCGGGGCCAACCAACGCACAATCGCCTCAAGAATGTGAAACATGGCCGTTTGGGCCGATCGGCGCGGAACACTGTCCGGCTGGGTCGTATATTGTCGATCCTTGATCACATCCAGATAGAAGCCACCCATATCCACTGAGCAGAAATTGTGGACTTTCTGATATATCTGGTGGAACGAATAGTTTTGGTAGGCCTCCCTAATCTCGCTCTGTAGCCCAGCGGCCCGATCCACCGCCCACCGGTCCAACGGCAGCATTTGCTCCGGCGGCAAGCTGTGCAAGGCCGGATCGAAACCGTTGAGGTTGGCCAGCAGAAAGCGGGCGGTATTGCGCAGGCGTCGATAGGAATCGGCAATACGCTTGAGGATCTCGTCGGAGACTGTCATCTCACCGCGGTAGTCGGTCGCCGCCACCCACAGGCGCACGATATCGGCACCCAGGGTGTTCACCACCTTTTGCGGCGCCACCACATTGCCCAGGGATTTGGACATCTTGCGGCCATCGGCGTCGACGGTGAAGCCATGGGTCAGGCAACCCCGATAAGGCGCCACATCGCGCATGGCCACCGACGACAACAGGGATGAATGGAACCAGCCCCGATGCTGATCCGACCCCTCGAGATACAAATCGGCGGGAAACTGGAGTTCCGGCCGCTGTTCCAGAACCGAGTAGTGAGTGGTGCCGGAGTCAAACCAGACATCCAGGGTGTCGGTCAGCTTGACATAGTCGCCCGCCTCGTCGCCCAAGAGTGTTTCAGGCGCCAGATCAAACCAGGCATCGATCCCCTGTTGCTCCACCAGTTGCGCCACCGATTCGAGCAGCTCAGGCGTCCTCGGATGCAGCGCCTCGGTCTGCCGATGTATAAACAGGGGAATGGGCGTCCCCCAGTAGCGCTGGCGTGAGATACACCAATCCGGACGATTGGCGATCATTCCATGAATTCGGGCTTCACCCCATTCCGGGGTCCAAGTCGTGCGGACTATTTGTTCCAGGGTCGCGTGGCGCAGACCGTGTTTATCCATGGATATGAACCACTGCGGCGTCGCCCGGTAGATCACGGGCGTTTTGTGGCGCCAGCAATGCGGGTAGCTGTGTTCAAAGCGCTCCACATGGAGTAACGCGCCCCGGGCCTTCATCGCATCAATGATGTGCTCGTTGGCCTCGAACACGTGCTGGCCCGCCACCAATTCGGTTCCGCTGACGAAACGCCCGTCGGGTCCCACCGGGTTGGTGACAGGCAGTCCGTACTCCGACCCGACCGTGTAGTCCTCCTGGCCGTGTGCGGGAGCCGTATGCACTGCACCGGTGCCGGCCTCGAGAGTGACGTGATCACCCAGCACGATGAGCACCCGTTTGTCGTAAAACGGGTGATCGAGTACCAGGTTCTCAAGGTCGGCACCCAGACAGTCAGCGATGATTGAGTACTCGTCCACGCCCCAGCGGGCCATGGCGTCCTTGACCAGATCCGCCGCAATCACCAGACGCTCCAGACCCTGCTCGGTCCCGGCCTGCACCACCACGTAGCGAAACTCGGGGTTTAGCGCGACCGCCTCGTTTGCAGGCAGTGTCCAGGGCGTGGTGGTCCAGATCACGACCGAGACCGGCCCTTCACCCTCGATACCGTCCACGTGTTGGCAGCGCGACATCAGCGCTTCTTCATCAACCAACGGGAAACGCACGTCGATGGCGAAGGAACGCTTGTCCTGGTACTCCACCTCGGCCTCGGCAAGTGACGAGCCGCAATCAAAGCACCAATAGACCGGTTTGTATCCACGCTCGACGTGGCCGCGCTCCATGATTCGGCCCAGGGCTCGAATCGTGTTCGCCTCGGTCCGAAAATCCATGGTGAGGTAGGGGTTGTCCCAGTCCCCAATGATGCCCAGGCGCTTGAAGTCAGCCCGCTGCAAATCGATCTGCTCGCGGGCGAAGTTCCGACAAGCCTGTCTGAAGGCCTTGAAATCGACCGCGACACCCGCTTTGCCGATTTTCTTCTCCACTGCGTGTTCTATCGGCAAACCGTGGCAGTCCCAGCCGGGCACATAGGGCGCGTCATAGCCGTCCATGGTGCGGGACTTGACAATAATGTCCTTGAGCACCTTGTTGACCGCGTGCCCGATGTGGATCGTGCCGTTGGCATACGGGGGACCGTCATGGAGTATGAACTTCTCCCGCCCAGCCCTGGCGGCCCGGAGCATGGCGTACAGATCCATCTGCGACCAACGCTTCAGCATGTCCGGTTCACGCTTGGCAAGATTGCCTCGCATGGGAAAGCCGGTGTTGGGCAGATTCAAAGTGTGCTTGTAGTCAGCCACGTGTTACCTCGACACCTTGGTCAATACTTCAACTCACCGAGGATTGCAGCGCAGGGTGCGCATTCAACCAGTTCTGAGCTGTCGTCACATCCCGTTGGATTTGATCGCGCAGGGCATCCAGCGACTCGAAACGCCGTTCGGGGCGGATGCGGTGATGAAAACGAACGTCCAAGTGCTGTCCATACAGGTCCCCCTCGAAGGTCAGCAGGTGCACCTCCAACTGCGGCACCACACCGCCGACCGTGGGGCGTCGGCCAACATTGGCCACACCGGGGTGTCCACTCAGCCCAGCCCCGTGGACGGTTACCGCAAACACGCCCTGAAGCGGTGATATCCTCCGGTGGAGGGCTAGGTTGGCCGTTGGAAACCCCAGTTTTCTTCCCAGTCGCTGCCCCAGCGCGACGCGCCCACATATGCTGTAGCGCCGCCCCAGTAAGCGCGTAGCCAGATCAAAATCGGCTGCCGCCAAGGCCTCCCTCACCCAGGTGCTGCTGACACGTCGTCCATCCAACTGCACGGTGGGCGTGTCTTGCACCTCGAAGCCGTAGCGTCGGCCAGCGGCCTGGAGAACCGCGAAGTCCCCTTGGCGTCCGGCACCGAAACGAAAATCGTCACCCACCGCGAGGTAGCGCACACCCAACCCCTCCACCAGCACCTGTCGAACGAACTCGTCCGGTGTCAGGGACGAGAAGGCCCTGTCGAAACGAAGGCACTGAACCCAATCGACATCGGCTCGATCCAGCGCACCCAGCTTCTCGCGGAGACGGGTCAGGCGGGCCGGAGCCGTTTCGGGCGCGAAGTACTCCGACGGCTGGGGTTCGAACACGATCGCCGTGGTCGGGGCGGAAAGCCCGTGGGCCCGCGCCTTAAGAGACTGGAATATGGCCTGATGCCCGATATGAACGCCGTCGAAATTGCCAATCGTGGCAAAGCAGTTCCGGTGCTCCGGTCGCAGGTTGTGTCGGCCGCGTATCAGCTCCATCGGTGCGTTGCGGGCGAGCCCACTCCGAAGATCGCAAAGCGGCACAGTATACGGGAAGCGTTGGCCTGTACGCACGTCAACACTTGCGCCCCGGCCGTGCCCGCTCAGACGGCGGCACGGTCTGGCTGCTGACCGGGCTTAACTGGATGCCGTGATCCTGAGGTCCCGCGGGCGCACGCCGCCCAGAAAAAGCACTGAGCCGTACATCGCGGCACCGGCAGATATCCATCCCAGCAGGCGCAAAGACCTGCCCAGGGCCCCGTCCTCGGCCCAGGTTTCCAGGGCACCCGTACCCCAGTAGAGCAACGCCACCATGGCAAGACACGCTATCGCCACACGCCCGAGAAACACCAGCCAGCCGGCGCCCGGCCGATACACATCATCCCGCCGCAGACGCCGGAGCAACAGACCCGCGTTGAGAAATGCCGAAAGGCTGGTGGCCAACGCAAGACCCACATGGGCCAAGGGAAAGATAAGCGCCACATTCATCGCCATATTCGCGACCATCGCGATAATCCCGATCCGCACCGGGGTCCGAGTGTCCTGACGTGAATAGAACGCCGGTGCCAAAACCTTGATGAGCATGAATGCCTGCAGGCCAATCGCATAGGCAATCAGACTATGGGAGGCCTTACGCGCGTCCTCAACACTAAAGGCGCCGTATTGAAACAAGGTGGTGAGCATGGGCCCTGCCAGCATGGCCAGCCCCGCAGCGGCTGGGGCGCCCATCAGCAAAGCCCAGCGCAACGCCCAATCCAGAGTTCGGCTGAAATCCTCGGTCGAGTTCTGGGCGTGATGCCGGGACAGACTCGGCAGAATCACGGTGCCCAGAGCGACACCGAACATTCCGAGTGGAAACTCCATCAGACGATCGGAGTAATACAGCCAGCTTACACTGCCGGTTACCAGGAAAGAGGCGAGGAGCGTATCGAACAGTAGATTGATCTGCGCGACAGAAGACCCGAACAAAGCCGGAATCATGAGTTTCATGATCCTTTGCACACCGGGTGACCGCCAACCCCAGCGCGGCATTACCAGCAGGTCGAGCCGGCGCAGAGCGGGCAATTGAAACAACAACTGCACCAAACCGGCGAAAAACACGCCCCAGGCAAGCGCCATGATCGGACGGGCGAAATGGGGAGCAAAACCCACCGCTGCAGTAATCAAACACACATTGAGAAGAACCGGTGTAAAGGCCGGTACCGCAAA
>Ga0316187_10005167_pt1 | contig 11289 bp, 10 predicted proteins | sample CroRivburrow1_MG_FD_204927 | JGI IMG/M metagenome (GOLD analysis project Ga0316187, IMG submission 204927) | Coastal sediment microbial communities from Maine, United States - Cross River worm burrow 1 | ecosystem: Environmental > Aquatic > Marine > Coastal > Sediment | place: USA: Maine...
GGAATATGAAACAAATTGGAGCAGTGCAGCATGGTGGCAGCCTGTGCGCTCAAAGCCTCGGTCATCTTCGGATGGGCATGACCAAGCGTATCCACGGCAATGCCGGAAATAAAATCGAGGTAGCAGTTGCCTGCATCATCCCAGACGCGGGCGCCTTCGCCGCGCACCAGCGTGAGCGGAAACCGGGCATAGGTATTCATGACAGCATTCATGCGGCATAGGTTACGTCAGACGAAGCTATTTCGCACCCATTTCGCGCAAAAAACCACATAATGACGATGGTTTCGGCTCTTTTCTTCAAGCCCTGCCACACCACAATGATGGAAAGACCATGCTTTCCGGTTATGATAGCGCCATGAGTACGCGTACGTCACAGCTTCGCACCCGCATCAAGGTATGCGGCATTACCCGCCTTGAGGATGCGCTAGCCGCTTCGGCACTCGGTGTTGATGCTGTCGGATTTGTCTTTTACCCCAAATCGCCGCGTTATATCGAGCCTGCTAAAGCTGCCGCCATTATTCGCCAGCTGCCTCCATTCGTCTCTGCAGTCGGACTATTCGTCAATCCAACCCAGGACTTCATTGCCGAGGTTCTGCACGCCGTGCCGCTTGGCGTCATTCAGCTGCACGGCGATGAGTCGCCGGAGTTTTGTCAGGCTCAGCGTCGTCGGGTATTAAAAGCGATCCCGGTATCAGACGCTGATGATCTGAAACGGGCGGCAGCCTACAACTGTCCACTTCTTCTCGATGCCAAGGCTCCCGCCGGAGTTTACGGTGGTACAGGAAGATCGTTTGACTGGTCGCTTCTCGAGGGTTTTAAGCACAAGTACCCGCTGACACTGGCAGGTGGCCTGAATATCAACAATGTGTCTGAATCACTCGCCGTTCGCCAATGGTTTGCACTGGATGTATCCTCCGGCGTTGAGATGTCGCCAGGCATCAAAGATGCTGAAAAAATGCGTGCCTTCATCGCGGCCGTAAACAACCGCTAACCCCAAGGAGAGCTTGTGAGCTTGTCAGATCAGAACCCGGATCTAACCTCGATCTATAATCTGGAAATTAAACATGCACCGGATGCAGGTGGCCATTTTGGGCGTTTTGGCGGTCGTTTTGCTGCTGAAACCCTGATGCAGCCACTGCAAGAGATCGAAGATGCTTTCTTTGAGGCGTGGGCTGATCCCGCCTTCCATAAAGAACGATTCGACCTGCTGAAGAACTATGTCGGACGCGCCACCCCGCTCTATCACGCCAAGCATCTCTCCAAGGAGGTTGGAGGCGCCCAGATTTATCTCAAACGTGAGGATCTCAACCACACTGGTGCACACAAGGTGAACAACACCATCGGCCAGGCGCTACTCGCCAAGCGCATGGGCAAAAAGAAGGTTATTGCAGAGACTGGAGCAGGTCAGCACGGCGTGGCCACAGCAACCGTTGCCGCGATGTTCAACATGGAGTGCAATATCTACATGGGGCGTGAGGATATCCGTCGCCAGGCTCCGAATGTATTCCGCATGAAGCTGCTTGGTGCCAATGTGATTCCGGTCGATTCGGGCTCAGCCACGTTGAAAGATGCTGTGAATGAAGCCCTGCGCATATGGGTGGCATCATGTGAAGATACCTACTACATCTTCGGCACTGCCGCAGGCCCGCACCCCTTCCCGCTGATGGTACGACAGTTCCATGTCGTGATTGGTCAGGAGGCGCGTGCCCAGTGTATCGATCAGACCGGTCGCCTGCCCGATGTGGCCGTGGCCTGTGTTGGCGGCGGCTCCAATGCTATCGGCCTGCTGCACCCCTTCTATGACGATGCCGATGTCAGACTCGTTGCTGTTGAAGCAGGCGGCTACGGGCTCGATGGAGACCAGCATGCCGCTGCGCTTGCCGCAGGTAAACCGGGCATCATTCATGGCAGCCTCAGTTATCTTCTTGAGGATGAAGAGGGACAGGTAAAAGGTACGCACAGTATCTCTGCCGGGCTCGATTACCCCGGAGTTGGTCCGGAACTTGCCGACATGATGGAGGCCGGACGCCTAGATCTCGATTCTGCCACCGATGCTCAGGCGCTGGATGCTTTCAAAGCACTGACCCGCTCAGAGGGCATCATCCCTGCTCTCGAATCCAGTCATGCACTGGCGGCAGGCATGCGCATCGCTGCCGAGATGACCCCGGATCAAACTGTACTGATCAATCTTTCAGGCCGTGGTGACAAGGATATGGGTACCGTATTTGAGCTGCTTGGCGATGAGATTGAAGGAGATCGGGCATGAGCTCAACGCGACTGAACGATGTTTTCAAACGCTGCAAAGATGAGGGGCGTGCAGCCCTCGTCGGTTACCTGACTGCGGGCGACCCTGATGTAGCAAGCAGCCACACACTTTTAGCAACGCTTGCCGGACATGTGGATATTCTCGAGGTCGGCATGCCCTTCTCCGATCCAATGGCGGATGGCCCGGTCATTCAGGCGGCCAGTGAACGCGCCCTGGAATCGGGAACGAAGATTGGCGATGTTTTCGCCATCACTGCAGCGTTGCGCAATGCCAACCCGGAGCTTGGCATCGTACTGATGGGTTATGCCAATATCGCTTACGCTATGGGCTTTGAAACCTTTGCCGAAAAAGCCAAAAGTGCGGGTGCCGATGGCGTTTTGCTTGTTGATATCCCGCCTGAGGAAGGGGCGATCTGCGACGAGATCTTCGCCCGCCACGGATTGGATCGTATCCTGTTGCTCTCGCCCACCTCAACTGATGATCGTATCCGCCTCGCCAGCGACATGGGAAGCGGATTTATCTATTATGTTTCTCTGACCGGCATTACCGGTGCTGAGATGGGAGCGATGGATGGCATCCGTGAAAAAACTCAGCATATTCAGTCGATGACTAATATGCCTGTATGCGTCGGCTTTGGTGTTAAAACTCCGGAACAGGTAGCACAGGTTGGAGCATTTGCTGATGGTGTTGTGGTCGGCAGCCATTTCGTATCCCAGATCACAGCCCATAGTGATGGTGCTGCTAGAGTCAATGCGCTCGACAGATCTGCAATGGCCATGAAACAGGCCATCGCAGGAAAAGGATAAGGTGACACTTTGAGAATCAAGGTTCTTGGATGTTACGGCGGCCAGCTTCTCGGCTTCCGGTTAACATCATTTCTGGTCAACGACTCGATCCTGCTAGATGCAGGCTCGCCGACCGAAGCGCTCTCGCTGGAGGAGCAGCACGGCATTCGCCATATCTGCCTCTCGCATACGCATCTCGACCACATCAAGGACATCGCCTTTCTCGCCGACAACCGCTCTCTCAAGCGCCTTGGTGGCATCAAAGCAAATCGCACGATCAACGTGCACAGTCTTCCTGAGAACAATAAAACGTTGCTGCGCGATTTCTTCAACGACCATATCTGGCCCGATTTCACCGTGATCCCATCGAAGAAAGATGCCATTCTACGCCTGCACGACATTAAGGCGGAAGTACCTTTTGAAATCGATGGTGTTCGCATCACAGCCATCGATGTGAATCACCCTGTTCCCTGCACCGGCTTCCTGATTGAATTTGAAGGCAAACAACTGATCTATACCGCTGATACTGGCAATACAGACCGAATATGGGAGATCGCCAATGCGCAGCCGAATCTCAAGGCTGTAATCATGGACTGCTCGTTCCCCAACAGCTACCAGAACCTTGCCGATATAAGCGGCCATTTGACACCCAATGGCATCAAACAGGAGCTACAAAAGTTCGAGGCAGTTGGTAGGGTGCCGGTCTATCTGTATCATATGAAACCGGAAACGCTGAATGTGATATCCGCAGAGGTGGAAGCACTGAACATCCCACTGCTGCGCATGCTAACGCAAGTTGATGAATTTCTGTTCTAAGGAAGGGTTGAGGTCACCACTATGAGCTGGTTTACACGCCTGATTGAAACACCTAAAAATATCCTGAAGTCGAATGATTCGGGCTCACCGGAAGGGGTGTGGGTTAAATGCCCGAGCTGTTCCGAAGCGCTCTATAACAAAGAGCTGCTGCGCAGCAGCATGGTCTGCTCCAAGTGCAACCAGCATCTGCGCATGTCTGCCCAGCAACGTGCAGAACTGCTCTTTGATGCAGAAAGTTTTGAGACGATGGATACCGAGCTTCGCTCCGAGGACCCACTCAACTTCAAAGACAAAAAGAAATATAAGGATCGCACCAGAGATGCGATCAAGAAAGCCGGACCTGAAGATGCCATTCGCAACTTCATCGGTGATATTCATGGGCGCACCGTATCAGCCTCCATTTTCGAATTCGCATACATGGGCGGCAGCATGGGTTCGGTCGCTGGCGAAAAGATTGTTCGCGGCATGGAACATGCCCTGGAGCGTAACTGCCCCTATATTCTGGTGGCTGCATCTGGCGGCGCTCGCATGCAGGAGGGCGTACTCTCATTGATGCAGATGGCGAAAACCTCTTCGACTGTGAATCAGCTGAATGATGCCAAGTTGCCATTTGTCTGTCTGCTAACCGACCCAACCATGGGTGGCGTATCGGCTTCACATGCCTGGCTTGGCGATGTGATCATTGCAGAACCTGGCGCGCTAATCGGTTTTGCCGGCCCACGCGTCATTCAGGAGACCGTTGGCCAGAAGCTACCTCCTGGCTTCCAACGTTCCGAATTCCTGCTTGAGCATGGCCTGATTGATGCGGTTGTGGACAGGCGGGAACTGCGGGACTACCTGAGTACCCTCTTCAACCACCTGACCGACCGCTCTTTTCGCCAAAGCGCCTGACCTTCAATCATGACTGCAAAGCCACAGAGCATTGAGCAGTGGCTTTCCGAGCTGGGCAACCCATCAGCTGACCGGGACTATAAGCCGGGACACGAACGACTAAGACGACTTTTGTCGCATATCCACCCCTATCGGCCAAAGCTGCGCATCCGGGTTGCCGGCACCAATGGTAAGGGCTCAACCTCATTCATGCTGGCTTCAGCCCTACAGGCTTGCGGTCTGAAGGTAGGACTCTACACCTCGCCACATATTCTTGAGTTCAATGAGCGCATCCGCATCAACGGAATTCCGGTAAAAACATCCGACCTGGAGCAGAGCCTGTCGCATCTGATGCCGCACGCGCTTGCCTACGGAACCTCCTATTTTGAAACGGCAACCGCCGTAGCACTGGATCAGTTTTCCAGAGCGAAAGTCGATGTTGAAATACTTGAAGCCGGTGTCGGCGCAAGACTTGATGCCACCACCGCAGTACCTGCAGAGATGGCGCTAATTACACCAATAGGCCTCGACCATCAGTCGTGGCTGGGTAATACGCTGAAGGAGATTGCAGGGGAAAAGGCGTATGCCATGGCTGGCTGCAAATTCTCAATCTCCGCACCGCAGCACCCTGAGGTTGCAGGTGAACTATCCGCTTTCAATACTGGTCTGCAGTTTAATGAAATAACCGATTGGCCAAAACTTGTTGCCCTTGGAGGGCACCAGCGAACAAATGCATCACTTGCCTATGCAGCTGTCCGGCTGCTGGCTGAGCATGAGCTGATTAGCTGCGACCTGGCACATGCCCGGATTGCCATTGCCTCATGTCAGGTGCCGGGAAGACTACAAAAAATCGAAATCGGCGATGCGAATGTCTGGCTGGATGCTGCACATAACCGGCATGCCATCGAAGCGCTGTTGCCATCACTGAAAGCACTTGCCGACCCGTTCGATGCTATTCTTGTATTCACCCGCGAGGATCGCTCACTGGATGACTGCCTGCCACTGCTTGCGCCTTTCACCCGGTCAGTGGTAACCCGCTGTGAAAGTGATGCGCCTGCATCCGCACTGAATAAGCAGATCTCAAGCTATCCGCATGGTTCATTTCTTGTGCTGGGCTCGTTTATCACCGTGGCAGAGGTTCTTCGCTCTTTCGCAAAGAAAAGCGCTGGTCTTTAATCGACGGTAAAACCCTTGGAACCACGGCGCATCCCCAGTGGCCCTGTACGGGTTGTTTCGATGATCCCGAAAGTCTCCACTTCATTGAGAATACCATCCAGCACATCAACCGTATTGGTAAACTCCAGAATCATATGACTATCAATATGGTCATCGACTACCTTCGCATCATATTTCTCAGCCAGTTCCAGCACAGCATCATAACTATCCGGTCCGGCCTTCACCTTGACCATCAGCATGCCACGCTCCAGATGTACGGCGTGAGATATATCTTCAACCTTGATCACAGGAACCAGCTTGTTCAGCTGCTTCTTAATCTGCTCAATCACACGTTCATCACCAATCGTCACCAGTGTCATGCGGCTGACTGTTCTATCCTTTAATGGCGCCACATTCAGCGTCTCAATATTGTATCCGCGCGCTGAGAACAGGCCGGCCACGCGGGTCAGCACACCGAACTCATTTTCAACCAGAATCGTAATTGTATGCCTCATGACAACACCATCTCGTTCAGGGCGGCTCCAGCCGGAACCATCGGGAACACATTTTCCTCTTTTGATACAGCAACATCGACAATGACAAATTGATCATTCGCACCCAATGCCTTCTCCAGCGCCGCATCCAACTCTTCCAACCTGTCTACGCGAATACCGGTTCCACCGTAGGCTTCAGCCAGTTTGACGAAGTTTGGTAGAGAGTCGAAATAGGACTGCGAATATCGGGACTCGTAGAACATCTCCTGCCACTGGCGAACCATGCCCATATAGCCGTTATTCAGAATAATCACGACAACCGGCAGGTTGTACTGGAAAGCCATGGAGAACTCCTGGCTGCACATCTGAATCGATGAATCGCCGGTAAAGAGCACGACCTTCTCATCCGGCATGGCAACCTGAGCGCCAATGCTTGCCGGCAAACCGTAACCCATAGTTCCCAAACCACCGGAGGTAAGCCAGCGGTGCGGGCGATTAAAGCCGTAGTGCTGGGCTGCCCACATCTGATGTTGACCCACATCGGTTGCCACAATGGCATTTCCCTTGGTTTTCTCATGCACCCTGCGAACCACTGTCTGTGGTTTAATCGGCCCATCTTCAGACTGCTCAAAACCAAGCGAGTCTTTGGCACGCCACTCATCGATCTGCTCCCACCACAATTCAAGAGCCTCAGCATCCGGCTCGCCATTCCTGCGTGCGATCTCTTCGAGCAACTGCTTCAGGACGATGCCAACATCGCCCACGATCGGCAGGTGCGCATGAATGTTTTTTGAAATGGATGATGGGTCCACATCAATATGAATGACATGGGCATCCGGAGCAAAAGCATCAAGGCGCCCGGTTACGCGGTCATCAAAACGCGATCCGATAGCAACAAGCAGATCACAATGTGAAACTGCCATGTTTGATTCATAGGTGCCGTGCATGCCCAGCATACCGATGAAATGTTTATCATCGTGTGGAACACCGCCCAAGCCCATCAGTGTATTGGTAACCGGTGCATTCAGCGCATGCGAAAGCTCACGCAGCAGCGATGCACTGCCAACCGAGCTCATTATACCACCACCGCTGTAAAGCACAGGGCGCTTGGCAGCCAGCATTGATCTGACCGCTTTTTTAATCTGCCCAGGATGCCCTTTGGTTACCGGCTGGTAAGAGCGCATGTTCACCTCTTCCGGCCAGACGAATTCACAAACATCGATACTGATATCCTTTGGAATATCAACAAGCACAGGGCCAGGGCGGCCGGTCGTCGCAATGTGGAAGGCCTGACGGATAATCAGGGCCAGATCCTCAACACGCTTAACCAGGAAATTATGTTTGGTGGCCGAACGGGTAATACCAACAACATCGGCTTCCTGGAAGGCGTCATTACCAATCAGTGCAGATGGTACCTGCCCGGAGAAGCAGACTGTCGGAATCGAGTCGGCAAGCGAATCAGCCAGACCAGTCACCGCATTGGTGGCTCCCGGTCCACTGGTAACCAGAGCAACACCGCATTTTCCGGAAACACGCGCATAACCGTTAGCCGCATGCAGCGCGCCCTGCTCATGACGTACCAGATAGTGTTTGAAGTGACTCTGCTGGAAGATCGCATCGTAAATCTGCAGCACCGAACCACCGGGATACCCGAAGATGGTATCCACGCCTTCACGCTTAAGGCATTCAACAAAGATTTCAGCACCGCTCAGTTTCATGGTAAATTCACCGCTCTTGGAAGGAAAAATCGAATGCGAAAACTGCACCTGCCATGCCTGAGGGTCAAGGAATCAGAGTTGATTAAACCCAGTAAAAACAAGGGAATTCACGGCTATTCGGGCAAGAAGCTTACACTGTTACTGGTAAATCAAACGGGATCTAAGCGAGTTTAAGGTCCATCAATACTGCATCTTCGCACATACCTGTGGCATCCGGCGCATAATAATTTTTCCTATAACCGCTCTCTCCAAAACCCAGTTTGGTATAGAGATTTCGCGCCGCCCGGTTGGAAACCCGCACCTCCAGAAGGATTACAGAAACCCCTGAGCTGGTGTCGATCAGAAACCGGGACATCGCTTCAGCTAGTCCCTGACGAAGAAATTGCTCGGCCACGGCAATCTGCATGATCTGCATCTCATCAAGAATGGTCATACTCAGCAGATAACCTGCCAGTTCGCCACCACCAGCTTCACAGACAATCAGGTCGTAACCCGACTCAAGTGCGGAATAGAGTGCTTGATGCGACCAGCAGGGATCAAAAACCTGTCGGTTCAGCTGATAGACGGCTGTGAGATCGTCAACGCCGCCGGCTCGAATCGTAAAGCGATCAGGCTGCTTCAGGTAAATCCACCTGCTCTTTCCACCCACAACCCTCTGTCACACAGACATGTTCTGTACCACGACGCTTGGTCTTTTTTACAGTCACAAATGGCGCACTGCACTGGGGGCAGGCCTTGTCGATAGGCAGATCCCATAGTGCACTCTTACATTTGGGATAACCCGAGCAGGAGTAGAAGATCTTGCCACGACGGGATTTCTTCTCCAGAAAGGTCCCCTTGCCGCAGGCCGGACACTTGATGCCGGTATCTTTCGGCTTCTCCAGCGGCTGTATATTCTTGCATTCCGGATAGGCCGAACAGCCGAGGAACTTGCCGTAACGACCACTCTTAATCACCATCGGCTCGCCGCACTTCTCACACTTCTCGTCGGAGAGTTCCGGTTCTGCCTTCTCAGCCGCACCATTCAATGGTTGTGCCACTTTGCATTCCGGATAACCGGTACAGGCCATGAATTTACCATAACGTCCCAGTTTGATAGCCATCGGCTTACCACATTCGGGACATACCTCATCAGTTGCTTCCGATGGCCGCTCTGCCGTCGCTGCTACATCTACTGCTGCCTTAAACGGCCCCCAGAAATCACGCAGTACCGGCTTCCAGCCGGACTCACCTCGGGCTACAGCATCGAGCTTGTCTTCAATTGAAGCTGTGAATCTCGGATCAACAATTTCACCGAATGAAGAGACAAGGAATTTATTGACCCAGTCACCGGTATCCGTCGGAACAAAACGCTTCTTCTCCATATCCACATATTCACGTGCACGCAGTACATTCAGGATAGATGCATAGGTGGATGGGCGACCAATACCATTGGCTTCCAGCTCCTTAACCAGCGTAGCTTCAGAAAAACGTGGTTTAGGCTCGGTAAAATGCTGTTTGGCAGCGGCATCCTTAATGGAAATGGCATCGCCAACGGCCAATGCAGGCAAGAGACGATCTTTATCATCTTTGCCCGGCTCATCGGTGCCCTCGATATAGAGTTTGCGGAAGCCGGGGAAGGCCAATGTAGAGCCGGTAGCCCTGAGCATCAAATCTCCAGAATCAATATCTGCACGCACCTGATCCAACAGGGCAGGAGCCATCTGAGAGGCCAGAGCCCGCTTCCAGATCAAGCTGTACAACTTTAATCCATCAGCATCCAGCACCGCTTTCATGGCAGCAGGCGTACGTAAAATCGAAGAGGGACGAATCGCCTCATGCGCTTCCTGTGCATTTTTACTCTTGGTTTTGAACCGGCGTGGTTTTTCAGGCAGGTATTTAGCACCATATGCACTGCTAATATGAGAACGCATTTCGGCAATAGCGTCTTCAGAGAGCGTTACCGAATCGGTACGCATATAGGTGATCAGGCCGACCGGTTCACCATCAACTTCAATTCCTTCGTACAGTTTCTGGGCAACCTGCATGGTCTTTCTGGCTGTGAACCCCAACTTGCGAGAGGCATCCATCTGCAGTGTAGTTGTAATAAAGGGAGGAGATGGTTGTTGCCTGGCCTGTTTCTTTTGCACATCACTGACGCTGAATGAAGCCTTCTCCACGCGACGGGCCATCACCTTGGCATTAACACCATCGGTGATAGCGAATTTGCTTAGTGATTTTCCATCCACAGCATGTAATTGAGCCTGAAAACCCTCTTTGCCGACAAGACACTCGTTATCAATCGTCCAGAACTCTTTGGGTTTGAAACCTCGAATTAGTTGCTCGCGCTCGCAAATCAGCCGCAGCGCAACCGACTGTACCCGGCCAGCGGAGAGTCCACTGCGAATCTTGCGCCATAACAGTGGAGAGAGCGTAAAACCCACTAGGTAATCAAGGGCGCTGCGTGCCTGCTGCGCATCGACCAGCTGCATGTCCACTTCTGATGGATTCTCAACCGCCTCTGTGATGGCTTTCTTGGTAATCTCGTTGAACGTAATGCGTTGGACAGCCTTATCTTTGAGCAGGCCACGATCGCGCATCACCTCGGCCACGTGCCATGCAATGGCCTCACCCTCTCTATCCAAATCGCTTGCAAGAATAAGTGTGTCGGCCTTTCTCAACGCCGTTGCTATTGCATCCAGGCGCTTCTTTTTATCATCAATAATCTGATACTTGATAGCGAAATCGTTATCCGGATCGACAGAACCATCCTTCTTAGGGAAGGCACGCACATGGCCATAGGAGGCCAGCACCTTGTACCCCTTACCCAGATATTTTTCGATCGTTTTCGCTTTGGCGGGAGACTCCACCACGACAACAGCACTCATGTAATTGGTTACTCCGAGCTTAACTGATAACGGCTGCCGGGTAGGCGCTCAATAACACCCTGCAGCTCAAGGCCGAGCAAGATGGGGGAAAGTTCGGGCATGGTCAACCCGCAAGTTTCTGTGAGTTCATCCAGATGCAGGCTCTCAGAGTGTAAAAGTTCGAGGATTTTCGCCTCATTCTCACTACTCGGCTGGTAATTTTTTCTCTTCCGGGAACTATCAGATTTCACCCCAAACCACCCCAGCTCCTGCATGATGGAAGCTGGATCATTGGCCAGAGCCCCCCCGTCCCGGATCAGCTGATGGCAACCTGCATGG
>Ga0316187_10005171_pt1 | contig 11287 bp, 10 predicted proteins | sample CroRivburrow1_MG_FD_204927 | JGI IMG/M metagenome (GOLD analysis project Ga0316187, IMG submission 204927) | Coastal sediment microbial communities from Maine, United States - Cross River worm burrow 1 | ecosystem: Environmental > Aquatic > Marine > Coastal > Sediment | place: USA: Maine...
ATACTTGCACCCGGCAGGACATACGCTTTACCCTCTCGGCCTCGCCAGCAACCAGGCTACACGCCCAAACCCTGCAACAGCACCATGCCAAAATCCCACAACTCCGCTACCAAACCCGTCGCCCTGTTGTTGATGGGAACACACTGTCCCTACTGTCCGGGCGTACTGAAGTCACTGCAGGCGCTGCTCGCATCAGGAGACATCAGCGAACTGGAAACCCGCAACATCGAGGAAAACCCTGAGATTGCGCGTGAACTCGGTGTGCGCTCCGTGCCCTGGGTACGCATCGGCAGCTTTGAACTTGAAGGACTGCGTTCCGAAAAAGAGCTGCGTGACTGGGCAATTAAAGCGGCATCTGATACGGGCGACAGCGACTGGCTGAACGAACTGCTGGCCAGCGGCAATATCAGTAACCCCCTGCAGCGCATCAAGTCTGACCCCGCAATGATGAACGCTCTGCTGGCACTGTTTGCAGACCCTGATACACAACTGAATACACAGATTGGTATCAGTGCCATCATGGAGGAATTAAAAGACTCCACCCACCTCACTGCCATTGTCGATCAACTGGGCGAACTGACGAAACACAACGACGCCCGTATCAGGGGCGATGCCTGTTACTACCTCGCCTTATCCGGCAGCCCACAGGCCAGTGCCTACATCAGGGCATTGCTTGATGATGACGATGCCGGTGTCCGGGAAATAGCGCAGGAAAGTATTGAATAGACTCACCAGCAGCCGCAGGCTGCACCAGCCAGGCATCTCTTCAGTTCAGCCCTGGCGAAAAATGCTACTGCAAGCGCAGGCAAAAAATATTTACGCAGATCAATTCTGGTACCCGCAGGAAAAGTCGGCCAGATAATTGCCGTTCAGCCAGGCCGGCTATCCGGATAAACAGCAACAGCATTTAAAAATGCCGTGGAATTGACCGGGATCAATATCTCCCTGCGATGAATCCAGCAGTATGTATACTATATTTGTGAATATAATCTTCGAGGTTTCCAATGCAACGTTTACTGACCATTATTGCTCTTGGCCTGAGCCTGACAGCCCCGGGCGGTTATGCAGCTGACTACTCTGATGAAGTCGAGGCCAGCCGCGAGACCGTAAAAGAATTCATGCAAACGCTGAAGAAGGAATTACAGTCAGGCATGCAGCAAGGCGGACCGGTAAACGCCGTCAGCGTATGCAACCTGACCGCACCGGCGATTGCCAATACCTACAGTGTCAGCAATGGCTGGGAGGTTGGACGCACCAGCCTGAGACTACGTAACCCGAACAATGCACCCGACGCATGGGAACGCTCGGTGCTTGAAGCCTTCGAGGAACGCAAACTCGCCGGTGAAGACCCCGCGCAGATGGAATTTTACGAAGTCGTTCGCGTGGACGGAGACAAGCAACTACGCTACATGAAAGCCATCCCGACATCCCGGCCCTGCCTGGCCTGCCACGGTGAAACGCTGGACTCGATCGTGAAGACGCGCCTTGAGAAACTTTACCCGCATGACCAGGCACTGGGCTATCGGGAAGGTGATATACGGGGTGCATTCACCATCACACAACCGCTTTCCGCGAAAAAGTAACCCCCCCCCTGGCACGCGGCAGGATACATCACAGCTAGAAATCGACCTGGCCACGAAGCTGGTAGCTATTCACATCCTCATCACCTGCTGACGCATATTTAACTTCCGATGTAGGATCGGTAGATGCGCGTATATAGTTCGCCATAAACCGGATGTTGGGCGTCGCATACCAGTTAAGGCCAACAGTGATATTGTCTTCTTCACCACCCTCTATACCGCTGTCATCGAGATCAATACTGCTGTACCTGGCCGCCAGTTCCCACGCACCGTGCCCGCCCTTGCCGACTACACTTTTGGGTTTCACACGGCCAAAGGTGCCACTACCGGCCTTATAGGGCCGATGCTCACCGGTGAGGAAATAACTGCCGAAGACATACCAGCCACTGAAATCAGGGTCTGAACCAGGACCATCCACATCGACACTGGTCTGCATGTACTCACCTTGCAGGGAAAACGGACCGAAAACAGCGGCTGCTTCTGCACCAAGCAATGTCTGGTTTGAATAATCAGAGATTGTCCCGGTATCAACGAGGCGGGTACTGGTAACATGAGACTCCGGCCTTTCGCGGAAACGCAGCTCATCGCCGCCATCTCCACGGTAGCTGGCGGCTGCACCAAGGTGAATTACATTTTCATTCTCCATCATCGGCGCAAAATGGAAACGCCCGGTAACACCCCAGCCCTGAGCATCAGGCGAGCTGTCGTTCTTTACCCCGTCAAAGAAAAATCCTGCCTGCGTACCCCATTTCTCACCATGAGTACTGGCGGAAATTCCAACATCACGACCCGGTGAAAAGGCATTAGGCAAGCCTCGCTCCATAAACGTTATATATTTTGAGCTGGTAAGCTCTTCGAGGCTAAAAGGCTCTTTGTGATTACCGATGGTTATCTTGACATCATCAAACCCCTGGTAACCCAGGTACACATCTTTCAGCGACACATCATCACCGGCAAAGTCTATCTGCGCCTTGTAGAACCAGTCATTGTAAACAGTCCCCCTGGCGAACAATCTTGCACGCCGTATTTCCGCACCGCTACCAAGACTGGTTTTATCCTTGTCATATATAGCCGTATCGACCATCACGCGCCCACCGACCTGGAACTTGAACGCACCGTCGGGGGACTCAAGCTTCAGTCCGGAACTTCCAGTTTTTACCTTTACTGTGTCCCTGGTAGCCTCTGCAACCTGTTTTTTTATCTCTTCCTTTTCGGAAGCCTGGTCCCGCTGGTTTTCAGAATTCGCCGCATTCTTTATCGCCTGATAATCGGTATTGCTGATAGTACCCTTGTCACGCAACACCTTGATGAGATCCATCAATGCATCGTCGGCAGACAAGGCAGGCAAGGAAAATATACTGGCACAACAAAATAGAGCGCCACGGAGTAGCGGCAGTCGCAGTTTAAAATACACAAGAATCTCCTGTTAAATTGACAAAGATGAAATAGAAATATTTCTGTAATTGCCGGGAGAGAATAGTCGGAGAACGTGACAGTTATATTTAACTTTTATTGTAGTTTTATGACACCAGCCAAACAGGGGAGAATATTAACCAGGCCCGAAAACAGGCCGACACCTCCAATCAGTGGTGACAGACCAGATAAATTCGAGGATAGTTTGACTTACCAGTGGAATCAGACCCACTGCTGTCCCACTTACCCCCTCTCCCTCCGGGAGAGGGTTGGGGAGAGGGGATGTTCTTTCTGTATTGTTGTAACTGGTATTTATGTCCATACATAACTCAACATCATAAAAATACTGAAATAGTAGTATTCAACGTGCACACGCAATCATTAAGCGGGACAGCAGTGAGAGCTACCCGAAGCACTGGCACAATAAGGTTTCGCCTGTGATCGAGCGAACATCCAGAACAGCAGGTCAGCACCGGAAATACTACCTGAACAGGCGATCGAGGCTGTCATCAGGACTCGGGCAGGCTGTGTTCCCATGAGAAACGCTCAGCGTATTTTGACGCTTTGCTTATTCCCTTGATTCAAAGCTGTTTTCGTCAGGCAATGACACCTTCGACCAGGTGTTGCATCGACCGGTTGAATCGGCAAACTGAAAGCGGACCTTCAACGTATAACCAGCACTTTGCCAAAGTCAATAACGGATAAATCCATCGTATACCGGCAAAAGTAAGCCGCTGAGTTCCCGCAACAAAAATGCATGCTTTTATGTCTGCTGGTGTAACCGAGATGGCGCGGGAAGACTGCGCAAGCAAACCACCAGAACCAAACGCTTCTACAAACCTGATGAGTTTACTGTTATTGTCCTGTTTGAAAACACAAATAATGGCGGATATAACAATCAGCACATTATAGCCGTGGTCTAGATGAGCCAATCTGTATCCGGGTTTGCATATAACACCAAAAAAAATATATCCACTGGTGCTGACCTTGCCTGTTCAATGAGTTTGCTGATGGATCTGACGAATGAAATTCTCTGTCAATCACCCTAGATCCATTTGTCTACGTCCGCCCGCCCTGTTTCTGGCAGGACTAATCAGATGTAACGCAGGAATCTGCTTGGCAGCCACTCTAGTGGCAGTTTTGTACTCGCTGGTGTACCGACCTGCAATAGCAGACGGACTCATTGATTCTTATAGTGTCACTGTAGAGGCGGGTTATGACTCGGACAAATCGAAGAGCTGGTACGTCGATACACAACTGGGGCTCAGCTCGGGTTATTGGATATATCTGGCCGCACAGAAGAATGACGTGGGGTCAGAGGATGGTTTCGATTTAGATTCGCGGTCTTACTTCGCGGGGTTCGGCAGCGACCCGGATGCAGAGTGGAGTTATGACCTGACCTATGAAAACTGGGGCAATCCGGGGGACATCGATACTGACGCATTACGTGCAACCATTACCTGGATGCGTGGTGACTGGTCGTTCAGTATCATGCCGCAGTATCGGGAGATCGACTTGTCCGGTGTAGACAACGTTAATTCCTTCTCGTTTAATGAGCGCGGGCTGGGGGCCGGTGTACAGTACCTGGGTATTGAAGACTGGGTGTTGTACCTGGAGCGGTACGAATACCGTTTCTCGAAAGATCCTGACTTTCTGGAAGATATCGGTGTGACGGATAACCTGACCTTTACGGCAACTTCCCTTGCATCAGGCTTGTATGACTATGAAACGGTGCTGGGCATCAGTCACTGGCTGAATCCGGTCTATATTACGCTTCAGTATACCCAGGACAAATCGGCCATCGACAATAGCCTCGTGAAGACAACCGAAGCGCATGTGGATTACTACCTTTCGGATAAGGTTGTTCCCTACCTCCGTATCGGCAGGGCTTCTTTCTCAGGGTTTTCGCCGCTGTGGTTCGGCAATCTCGGTATACAGTTTATCTGGTAGGCAGCACGGCGTAGTCAAATCAGGTGTTTCTACTCTCCGACAGGCATTGTATTCAAAAATCCAATCGATAAAGAAAGACGAAGCAGAATAACATCCCAAGCTGTTATCATAAATACAACCAGCAGTCAGGAAAATGATGTTATGTTTGAGCGTGTTCTTGATTTTATTGCAAATTCCTGGAATATACTGCGCCCTGTTGTTGTAGTGTCAGATTTTGAAGGTGGAGTTATTTTACGATTTGGTCGTTACAATCGTGAAATAAAGCCAGGCTTACACTGGAAATTCCCGTTAGCCGACAACGCAATGATCACTTCCACTGTAATCACTACAATGGCATTACGACCGCAAACGCTCACGACCAAGGATGACCTGACAATAGTATTATCGGCCATTGTTAAGTACCACATTTCTGACGTTAGGACTTACTTACTTGACATATGGGATTCAGCAGATGTGATTAATGACCTGACTCTAGGAGCAATCAGGGAAGTTGTAGCATCTGTTATTTACAAGGATTTGCAAGGTCATCTGATTGAAGAGGAAGTTCTCAGAACCATCAAAGATGAGGCAATGAGGTATGGCGTGGATATCCACAAAGTAACCTTTTCAGACCTTGGGAAAGTCCGGTCCTTGAGGCTTATTACAAATGAACCATCACAGCTGATTTAGGGATTGCCATGCAGTCGCGCCCCCGTCTTCAAGAAGGGGGCGCTACAGCAACCTCGCGGTTAAAGACTTCGCTTTTAATTGGTACAAAGTACCCGCTTGTCTACTTGACGAGACGAACAGCCTGTTTACCTGACTGCTTTTTTCTTGACTGCTCTTTTCTTGGTTGCTTTTTTCTTGGTTGCCTTCTTTCTCTTGGGCGCTGCTTTTTTCTTAGCTACTACTTTTTTCTTAGCTACTACTTTTTTCTTAGCTACTGCTTTTTTCTTAACTGCCATGACAATACACCTCTGTTGTGCTATTCAACCAGACTCCCGTTGACTATAGTTCATTTACAATAAAATTTCATTAAATTGCCTGCTTAATGATAACAAACGGCTGAAAAAACTGGTCAGATTACATTATGTACATGTCAGGTCTGGCCTTGCACACCAGACATTCAACAGAAAAGCTGGACTTCCGATTAGAGTCGGTTCCGGTCCTTTAGAGAGAACTTATCTAGTGTAGGTCGCCAAACAGTTTGTAACTTAATCAATACGGGAACATTGGCACTTTTATTCTGTAACCTTATGAAATAGGCATAATTGTATGTTTCATTATTTCTGACGACCTACACTAGAATCAGTCCCTAGAGCGCATTAATGCCAAGACTTGCCGCTCCAGAAAATAAAAACAGCGGCCAACGAATGAATGAAGGCCTCCGCCACTTATTTTGCCAATCCCTGACTTAACTCAGCCTGGTTTTTTTATTACTGTGTTTGGTTTGTGTTAGGGCGAGCGTGTGGCATGGCCACCCTTCTGTGCGGGTTCATTCTGTAATCACTAATACACTCTAGATACACTTTATCTCGATATGCCTCTATGACTCTTTGTTGTGATTCTTCGGTTGAATATCTGGGTGAATCGTAGGCAACAATTATTAGTTCATCTATGGTATCTCCGGCTCCGGAATATGTTCTGATCATTTTTTGCATGGGATAGCCCTTTTGATGAGCATTCATAATCACCTCTCCTGCCCTTGCCATTACATCACAAAAATCACTGCAATCATCGTCTGCTGGTATTGCTGGTATTGCTGGTATTGCTGGTATTGCTGGTATTGCGTATGTGATACAAAATAATGCAATTATCAAGTTCTTCATAGCCACCCCCCTGAGGTTGCTCTTACAGGGTAGTTACTGGCTCACTTTGCAATGATGTGTAAATAATAAATATTGATGCAGGCCAGGACCCTACAAGGTCTATCGGCACGCCTGACAGACACTAAACCGATGGTATTGATGTTTTCCCTGCAATCGAACCAAGCGCCTTTCTGCGAGCTGTCATAACGGAAAAGGGTGCAGCCCCATCCTTGTGGCGGATTCATTTATGCAATAAAAAGGCGACCCCAAGACCGCCGATCTACTCAATTAAACGAAGAAAATACTACACGGCTTCTACCACTGAAATAGAGTAACACTCGGGTTCTGCCATTTTTTCGTCACTACCCTGTCCTGCGAATGAGATATTTGCAAGTGCAATCATGCATAAAAATAGCAGAGACAATCTCAGAGCGTTCATTCTTTACTTTACTTATTATCCTTTGAAAAAGATTAGTGAATGTGCTCTGAATCAGGAGAAGCCAGCTGAGACATAAGACTTGCAAGCTTGGGATTATCAGCGACAACAAATGCAAAATTCTCCCATTGCGTTTCTGTAAATGATGTCGTGACAAGTTCCCGGCAGGATAGCTTTATCTTCAATAACTGACGCTGCAAGTCTTGAATATCTGACTGAAGCCCATAGAGATGATCACTGGTTATGCCGGGAGATAATGCTGCAACGCGGAACTGAACACTCTTGTCGATGATTTCATTCATGACATTAACCATGTGCGTATAGTTCTTTTTTCGCCATGCGCGGAATGCATTGATTTGTTCATCACTCAGTTCGAGCGTGTCTTGATTTCTCATGATAACCGGAAGCAACGTCGGCATAAGGCCAGAGCTTTCCAGAAGAACCACTTTGTCCATAACCTCCTTCCAGTCATCAGAAGTCAAAGGATGGTCGCTGTTGTGCTTGGCCTGTGAATTGGACCAAAAAATGATGCTTACAATAAATATTCCTAAATACTTCATAGTGCTCACTTAAGATGATTCTCCGGTAAATTCAGTTATTGGTTTTGCCAGCTTTTTTTAATTTGACTGGCCGTCGGAAAGTTTAGAATAGTCAAAACATGATTTCCATATTGTGGAATCCACGTACATCGGTATTGCGCGGATATAGAAAGCTGGCTGTTCGAGTTGGGTCAACTCCGGTCTGTTAGAAAATTTTTATCCAGCATCAGCCTCCAGGTCGCCTCTCGGCCAGAAGCAAACATTCCGTCATTAAGGACGCAAGACACGTACCAGTATGACCAACCCGAGCAGACTGGCTAGAAAGGAGCCTACCAGCCAATATTCATCTGCTTGTGAATTCTGGCCGGCTGCATGTGCCGGTATCGACAGACAGAGCGACATGGCCCATATCAACACTTTATTACTGAGATAAGATTTCATTATCGTTTTCCCTGTATTCGCACTTACCCACACCTGTACTCGTACAACAAAACAACGTAACAAGTACCATCCCGGAGAAAATCGAAGGCATCGATATCCCTGACTTCCTGCATTACAGACCCTGGTGCACTCACCGATTGAACCCGCCTGTTATTTTGGACATTCAGTCAGGGATATAGAATTGACGGTACTCGATCCGTTAATAAATGACTTAAGAATGCACTCTCTAGCAAATAAAAACAGATGATGCCGTCTTGGCTTTCGACACATACAGATATGACAAATAAGACACAGACATGGCGTAAAACCCGGCAGAACCACCGTCATAACTCGTCACATCCTGGACTCTAAACAAAATCACTTCCCCAGAGACACTCAAGACAATTCACAAACTGACACAGCTAACCTGTGCTTGCTCATCAAGCAGAAATCACAGAAAAAGCAGGCAGTAACAGCATTATTTTCTCCCCCAGCGCAGACAGGTTCGGTTCTCTCAAAGAATAATCAGGCCCATCGACAAGAACTGGCCTGATGATTGCAAACGTATATTTTCGTTGCACCCCTCATGGTCAAGGGACAGTACGTATATGGCCACTGATTTTGAATGGTGCACATGAAACCTGATAGTTACTCAAGCCAACAACTGTTGTTCGTGCGTTATGTGAACAGGACCTGGCTAACTCAATAACAGATAAGTATGGAGAGAGCTCAATGAAACAATTAAAAATAAAATCATCCGTAGTAGCCATGGCCGTCAGCATGCTGATTACAGCACCTGGCGCCGTGACTGCAAAGAATGGCACAAACACGCCTTACGAGGTCTGGGGCTCTGATCAGTCCAACTCGGTTGCCGGCGCACCCGGACGCGGAACCCAGGGCAGCTTGATCTGGGTATGGAACAGCGAGGACGTCGACAGACAGATAGATGATGGCGTTCCCGCCCAGCCCCTGGGCTGCGATGGCAACAATGTTCCGGGCGAGGGGCCTTGTAACCTTTTGGATGTATTCCCCGGGACACTCACCGAAAATGACGTAAACGGGGCAACCGGAAGCACCCTGGGTGATTACAACTACGGCCGTCTGCATGGTGCGTTGAGTGACCCGCAGAACCGCTACATGAACATCAATCTGTTTGGTCCAGGTAATGGTTTCGTCGGCATTATGGATGGCGCTACCAAGGAAGCCGTTGCACTGTTCCGCGTGACTGGCACGACCGCCGGTCAGCGTGTGCATATGTCCTTCTGGAACAGCGACGGCAGTGCCCTGCTGATTGCCAACCTGAACGGCAAGGTGCTGGAGCGCATCGATATCACCCGTGATGCCGATGGCACCATCACCGGTGCCGCGTTTAACCAGGCCGCCGGCCTTGGCGTCGGCAAGGGCTTGTCGGTTACAGCAAATGCCAAGGTCTATCTGGGTAACAATGCCCAGGGTAACCCCATGATTGGTTCCGTCATCGGTGACTACGCTGATGCAGATCTTGGCGACCTGACGCCGGCGGGCAAGTGCCGCGAGAACGGTTGTGACGGTACCGACGGTGACATGGGCGGTCGCGCAAATAATGTGATTATTTGTCCGATTGTTTCCGACAACGACAATGCCTACGTTACTTTTGGCGGCGGCGGTCTGCTGGTCGCTGACACGACAACCACGCCCATGACGATCACGGGTGAATACGGTCAGCAGGTGATCAACGGCGCAGGCTGTGGTGGTGTCCAGGTCGACGATAGCATGTGGTTGAACGCGGGTGTGTCGGCTTCCGAAGCGCCGGGTGCCGGCAACGTCCAGTCAACCTTCACCATTTACACTCTCGACGACAGTGCTTTTTCCAGTGTTCAGGGTGAAAACATGCCCCTGCCGACTACGGTCTACAAGGACTCTGATGCAACTGACGGCACTGCGGCCAATACGGCTACCATTGGTAATGTCGGCGGTGACCCGAATCCAAACCTCACCGGGCAGCTGCCGGGCGAGACGACACGGCGTGACAGCCATGGCATGACCCGCACTCTTGATGGAAGTCACATCCATACCGTGGATCGTATCCAGAACATCGTCGAGGTGATCGATACCCGGACGCACGCGCGGACCACCTATGACCTGACATCCGAAAATGGCAAGGGTCAAGGCACAGGTCCCTGTGAAGCGTCATCTGTTTCAGACGATGCAGGTCTACCGACCAACGATGCAGCGCCGGACCTGCTCGAAAACACTCCGGATGGCAAGTACCTGGCCGTTGCGTTGCGTGGTCCGGCACCGGTCTCGGTGACGCACTCTGCCCAGGGGAGTTGTCCGGGCGTCGGTATGATCCGGGTATTGGGTAACGGCAAGCGTGGCAAGCTCGCAACCGTGCTGCGCACTACCAATACGGTTGACGACACGGCGCAAAGTGCACCCGGCGGGCATGCCTACACGGGCACTGAGCACAGTGACATCCATGGTGCCTCGGTACGTACCCGGGTGGAGGATATGTAGTAACCGTGAAGTAATCCGGCAGACGGGTTGTTGCCGAAATCGGAAAGGGCGGCATAAGCCGCCCTTTCTTTTCTTTCTGTACACTGAAATGCAACTAGCCAGCTACACTGCGGTGTGCTGCAGACCTGTCAGAGCTGGTAGGGCCTCGGTACTTCCAGCCCTTTGTCCTGATAGCGCTTGAGCAGGCGATACAGCTTGCGCTCACTGATACCCAGTTCCCGTGCGGCGGCGCGCCGGTTGCCGCGGCAGCCCTGCAGCGTGTCCAGTACCCTTTGGGTATCAAGGCCCATAATAACGGCATCATCTCTGCGGCGCAGTGTCGAAACCTGCTCAGTGGCAGCTTCTGCATCAGCGACTGTTGTATTCGCGTTCTTGATGTTATCCGGTTTAATTGGGCGCTGGTTGTGCAACTGGTCAGGCAAGTGCTCCGGGTGGATATGCCCGTCAACGGCCTTCAGTGCGGCAAGCTCGACGATGTACTTCAGCTCGCGGATATTGCCAGGGTAGTGGTACCGTTCAAGCAGGCGCAGCGTTTCGCCCGCCGGGGCTGCTTTATGTTCCATACCTTGCATGAAGAAACAGATAAATTGCGGGATATCGGTCTTGCGCTCGCGCAGTGGTGGCAATGACACAGTGTGACCCGCCAAGCGGTGGTACAGGTCCCTA
>Ga0316187_10005172_pt1 | contig 11286 bp, 9 predicted proteins | sample CroRivburrow1_MG_FD_204927 | JGI IMG/M metagenome (GOLD analysis project Ga0316187, IMG submission 204927) | Coastal sediment microbial communities from Maine, United States - Cross River worm burrow 1 | ecosystem: Environmental > Aquatic > Marine > Coastal > Sediment | place: USA: Maine...
ATCCATCGCAAGACTGAGGCGGCGACGCGTGGTTGTGAGGTCGTCTGACTCGCGTGGAAACGAATCCACGCCAGGATCGTGGCAGAACCTGTCTGGACAGCGGTTTCGGCCACGGATACGGACACAGACACTGTCACGGCCACGGATTCGGATACGGTCACGAATTCAGCCACAGCCACGGTTTCGACCACGGGTACGGGAAAGGGAGAAGGAGAGGGAGAGGGAGAGGGACAGGGCACGGTCACGGTCACGGTCACGGTCACGGATACGGTTACGGGATCGGGAACGGATCCGGGCGCGGGGAATCTCTGTTGACGCGACCTGCGTGGACGCGTAGGGTTCTCATCAACGGAGTGAACAGGGAAGCCGGTGAGAATCCGGCGCGGCCCCCGCCACTGTATCCGGGGACGAACCGTTCACGAGCCACAGGCTCAGCCACTGGCGGATGATCTGCTGGGAAGGCGAACGGGAGCGGACGATCCGGGAGTCAGGAGACCTGTCACGCCGATAAGAAACGGGAGGTTTCGAGTGTCTCATCGGTCCCGCACCCTCACCCTGTTCGCCAGTTTCTTCATGGTCGTGTCGGGCGGTACGCCGGTCATTGCCCAGGTCATCCCCCAACAGCCTCCGGTCGAGGCTGAGTTCGGCTCCGAGATCACCGTCACCGCGACCGGTGTCGAATCCGAGGTCTCCGAGGTCCCGGTCGCGACCACCGTCATCACACGGAAGCAGATGGATGACACCCAGGCTGCCTCGGTGACCGCGATGCTGCGCCGGGTTCCGGGTCTCTCGGTGGCCCAGTCAGGCGACGAGGGTTCCCTGACCTCCGTCTTCACCCGCGGCACCAACTCCAACCACACCCTGGTCCTCTTCGACGGGGTCCGCCTCAACTCTCCCTACTACGGCGGATTCGATTGGAGCCTGCCCACCACCACCGCCCTCGAACGCATCGAGGTCGCCCGGGGACCCTACTCGGCCCTGTGGGGAGCCGATGCGGTGGGCGGAGTCATCAACCTCATCCCGCACCGCGAGCGGAAGAAGGTCGGCGGCCGGCTTCTCGCTGAAGGAGGCGAGGACGGTTGGCAACGGTGGGAGGTTTCCGCGGGCTATGCCAGCTCGAAGTTCGACGTTTCCGTTTCGGGGTATCGTCGGAGCGGCGACGGGACCCTCGAAAACAGCGATTTCAAGGGCCAGCAGGGCCTCACCACGGCAGGCTTCAGCTGGGGTCAGGGCAGCCGGATCGGCATCGTCTACCAGGACCTCTCAAACGAGATCGGCATCCCGTTCGTGACCCCCGGCTCGCCGACTCCGGATCGGCGCCAGGAGACGAAACAGCGGCTGATGGCGATTCCCCTGAAATGGCGGATCGCCAAGAAGTGGAGCCTCGAGGTGGTGGGTTCACGGGTTCAGCGCGAGTTCGACTTCTCCGATCCCGACGACCCGTGGGACTATTTCTTCGGCACCACCGAAGCCGACACCGACCAGGCTCGTCTGGCGAGTCACCACACGCTGGGCGGCCACACCGTCAGTTGGGGTGGCGAGTGGCGTGAAGACGCCGTAACCGATGTCAACTCCTTCGGCACCACCCTCGACAATGTGTCGGATCAAACCTGGAGCGCCTTTGCCCAGGACAACTGGCAGCTCGGCAGGAAGTTCCGCCTGCTCTTCGGTGTCCGCTGGGACGACACCGATGCCTGGGGATCGAATACCACCGGCCGGGTCGATTTCGGCTGGCGTCTGGCGGACACCTTCGAGTTCCGCGGCGGCTACGGCCAAGCCTACCGCGCACCATCGCTCGGTGAACTCTACTCCCCCATCGGCGGAAACGCCGACCTCGAACCGGAGACCTCGAATTCCGGGGAACTCGGCGTGGTCTACACCCCGCTCAACGGGCACTCCCGGTGGCAGCTGAACGTCTTCACCACCGATATCGACGATCTCATCGAGTTTGACTACGCAAGCTACGAAAACGTCAACGCCGGCAAAGCCAGGATCAAGGGCGCCGAGTTCGTGTGGGAGCAGGGCGCCCTCGATGTCATCCGGTGGTACCTCCAGGCGACGTATTTGAACACCGAGGGTGAGGACGGCATGCCGTTGCTGAGACGCCCACGGTTCAGCGCATCCTGGACCCTCAACGGAGACATCGGCCGCAAGTGGAGCGGCGATGTGACCGTCCTGTGGGTGGACTCGCGAGACGACGTGGACCCGGAGACCTTTGAGCGCGTCGAGGCCAGGAGCTACACCACCATCAATCTCGCCGTCGCCTGGGATGCGTGGCAGAGGCTCACCATCACGGCCCGCGCCCTCAACATCCTCGACGCCGACTATCAGGAGGTCCTCGGCTACCCCGCGCCCGGCCGTCGTTTCATGGCCGGTCTGCGCTACGGGTTCTGACCCGCAGATCTGGCCGGGTGCATGCAGTAACCGGCGCCACCCGGTGAGGATTGCGGGTCAGTCCATCTGGATGCTCATGCCACCGCCGCGGATGGTGCTGTTGAGGAGCTCGAACTCGGCCGCGGCGGCCGAGTAGGCGGCGTCGAGCGCCGCGCGGGAGGAGTCGAAGCAGTCGGCGATCTGTACCGGGAGCCCATCCTGCCAGGGAATTCTGTCGGAATCGGCGTCGAGCACGGCCGTTTCTTCTTCGAGGACGCCGACCCAGTCGTCGTCCTCCGGCAGTTCGGTTCTCGCGTCCGCCAACTGCCGGCGGATCATCTCACGCAGATCGGCCCGCACCCGGCTGTTCGTCGCCGACGCACTGAAGAGGGTCGTCTGGTCTGTCGGGGCCACCAATTCGTCGTGATAGGCCAATACAAAGATGTAGGTGTACTCACCGATCCCCATTCCGGCTTCGACCAGGGCTTGATTCCTCACCCTCTCGACCTCACCGAAGACCCAGGGAAGACCCAACATCGTCTTCGTCAATCGAAAGACCGCCGGGAGCGCGACTCGAAGCTCCGGCTCGCCATCATCGGTCAACTCCTCGAACTCTCCCATCTCGCGATCCGCGCTCTCGATCCGGCCGTGGATTTCCGCGAGGGCCTTTCGAACTTCCAGAAAGGCCGAGACGCGGACGTCCGTCACCGACCCGTCGACAGCCGGGGTGAAGGCGTCATAGTCTCCGAACCGTTGTTCGAGGGTCACACGATCGACGTGGGCATCAACAAACGCTCTTCGCATCGAGAACGACATCCCGACGATCGCCAGCACGAAGAGCACGACGAGACCGCCGCAGCCGAACGCGCAGCCCTTGACCCACTGATGAGATGATTCGGACACCGCGCCCCCGTTCCTATCCCGTCGGATTGTCGAAACCGTCCTCAGAGAATACGCCCCGGATCACGAGGCATTAACGAATTTTTCACCTCGGTGTAACCCAAACAGGATTTTCTGCGTACGAGCATGTGTTAGGATGCATATCGAGATCGTGAATCATTCGCTCTTTAGTCGGGGCGAGGAACAAACGGAAAAGGAGAGTCGAAATGAAAAAGCTGATGACCATCTGTGGAGTGTTCGTGATCGCGCTGGCCGTTGCCGGATTCGCTGCGGCGGATTGCGGGGGCTGTGACAAGACCACCGCCAAGGCGAGCAATGACGGTGCAGGCTGCGACAAGGCCGCCGCCGCCAAGGCGAGCAATGACGGCGCGGGCTGCGACAAGAGCGCGGTGAAGACCGCCAGCAACGACGGCGCGGGTTGCGACAAGACCGCCGCAAAGACCGCCAGCAACAACGGCTCGTCTTGCTCCAAGACCGCCGCCAAGGCTGCCTACGACGCCACTCTGGCCGAGACCGGCTGCGAGAAGACCTCCAAGGCCGCCTACGCCAACACCCTCGCCGAGCACACCTACACCAAGGCTTACAACTCGTCCAATTGCACCAAGACCGCCACCAAGGCCGCCTATGACACGGTCCTTGCCGACACCGGCTGCTCCAAGACCGCCACCGGCGCGGCCCGCCACGCCGGCGCCCAGGCCGTCTACACCGAGACCCTCGAGAAGACCGGTTGCGAGAAGACCTCCAAGGCCGCCTATGACAAGGCCATGCAGGCCTCGAACGAGATCAAGCTCACCGACGAGAAGTCCGCTTCGTAAGACCCCCCCCCAACAAATGAACCCGGGCGCCTGCCCGGGTTTTTTATTTATTGTTGCTCGATGCTGGATGCTGGATGCTGGATGCTGGATAGAAGCATCGCACTCCTCGCAAAGCCCACAGATTACACAGATGATCACAGATTCCATCCCACGAATTCTCGAACCTCGAACGACTTCGTGGAGACCAACCACCGATGACAGCGAGATCGACAGGGCAGACAGGGATGCCTGCCCCGCCATCGTCGACGAGATCTGTGGCAGAGCCAGTGACCGAAACCGAACAGGACACGCGAGTACAACGCCCACCGGGACGTGCCGGGTACGCCATTGGGCTGGCACGACGTCCCGGCAACGCGGCACGTTGCGCACAATGGCGCTACCGGGCACTCCACGAGCAGGACGATGCGATTCGGCTGTTCCGGCTCAGAGGGAGGCCGCCGCTCGCCCGATCAGCGCGGTCGCCGACCCTTCAATCATCCCCAACGCGACCGCGCTGATCGGGCGCCGCTGGGACGCCGGGGGCGTCCCAGAAGGCCGGAGCTCATCGAGCCGACCCCGGAATCGGCGGCAACGGAACCGCACGTGCCACGACCACCAGGCTTCGGTCATCGTGGGTTGGGGCGTCGCCCTGGAAGGACACCATCTCACGGACGATCCGATCGTGGATCGCGGTCGCCGACCCGCCGAACTCAAGCGCGCGACGCAGACGATCGTAACCATAGTCTTCCCCGGCAGGATCGAGGGTCTCGGCAATCCCGTCGGTGTGGAGCAGGAGTTGGTCTCCCGGTTCGATCACCACTTCGCCCGTGGGCGACCCCAGCGCTTTCCGAATCCCGAGTGGGAATCCACCCTCGCCGAGTTCGATGATCTCACCGTCGCTGCGGCGAAGCATGGGATAGGGATGACCCGCCACCACATACTCCATCCGACCCGTCGCGGGATCCAGCAGACCGAAGAAAAGCGTCATGAAAGAGCGGTTGCTTCCGCTCCGGCACAGCGCACGATTGACGAAACGCGCCACCGCGGCCGGCGTCGGGTCGACATCGATCGCGAGCTTGAGGGCCGAGCTGGCAATGGCCATGAGGAGCCCCGCCGCGATCCCGTGGCCGCTGGCGTCACCGACGACCACCGCCAGTCTTCCATCCTCGAGGGGGATGAAGTCGTAGTAGTCGCCGCCGATGGTGTTGGCGGTTCGGTAGGAGAAGATGAACTCCCAACCCGCCACCTCTGGTGGGCGTTTCGGCAGGAGATCGTGCTGCAGCTCACGCGCCACCTCGAGCTCGTCTCGAACAACGATCCGATCGGCAAGCTCGAGGACGATCAGGAAGACCAGACCGGCAATTCCGACAAGGTGGAAGAGTGCGAACTGCCCACCACCGGCCATGGTCGAATCGAGGTTCTGCAACGCCAACAGCGAAAGGATGATGCTGATCCCGAACAGGACCCGCCGAGGCGGAGAGAGCTTGAAGGACAGACCGAGGAACAGGATCTTCGCTCGATGGAAGAACCGCCTGACCCCGCCTGTCGGTTCGCCTCCCTCGTGCTCTCTGGTGACGACGCCGAACGCGTGGGCGGCATCGCGGTCGAACAATCGCCGAAGATCTCCCGCCCCGACACCGCCGGTGTAGTCGCGGACAAAACGCTCCGCACGGTAAAACCAGTTGTCTTTTGTCATCTCGCTCACACACTACTACGGCGCGCACGGCCGATGGTTCACCCACTTCAGAATACTTCGAGTGCTGGATTCCCGATTCCTAATGAAAAGCTCACAATTGAGATCTTCGGACTCGCCGGCCGCCCTCGAGTTCGGTGCCCGATCCAACCGGACCAACACCTCCACCCCCTGAAATCGACACCCACGAATGTGACCCCGGACACAGATCCACATCCATTGGTGGGAGATCCTCGGTCCAGCAATGAAAATGAAACAAAGTTTCAACCGCGACCGTATACGAAGCAGCCGCAGAAGGCGAGGAAAGGGACTATGGGAACTGCCAGATCACGACGCCTCAGGTTGTTGGAGAGCCTCCGCCGAACGATCAGCGACAAGCTCCACCAGAAAGTCAACACGACGAATGGCGCCAACGGTGGGTTCCGACCTCCGGAAAACACCAGCGCCATCTACACCCAAGCCAAGCATGTCGCCCCGGATCTCCTCGACCAGCTCTTCAACGTGCACCAGCGCACCTGCGAAGAGCAGGGCCAACCCATGATCACCGGCCAGGGTCCGGAACTCAACGATTATGAACGCAAGCAGATGCTCTCGGCGGTGCGGGCGGCGGTGATGCGTTCACAGACGAGGTACGGCTGACGCTCAGGAGTCGACAGTTCACAGTCGACAGTGGACAGCCCCCTGCCTGTCCAGGAAAACGGTGCCGGTGCGATGGACTGTTAACTGTCGACTGTTGACTCTCAGCTAGTTCACCACATCGTCGTCAACCTCATCCATTGATCTCGTCCGGTTGAAGCCGAGAGACCGCTCAGGACGTTCGCGGACCACCTCCCGCTCCTCCTCCGCCTCCCACCGTTCCCGCATGGCCGCGCTCCTCGTTCGTCGGCGACGGATGGCGATGATGGCCAGAGCCGTGATCGCGGCCCACAGCACTCCCGACGACGTCAGGAACGGAACCCACGTGTGCCAGAGGGCCTCACGGACAAAGAACCGGTATTCGGCCCGCTCGAGGGTGTCTCCGGTGGCGCGCACAAAAGCCTCCCGAAAGGACATCTCCCGGCCCAGCTGCTCGAGAATGCTCCCGGTCAAGTGCACGCCGTACTCCACCCGCAGCCAGCGAACAAACGCCCCGGCCAGCGCGTAAGACCGGATCGCCCGTCGCCCACCCTCGGCAAACCCGTGGTCGAGGGCATCCACCGTGCGTGGGCCGCGTCCGACCACCGCCGCGGCGTAACGCGCACGATCCTCAATCCCCCACTCGCGTGCCGCCACAGTCGCCACACCCTCATTGAACCATCGAGGGACGGGCCGACCTCGAGCCGCCTCTGCCACGAGAACATGCGTCACCTCGTGATGGACGAGCGTGCGCAGACTGTCGTCGGGGTACCGAGACACCCGCGCGGGAAAGAGCACGATCGTGCGCGATTCACCACTGGCAAATCCGCTGACCCACTTCGGCGTCTCTTGTGCTGCAGTACTTCCCTCCGAAGCCACCACGACCCGTATGGTTGAGCTGAAACCCATCAGCCCGGTCATCATCAGGGCGCCGCTGAAGTCACCGCGCCCGATGGCCCTAACTTCGTCGGCGACTGCGTCGAGCTCCGGTGGATTCTCGACCAGCAGCTCGGGCGCCGGACGGGCCGCCGCACCACCGACCGCCGACAGAACAGCGATGCACAGTCCGACGGCGAGGCATCTCATCGGTGGGGTCACTCGGCGGATTCGCAACCATGGGGCAGGGCGGAACCGATTGTCCGGCGGACCCGTGCGGCAAGCTCCGCCAGATCTCTGGTCACGAGACCCTCGGTCGCTATCGGCTCGTGGATGACCAGACGCGCGCGACCCGGCCTGAGATCGAACTGGCGAGCCGGAAGGACGTCGCAGGTTCCATCAACGGTCACAGACAGGATGGGCAGACCGGTGTCGATGGCAAACCGAAAGGCGCCCTTTTTGAACGGCCGCATGCGGCTGTCGTTGCTCCTGGTGCCCTCCGGGAAGAAGAGCACCGATGTCCCCCCGGTGATTCGTTCTCTCGCATCGTTGATCGACTTCAACGCGGCCTGATGGTTCGAGCGGTCGATATAGATGTGGCCCAACGCGGCGCAGGCGGCGCCGAGTCCCGGGATCGACCGCAGTTCCTGCTTCATCACCCAGCGAAAGTCGATCCCCAACCAACCGTAGAGCACGAGGATGTCGAATTGACTTTGGTGGTTTGACACCACGACGTAGGACTGATGGGGATCGATGTTCCTTCGCCCTTCGACCCGCACCGGCATGGGCGTGACCCAGGCGACGATCCGAGCCCAGGTGCCGGCGATGACGCGACTCAGAGTGCTCGGGTTGACGAAGGGGCTGAACATCATGACCGCGGCGGATCCGGCCAGGGTCGCCGCCGTCGACACGGGGGCCACCACGAGCCACTTCCACAGCTGATACGGCCACCACCACCAGGATCGCGCTTTCATCCACTCATCCTAACCTCTCCAACCGCGGTCCGTCATTGCCGCCGCACCAACGAGAAACGGGGTGTTATCCTGTGCACCCCGCCCAGGGGGCTCCGGAGGCACCGTGTCCGACACCTTTTACATCACGACACCGATTTACTACGTTAACGACATGCCGCATATCGGCCACATCTACACGACGGTGATGGCCGACGCGTTTGCCCGTTATCAGCGGCTCAAGGGCAACAAGGTCTATTTCCTGACCGGCACCGATGAGCACGGTCAGAAGATCGAGAAGGCGGCGGCAGCCCAGGGTAACCAACCCATCGAGCTCGCCGATCGGGTGGTGGCCAGGTACCACGACCTTTGGAAACTCCTTGACATCTCGCACGATGACTTCATCCGCACCTCTGAGGATCGGCACAAAAAGGGCGTGGCGGAAATCATCGCGCGCATCACAAAAGCCGGAGATATCTACAAGGGCGAATACGAAGGCTGGTACGACGCCCGCGACGAGGCCTTCGTCCCCGACTCCCAGGTCAAGGATGGAGTCGACATCGAGAGCGGAAACAAAGTCGAGCGATTATCCGAGGAGAGCTATTTCTTCCGGCTGTCGGCCTTCCAGGACCGGCTGCTCGAGTGGTACCGATCCAACCCCGAGTGCATCCGACCCAAGAGTCGCTACAACGAGGTGTTGCGCTTTGTCGAGGGAGGACTCAAGGACCTCTCGATCTCGCGAACCTCGCTGAAGTGGGGCGTGGCCTACCCCGGCGACGAAGACCACGTGGTCTATGTCTGGCTCGACGCCCTGACCAACTACATCTCGGCCCTCGGATTCGGGAATGACAAAGACGCTTCCTACAATGAGTTCTGGCCTGCGAGCCTCCACCTGGTCGGCAAGGACATCCTTCGTTTCCACTGTGTCTACTGGCCCGCGTTCCTTATGTCCGCGGGCCTGCCCCTGCCCAAGCAGGTCTTCGGCCACGGCTGGTGGCTCCAGGACGACGCAAAGATGTCCAAGTCGATCGGAAACGTTGTCCGGCCCGATCACCTGATCCACCGGTTCGGCGCGGACGCTCTCCGCTACTTCGTCGCTCGCGAGATGTCCTTCGGCCAAGACGCAAACTTCTCCGACGAGGCTTTCCTGGAGCGGTTCAACGCGGACCTCGCCAACTCCCTCGGCAACACCGCGTCCCGAACCACGGCCATGACAACCAGATACCTGGACGCAACCGTACCTCCTCCGACCAGCGATGGACCGGTGCCGGACGCCGCCGCCACCGCGGTCGAGAAGTACATCCAGCACATGGACGCCCTCGAGCCCAACCGCGCGCTCGAGGCGGCCTGGCAGCTGCTCTCGACCATCAACGTCTTTCTCCAGGACAAACAGCCCTGGAACCTCGCCAAAAACGGGGAAGAGGGTCGGAAAGAGCTGGAGTCGGTTCTCTACTCCGCTCTCGAGGGTCTCCGCATCGCATCGATCCTCACCGAACCGTTCATGCCCGGTATCGCTGCAGCGCTGCGCAAACAACTCGGGGCCGACGAGCTTCCTCTCGATCTGGGGCAAGCCACCGAATGGGGAGGACTCCCGGCCGGCACCAAGCTGGGTGACGCCAAACCGCTCCTCCCGCGGGTCGACATCAAGGCCTATCTCAAGGAGATCGAAGTGGAGAACGAGAAAAGGGCCGCCGCCGCGACCATGGCCGAGGAAGATCTCATCACCATCGATGACTTCGCAAAGGTCAAACTCAAGGTGGGTCTCATCAAGCAGGCCGAGCGGGTGCCAAAATCGAAAAAGCTCATGAAGATCATGGTTGACGTCGGTGAGGGCGAACCGCGGCAGCTGGTGGCCGGCATCGCCGAGCGCTACGCGCCCGAACAGCTCGTCGGACGCCGCATCGTCGTGGTCGCCAATCTCCAGCCCGCCAAACTCATGGGAGTCGAATCCCGCGGGATGCTCCTGGCCGCCTCCATTGACGGGGCGCCGTTCCTGCTCTCCGCGGATGACGAGGTGCCGCCGGGAACCGGGGTCCGGTAGAACCGAGTCCGCGGCAGCGGCAGCGGCAGTATGGTCACCTCCGGGTTGTTCTTGAAAGCATGCGGGAACCACCCTCCACCGGGGCGTGACGGGCACGGCATTGTGCCGTTATGACCTCCCGGGGGCCCAACGCACTGCGCACAATGCCGATGCCGGGCAACCCCCGCGGCGAGGCGATCCGGTACATCTGCTCCGGTTCGGAATGAGGCCGCCGGCGCGCGAGCAGCGTGGTCGCCGACCCTCCAATAAACCCCCTGCGCGACCACGCTGCTCGTGCGACGCTGGGACGCCAGGGGCGGCCCAGAAGGCCGGAGTTCAATCCAGATACGTCCTCGGATTCACCGGCGCGCCGTTCTTCAGCACCTCGTAGTGCAGATGTGCGCCGCTGGCGTTGCCGCTTTTTCCCACATAGCCGACAAGATCACCCTTGTCGACCCGTTTGCCGGTCTTGGTTCCGAGCCTCTTGAGGTGGGCATAGCGGGTTCGGTAGCCACCGCCATGATCGATGAGCACGGTTCGGCCATAGCGTCGTTCCTTACCGGCGAACACGACCTTGCCGTCGGCGGTCGCCCAAACCGGGGTGCCGACCGGGACCGCGAGATCAATGCCCTGATGGCGTGATCTTCCGCGACGGACGCCGAACTCGCCGGTCACGACAACCCCTTTTCGATCCACCGGCCAGATGGAGGGGACTCCTGACGGTTCTTGGACCTGCTTCCCGGATGCACATGCCTGCAACGTCACAACAAGACCGAGAAGGACGCACCGCCCGAGCGCCATCTTCATCGGCGGTCGTAGCGCTCGAAGGTGTAGGAGTGCTCGTTCTTCTCGTCCGCCGGGTGGTCCACACGGTCGGCGAGCAGCCACTGATCGAGATCGATCGGGGGGAAGAAAGTGTCACCATCGACGTGGGCGTGGACACGGGTGATGTAGAGCCGCTCGACGACATCGGCTACCAGGGCCTGACGATAGATCTCGGCGCCACCGCCGATGAAAGGCTCGTTGTCATCGCGGACCAGGGCAAGGGCCTCCTCCACCGAGTGA
>Ga0316187_10005173_pt1 | contig 11283 bp, 9 predicted proteins | sample CroRivburrow1_MG_FD_204927 | JGI IMG/M metagenome (GOLD analysis project Ga0316187, IMG submission 204927) | Coastal sediment microbial communities from Maine, United States - Cross River worm burrow 1 | ecosystem: Environmental > Aquatic > Marine > Coastal > Sediment | place: USA: Maine...
CAGCGACCTGACGCACTTCGACCTGATCGTACCCTGCGGCATTCAGGACAAAACGGTCACTTCGCTTACGGCGGAGCTCGGCCGCACGGTCTTCGCTGCCGACGTGATCGACCCTCTCGCGCGACACCTAGCGGATCTGTTCGACACGACCGTCGAGTGGCAGGACGCCGTCCCGGGCGGGCTCAGCCGCTAGCCTCGCTGTCGGCGCGAAGGAAGTACTTGATCGCGCTCTGACCCATCGCGGTCGTGCCGGCCCCCGCAACGCCCGCAGACACCACACTGCCCGCACCAGGCACGAACTTGGCGATCGTTTGAGCCGAGAATCGCAGGCCGACTCCGAGCCCGCCGACGACCCCGAGACTGCCAAGCCATTCGGCCACCGTCTTCTTGCCCCAGCTACGGCCGCTCAGGTACGCGAGCGAGCTCACCATCATGGCCTGTAGGGGCCCGAGCAACACCATGTCGGATAACGGAATCGGTGTGAGGCCGACAGTGACCGAAACCGCCGTGCACGCCTGGACGATCTCGTTGCCGATTCGAACACGCGCCTCATGTGCGCGTGTCAGCGCTCGGGCCGCTTCGACCCGCGTCTCTTCGGGCAGTGCCAAGACCATCGCTTCGGAGAGCCCCCTGAGGCCGTCGCCGCTGATCGCCGACACCGCACGCACCGGGTCCGCCGTCAGGCCTGAGTCATCGAGCTTCGCATCGAGCGCGTTGCGCGCGGCTTCGACATCGGACTCGCCGCGTCCGATCAAGTCCGAGTGGGTCAAGAGCGGAAACACGCGCAGCGGCCCGCTTCCTTCGGGAACATCGGGGAGCAAGCTCTTGGCGCGCTCGATGATCCGCACCGCGTCCTGTGCGTTGTTTGGCTCGAACGTGAGGAACACCAGGTCAGGCATTTCGTCTGCGAGCCCGCCTTTCCATTGCGAGCGCGCCTCGGAGTCGTCCACGTCGATCTCGAGCCAATGCACCTTCGCTCCTTCGTGCTCGAGGTGCACCCACTGGCCGTGATCGGCGTCCAAGGGATCTCGCACCGGCATTCGTTCGATCAGTGCGCGCAGCAAGGTGGACCTTCCGCTGCTGGGCAGCCCCAACGCCGCGATGCGAGGCGGGCGGCGCCGGTAGAGCAACGAACGAAGACCGCTCATATCGTTCTTGATGCTCGAGACCAGCGGCACCTGATCGAGAACTCTGACGAGCTGGTCCAACGCCACCTTTTTCACGCGATCGCTCATCGGCCAATTCATTCGCCCTGCAGTCTAGGCGTGCAACCCGAGTCATGTTAACGTCGCCGCCGGGTAGCTGGTGGGGGTGGATTGGCTCAACGCGATGGAAGATGTCGGAGGCCGCCTCGTGCCTGCGGCCCGCGCTTTCGTGGATTCTCAGCACCCTCCTCTTCCCGGAACGGGCGCGGCAGGCATTCGTTGGCTCGCGGCCCAGCTCGAGGATTTCGTCGACCGGGACACCGACGGGGGCGATGACGATCGCTTCGTCGAGGGCGCTGGGGCGCTACTTGGCCTTTTGTTGATCGAGCACTTAGGCGGCAGGACGCGAGAGCGTGACGGGTGCCATCGCGTGCAGCTCGGGCGCTTTGGCTGGTTCGACCCCTTTGGGACGATTCAAGAGGTCTTGGATGCGGAGGACCCGCGCGGGTGTCTGTCGGAGTATCTATCGGTGGCGGAGCGGGAAGCCGACGAGAACGGTCCGGTCTCGCGGGTGGTGCGCGTTTTCGCCAACACGCTCGGCCGGGAGCGCCCCGACCTCGACATCGAATCTCAGTTCGAATTGACGGTCGACCTCAACAACGGCGCAAGCGTCGACTTGGCTCGCCTAGAGCGTGTCGCGCGCGACCAGGACGAGGACGCGGCCACCGAGGCGGCGCGGCGCATCATCAGCATGCTTCCGGGAGCGAACACGCAAGAGGAGACCCCTTGGAGCGAGGCGGCAACGCGGCTACTTCCCCGGCTCGTCTCCGAGAAGTTCCTGGCTTCTTTGCCGAGCGAGCAGGCTTTGTACGTCGACCCCGTCGGAAGCGGCGTGCACCTGGCGCTTCAGCTCCGGTACGGAACGCGCGCGCGCTACGTCCGGTGCGCCGAGGTCGACTCCTGGGCGCTGGAGCGGGCCGGGGCACGGCAGCAGGCGCTTGAAAACCTCGCCGCGAAATCGCGTTCGTTGCGTCTCGAACGAGTCACGGGGGAGATTCTACGCGTCCGGCAAGGTGACGGCCTGGACGGCGCGCGCCTGCTTCTTCCGGACTTGGCCGACCGGCTCGCCAAGCTCGAGCCGGGAGTCTGGGTGGCCGCGGCGCCTCACCGCGACGTCCTGCTCTTGGCCCGCGGAGAGGCGCTCGAAGAACTCTGCAAACGTGCCGAGGACGCCGCCCGACGCGCGCCTCACCCGGTTTCAGCGGCAATCTTCGCCGTCACCCCGCAAGGTCCGCGCCCCTTGCAGGCGTAGCGCTTGGCACCAAGACTAGGGCGATCGCCGAGACACGCCCCATGCGAGAACACCCCTACGCGCCCTTCATCGACCGAGTGCAGAAGCCCGCCCAGTACCTTGGCGGTGAGCAGGGAGAAGCGCGCAAGACATGGGACGATGTGACCTGCCGTATGTGCCTGGCGTTCCCCGATCTGTACGAAATCGGGATGAGCCATCTCGGCTACAAGATCCTCTACGACATCGTCAACCAACGCCCCGATTTTCTCGCCGAGCGCGCATATGCGGTCTGGGCCGACATGGAGCAGGAGCTGCGCTCGCACGGCCAGGCTCTGTGCTCGCTAGAAAGCGCGCGCCCGCTTCACGAGTTCGACATCGTGGGGTTCTCACTCCAGTACGAGCTGACCTACACGAACATCCTGCAGATCCTCGAGCTTGGAAAGATTCCGCTCCGCGCCGACCAGCGAACGGATGCGGACCCTTTGATCGTCGCCGGCGGTCCAACGGCAACCCACGGTGAGCCGATGGCGCCCTTCATCGACGTGTTCTTGATCGGCGACGGCGAGGCGAAACTGCCGGAGCTGATGCAGGCCTGGGCGGAGATGAAGGGCGAGGGGTTGCCCCGCACCGAGCGCCTGCTTCGCGTTGCAAAGCTCGGCGGCTTCTATGTGCCCTCCCTCTACGATAGCGTGCCGACGAACGAGACCAAGATGTGGGTCATCGAGCCGCAGCACCCGGAGGCCCCCTTCCCCATCCACCGCTCGTTCGTCGAGGACTTGAACGACTTCCCGTTCCCGGTCGACGGCCCGATCGCCAATAGCCAGACGGTCTTCGACCGTGCGTCGATCGAAGTCGCGCGCGGCTGCACCGAAGGGTGCCGTTTTTGCCAGGCGGGCATGATCTACCGCCCCGTCCGCGAGCGGGAGCCCAAAGCGATCATCGACGCGATGGTGCGGTCGGTTGAGGAAGCCGGTTATGACGAAGCCTCTCTGACCTCGCTCTCGACGGCCGACTACAGTGCGATTGCGCCACTCGTGCGCGAGTCGATCGAAGCGCTCGCCCCGCATCATGTTTCGCTCAGCGTCTCATCGCTTCGGGCCTACGGGCTCAGCGAAGACGTGCTCGATGACCTGAAGCGGCAGCGCGCCGGCGGCCTGACGTTTGCACCGGAGGCGGGGAGCCAGCGCATGCGCGATGTGGTGAACAAGAACGTCACCGAGGCGCAACTCTTGGAAACCGCCGAGCGCGTGTTTTCCCGGGGCTGGAGCAAGATGAAGCTCTACTTCATGATCGGGCTTCCCACCGAAGAGGACGACGACGTTCGAGACATCGTGCGAACCGGTGCCCGTGCGCTCGAGGTGGCCCGACGCATCCAGCGCAACCGGCGTGCTCGCGTGACGGTCAGCGTGTCGACACACGTGCCGAAGCCACACACTCCATTTCAATGGTGCGCGATGGACTCCCACGGCGAGGTCCTCCGTAAGCAATCGATCCTTCGAACCGAGGCCGCGGCCACCGGCGTCCAACTCAAAGTCCACAACTCGGCCGGCTCGTGGCTAGAGGGCATGCTGGCACGCGGCGACCGACGACTGGCTGAGGTGATCCACGGCGCCTACGCGCGGGGCGCTCGCTTCGATTCGTGGGACGAGCAACTCCAGCTCGACCAATGGACCGCTTCGCTCGAGGACGCGGACATCGACCCATCCTGGTTCCTCGGGACGATTCCGGTGTCGGCCCGCCTACCCTGGTCACACATCGACGTCGGCCTGGAGCAAGGGTTCCTCGCGCGCGAGTATCGCAAGGCGCTTCGCAATCGCTTGAGCCCCCCATGCGGCAAGACAGTTGGCAGCTTCGTTCACCACACGAACGTGAAGGATGCCGAAGAAGAGAAGCGCCGGCTGGTTTGCTACGATTGCGGCATCGCATGCGACCTGACGCAGATGAAAGAAGAGCGCATCGACTTCTTGCAGAGTATGAACGCGCTCGTGCCCCGGGAGGCGCCTGCACCAGCCGACGAGCTCGCCGAGGAAGCCATCGTGGACCGGCGGCCATTCTACGGTGTCGATCAAGGGCCACCGATGCGCATCCGAATCGGTTACCGAACCCTCGGACGAACCGCGTACACCTCGCACCTAGATCTGGTACGCACCTTCCCCCGCATGCTGCGGCGCGTAGGCCTTCCGCTCTACTACAGTGAGGGATTCCACCCGCTGCCTCGACTCACCTTTGGCCCCGCCCTGCCAGTCGGCACGGCGAGCCTGTGCGAACATGTGGACGTTCGCCTTCGTGCCGCCGAATCGCCCGACCTCCACAATCTCTGCGCGCGCCTGAACGACGCGGCGATCCAAGGCATCGAGTTCTTCGGGCATCGGGTCTTGGGCCCTCATGACGCCGCCCTCAATCGGGTCATTGAGGAAACCGACTTCGTCCTGGCGGTGGCAAGGCAGGAGCTCGCAGCCCTAGGGATCACTGAAGAGGCAGTTCTGTCCGAGTTGCTCGCCAAGCGCCCCGAGGAGCTCTACATCGAGCGCAACATTAAAGGCGTGAAGAAGCGGGTGGACGTCGGCGCCGCGTTGATCGATGCCGTGGTGGGCAGCGGCCAGGAGGCGCTGGCGCAGGCTGGCCTCGCCGGGGACCTGCTTCCGATCACGATCACGCTTCGCCTGGGCGGCCAAACCACACCCCGGCCGGGTGAAGCGTTCCGAGCGCTCACCGGCATCGACGAGCTGGCACCGCGCGTCGTCCGGTCCGGATTTTTCGCGAATCGACCGGCCGGACGCGTTGCGCCGTTGCAATTGGAGGCGCTCCGGACCAAACCTTCTCTGCAGGCAGCGGAATGACAGAACGTTTCGACATCCTCCGGAGTTGGGTGCGCGTTGCGGCGGACCGCGCCGTGGAGCGTATTAGCGGCACCAAGGCGGCTTCCATGACCAAGCTGCTCCTCGAGCGCCTGATGCAGCAGAGATGGCGATTGAGCGACGAGGCGCTGACCGCGGCGGCAGCACACGCTGAGGGAGTCGATTCCGCGATGGTGGCTTGTCATTCGGGGCGCATGTTTGTCGATGCCTCGATGACAAACGGTAACGAGGTGCAGTTCAGCTTGGCGCCTCGCTCGGTGCGGTTTGCGCCACGTGGTGCAAAAGAGATCTCGTTCGACGTCGAACCCCCCGACGCCCACGACACCTCCATCGTCGGGGCGCTTGCGGGGTGCATCGCGAAGGCGACCTGGCCCATGATCGCGCCCGCGGACTCCATCGATGTTGGAAGCGCCATCGTCGAACGCGAAAATCCCGGCCGGCTGAGGGTGGACCTCCGAAGCGTTCCCGCCGTGCGGCGCTTCGCGACGACACAGACCGCCGCAATGATATTCGACGTACTCGAGCTCGAGTCGCTCCGGGTCGAGCCAGGCGGCCTCGCCCTGAAGCTCAAGCTTCCCCAATTGACGCCCTAGAGAGCTTCCTTCCACTGCTGGGTCAGCGCGACGTCGGCTTTGTAGGCATCGATGGACTTCTGCTTCTCTTCGTCCGACCAGCCGATCAGATGAGCCATCCGGATCGCGACCTTTTCGAGCGAGCCAAGGCCCTGTTCGAAATCCCGGAAGAAGATCTGGGTCCGGCGAATCATGATATCGCTGATGCTTGCCGCGAGCTCTTCCCGCACCCCGAAATCGACCTGCGCCATGATCTCTACTCGCCCTGGAACGATCGGATCTAGCAAGGAAGGGTCGGACGCGCAGAGCTTTGCGAGCTCCAATGCGCGCATGCCGTACGTGTCGATCAAATGGCGGCTCACTTCCGCCGAGAGGTCGCAGTTGCACGCGGCGCGAAGCTCTGTCGCAACCCTATCGTGGTCGTCATCCTCGGGCCAACCCACCGCACCCGGCAACGGAAACTTGAACGTCTGGCCGGAGTGAATGTCTTCGGGAAGCTTGCCGGATAGCTTCAGCAGGTTGACCGCTAGGTCGACGCATTCCTTTGCCATCTTTCGGTACGTCGTGAGCTTCCCGCCCGCGATGGTGATCAGCCCATCCTCGCCGATGACGATCTGATGCTCCCGGCTGACCTGTGACTCGGCCATCTCGCCCAATTCGGGCTCTGGTGCGATGAGTGGGCGCAGCCCGGCCCATGTGGAGATCACGTCGCCGCGTGCAATTGGGCTCGTCTGGAAGTGGTGATTGATCGCAGCGATCAGGTAGTCGACGTCCTCGAGCGTTGCCGCTTCGTCACCCGGCGCGCCGTCGTAATCGGTGTCCGTGGTGCCAACGTACGTGCGCTCACCCCATGGCAGCGCGAAGAGAAGGCGTTTGTCCTCTGGATGAAAGAGCACGACCGCGTGCTCCACCGGGAGCTTCTCCCTCTCGACCACGATGTGGATGCCCTTGGTCGGCCGAAGCATATTGCCCTTCCGAGGGCCGCTCATCGCCAAGACCTCATCCGTCCAGGGTCCCGTCGCGTTGATGACGGTGTGGGCCTTCACTTCGCGGAGGGCACCGTCTCTCGCGTTCTTCACGATGACGCCGGCGACGCGTCCCTGATCGTCTTTGACCAACGCATCGACGCGGGCCCAGTTGACCACCACAGCACCGTTTTGCGTTGCGTCGATGACCGTTTCGAGCGTCAGCCGGGCATCATCGGTGGAGCAGTCATAGTAGAGCGGAGCGCCTTGCAAGCCTTCTTGTTTGAGGAGCGGTTCTTCCTCGGCGACTTCGCTCGGAGTCAGCGTCCGGTGACGCTTGGGCGAACGAAACAGGGCGAGGCCGTCGTAGAGCCACATGCCGGCGTTGATCATCCGCAGGCTCTTTCGTGACCCTTGATAAACGGGGAACAGGAACGCGAGCGGGTTGACGAGATGAGGCGCGAGGTCCATCACGACGCGCCGCTCGCTCACGGACTCGAACACCAGGCTAAACTCGTAGCTCTCGAGATAGCGAAGCCCCCCGTGGATGAGCTTGCTGGATCGGGAGCTCGTGCCGTACGCGATGTCGTTTTGCTCGAACAGCACCACGCGCAGTCCGCGGCGCGCGGCGTCTCGTACAATCCCGGCGCCGGTAATGCCGCCGCCGATGACGATGAGGTCGACTTCCTCGGGGACTTTGTCCCACATTTCTTCTCGAGAAGGCATCAGGGCTCTCCTAGGATGTTCTGCTGGTCGAGGTAACGAATCACCTGAGCCGCCGCCTCGTCCACCGAGAGGTTCGCCGTCTCGAGGTGAACCTCCGGATTCTCGGGCACCTCGTAGGGCGCGTCGAGTCCAGTGAAGTTCGAGATCTCGCCTGCTCTGGCCTTCTTGTAGAGGCCCTTGGGGTCGCGCGCCTCGCAAATCTCGAGCGGGGTGTCGACGAACACCTCGATGAATTCCCCCAGACCCATCAGCCCGCGTACCCGATCACGGTCCTCGCGGTACGGTGAGATGAAGGCCGACAACACGAGACCGCCAGCGTCTGCGAACAGTCGTGCCACCTCGCCGATGCGTCGAATGTTCTCGACGCGATCCTCCGGCGCGAAGCCGAGGTCGCTGTTGAGCCCGTGGCGAACGTTGTCGCCATCGAGCACGTACGCGAAGGCGCCGCGTTCGATCAGCATACGCTCGACTCGATGTCCGATGGTGCTCTTGCCCGACCCTGAGAGGCCGGTGAACCAGAGCACGGCGCCACGATGTCCGTGTGCAGCCGCGCGAGCCTCCCGGTCGACCTCACCGATGTGCCAGGTCAGGTTTTCTGCCTTAGGCGTGCTCATGCCGCTGACCATAGCGTCGCTCCTCTGCGGAGCAAGCTACCCCACGAGCAGCTCGGCTAGGGCTCTCACCGTCAGTGGAGACGATCCCTCGGCCTTGTTGTTCACGAGCACGTAGCACTCCATGTCGCGATCGAGGGCCGCGCGCACGAGCCGGACGAGGTCCTGCCGCATCTCGGACTGAGGGGCGACGATCCGGTCGAATGGGGCGTAGGCCTCCTTGAGGTCGGCGTACCGCGCGCCCGGAGGGAGCAAGAGCCGGACGACGAGCAAGGAGCCCTCGAGCAGCCCCTCGACGCGCATCTGCTGCGCTAGGTTGGGCATCCGGGACCAGTAGTTGAAAACGTGCGCGGCGCCATGCTTGCGGAGCGTCTGCGCGTACCCGGAAGTCAGCAGCTTGCGGTCCCGCAACTCGACCGCAAAGGGGAAGTCGCTTGGGGCGGCCTCGAGAAACGCATCGAGCTTTTCGCAGAACCAGGTCGGATCGAGCGGCGTCGGCGACGGTGGCACTTCGACGATCCAAGGACCCATGTGTCGACTGAACGCCTCGCGCACCGGCGCGTGCACCGCGCGCGCAAATATCTCGGCATCGAGAAAATCGGGGTTCTCTTTTCCGGCATCGGCCCCGTAGCGCGGATGCTTCGGGTAGCCGGGCATCGTCACACGCTGCCACACTTTCATCGCGGCGCGAAAATCGCTGGGCAGCTGCAGCGCATACGCAGCAAGGTCTTCTTCGGGGACCGGCGTGTAGTAGCCCCGATCGATACCCACGGTTCTCATCAAGGGGTGCTGCGCGTACTCACCGAGCGAATCCCGCAGGAAGGCTCGCTGGTTGGGGTACCGCTGGTGGTAGACGAGCCCTGCCCAGCCCGGAAACGTCCAACTCGAGGTACCGAAGCGAAGCTTCGCGGGCAGCCGGTCGCGGATCGATGCGAGCTCGCGCGCCAGGTTCTCCGACGAGTCTCCCGCGTCTTCCTCGGGCCGATCAAAGAGACCCAGCTGCGGCTCATCGTCGCCGAAGAGAGGGCTCTTTGGGCGCCGGCCCCGCATCACTTCTGACCGTTGCGTCGAACCGCGATATTGTGCTGCCGAAGCGTCTTGCTGAAGTGATGCTGGCCGCCGCCTCGGGCGACGAAGTAGTAGTACTCGTGTTGTTCGGGATCGATTACCGCGGCCATCGCAGCCCTCCCCGGGTTGCTGATCGGGCCTGGCGGAAGCCCCGAATGCCGGTAGGTGTTGTACGGGTTTTTCCGGTCGTCCAGCATGGCCCGGGTGATCCGGCCGTCGTACCCGTCGCAAGAGGGCGCCGCCTCGGGCACCGCCGCGCAACCGTACTGAACCGTCGGGTCGGCTTGTAGCCTCCGACGCGGCAGGAATCGATTGGACGTGAGGCGGTTCCAGAACACGCCTGCAATCCTTGGACGCTCGGATGGCACCGCGGCTTCCTTCTCCACGATGGACGCAAGCGTCACGATGTCATGCGTCGTCCAGCCCTTCAGCTTGCTGAGCTGGGCCGCGTACTGTTCCTCGAGCTCTTCGTATTTCCCAGTCCAGTTCGCCAGCATTCGCTCGACGACTCGTCTCGGCCGGGTGTCGTCGTCGAATTCGTACGTGTCGGGGAACAGGTATCCCTCGGCGTCATTGGCCTCCACCCCGTAGCTCGCGAGGAGCGACGCGTCTTCGGTTGCGTCGAGGAAATCGTCCGCATCACACACGCCGTACTCGTCGAGCCGCGCCGCAATCTCGAAACGCGAAAAGCCTTCGGGGATCAGGATGCGAACCTGAATGCGACCCAGGCGCGTCGTCGCGTGCCGCGCAGCCTCCTCCGGGGTCATCGGCACACGAAATCGCACCTTGCCCTGCCGAAGATGCCGATCGAGCCGCCGCATCCGCATGTAGAGCGACCACACCCTCGCGTCCTTGATGACACCTTCGCTCTGCAACTGGGTCGCAAGTTGCCGGAGGGTCGTGCCCTCGGACACTTGGATGTGGACCTCCTCGACATCGCTCACAGGTCCGTCGGTGTCTGGATAGATCACGAACAACCAGCCGGCCGCGCCGAGCAGGCCCAGCACCGCCAGCAAGGTCACGATGCTCAAGGCCCGGACGATCCCACTGCCGAGATCACTCTCGACCTCTATAGGCTTTCCGGATCCTTCCACGTCCCACCCTTATTGGCGTCTAGATACCCCTGGAGCAAGATGGTCGCTGCCGATTGGTCGACGACGGCTCGCTGCTTGGCGCCTCGCCTACCCATCTCCCTCAAGGATCGCTCTGCCGCCACCGTCGTCAGCCGTTCGTCCCAATAGGCGACCTCGACGCCGAGCGCTGCGCCGAGTGTCTCCCCGAACGCCCTGGCACGCCGCGCGGCCTCGCCTTCCGTTCCATCGAGCCGCAGTGGCAAGCCGACGACTGCCAACGAAATCTCATCGTCGACGAGCGCATCGCGGACACGCCGGGCCGCCTCCGCTGCGCCTCCCTGCGCCGGGACCGTCTCCCTCGGAAAAGCAATCGACCGCTCATCGTCCGAGATGGCAACGCCGATTCGTGCCTGCCCGGGATCGATGCCGACAATTCGGCTCATCTCAGCCACCGGCCTCGGGCCGCACGCCGCCATCGGGCGCAGCGGGCGGACGGCTGGTGGCGAGCCTCTGGCTCAACAGGGGCAGCACGTAGGGAAAGCCGACCTGGACCTGATCGAGGTCGGGCGCGATCTGCCCCGCCAACCAGAACATCATGACGGAAGCTCGCTCGACGTAGAACCAGCCGTCCGGATAGTGCACCGAACGCATGAGGCTCCGGAGCTCACGGCGTTCCACCTCCGGGTCAGCGAGCGCTTCGAGCTCTTTCGCATTGGCGTTCATCAGCGCCGCCGGAGTACGTGCTTCGAGCTTGAGCAGCTTCTGGAAATACGTCTTCACCGTTTGCTCGAGCAGCGCGCGGTCGCCGCCCTCGGCCATGAAGCCGATCGCCTCGATGCCTTGCAGCGCGAGCGCGTCGTTCTGCTCGAAGAAGCCGCGTAGGACGTCGATCATTCCGTAGACGGTCTTGTCGGAGACCTCGCTGATCGCGCCGAAATCGAGCACGACGAGCTTGGCATCGTCGGAACCCTCAA
>Ga0316187_10005174_pt1 | contig 11282 bp, 9 predicted proteins | sample CroRivburrow1_MG_FD_204927 | JGI IMG/M metagenome (GOLD analysis project Ga0316187, IMG submission 204927) | Coastal sediment microbial communities from Maine, United States - Cross River worm burrow 1 | ecosystem: Environmental > Aquatic > Marine > Coastal > Sediment | place: USA: Maine...
CTCTGAGAAGACATACCCGTAACTATTCAGAGCGGGCACTGGGTTCCCTGATCGTAAGTATGACCAGGAATGTGACCGATCTATTTACTGTTTTTCTATTTGTGAGGGAAGCCGGATTGTCCAGGATGGGTCCGGACGGACTCTTATGTCCCATGCCGGTGGTGCCTCTCTTTGAGACCATTGAGGACCTGAAGGAGAGTCCGCGCATCCTGAATGAGTTTCTATCTCACAAAGTCACCATCAACAGCCTTGAATATGTAAGGCAAAAGCGCAAGTGGGCCAGGCCCGTACAGGATGTAATGATCGGTTACAGCGACAGCAACAAGGACGGGGGAATCCTGGCCAGCACCTGGCATCTGTACGATGCTCAGGTGAAGCTGGCAGCCATTGGAAAAAAACACGGGGTGAATATCCGTTTCTTTCATGGCAAGGGCGGTACCATCAGCCGGGGAGCCGGTCCAACACATTGGTTCCTCAAAGCTCTTCCTGACTCTACCCTCAATGGGCTGATCCGGGTTACCGAACAGGGGGAGACCATTGAACGCAAATATGCCAATAAAGGGAATGCTGCCTACAACCTGGAGCTACTGCTGGCCGGAACCGCTCATCAAAGCGTGGTGAACCACCTGGAACAGCCCGAAAGCGATCCCATCCGACAGATACTCTTCTCCTACATGGCCGATGAGAGTTATAAGGCCTTCAAGCTCCTGACCCTTCATCCCTCCTTCATACGATTTTACGAGCAGGCAACGCCCATCGATGTAATCGAATCAAGCAAAATCGGTTCTCGTCCTGCGCGCCGCAGGGGAAAGCGAACTTTGGAAGACCTGAGGGCTATACCCTGGGTATTCAGCTGGACCCAGTCGAGGATGCACATCTCCAGCTGGTATGGAGTGGGGAGCACCTTGTTGAAAATGAAGCAGGAGGAGGGGGAAAAATATGCCCATCTGAAGGAGTTGGCCAAGGGAGATGATTTTGTCAGGTATGTGTTGACCAACGTGGATACCAGCCTGGCTGCCACCGACGAAGCAATAATGAATATGTATGCCGGACTGGTGGAAGAGGAGAAGGTGAAGCAGGATATTCTGAACATGCTGCTCGATGAGCTGGCACTTACACGCAAAATGATGCTGGATCTGCTGACCAGTCCCATTGCCACCCGCCGCTTAAATCACCATCTAAGTACCCAGTTGAGGGCTGATGCACTGCTGCCCCTTCATAAAGAACAGGTCAGCTTGCTGCGTTCCTGGAGAGAGGCCCGGAAAAACGGGGATAAGGTTCTTGAAGTGAGGCTCCTGCCGAACCTCTTGCAATCTGTGAATGCCATAGCCAATGCTATGGGTACCACAGGTTAAGCTTTCCCTTATATTTCAGGTGTATGCTACAGGGATATTTCCTATCTTAACAATTCAATTTACATACTCCGATCTATGACTTTCAGTGAACCGATTACTCTGGGAAGAACCGGTCTTAAAACAGGACGTCTTGGAATATCCTCCAGCTATGGTGCTCCGGCAGCAGCCTTTGAAGAAGCCTTTGAAAGAGGATGCAATTATTTTGTGATGGGCAGCTTTATGAAGGGGCGCTCCAAAGAGATGATCAGGGCCATTGAGAACATTGTAAAAAAGGGACAGCGGGATAAATTGGTGGTCTGTCTGATGGAATATACCCACTCCAGGCTGCTGGGGAAGGGTCATTTTTTTAAAGGTCTGAAGCAATTGGGAATCGACTATTCGGATGTACTGATGCTGGGATACCATCCTAAGAAACCGAGGAATCAGGTGATGGATCTGGGCCTGCACCTGAAGGATTTAGGAGTGGTGAAACACCTGGCGCTCTCAGGTCACAAGCGGACATTGTTTCCCAAACTGATGGAGAGTCCCATCGATATTTTCCAGGTGAGGTACAATGCTGCAAATAGCGGGGCAGAGCAGGACGTATTTCCTCATGTGGGGGGAGAGAACCGGCCCGGGATCATCTCTTTTACTGCCACACGCTGGGGACAGCTGTTGAAAGAGAGCAAGATGCCTGCAGGAGAGAAACCTTTGAGTGCCAGGGATTGTTATCGTTTTGTTCTCAGCAATCCGGCCGTGGATCTCTGTATGATGGGTGCCCGTAACCTTGAGATGATGAGGGAAAACCTGATGACTCTGGACTCCGGACCGCTCAGCGACCAGGAAATGGAACGGATTCGCCGCATTGGCGATCACGTATATGGGAAACCCAGAAACTGAGCCTTACTTTACTATCTGGAGATCCTTCTTAAGTTGTTGTACGTTTACCTTCATGATCCAGACATCAAAACTACCCGATCGTGTGCTGGTGAAGGCCAGCTTTTTTCCGTCGGGTGACCAGCTGGCACCTTCATTGTTTGCCTGTTCTGATACGATTAGCGGCAGTGAAGGCCCTCCCTGGAAAGGCATGACATACAGTCCCACGTACCCCTCCTCATACACTCCGTACACAAGCAGCAAACCATCGGGAGAAAGGGCCAGGTAGCGGTAAACATTCTCATGATGCCCGGTGATCTGTGTCTTACCTAAGCCATCTGATGAAACCAGCCAGAGGGTCGATTTCCGGGTTTCCCGGTCCATCAATGCCACGAGCAGGCTTTTCCCGTCGGGAGTCCATCCTCCCAGCATGGGCAACTTACCTTCCTCACGAAAAATGCTGCGTATTTCGCTCCTTTTGGAATTAAATACACAGATGGATAAACCGGTCCGTTCCAGGAAAGCAATTTGTGTTCCATCGGGCGACCAGCAGGGAAGCCCGCCATTTTCAATATGGATGGTATCCGGCAGGAAGGTGATGGGCTCCCCACCTGTGGCAGGTACCATTTTAATGCTGTGGCCGGTATCTGCATCAAATACTACCAGGCTGCCATCGGGTGACCACTTGGGGTGTTCGGCCAGTTCACTGAAAATATGGGTGGCTCCTGTTCCATCCGGCAATATGCGCCACAGACCATTTTTTCCAAGGGTATCTTGCATATCGGAATGCTGGTAGATGATGTAGTTCCCGTCGGGCGACCAGGTAGGAAAACCCTGCTGGGCAGGATCCGAGGTCAGCTGTTTGACAGAGAACCTGTCCTGGGCCTTCAGGCTCAGGGTACAAACTCCAAGAATTGCGATCAGCAGAGTTAACTTTTTCATGGCTTTGTTCAGATTGAATGTATATTGGTAATTCTGTCACCATCAAGGGTCCTGTACTCCTTTGCCAGGTTGGCGGTGAGACAGGAGTGGACCGGTAGGAATAGAAGGGTGTCGCCAATGCTAAGCTGATTGAATACTTCAGTGCTTGCTTCCAGCACTCCATGCTCCTGGGAAAGATTGGTGAGCCAGGCATTTGGGCCCGGAGTGAAAATGCCTCCTTTGTCTGGCTGGACCAACCGGCCATAGACTGTTCTGCCGTTTATGTTCAGAGACTCTTTGGAAAAGTGCACCCCACCCCCGTGGATCACAATCTGCCCCTTGTGCATATAATTGCCCGCCACCTGGCATTCCAGGGCCACAGCTATCTCCTCCAGGGAGCATGCACCCAGGCCGTGCTGCACCAAATCATAGAAAACAAAGTTACCCGGCGTAATCTCATCGATGCCCCTGAAATCATTTTGTGTGCTGCAGTTGGGGGTATCGCCGTACAATATTCGGGGCCCGTGTTCACTGAACTGCTTCTTCAATCCCACCAGGTCGCTACGGGCTTTCTGGTGAATTCTCTCTCTCTCTTCCTGCGTCTTAAACTTGTAGGAGTGACCGGCGTGACAGTAAAAGCCTCTGAATTGGAGTTTGGGATTTTGCCTGGCTTTCAGGATAATCTGTTCAATAAGCTCCGGATTTTCTGTTCTCACACCTGTTCTGCCATAGCCCGTATCTACATCAATATAGAATCCCGCCGGATTGCGGATGTGGTTTAGAAAGGGAAGGGCAGCGGGACTATCCACCAGGATGGAGACAGAACAATTTTCGGAGAGGACCTGAAGCGATTCCAGTTCCCCGGGCAGGAAGGGGAAGGCTACCAGGATGTCGTCCCAGCCTGCCTGGGCAAAGTAGCTTGCCATGGGGAAGGAGGAGACCGTGATCCCGCTTACTCCGAAGTCGCGAAACCATGAGGAAATTTCTGCCGATTGGTGGGTTTTGCTATGGGGCCTCAGGGAGAGATGATGCTTCTCAGCCTTGCGGGCCATTCTTTCAATGTTTTTCAGGCACTTAAGCTTATCGAGCAAGAAGGCTGGCATGTTCTACTCTTCTATGCGTTCATTTCCCCAGGGATTGTTTTCTGTCCCTATATTTTTGCGCCACTCATGTCTCCAGCGGTGAATATCCAGCAAGGAGATCACCGGCTTAAGCTTTCTATCTTCCTTGTCCGGGATGGGATCCAGTCTGGAGGGCTTGTCGAGGTACCAGTAAGCCACACTGGCCATCTCCAGGGTGAGGTAGTTGTTGTGTCCGTGCTCAATGGTGAAAAGCAGGGATTCATCAAAGTGGACCGGATCATCGATGTGGAAGCGGTAGCAGTGGGTCCTGCCCAACCAGCCAATGTCGTCCGGGGTACGGGCATAACCAAAATAGGGATGTTGATATTTTTCGTTGGGGCACCACGAGGAATTGAAATAATCTTCGGTGCCGGTTCCGTGCAGAGTGGGTAATTCGGCCCCATCAATAAAGAACATATCGTCGCCTTCGCCGTACCAGACCGGGGTGGGGGAGTTGACAAAGTAATTGACTCCCACATAGTGTCCCTTTCCCGAAGTTTTCATGATCTTGTAATTGCCTTCCCCTGCTGGATTCTTGCCCACTTCGTTGGAAAGAAGGCCCCATTCATTTTCTCCTTCAGGAGCAGCTTCGGTGCATTGGTGGTTGTACCAGGCATGGAAATAGGCAAGATTATCGTCTGCTTCCTCCAGTTCCATGTAGTCAATGTAGAAGTAGAATGCAGCGATTTTCACATCTGCCTGGTTCTCTATCTCGATCCGGGCCCCCTTGGAAAAGGGCATTTTGAAATAGGAGACCAGGGCATTACCCTTCACAGGAGAGGCTGCCAGGGGAAGCGATGCCCAGGGATAGGTCTCGTCCCAACCCTGTCCGAAGAAGGGTCCGATGGGCGACTCCACCGAAGGGTACTCCTTCCCGTCCCAGTACATTCTCAGGATAATGTCGGAACGGTTCAGCTCCGGGGCCTCCGGACTGATGGTGATCCAGATGTGATTGATGGTTCCGGCACCGTCAATTTCAGCCAGGGTCCGTGTTTCGCCGGGGGCAATGTTCTCAAAACGGTCATTATTGCCTCCCGACCGGTCGTAGCTGCTGATTCGCAGACTCTTGACTCCCTTTTTGATGGTAGTGATGTTGTCCAGGGCAGACTGTGCCTTTACTTGGCTTGTGAGGACGGGCAGCACCATCAGCAGCGCCGCCATCAACAGGGGGTATTTCTTTGTCATGTTTTTCGAATAAGAATTTCAGAAAGTGCCAGACTGGATATGCAAAACAGGAGGAAGAGATAGAATCCTCCCAGTAATTGTGTTCCGTTGGTGGTAAAAATTTCCACTGGTTTGGCCGATTCGGTGAGAATATCGAGCTGATTGCCAATGATCCCGTCGAATCCAATAAAGGCCATAAAAAGGGCCACCACCATTACGTCGGCCATTGACCATTTTCCCGATTTTATCACAAAGAAGCGAATCAGTTTGTTCTCTCTCAGAGATCCCACATCGTAAGAATAAAGCAAAGAGCTGATCAGTTTGCAAGCGGGAAATATGATGCTGAATAAAAAGACCAGAGAACCTACAAAAATCATGGGCAGGGATCCTTCTTCGATGAGGATTCGCACCACGTCGGTGATGCTTTTGCTCTGGAAGAAGATGATGTTGTCAAAGAATTTCACCTCCTCACCCATAAGCTGAAAGAGGAGCAGGTCTATTTTCGCTTCAATGTCGATCATGGGAGTGGTGATTCCTCCCAGGAGCAGACATAAGGAAGCAAGGAGCAGAAGAATGGACTGGATACCGCTTAGCTTGTGTTTGCTAAGGGTGTTAATAAGAAACAAAGCGGTGACCAGTACCAGGATAGCTAATACTCTGAATCCTACTTCGTTTCGTTTGACTTCGATAGCAGCTTCCAGATGTTCCGCGCACAAGGTCTTATCGCTGAAGCCATAGCTGTCCAGCAAAATGTCCAGCTTTGGCATTTCATCCAGGTTGAAAGTGGAAGCCTTGAACTGCTCCAGCTGTTCTGTGAGAAATTTCTGAAGGAATTCTTTGTTTTCGGGCTTGTTCAGCTCGGTTAAAAGCTGATTGGCGTATGAGGGCACACTGTCGCGCAGCTGGTCTATATTAAACACCATTCCCAGGGCAAAGCGTTTCATGCTCGACAGTTGTCCCGATAATCTTTCCATGACCATGAGTTCTACCTCATCGATCATGGTGTAAAGAATGTTTTCCAGGTTGTAGAGCAATTTCTCCCTGCTTTCCGGCGTCGGTTCAAATTCAATGATTTTAATACTAAGGATGGTAGTGACCTGGTCGGTCCATTCGTCCACATTCAATAAACCGTATTGTATGTGGGTGATCTCTGCCAGGTCGGTCTTTAATTTCTGATTCTGTCTTGCCTGAACGATTAGCTGTACCGTCAGTACAGCAGCAACCATGAAGATGATTGCGCTGATCACAATTTTAAGGAGGATCGTGTTACTCTGCTTCATTAACATCGTATTTCTCCAGTTGTCAGCACCATAAGTTACAGAAAAACCAGATGATTTTCACAATGACATCTAAAATTTTAATATTTCCGGCTCTTCAAAATCATTGGGATGTCTGACTTACATCAGCTCCTTTTTCAAATAATCTGCTACTTTTGCTTTTCGTTTTTTAACCTAAAACTCCTGTTATGATATTGAGAAAAGCTGCGCTCATCCTGGTGAGCGTTCTCTTAAGTACTCTTACCCACGCTCAATCCGATCCGGTGATGCAAAAAATTGTGGAGATCGGCAGCAGTGATAACCGAAGCATGGAGCATTTGGATATCCTGTGCAACCGTTTCGGGGGAAGGCTTATCGGTTCCGACGCATATGAAAATGCAGCGATTTGGGCCGCCTCCAAATTTGAGGAGTGGGGCATGGATGTGGTGATGGACGAAGTGGGTGAATTGCCGGTGGGCTTCAATCGTGGTCCCTGGTTCGGGAAGCTGCTGGCCGAGAATGGCATGACTCTGCATTTCGCCACCCCATCTTATACTTCAGGGACCAAGGGTGTGCAAAGGGGCCATGTACTGATTGAACCCAGAACTGAGGCAGAATTCAATCGCATGAAAGGTGCCTTGAAAGGCGCCTGGGTACTGATAGGTGGAGTAAACGATGGCTGGCCAATCGATATCTCGGTGAAGGCCGACAGACTGAGAGATTCCATCAAAGTGGTCAACGCCGAAATTGAAAAAGCAAACTTGCTGATCAGGCGCGAAAACTGGAGCAATCGGGGGAGCGGACTCCCGGAGAAAGAGTTGATGCCCATGGAGGATGAACCAGCCCTGTTTTACAAGGAGATGGTGGAAGCTGGCATCCTGGGAATCATCCAGTCTTCCAAAACTCCCATCCGGGTACTCTACGACCGGAAGAACCTAAGCGACATGACTTTTGAGAACCTTCCTACCACTCCCGACATCAAACTGGACGAACATCAGTACAAGCTGATCCACCAGATGGCAGAGGAGCGACGCTATTTTCAGCTGGAGTTTGACATCCGCAACCATTTCAAGATGGGTCCCGTGAAGTACCATAATGTAATCGGGGTCATTCCCGGGACTGAGTTTCCCGAAGAATATGTGATTGTGGGCGGTCACCTCGATGCCTTTGATGTGGCTACCGGGGGAGTGGACGATGGCTCGGGGGTCACTCCTTCTATGGAAGCGGCCCGCCTGATCATGGAAGCGGGGGGTGGAAAGCCCAAGCGTACCATTCTGGTAACCCTCTGGGCAGGGGAGGAATTCGGACTCTTCGGATCCACCAGCTGGGTGACTCGCTTTGAGTCCGACCTGGATAAAGTAAGCAACATGGTGAACCGCGATGGGGGTCCCACCGTTCCCGTTTCCCTCACTGTATCGGCAGCTCAGATGGAGGACTTTAAGGAGATCGCCGAAGTAATCAATACCATTAACCCTGATTTTCCCCTGGAGCTGAAGGAGCGGACTCCCCGTCCCAGGCCGGAGAGGGCCAGGGGAACCGACAGTGGTCCCTTTGCTGTAAAGGGAGTGCCCACCATTGGATTTGATCTTGGCGATCCCAAGGGATATAATTTCAGCTATCAGGAGATCTGGCACACCGAACGGGATACCTACAACAAGAGCATCCCGGAGTACCAGGAGCATACTGCTACTGCCACTGCAGTTCTGGTGTATGGATTGGCCAATCTGGACCACAAGCTTTCACGCGAAGGCTACTATGTGGAAAAGGTAGTCAAAGAGGAAAAGAAGAGTAGGAAAGCCAGGAAGAGGCGGAATTGATTCCCTATATTTTATTTGGCTTTGACGGGATATTCCCGCATAATGGCAGATATTTTTCCTGGCATGGTTTTAGGCCGTCTTTCAGCTTTCTTTTCTACGGTCCCTGTGGCAAAAGCCTGCCAAACCCTTTTTTTATTCTTGCCATCGAACACATCCATAATCAATGCTCCCACCAGCTTGGATCGGGTTTTGTAATTATTGTTATAGGTACCGGTGGGGGAACCCACTCCTCCGGGATGATAATTATATCCTATATAACTACGTCCCACATAGTCGTTATACCCCGAGAAAGCAGTCTCTTCACTGGTGATAATAAAAAGTGAAATCTCCACATCACCTCCGGTATCCACAAATTCCATACCCCTACGTTTGAACTCCTTCACAAATGCATCATACATGATGGTTTTGTCTTCCTCGCTAAGCAGATCACCGCTGTTATTCTGCCAGCCCAGGAAACTGTAGGTCTTGTACTTTGAAAAATCTGTACCATCCTCCATCTTTATTGCCACTTTCATGGAGGAACAGGAGTGCATGGCCATCACAAGGGCCAGAACTGAAATTGCCTTTATAATCTTCATCATATCGTGCTTTTTTTGTCTTGCAATGAAATCGAAGGAAGACAAAGATAGATAATGTTTCCGGAGGCGAGAGACTTTTGTTTTTTTTACCGCTTACTTCAGTGGCCCGATAAGCTCGATGATGGTTCCATCGGGGTCCTGAACCAGGACAAAGTGATCAGTCTCATTGAGAGGGATTGGGGTATTACCCATAAGATTTTCATTGTGCTCCTTGATCCTCTTCAGAAAGGGTTCCAGGCTGTTTACCATAATGGTAATGTATTGCATCCCTGTATCATCGTGAATGAATTTAGGAATGGGATGGCTTCCCTCTTTATTGAAGCTCATAAGCTTCCACTGGTTGGCATCGGGACTGTCCTTCAGTTTAAGCACATCCACGTGAAAGGCAATTCCGTCGGTCAGACCGGATGAGCTTCCGAAACCACCATCAACATCAAACTCACTCACTTTGGTCATCCCTATTACATTCAGATAAAAATCAAGAGATTTTTCAAGGTTATTGGTGACCACGCCCACTCCGATGAGGCCACTGGAAAATTCACTTTGTGCCATAGTTGTTGTGCTTAAGGTTGCCAGGCATGCAATTGCCAGTAGTAGGGTAATTCTTTTCATTGATTAATAGTTTTAAGTTTTTATTGAATCATATACCAGTACTTTTTTCCAGAGGGAAGAGGCATTCTCTATAAACTTAAGGTGAGCCTGATGTCCCTGGTAAATGTCGTGTTCTTTCTTAGAATCGAAGGTGATCACCAGGCTGTACGACCAGGTATTGTCAATCACATCGCGGTCGGTAGCGGCCGGTGGTCCCGTATGCACCTTTTTGATCTCCTCCACCTGGGCAATAAGGCTATTGAGCTCCTTCACAAACTTTTGCCTGACCTCCTGACTATCATCAACCAGCCAGAAGAATACCATATGGATAAAGCCTCCTTCCAGTTCTTTATTATTTCCGGTACCAGGAATTGGATCAGTCAGGCTGCTGGCCCGGCTACTTGCTCCAAGGGCAAGGAGGGCGGTGAGTCCTCCCAATCTGCTGATAAACTTTCTTCTTGTTTTCATAGTATCTTATTTTGAGAAAAATGTGCCACCAGCTTCTAAGTCTTAACTATAAGAAAGAGCGTAAGGTCATTTAGAAGTTTAGCCTGGTAATTCTTAATGCAAATTATACATAAATGGGAGGATAACAAACTTAGAACAAATATGGGCTAAGTATTCAGAATCGATCCCGTTTGAATTGCTATATTTATTCTCAAACAGAAATTTATGAAAGCACTGGTCCTTGAGGAGTATAATAAGCTGGTATTCAAAGATTTTCCCGATCCTGTGGCTGCCGATGATGAGGTAGTTGTGAAGGTGGAGGCCGTGGGAATTTGTGGCTCAGATGTGCATGGCATGGACGGCAGTTCGGGCCGAAGGGTTCCGCCCCTGGTGATGGGCCATGAAGCAGCCGGGACCATTGTTGCATTGGGAAATTCAGTAAAGGGATGGAAGGAGGGTGATCGGGTTACCTTCGATTCTACCATATATAAAATGGATGACTGGTATACACGGAAAGGATTTTATAATCTGAGCGATAATCGAATGGTGCTGGGAGTTTCCCCTGGCGAGTGGAAAAAGCATGGAGCCTTTGCAGAATATGTGACCATTCCTCAGCATATACTCTACAGAATACCGGATGAGGTAAGCTTCACACAGGCAGCCATGGTGGAACCAGTGGCAGTAGCTGCCCATGCTGTAGAGCTGACCCCACTGGAATGGAACGATACAGCAGTGGTGGTGGGAAGCGGAATGATCGGTTTGTTTGTGATCCAGGTATTGAAGGCCAGGGGATGTGGAAAGGTCATTGCCATTGACCTTGCAGATGACAAATTGGAACTTGCAAGAAAACTGGGTGCGGATCATTTGCTGAATCCCGGGAAGCACGATGTAAAAAAGGAAGTACTGGCCTTGACTGCTCAAAGGGGAGCGGATGTGGCTTTTGAGGTGGTTGGTATCAGTGAGACAGTTGCCACCGCCATTGACACAGTCAGAAAGGGTGCAACGGTAACTCTGGTTGGGAATCTTTCGCCCCATGCAGACATTCCTCTTCAAAAGGTGGTGACCCAGCAGATCCGTCTGCAGGGATCTTGCGCCATCTGCGGTGAATACCCGGCTGTACTCGATATGATCGCCCAAAGAAAGGTGAATGTGGATGCCATACTTAGCGCGGAAGCAC
>Ga0316187_10005175_pt1 | contig 11281 bp, 9 predicted proteins | sample CroRivburrow1_MG_FD_204927 | JGI IMG/M metagenome (GOLD analysis project Ga0316187, IMG submission 204927) | Coastal sediment microbial communities from Maine, United States - Cross River worm burrow 1 | ecosystem: Environmental > Aquatic > Marine > Coastal > Sediment | place: USA: Maine...
CCAGGCGCTCTGGTCTATGGGTGGCTGTCGACTCGCACTCGGAGTGAGGCATCCCCCGAAAGTTGGACCGGGAATCTGCGAGAATTCTCATAATCCGCAAGGAGGCAGGGAATGAGGAAGTCGCGATTTTCCGAGGGCCAGATCGTGGTGGTCTTGAAGCAGGCAGAGGCCGGGGTTCCGATCCAGGATCTGATCCGCAAGTACGGCATCTGCGAACAGACGTTCTACCGATGGAAGAAGAAATACGGCGGTCTTGATGCGAGCGAGCTCCAGCAGCTCAATCAGCTGCGGGAGGAGAATCGGCGTCTCAAAGGCCTGGTGGCCGATCTGACGCTCGACAAGCAGATCCTGCAAGAGGTTCTGTCAAAAAAAGTCTAAAGGCCGTGAGGCGTCGAGAGATCATCGACTGGGCGAGAGAGGAGTATCTGGTGTCGGCTCGCGCGGCCTGCTCTGTGCTTCAGTTCCCGCGCTCGAGCTACTACTACCAGAGCCGGCGAGATCCTCGGGTAGCTCTTCGGATGCGTCTGAAGGAGCTCGCCGCTTCGCGGCCACGATTTGGCTATCGACGCCTGCACCTGCTACTTCGGCGGGAAGGCTGGCGGGTGAATCACAAGCTGATTCATCGCCTCTACTGCGAGGAAGGCCTGCAGGTACGCACCCGGAAGCGCCGCAAGGTCGCGATGCAGCCTCGCCTGAAACTGGATCGGGCGTCTCGGGTAGACGAGCGCTGGTCGATGGACTTCGTCACCGACCAGTTGGCCGGCGGTCGGTACTTTCGGGTGTTCACGGTGGTGGATCAGTTCAGCCGCGAGTGCGTCGCGCTTCACGCAGGAGTATCCATCCGCTCGAAGGACGTCGGCGAGGTTCTGGATGCTGCAATACGCAGGCGAAGCGCTCCGTCGTCGATTACCTGCGACAATGGCACCGAATTCACTTCCCGCTACTTTGATGCTTGGGCGTACTTTCGCAAGATCGGCCTGGACTTCATTCGACCGGGAAAGCCCGTGGAGAATGCCTTCGTCGAATCGTTCAATGGTCGTTTCCGCGACGAGTGCCTGAACCAAGACTGGTTTACCGATCTCGCCGATGCCCAGGCCGCCATGGCGGCCTGGAAGGAGGACTACAATGAGAGTCGGCCTCACACGTCTCTTGGGGGGCTAGCCCCCCAAGAATACGTCGCTCAGCTACTGGCCGGGGACGGGCTCGAGGAGGCTGTATAGACCGAGAATTTCTCACAACCCTTGGTCCAGCGTTGGGGGCGGCTTCAACAGCCTCAGAGGGACGAAATCCTAGCCCTCAAACTGGATCCGTTTCAGGGGGCAAGGTCAAGGGGCCCCGTCGCTTCGTGGTCAGGTGTTGTTGAGTGTTGTCAGTTGTAGGAAACCGGAGGTCGAAATGGCTGCTCGAGCTGCGGTACGATTGGCACTCTGCGCTCTACAAGACGCCGCTAGTTCTCTCGACCCTTGAATCGAAATGAGGCGCGGAGGGTCTTACGATAGTGGCCTGTCAGGGCTCGCTCGTGAGCTCGCCGCTCGTGTTCGGTGGCACGGCGGGTAGCGCTGGCCTGCTCCCGGACAAGACGGTGGAAACCAGCCAGTCGATCGGCGTCGAGTTCGCCCTTGTCGACGGCATCCCGAACGGCGCAATCAGGCTCTTCGACGTGACTGCAATCCATGAAGCGGCACTGCTCAGAAAGAGCAGCAATCTCCGGGAAGACCTCCAGTACGGCCTCCTCACTCGCCAGCAGCCCTACCTCACGCAGACCAGGAGTATCGATGACCAGTCCACCGTCGGGAAGCTGGAGGAGCTCGCGACGCGTTGTCACATGACGTCCCCGGTCATCGGACTCCCGAACCGCTCCGGTGCGCAGACGCTCTTCGCCTAGCAGGCGATTGATCAAGGTCGACTTACCCACTCCCGACGATCCCACAAGAACCACGGTTTTCCCTGGCTCGACCTCGCTGCTGAGCTCTGTCAATCCGTCCCCAGTTACGGAGCTGATCGTGACTACATCCAACCCAGGAGTAGCCTTCCGGGCCTGCCGAATCGCTTCATCGGGATCGTCGATCAGGTCCAGTTTGCTGAGCACCACGAGGGCCCGAACGCTACCGCTGCGGGCAAGCGCCAGAAAACGCTCGATGCGGCGCAAGCTGAAATCGCCGTCCAGGCCCGTGACCACCATGACCAGGTCCACGTTGGCTGCCAGAGGTTGAGCCACGCGAGCACCGCCTTGGATTCCCCTGGCCAGCAGGCTTCGTCGAGGTAGCAGGGTCTCGAGGGTGCGCACCTCACCGACATTCGTGATCATGGCCCAATCGCCCACCGCTGGCATGACTCCTGCCCGCTCCCCATGTATCAAAACGGGGAAATGCCATGAAGCTGGGATGGCGCCCTCGTCGGTCAGCACCACAACACGCCCCCGATCCACTGTCGCCACTCGACCTGGTACACGCGTCGGACCGCCTGCTTCCATGGCGTGATACTCCCAGACCGGATCCCAACCAAGATCTTCGAGGCGCATCCAGTCATGTTTTCCCAAGGACCACAGCGCGTCAAGCTGCTGGTGGAACAGCAAGCACTAGCTTCTCTCTTCGGGGTGAGTCCCGGGACCTCCAGATGTGAGAGAAGGTAGCCGCGAATGACAGTGTCGTCCTTGTTCAGCAGGCCTTGTCACGCCTGTGGCAGCGCGTCAACGAGATCAGCCATCCGCTGTTGCATGTCTTCGTCCGGAAGCTCGCCCACACCCGCGCCAAGATTGTCGAGCATATGAGTTGCTTTGCTCGTGGCTGGTGTCACTGAAGTAACGGCCGGATGCGCTCCGACAAACTTGATGAAGAACTGTGCCCAGGACTCGGCGCCGATATCGGCAGCCCACTCCGGCAGATCCTGTCCGGCTACTCTGGCCCACAATCGAGTTCGTCCGAATGGCAGATAGACGAGCACCCCAATGCCGCGCTCGATCGCAAGCGGCAGAATCACGTCAGCGGCTTGCCGATTGTCTACAGCGTAGTCAACGCCGATGAAATCGATCGGTTCTTCGCGCATGACTTTCGCCAGGTCTGGATAGCGCTCGGCGCCGGTATAGGTGACACCGATATAGCGCAGACGACCCGCCGCCTTGAGGTTCTTGAGAATGGCCAACTGCGTTGGCACATCCCGCAGTTGGTGTACCTGAACCAGGTCCATCGGATCTTTGCCGCTGTGCTTGAACGATTGCTCGACCTGAGCTCGTGCGGCATCCGGATCGGCAGCGCCGCCACCTCGAGGTGCGGCGTTCAGTTTCGTCGCCCAGAACACTTTTTCGGTCGCTCCCAACTCCCGAATCAATCGACCCGAAACTTCCTCTGAAGCACCATAAGCGGGCGCCGTATCGAAGACGGTACCGCCGTTCTCAAAGAACGTGCTCAACACCTCGGAAAGAGCAGTGACGTCGCCGCTGTCCGCCACCGAGCGAAAGGTTGCAGAACTACCCAGGCCGACAATTGGCAACCTCTCACCTGTCTTTGGGATGGTCCTGAGGATCCGACCCTCAGGACTCGCTGCACGGGTGAGTTGTGGAGGCAAAGTGGCGGCAGCAGCGGTCAACACTGAATACTTCAGGTAGTCGCGTCGTGTGATCATCTGGTTGTTCCTCCTGGATGGGTAACGGTATCTCCGCCGGCCGCAAGTCGAAAGTGGGCGAGTGATGCACCGGCCAAGAGTCTGGGTATTTCCAGGTAGTCCAAAGAACGGGATCGACCAATCCTACAGCCTGTGGTCCACTCGTGGTCCTCCCGCGGTCCATTTAGGGGTCTGAGTCACATCTGAAGCCGATGCTCCTGGTCCTGCGGCTCTGGCGACGGCTGATGGGCCAAGAGCTCCTCGCCCAGGCGGTCGATGGTGTCGACTTTGTCGATGGAGTCAGCGAAGTCGGAATCGGCGCAAGAGTGCCTTGTTGCGGTCGAAGACGGGTGCGTCTAGAATGAGCCGGCCCATTCAAAAGGCAAGATATTTTCTGCGCCGACCGCGGTTGATTCGAATTCCCGGACTCTGCGGCTGCGTGTACCAGAGGAGAGAAGAGAATGCAGAGAAGTCTCATGTGTGCAGTTCTGATGCTGACAATCCTGGCGGCGCCGGCTGTTGTCCGGGCGCAGCAAGACGACGAGCCCGTGCGGCCGTTCGTCTACTCCACCTACTACGAATGCGACGTCGCCGACCAGGAGCTCGCAGACATGATCTGGAAGTCCGTTCAGGCGCCGATCTACGACGAGGCTGTCGACGACGGGACCATCTCCGGATGGGGTTGGTTGGTTCACCACACCGGCGGCAAGTGGCGTCGGGCTAGCTACTACGTCGCCCCCACGATCGAGGCGCTGCTGACGGCGCAGGAGACCCTCGGAGAGCGCGTCCAGCAGGCCGACCCGCAGGCCTCGGCTCGTTTCAGTCGCATCTGCGGTGCTCACGACGACTACATCTGGCAGTCGGTCACCGGCAGTGGCGGTGAAGGCAGCATCGCCGTCTCGCAGTCGGGCGAGGCCGGCGTATCGCAATACATGGTCTGCAAGATGTCCGAGCAGGAGCGCGCCGATGAGTTGGTCAGAACGGTTTTCGCGCCGATCTACGACGGACTGGTTGCGGATGGGAAGCTCTCCGGCTGGGGTTGGCTCCAGCACTCCGTCGGCGGCGAGTACCGCCGGCTCTTCACGATACGGGGCGCTGACCACGCCACGGTCCTCGAAGCCTGGGGTGAGGCTGTGAATGAGATGAGCGAGAAGCACGAGGCCGAGACGAAGGAGCTCAACGAGATCTGCTACTCCCACCAGGACTACATGTGGGACATTGCGCACCGAAAGTAGAGCTGGGCAGCAGAGCCCGGACGTGAGTGGGTCGAGCCGGAGGGAGCGGGTCGGAGGGGCTACCGTGCGTCTCCCGCCCGCTGTACCTCAGGCGTAGCCACTCGGGGCGACTCGAGGGGTCTCTGACCCTAGCGCTACAGTTCGCTCACCGCTCGCCATGCCTCGTCGATGGCGACCTCCGTCATCGCGTAGGCGCCGGCGTCGGAGTTGGCGAAGGTGATCTTTCCGAACGGTTTCCGCGCGATCTCGTGCGGCGCCTCTCCCGGCGGCCATTCGGGATCCCACAAGTTCAGATAGTCGTAGGCGTAGCCGTGCGGCCAGCGATTCACGGTGATCGCGAGGATGTCGTCGGCCGCGCTGAAGCCTGCCGGGCCCAACATGCCGTCCAGAACGGTCCGGACTTCTCTCTCGAAGTCCTCGAAGTCCATGGTCAGCATGCGCATCCGCGAAGATCGATGTTGGCGGCGGATGTCTACGCCTCTCTTCACCGGTGCGACCGAGCCCCAGAACTGCATCACCGCCGGTCCGGGATCTTCCCAGCTGTTTCGGTACTCGCCGACTTCGATGCCCTTGACGAGCCAGGTCGCGCCATGCAGGCGCCCCGGGCAGTAGGCGCCCGAGATGCCGAGTTTGTCGGCGGCCTTGGTGTCACGGATCAGGACGTTGGTCAGCAGGAGCGGCCGCCTGACCTGATAGGCGAGCGCTTCACGCTGTGCCGCCGGAAGCTGAGGGCACAGGTACGGGATCATCGAGTGGTAGCAGGCCAGCACGCAGCTGTGCCCTTTGACGTTCGTGGTCTTTCCATCGCGAACGTAGCTCACTCGGACGGCCCCGCTTGTCTCGCTGACATGGACGACGGTCGAATTGAGCCGCAGACGAATTGGCGACTCAGAGCGATCGAGCTGCGAGTAGTCGAAAGCCGCGGTGACGATATCGTCCATGCCCTTGCCTTCGGCAACCGCCGGAATCAGGGCGCGGACCAGCAGTCTGGCAAGGGAGGAAGTGCCGTCGGGAAAGTGGACCACCTCGCCGCCCACGCTGCCCGATGTGTCGGGTTCACCGCCGAGCAGATGTGCCATCGGGAGGCCGGCGCCCTCGCACTCGGCGACCGACAGGCTGTCCGCACCGACGCCCCAATAGCCGTGTGTGGCGTTGTAGAAGATCCCGGCCGCTTCCTCGGTGAGGCCGCCATACTGTTGGATGAAATCGATGTAGCTGATCTGCCTGAGGAACTGCTGGCGCTCTTCCGGACTGCGGTCCTCGAGCACGTCGGTTCTGGCGGTATAGAACCGCTTCATGGAGTCGCGTGACTCCGGGCTGAGCGGCACGGCATCGATCCCCTTGAGGATGCTCGCGAAGTCTCCCCAACGTGGAGTAAACCCCGGAATCAGCACGTCGCGCCCGTAGGTCTCGGCATCGAAATAGATCGCCGGGCCGAGCCTCCCGTCCGAGCCGTAGTTGAAGTCGTTGCGCTCCTTGAGGCGGTCGATATCGACGCCAAGGTCGGTCAGGAGGGCGTTGCCCTGCTCGCTGAACGCTTGGTACTCGAGATTGAAGTCGCCGCCCCAGACCAGGCGCATCGGCCCACCCTGGTGGAACTCGTTGCGCGTGGCGTGACCACCGAACTCGTCGTGGTTCTCGAGGATGAGAATGCGGGAGTCTTCGCCGAACCGCTGGCGATAGAAGCAGGCGGCGGCGAGGCCGCTGAGACCCGCGCCGACGACTACGAGATCGTACTCCTCTCCCAGGTCCGCGCCGGTGTCGAAGTCTTTTCCTCGAAGTGCCAGCTCGTGCGCTACCTCGAATGAGCCGGGGTGTGAGCCGCGCAGGCCGGTAAGCGTTGGTGGGTAGTAGCGTTTAGTCGGATCAGCAGGTGCGGGTGAAGGTTGCCCCCTGGCTACTCCGGAAGGAAGGCCGAGACTCAATGCCGCCAGCCCCGCACCGTGGACGAAGTCCCGGCGGGTGATATCGCGGCTCATACCCAGTTGGCGATCGGACTTGCTCATGGGCGTCTATTGACCCTCTGGCACTAGCGTGATTCTAGCCCCATAGCGATCCGAATACCCTTACTGGTCTTCAAAACCGGCGACGATCCAACTGCTCGTGGCCATGTCTGCGAAACCTCAGCCGTCAGATGTGCGTTTGGTAGAGAGGGAGATGTCTCGACGTGTGACAGAAGCCTAGCCAGCCATCAATTCGAAATCAGGAGGTGAATCATCATGAAGCAAGGGGCCATTTGTTTGAGTCTCATGTTTCTGTCATTCCCTGCCTTGACAGCGGTCTCGACCGATGAAGATGTCCCAGTGCTCAAAGGGGACTATCTCGGCCAGAAACCGCCGGGGATGACTCCAGAGCTGTTTGCTCCGGTGATCATCTCCACAGATGCCCCTGAAGGATGCCTGACTTTCTCTCATGATGGCGACCATGCTGTGTTCAGGAGGCACTGGGGGGAAGACACCAGGGTCTTTGTCCTGGAGAGGAAGAACGGCGAATGGACGAGACCCGAAATTGCACCGTTCTTCATGGAGGGGTTCGGTTTCGGAGATTTCACCTTCGCTCCCAACGAAGCAAGGCTGTACTTCACCTCGAACAGACCCCTGGGCGGAGGAGATGAAGAGAACGAGTCGAGTGACATCTGGCTGGTTGAGAACAGCAACGGTTCTTGGTCAGAACCGGTACATCTGGGAGCTCCTGTCAACTCCCCTCTTCACGATTCATATCCGTCTGTTTCGAATGACAAGACCCTCTATTTCTTCAGGAGGTTCGAAGGTGATGATGGCCTTTCTGAGATCCTCTCTGCTCAGTTCAGGAACGGCGCCTATTCCGAGCCCATGCGTCTGGGGGAGAACATCAACACGCAGTGGGATGAATGGGACCCTGCAATCTCGCCGGACGGGAGCATGCTGGTGTTCTGTTCGAAGAAGCCGAGTGGACTGGGCATGGATGATCTCTATGTGTCGTTCAAGGATCGAGATGGCCAATGGTCTCCCTCGATAAACCTCGGTGATGGTGTGAACACACCCGGCTCTGAGAATCGCCCGTTCATCACTTCGGATGGAAAGTACCTCTTCTTCAACAGCGATACGGGCGGCAGTAGAGACGTCTACTGGATCGACATGAAAGTGGTTCGAAGACTGGATCCATTCAAGTAGACGGGTATATCGACCCCACCCAGTCCACCATTTCTTGAACGAGTTCTGCGGGGGGAGGGGCTTGTCCCCTCTCGCTGTGGGGCGGCCGCAAGGGCCGCCCCTGCAGTGAGAGTTGTATCCGCCTGCTGATCGCGAGTTGCCGTCAGATCCCGGTCCAAGAGCCCTCGACGGAAGACCTATCCGTTGCGATCAGGCAAGGTCGAAGCGATCGAGATTCATGACCTTGTCCCACGCATCCACGAAGTCACGCACGAACTTCTCTTTCGAGTCGTCACTTGCATACACCTCTGCGATGGCTCGGAGTTGGGAGTTCCAACCGAAGACTAGATCGACGCGGCTGGCGGTCCACTTGAGATCGCCCTTCTGACGGTCGCGTCCCTCGAACACGTCTTCGGAGGAGGAAGACGGCTTCCACTCCGTGCTCATGTCGAGCAGGTTGGCGAAGAAGTCGTTGGTCAACGTCTCGGGACGGTCGGTGAGGACACCGAGAGCGGACTGCTCGAAGTTTGCGTTCAGGCCGCGCATGCCACCGACGAGAACCGTCATCTCGGGGGCGGTCAGCGTCATGAGCTGCGCCCTGTCCACCATCAGGTCCTCAGACGTTCGGCTGTGTCCGTCCCGGAGGTAGTTGCGGAACGCGTCTGCGGTCGGTTCGAGTACGGCAAACGCTTCGCTGTCGGTTTGCTCCTGGGTCGCATCCGTGCGACCCGGTGCGAAGGGAACTCCCACATCGTGGCCGGCATTCTTCGCGGCCTGCTCGATGGCTGCGCAGCCGCCCAGAACGATCAGATCAGCGAGCGACACCATCTTGCCGTCGGACTGCGAGCTGTTGAAGTCCTTCTGGATCTTCTCGAGGGTCTCGAGCACACCCGTGAGTTGGTCCGGTTGGTTCACTTCCCAATCCTTTTGCGGGGCCAGGCGAATGCGCGCTCCATTCGCCCCACCTCGCTTGTCGCTGCTGCGGAACGTTGCCGCCGACGCCCAGGCGGTTGAAACCAGCTGCGAAATCGACAGTCCGGAATCGAGGATCTTGGCCTTGAGGGCAGCAATGTCGTCATCCCCTATCAACTCGTGGGTGACCGCGGGGACGGGGTCCTGCCACAGCAACTCCTCGTCCGGGACTTCCGGGCCGAGGTAGCGCGAGATCGGGCCCATGTCACGGTGCGTCAACTTGAACCACGCCCGGGCAAACGCATCTGCGAACTCATCGGGGTTTTCGTGGAAACGCCGCGAGATCGGCTCATAGATCGGGTCCATCCGCATCGCCATGTCCGCGGTGGTCATCATGGTCGGAACCCGCTTCGACGGATCTTCCGCATCCGGCGCGAGGTCCTTGTCGGCCACGTCTTTTGGCATCCACTGCCAGGCGCCGGCGGGGCTCTTTGTCAGTTCCCACTCATATCCGAACAGCATGTCGAAATAGCCGTTGTCCCACTGGGTCGGGTTCGGCGTCCAGGCGCCTTCCAGGCCGCTGCCGATGGCATCGGAGCCCTTGCCGCTGCCGAAGCTGCTCTTCCAGCCGAGGCCCTGCTGTTCGATACCGGCGGCTTCGGGTTCAGGACCGACAAGGGCGGCATCGCCGGCGCCATGGCTCTTACCGAAGGTGTGTCCTCCGGCGGTGAGCGCAACTGTTTCCTCGTCGTTCATCGCCATGCGCGCGAACGTCTCTCGAATGTCCCGGCCTGACGCCACCGGATCCGGCTCGCCGTTAGGCCCTTCCGGATTGACGTAGATCAGGCCCATCTGAACGGCGCCAAGGGGGTTCTCGAGGTCCCGGTCACCGCTGTAGCGCTCGTCTCCAAGCCACTCGGTCTCAGGGCCCCAGTAGATGTCCTCTTCCGGTTCCCAAACGTCCTCGCGCCCGCCGGCGAAACCGAAGGTCTCGAATCCCATCGATTCGAGGGCAACGTTGCCAGTCAGAACCATCAGGTCGGCCCACGAGATCTTGCGGCCGTACTTCTGCTTGATCGGCCAAAGCAATCGGCGCGCCTTGTCGAGGTTTACATTGTCGGGCCAACTATTAAGCGGCGCAAAGCGCTGCGTGCCGGAGCCTGCGCCGCCCCGGCCGTCGCTGATGCGGTACGTGCCAGCACTGTGCCACGCCATTCGAATGAAGAGCCCCCCATAGTGGCCGTAGTCGGCCGGCCACCAATCCTGCGACGTCGTCATCAGGCTCTGGAGGTCCTTCTTCAGGGCCGCGAGGTCGAGTGACTTGAACGCCTCGGCGTAGTTGAAGTCCTCGCCCAACGGGTCGGACAAGGGAGAGTGCTGGTGGAGAATTTGCAGGTTCAGCTGATTCGGCCACCAGTGTTGATTCGCGGTAGTCACAACCGCCGTCTGTGAGTGAGGTCCGCCCAGAATGGGGCACTTGCTTGCGCGATCCATCTTGTCTGACATGTGGGGACTCCTGATCTTTTCTTCTTGTGGGTTAGTGACTCTGGGTCTGCGATATTACCCCGCCTCGAGTCTGGAACGGCGTCAGATGTAGAGGCGATCCTTATCGATCTCATCGCGCAGGAGGCGCAACTCTTCGGTGCTGGGCTCCTCGTTGCGGCCGATCTCGTCTGGCAGAAGTATCTCAAAGCCGGTGGCGGCTTGTGCCTGCTCCAGTTCGACCCCCGGATTGAGCGCCAGCAGGCGCATGCGCTTGCTCTTGTCCTCGAAGTCGAGGGTGCAGAGATCGGTGACGACTCGGAAGGGGCCAGTGTCAACCGGCAGGCCGGCGCGCTCTCGCGCTCCAGGCCCGTCGAGATAGCCAGGAGTGGTGAGGAAATCGACCTTGGACACAAAGGTCCGGGGCGATTGCCGCATGATGACGATGGTGCGCCAGCAGGCGGAGCCCACGTCGTTGCCGCCTCCCGATCCCGGCAGTCGTACTTTCGGCGACGACTGCTCGCCGATTACCGTGCTGTTGAGGTTGCCGAAGGCATCGATCTGGGCGCCGCCGAGAAACCCATACTCGATGAAGCCGCGTTGCGCCGCCTCCATGGCGGTGCAGATGCCGGCGGCGTGCAGGCCCCTGTTATAGGTGCGCATGTCCCCCACCGCCAGAGGGAGCTTCTCGAGGATGGCGCCGGTGCCCCCGAACTCGAAGACCGGCGTCAGGTTCTTGGCGTGCATCTTCTGCGCCAGCGACGCCGCCAGCATGGGAATGCCGGTGCCGATGAAAGCGGTCGCATTGTCCGCCATGGTGCGGCTGGCCAGGCAGATCATCAACTCGGTGCTGGTGTAGCTTTCTTCTGCCATCTCAAGCCCCTTTGATCCTCAGGTCCTCCAGCCGTTCTCTACCCACCA
>Ga0316187_10005176_pt1 | contig 11281 bp, 9 predicted proteins | sample CroRivburrow1_MG_FD_204927 | JGI IMG/M metagenome (GOLD analysis project Ga0316187, IMG submission 204927) | Coastal sediment microbial communities from Maine, United States - Cross River worm burrow 1 | ecosystem: Environmental > Aquatic > Marine > Coastal > Sediment | place: USA: Maine...
GGCGCCCGCCGACTGTACTGAGCCCCTGCTGGTATCACCAAATAAATCGACGATACCGCCCTGGTAGGGGTTCACCGGATCTACCGTGCCATTAATAATAATAGTGGCCACCGGTTCCCCGCTGGCCTCACAAGCGAGGTTGCCCTCCACTGGCAGGTTCGCCGCGATAGCGCCAATGCCCCTCACCAGGTCGGGCGCCTCGAAGCCCAGGCGATAGGCCATATGGCCCCCGTTGGATATACCTGCCGCATAAATCCTGTCCGGGTCGGCGCCATAAAGACTGACCAGGGTACCCGCCAGCGCGCGCAAAAAGCCCACGTCATCGATACCCAGGGTATTCGCGGAAAAACCGGCACTCGCGCGGCAATCGTTCCAGTGCCCCTCAAACCCCGACGGATAAACAGCAATGAAACCCTCCTGCTCAGCCAGGTAATCAAAGCTGTAAAAGCTGCCTGTACGCATTTGTTCTCCCGAGTGCTTTGAACCTCGAAGCAGCAGTAGCAGCGCAGGTTTCTCGTCTATCGCCTCCGGAATATAGGCCAGCCATTCCCGCCGCCTGCCATCGTATTCCAGGGTTCCTTGCTCAACAACGCCGGGCAATTGCGGTGGCGGCAACTCATCCCAGCGTAGGTACCACCAGGCCAGCAGAGCGATTACGATGAACACCAGTACCAGCAGCGATGCCAGAATCTTGAGAAATTTACCCATAGGTCTCGAATTTTGCTTAAGTGGACGTAGAGAGTCTAAACTATCACCATGGTGCGAAGATATGTAAGCCACGCCGTGGTTGCCGGTGTCCTGTTGGTTTTAACGGCACTGGCAGCTGGCGCAGAGGACGATGACATGGCCAGACTAAGACAAGCCATGCTGGAAGCGGTGCGCGACTCAGTCCGCCAGAGTGAGGACTACACCGGCTACAGCGAACTCAGTGAAAAAGTCATGAACGCCATGGGCACCGTACCCAGGGACGAATTCGTCCCGCCCGCCTACCGCCACCTGGCGTACCGCAACACGCCCCTGCCCATCGAGGCGGGGCAAACCATTTCGCAACCGCTGATCGTGGCCCTGATGACAGAGCTGTTGGAGCCACAGCCCACCGACGTGATACTGGAGGTGGGCACGGGCTCCGGCTATCAGGCAGCGGTACTGGCAGGGCTGACCAAACACGTCTACAGCATTGAGATCGTCGAGGAACTGGCGACCAGCGCGGCGCAGACCCTGCAGCGACTCAACTACGACAATGTCACCGTGCGCGCCGGGGACGGCTATGCGGGCTGGCCGGAACACGCCCCCTTCGATGGCATCATTGTCACTGCAGCGGCCGAACACCTGCCACCACCCTTACTGCAACAACTGAAGCCCGGTGGCAAGCTGGTGATCCCGGTGGGGGAGGAACACGGCTACCAGGAGTTGCTGGTAGTGGAAGTCAACGCGGCCGGGGAAATCAGCCGCGAATCGAAGTTGCCGGTGCGTTTCGTACCATTGACCAGGGACCGGTAGGACAATCGCCTGGCGCGTACCCTGCGCCAGGCCAAGCGCCAATTACCAACCCGCAAGTTTCCCGCTGGCAATCAGCAGGATTACAGCGGTGAACGGCCTTTGTTGGCCGCAATGCGCATACGCAGGGCATTGAGTTTGATAAAGCCCTCGGCGTCTGCCTGGTTGTAGGCGCCCTGGTCTGCCTCAAAGGTAGCGATATGCTGATCAAACAGGCTGTCGGCAGACTGGCGCCCCACCACCATGACATTGCCCTTGTACAATTTGAGCCGCACCTTGCCGTTGACCACGGTTTGCGAATCGTCAATCGCGACCTGCAGCATCCTGCGCTCGGGTGACCACCAGTAACCGTTGTAAATCAGGTTGGCATAGCGCGGCATCAGTTCGTCCTTAAGGTGTGTCACTTCCCGGTCCAGGGTCAGTGACTCCATGGCGCGGTGCGCCTTGAGCATGATAGTGCCACCGGGTGTTTCATAGCAGCCGCGGGATTTCATTCCCACGTAACGGTTTTCCACGATATCGTCGCGGCCAACGCCATTGGCACCGCCCACCTTGTTCAGGTATTCCAGCACCGTGGCCGGGCTCATCGCCTGGCCGTCGATAGCCACGATATCGCCACGCTCGAAATCCAGTTCGATATAGGCTGGCTGATCGGGTGCCGCCTCGGGGCTGACGCTCCAGCGCCACATATCCTCTTCGGGCTCCGCCCAGGGGTCTTCCAGGATGTCACCCTCATAGGAGATATGCAGCAGGTTGGCATCCATGGAATAAGGGGATTTCTTCTTTGCGCTGCTATAGTCCACGGGAATGTCGTGCTGGGCGCAATAAGCCATCAGAGCCTCCCGGGAATTCAGGTCCCACTCGCGCCAGGGGGCAATCACCCGGATGCCAGGTTTAAGCGCATAGGCACCCAGCTCAAAACGCACCTGGTCGTTGCCCTTACCGGTGGCGCCGTGAGAAATGGCATCGGCCCCGGTCTCATTGGCAATCTCGATCAGGCGCTTGGCAATCAGCGGACGGGCGATAGAAGTGCCCAGCAGGTATTCACCCTCGTACACGGTATTGGCGCGAAACATGGGGAAAACGAAGTCGCGCACGAACTCTTCGCGCAGGTCATCGATATAGATTTCCTTGATACCCATGGCCTGGGCTTTGGCCCGCGCCGGCTCAACCTCTTCACCCTGGCCTATATCCGCGGTAAAGGTGACTACTTCGCAGTTGTAGGTATCCTGCAACCAGCGCGCGATTACCGAGGTATCCAAACCACCGGAATAAGCCAGGACAACCTTGTTTATATCTGACATCTGATGCTCCATGCGGGCAATGCTGAAAAGGGCGCACATTCTACTCCCGGGCGTCGGTAATTCCCACCCCATGTGCGCGCAACGGTGTTTCCGAGGACGCGGCTTTACGGTAGCATGCACACTCCTTCCGCGACCCACAGGCCCCAAGTGACCGCTCTGACCATAACCCGCCCGGACGACTGGCATGTACACCTGCGCGATGGCGCCGCCCTGAACCAGACCTGCGCCGATATGGCGCGCTACTTTGGTCGGGCCATAGTGATGCCCAACCTGACCCCACCGGTGACCACAGTGGCGGCAGCAGCTACCTACCGCACGCGGATACAGGAATCCATGCGCACTCTGGAGCGGCAATTTGAGCCCCTGATGACCCTGTATTTAACCGACACCACTGACGCCGCCGAAATTCAGTTGGCCGCGGCATCGAGTTTTGTCCATGCGGTCAAACTCTACCCGGCGGGCGCCACCACCAATTCAGAAGCGGGCGTGGCGGAACTGGACAGCCTGTTTCCTACGCTGGCGGCCATGGAGGAAGTGGATCTGCCGTTGCTGATCCACGGCGAGGTTACCGATAGCAACATCGATATCTTTGACCGGGAAAAAGTGTTCATCGAACGTCACCTGGCACCGATTGCCCAGCGTTTCCCCGGGCTGCGTATCGTGCTGGAGCACATTACCACCCGGGACGCCGTTGCCTATGTGCGCGAAGCTCCCGCCAATGTGGCCGCCACCATCACCGCACATCACCTGCTGTTCAATCGCAACGACATGCTGGTGGGGGGCATTCGTCCACACTACTTCTGCCTGCCGGTGCTGAAACGCAATATTCACCAGATAGAGCTGATGGAGGCTGCCACCTCCGGCAACCCCAAGTTTTTCCTGGGTACCGACTCTGCTCCCCACAGTACCGGCAGCAAGGAAAACAGCTGCGGTTGCGCAGGTATCTACAGCGCCCACGCCGCAATAGAGCTGTATGCGGAAATTTTCGAGCGCCTGGATGCACTGGAAAAACTGGAAGACTTCGCCGCTCATTTTGGCGCCGACTTCTACCGGCTGCCGCGCAATACGGACACCATCACCTTGCACAAGCAGGACTGGCAGGTGCCCCCACAGTTACCACTGGGAGAGGAATCACTCACCCCACTACGCGCTGGCGAAACTGTTACCTGGCGCGTCAGCGCTTCCGGAAACTGAGGCGGTGCAAGAGCCGGGCGGGCACCGCATCAGTGATCGCTTCCGCGGTTTTCTACCGGTCATTATCGATGTAGAGACGGGGGGCTTCATCGCCAGCACAGATGCCATACTCGAGGTCGCTGCCACTATCGTGCGCATGGATGATGACGGCTTGCTCAGCGTGCACCGCACCCACGACTTTCATGTGACCCCATTCGAAGGGGCCAATATTGAACAATCGGCACTGGATTTTACCGGTATAGACCCTTACCACCCCTTTCGCGAAGCCGTAAGCGAAGAGGACGCAATGACCGAAATGTTTCGCGCGGTGCGCAAGGAGATCCGCGAACAGGATTGCAGTCGCGCTATCCTGGTAGGCCACAATGCCCATTTCGACGCGGGCTTCATTAATGCCGCTGTAGAGCGCTGCGGCATCAAGCGCAACCCCTTTCACCCGTTTTCCTTTTTCGATACCGCGACCCTGTCAGGCCTCGCCTTTGGCCAGACCGTACTGGCCAAGGCCTGCGCTGAGGCGGGAATCGCCTTCAATAACAGTGAAGCCCACTCGGCGGCTTACGACGCGGAGCGCACTGCGGAGTTGTTTTGCGATATCGTCAACCGCTGGAGGGAATCCGGCGGCTGGCTGCCGGACTTCAGCTAACCACTGATCTGGTTGAGAATGAGGTCCAGTTCAGCCATTAGCTGATCGATACCATCAAGGCCCAGCAATTCGTATTTCACATGCTCATCCAGGGGCAGCAACTGCACCAGGGTGTAGGCCACGCTCCAGGCGTCGCTGTAATCCACGGACAGGTTCATGCGCTGCACATGCGGGTGGGTTTCCAGACTGGCCAGGACATCCAGCATGGGACCCCAACCTTGCTGCACCGCACAGGGCTCAGGCCGCGGCAGCAGGGTTACCTCCCCCACCACCAGACCGTTGCTACGGGTACTGCTGGCATGCAGTTCAAAGCGTTCGGCGCCCTCTATGGTGATACCCAACAGGCCATTGGGCAACTGGTCCCAGTCGACAATCCGCGCGCAGGTACCGTAATCCCCCAGGTCCGCAGCCACCTTTCCCCGCTGGGCTATCTCTTCGCCACGGCGAATCCAGGCCACGCCGAAGGGGGTGTCGGATTTCATGCTGTCGCGCACCAGGTCCAGGTAACGCTGCTCGAATATCTGCAGGGGGATGCGACCACCGGGCAACAGCACGCTGGACAGGGGAAATAGCGGGAGCGATTCACTCACGAGCGCAATCCAGTCGGCGCACTATAGGCGTCCAGGCGCCGCAGGTTGGATAGGGCCTGTTCCCGGGTGTCACCACAGATTGCCGGCTCCGGCATGAAGGCTTCACACAGTGCCGGTCGCCGCGGGTCACCGAACAGGGCACAGCGCATGTCGGTACCCAGGTGTACACAGGCTTCCCCCGCTGCCTTGCCGTCGGGCATGCCGTGAAAACCCTGCACTATCGAAGGCGCAATACAGCAGGCGCCGCAGGTTTCACGACACTGCATCATCGGACTCCGGACCCAGGGGTTTGAGCACAATAATCAGCCGCGGTAACAACAGCAGCGCGCCCAGCACCGCGGCCACCATGGCGAGTACGGTGAGCAACCCGAAATAAATGCTGGGCGTAAAGTTGGACAGCGTCAGGGTGGAAAAGCCTATCACTACGGTGACGGTGGTGTAATACACGGCACGACCAATACTATTGTGACAACGGTACATGGTTTGCGTGTAATTTCTGTCCTTCGGAAACTCGGTGATAAAGCGGTGTACATAGTGAATGCAATCGTCCACGCCGATCCCTACCACAATCGCAGCGATGGTAATCGTCATAATATCCAGGGGAATGCCTGCCAGTCCCATCACCCCCAGCACCATGCCTGCCGCCAGTATATTTGGCGCCAGGGCGATGAACGCCAGGGTCAGTGAGCGAAACAGGATCAGGAACATCAGCAGTATCGCCAGGAAAACCACTCCGAGGGTGAGAATCTGCGAGCGAAACAGGCTCTGCAATACGTTGTTGTATAACACCAGCATACCGGTGAACTGCACCTGCTCCGGCGCAAAGCCCATGTCCTCCACCAGGTGGGTACGCAGATCGCGCAGGAACTGGTCGCGCCGCAGGTCCTTGCTGGTCTCCTTGACCCGCACGGTAATCCTGGCCTGCTCCAGGTCCTCTGAAAAATAGGGCGAGACCATCATCTGCTTGATGTCATCGGGCAGGCTCTTCTGCACAATGGCCAGCTCCACACCACCGATATCATCACCCAACAGGTTTTTTACCACGGCAAAAATCGTGGATAGAGACAACACTTTGCCGGTCTCCGGCAAGGAGTCGATATAGTTGTGCACCGCATCCAACTCACGCATACCGCCCAGGCTGAACCAGTAACTGGGTACAAACTCCGTCTCCTGCGTGGCGAAATCATCATAACCATCGCCAAAGTCGTCGTCCCATTCATCGCCGCCTGCATCTGCGATTGGTGCGGCGACACTGGCGAAGTCATCGCCGTCTTCGGCGAAGGGGTCGTCCGCGGCCACCGGCGGCGCGTCAGCTGCGGGCGTCATCGTTTCCAGACCGGGCAATGGCGCATCCATGTCGGGGGGCGTGAGGATGATATCCAGTGGAATGGTACCGCCCAGGCGTGAATCCAGCAGCTCCATGCCCTGATATATCTCAGTGGACTTGTGAAAATAATCGATAAAGCGGTTTTCCACCTGCAGGCGGCTTACCCCCAGCAGCGTGAGCGCTATTACCACTCCGGTTACCGTAAAAATAGCCCTGCCATAGTGATCGGTCAGACGGGAGAAATGTGCGGTCAGCACCGGATCACTGCCGGCGTGATGATGTGGCCTGCCGGTAGGCCACACCAGCATCAGACAGGGCACCAGTGAGAAACACATGAACAGGGCCACCAGGATGCCCACCGTCATCATCCAGCCGAAATCAATAACCGGCTGAATTCCCGATACCACCAGGGAGATAAAGGCAACAATAGTGGTGATGCCGGTATAAAGACAGGGGATGGCCATCAACTGCACGGTGCTCACCACCCGATCGTGTAAATCGCCATCGGGATCCGCCGCATGCAACTCCCGGTAACGCACTATCAGGTGAATGGATATTGCCAGGGTGATGATCAACAGCACCGCCACGAAGTTGGAAGAAATGACCGTCATGCGCCAGTCCAGCGCTCCCAACAGACCCAGCATTACAACCACCGTCGCGGTGCAGGTCAGCAGGGGGATTACCACCCAGCGCACCCGTCGAAAAATGATCGCCAGCACTACCAGCATAATGCCCATGATGGAGCTGCCAAACACCACCAGGTCGCTACCCACAAAACTGACCATGTCTACGGCGATCATCGGCACGCCGCCGACAAACACGTTGGCGTATGGCTTATAGCGCGCCGCTATGTCGCGCACCTGCTGCACCAACTGAGCCTGGGCATCCAGTGCTACCACAGTGTGCGCCTTGAAAGCCGCTTCCACCTCACGCAGTTCAAGCAGTTCCTGGCGGGACAAACCCTCCCGGTCGCGCTTTATGCGCAGCGACTCGCGGGTTCCCAGCAAATCGTAATAAAACTCATCAAACTCCAGGTTGATCTGCACCGCGCTGACCTTGCCATCGCGGCTGGACAACAGGTCCGCGTAAATGGGGCTGGTGGTCAGTTCCTGCAATACCAGCTCGAGGTCGATACCGGGCTGGCGCAGGCTGGGCAATGGTTCGGGAGACGTAATATCCGACAGGGTCACCGGAGGGCTTTCCAGCAGGGGCACGTCCAGCACCGTTACCACCGAAGACACCCCGGCCAATGCGCGCAGTTCCTCCGCCATCTGGTCCAGCGGTTGCAATGAACCCGGCGCCAACAGCTCCGCGTAGGGCTGCCAGGTAATCAACAGGAAATCCTCAGAACTGTACTCGGTGCTGACCTTGCGGTAGAACTCCAGTGCCGGGTCGCCCTGCAGCATCAGTGAGTCCGCGGAGGCATCCAGCTCAATCTTGTGCAATTGCGTGGCAAAACCACCCACCAGCAGCGCAATCAATAGCAGTGCGAAACGCGGTCGGCGCAGGATCAGCCAGTCGTAGGCGGTGAGCAACATGTCAATCACTGGCATTCTCCGCCTGGAGCCGCGCCAGCAATTTCTGGTGTACACCACCGAAGCTGCCGTTGCTCATAATCACTATCTGGTCACCGGGGCGCGCCTGGGCCGCCACTGTATTCACCAGTTCATCAAGATCACTTACCAGGGTGGCCGGTACCGGACTGTCGGCGATGACACTGTCCAGTGACCAGTCCATTGCCGGAGGCTGGAACCAGAACACCTGATCTGCCTCGCGCGTGGCCTGGGCCAGTTGCTCGCGGTGCTGGCCCATGCGCATGGTATTGGAACGCGGCTCCACCAGTGCGATCACGCGCCCTTCACCGGCCCGGGCACGCAGCCCCTGCAGGGTGGTGGCGATGGCCGTGGGGTGGTGGGCGAAATCATCGTACACCGCGATCTCCGCTACGCTGCCGATCAGTTCAAGGCGACGCTTTACCCCCGAAAACTCCGCCAGGGCCGCCACGGCAATCTCCGGCATAACCCCCACATGGTGCGCTGCCGCAACGGCCGCCAGGGCATTCTCCACGTTATGCCGCCCGCAATAGGGCCACTTCACCTGCACCGCGGGCTCCTCGCCCCGCTGCAGACTGAAGCTGGAACCATCCGCCTCCAGCAACTGCCCGCGCCAGTCAGCGCCGCAGTCCGCACCGATACCAAAAGAGGCGGTGGCGCTCCAGCAACCCATGGCAAGGGTGTCGTCGATCGCAGGCACCTGGTGCTGGTGGATGATCAGCCCCTCCCCCGGCACACAGCGCACCAGGTGATGAAACTGCCGCTGTATGGCGCCCAGGTTGTCGAAGATATCGGCGTGATCGAACTCAAGATTGTTGATCGCCAGGGTGCGCGGCCGGTAGTGCACGAACTTGGAACGCTTGTCAAAAAATGCGGTGTCATACTCGTCTGCTTCCACCACGAAAAAATCCGTGTCCCCCAGTCGGGCCGACACACCAAAGTTGCCCGGCACCCCACCGATGAGAAAGCCGGGCGACATACCGGCGTATTCCAGGATCCAGGCCAACAGGCTACTGGTCGTGGTCTTGCCATGCGTACCCGATACCGCCAGCACCCACTTGTCATGCAGCAGGTGCTGAGCCAGCCATTGGGGGCCGGAGGTGTAAGCCAGCCCGGCATTGAGTATGTATTCAACCGCCCGATTGCCGCGGGTCATGGCATTACCAACCACCACACAATCCGGTCGCGGCTGCAGGTGCCCTGCCTCGTAGCCCTCCATCAGGTCAATGCCCGCGGCGCGCAACTGGGTACTCATGGGTGGGTAGACACTGGCATCGGAACCGGTAACGCGGTAGCCCAGTTCCCTGGCCAACAGGGCGATACCCCCCATAAAGGTGCCACAAATACCGAGTATGTGAATATGACCTTTCAAACAACCCCTCCCAATGCAGCGCGCATATTAGCACGCAGCCCGCCCGCGCCACATATACCTACGTTAAATACGCCGTTGCTGGTCCACAAACGGACACAAATTTCGTATCATAGACGGCTTACCTTTAACCACGCTGGCCACGGACCGGGCCAAGCCACTACGGAACACGTCTCCTCATGCCGCGCAAGAACGCTTTTTACGCCCAATCCGGCGGTGTTACCGCCGTTATTAACGCCTCTGCCTGTGGAGTCATAGAGACCGCGCGCAACCATCGCGGCGAGATTGGCAAAGTCTATGCCGGACGCAATGGCATTATCGGTGCACTGCGAGAGGACCTGATCGACACCAGCAAGGAGAGCGCCACAGCGATTCGTGGCCTGGCTTCAACGCCCGCCGGGGCCTTCGGTTCCTGCCGCCACAAACTCAAGGGGCTGGAGGAAAACCGCGCGGAGTACGAAAGGTTGATCGCGGTATTCAAGGCGCACAATATCGGCTACTTCTTCTATAACGGCGGCGGCGACTCCGCCGACACCTGTCTTAAAGTGTCCCAGTTAAGCGCCACCATGGGTTACCCGCTGCAGGCAATCCACATTCCCAAGACCATAGACAACGACCTGCCGCTGACGGATTGCTGCCCCGGCTTTGGCTCGGTGGCAAAATACATCGCCATCTCGACACGCGAGGCGGCACTGGATGTCGCTTCCATGTGCGAGACTTCCACCAAGGTGTTCATACTGGAAGCCATGGGCCGCCACGCCGGATGGATTGCAGCGGCCGCAGGGCTGGCCGCCGAGCAGGAGGGCGACGCGCCACATATCATCCTGTTTCCGGAAATCGCCTTTAACCGGGAAAAGTTCCTGGCCAAGGTACAGCGCACCGTAAAACGCCGGGGTTATTGTGTGATCGTGGCGTCCGAGGGAGCCCAGTACAAGGATGGTACCTTCCTGGCCGAGTCCGGCCACAAGGATGCCTTTGGCCACAGCCAATTGGGCGGACTGGCACCCACCCTGGCCCAGATGGTAAAGGACGAACTGGGCTACAAGTATCACTGGGCAGTGGCGGACTACCTGCAGCGCTCGGCCCGGCACATCGCGTCCCTGACCGATGTGGAACAGGCCTATGGGCTGGGAGAAGCCGCCGTGAACATGGCACTGGCGGGTAAAAACGCCGTGATGCCCTGCATCGTGCGCGGCAAGGGCAAACGCTATCGCTGGTCCATAGGTGAAGCGCCGCTGGACCAGGTAGCCAACCGGGAAAAGAAAATGCCCCGCAACTACATCACCCGTGATGGCTTCGGCATCACTGAGGCCGCTCGCGAGTACCTCGCCCCACTGATCCAAGGGGAGGCCTACCCGGAGTATCGCAACGGCATGCCCCGCTACGTGACCCTGAAGAATGTAGCGGTGGAGAAGAAACTGAAAACCACGTTCAAGCTGTAATCGACTTTAGTCCAAGGCGGGTCAAACTCGGCAATATTTGCCCCATTCGGGCGAGATTTTGACCACTGTTAGCTGTACAATGCGCGCCTCCGTAGTAAAGCTGATCCAAGGTAAATAGCATGTATAGTAATCGCGACTTCAACCGCTGGCGCCGCCACCCCTGGCACGGCCTGCATACCCGTTCCGACGAGATGCCCGAGGACATTGTCCAGGTCTATATCGAGATGACTCCCGATGACGTGGTGAAATACGAGCTTGATAAAGCCTCCGGCTTCCTGATGGTAGACCGCCCCCAGCGCACCACCTCCAGCCCCCCGGCCCTGTACGGTTTCATTCCCCGCACTTACTGCGCGGAAGAAGTAGCA
>Ga0316187_10005177_pt1 | contig 11281 bp, 9 predicted proteins | sample CroRivburrow1_MG_FD_204927 | JGI IMG/M metagenome (GOLD analysis project Ga0316187, IMG submission 204927) | Coastal sediment microbial communities from Maine, United States - Cross River worm burrow 1 | ecosystem: Environmental > Aquatic > Marine > Coastal > Sediment | place: USA: Maine...
CCCTCCATGCCTTTGCCTCTGATTCGCAAACATCAAAATACAACTTGTCTTCGGTGATGTGCCAGTCCACATAATGAATCATCTCGTGCAAGACTGTGCCTGCATGGTACCAGTCCGCTACAGACTGATCCAGGAACATGACATCCAGCCACACGGTGTCTGGGTTGCGTGAGAGGAAGGTTCCCAACACACCGCCCTGCCACAGTAGGGGAGCGTAGTGAACGTACGGCTCCGGTAACTCCGAGCAGTCCGCTTGCAGTACTGCGCACGCTCTGTCGTACATCTCAGCCGTATCCTCTGGAGGCAGCGCCATGCTGGTGCTGCTCACCAGCGTTCCGAGAACTACGCTAAACAGGACGTTTCGGATCGTACTCAATGTGGATGTGATCGCCTTCAAACAAGACGTCGAAATCCCTGCCCAGCGCTTTGTTGAGTTCCGTAACAATTTGCGGCCCCTCTCCTGCCGGGTCATCCAGATTATTGGTTCGGAAATCCAGTGCGTTTCCGACGTAGTGTTTTGATGTGACCGAGTGTTTTCCATCGTTCCCCGACGTGATGACCACGTCCTTCCCCTTCCTGTCGTAAATATCTTTCACCGCAATGACCGCAAGTGTCATGTGAGGGGAAAGCCCATGTAGAGTTACGCCTTGCTTAATTCTGAGCACCGCCAAAATTCCTATATCCTTCGAGCGCAGTTTCAGGTGCAGCTCTGGTAGCCTCAACTCCTGCCGCCTGACCGACATTCTCTGTAGTCTGTGCGAGGCTCTGTTGTAGGGATCTCCATAGAGCCTCTCTGACATCTTTGGACTTGGCGCGTGCCATCTCCCTGGCGAGAGTAGCAGCGCGCTTGTCGCTGGTGATGCCTCGTAGTAATGCCCGTGCCTGTGGCTGGGACAATACGGTAATTTCAGCCAACTGCTCGAAGGTGTTGCGCACCAGATCAAGCTGCCTGCCTGCCTGCGTACCTAGCTCCTGTACCATCTGGCTACGCCCAAAGTTCTGGAGTCCGACGGCAAATGCACCAGGGTCAAGCACTGGTACACCATCAACTACCTTAGTGGCCTCGGTCAATGCAGCGTCGGCAGCTTGCGCGACGACATCCTTCTTGCCCGCACTGTTTAGATTCCGCACGATAACCATAGCACGCTGACGTGCGACTCTGCCTAGTTGCTGCATAGCTGCGCTAGTGGCACTCTCTGCTTTAGCAGACTGATACGCGATAGTACCGATAGCCTGTGTAGGTGTACCCTGTATCCTGCCCATCACTCCAAGTAGAGCGTTTGTAACACCAGAAGTGAGACGTGTAGCTCTATGGAATACCCCGGCTGCTGCTTTGGCAGCTCCCGGTCCTGCTACCGACAGGGCACCTGAGATTAGGGCATTGATGCCTCGTGTGCTTACCTCGTCCTGGCCGGTGGCTGTAGCCTGAGTAGCTCCAAGTCCTGCACCACGCAACCCGATAGATATGAGGCCGCCACCGCCAAGGAAAGCCAACGTCTCTGGCAACATCTGCCCGAGATCTTCCATGCCGATACCCTCGTCATCCAACGCAGCGAACGTCTCGCGCTCCAGCGCTTCTTCCTTCTTCAGCTGCTCCAGGTTCGAGGACTCGCCTCTGGCGCTGGCGTATATCTGCTCTACGCCACGCATGATCTGTGTGGAGGCTCGCCCTGCACCAATCATAAGTCGATCGAACAGCCCTCCAGTCTCGGCTCGTATGAGTGTGCCTTCCCCTGCTGCCTGCTTGGACAACGACTCTACGTCATAGTCAGACAATCCCAGCTCTCTGGCCCGCCGTTCCCTTACCGTAGGATCTTGCTCGATCTGGTAATCAACGATCTGCCTGACCTGCTCCCGTGTGTATCCCTGAACCTTTTCGTCCGGGACGTTGTAGGGAATGCCTTGGTGTACTACTCTCATTAGAATAAGCTCTCAGCGGTGGAGGGATCAAACCCTGGGGTACCGGGCGTTTCAGCTTGTGGGCTGCTGCTGCCGGTCTCTCGTTCGTGCCACGCTACAACCTGTTCTGCGTACCGCTCGAACTGCTCCCGGCGTTCGTTTAGCTTCCTGTACGAGTCTCCAAACAGCTCCTGCTGTCGATCCGGTGTGTAGACTCCTAGCATGTTGTCCACGCCCATCATAGCCATGTCCAGGCGATCACGCAGAACACTCATGATGACGGCAGGGTTCGGTTGCCCGTCTGCGCCAATCATGGACTTGGCGTACTCGAAGTCCTGGTCGGACAGACGTCCGCCTGAATCTCGCGCACGAGCTATCATGTACGCCAGGTCGGTAATCATTGCCTGGGATCTGGAGTAGGCCTCGTTAGCTTCAAAGAATTGCCGCTCGACGTCCCGGTTCTCTGCCAGCCATCCTTCCTCCTTACCAAGCCGACGTCCTACGTCTGCGATCGTCGTGATGACCTGGTTTATCTTGCCACTGGCCTCCCCGCCAAGCATCAGAGCGTTAGGAGTATCGGCCAGTACCCCGGCAAACTGGTTCACGCTATCCATAAGGTCAAGCGCACCTACGACACGTTCTCGTGCTTTGCGGCGCTCTACCAGACCTTCCATGCTGGAGACCAGTGCCTTTCGCTGGTCGCGGTCCAGGTTGTAGCGCTGCTCGCTAGTCATAGGCAGCATGCCCTGTTCCTCGGTCATGCGCTGGTACATTCGTACATGCTCGTCACGATCAAGATTCAGGGTCGTGAAGGTGCCGTCTCCGTTGTCGAAGTGAACAAGCGAACCATCTGCCATGTCTAGTGCAATTTTGCGTGTGTTCTCCAGAGACCTGGCTTCCGCCTCCTCAGCGTTAGCGCGCAGCTGCCTGGTATTGAGGTTAGCGTCTCGTGCTTCCTGGATCTGCTGTGTTCCTATCGTCCACAACTCGCGGGCCTCAGCATGACGGCCCATACCTTGTAGCTGCTTGGCTGCAAGTAGCAGCCCCCTGGCCTGTGCTATGTTCTCAGGGATCTCCTCCCCAGCGGCCTCGGCCTGGGTACGTGCCAGATCCACCGAGGTGTTGATAAGCTCCCCTCTCTGGTTCTCGGCCTTCTGCATGCGGCGTTCGCCTGCAAGCTGCCCCAGAGCGTGTACAAGCCCCTCACCACGCCCCGGAGGGTTCTGGTTCGAGTACTGTCTGGAATTGGCTAAGGCGCGCTCCTGCGCAGCCAGAGAGCCCGCACCAAATCCCCCACCAAAGCCAAAGATGTCTTGTGCCATTATACGTTCACCGAGCTGCCCCTGGAGGACAGGTACCTGCCAAACAAATCCCCAAGGGTAGGCTGGTTCTGGTTCATATTGACCAGGTTGGTCCCTACCCCCATCTGGGCGTTAGAGTCAGCAATTCCGAGATTCATCATCATCTCAAGCGGCAATCCGCTGTAGCGGCCCAGGTCCTGAGTCCCACCAGACGCACTGAGAAGCCGCGAGAGCGACGATGTGCTTAAGTCGTCTCCTAACCCCAATGCCTTCAAACTCTGCCCAAAGCGCTGATCCTGCGTCCTCAGACCGAGGTCTCGTGCTGCCAGCTGGAATCCCAGGTCTTCCTGCGATCGAGCTTCCGCCAATCCGCGGGCTACCTCACCGGATGCCGAGTCCTGCTGGCCGTACCGGCCTCTGCTGAACAGGTCATTGATGGCGGTGTTCTCCCTACGCTGCTGCATAGGGGCCGCACGCTCTCTCAGGAGCGCCAGTTGCTGCGCTTCCACGTCAGAGGTACCTTGGATACCCCCAAGGCCAAAGTCCCTTAGAGCGGTCTGTACGGCCTGGTCCGGGCCTTCCTGTCCTGCTGTATTCAGCAGCATCTTGCGGATAGGGTTCAGATCTCCGAGATTGCTGGTGTACGAGTTCGTGGTCGGGTCGTATGTGCCGCCTGCACCACCAGGCAGGTTTACTCCCGGAGGAGTGAACTTCGCACCCTTCAGCATGTTCTCCATGTCCCGGTTCGTGAACCCCAAAGCATCAGACAGCCAGTTCCCGCCACTGGCCGCGCCAGCGCCTCCCAGGAGAGCGGCCAATTGTCCAATGTTTTCAAGGTTGTCACCCCCCTTGAACAACCCGCCAAACATCCCGCCAAGATTCTTGCCGATACCGGCGCCTTTTTCCCAGCCAAGTATGTTGCTTCCAAGTCCCACGTCGTTTGCTACCTCTGGCACCAGAAACTCTCCAAGTCCATCCTGGCCTATGTTAGTTAGTTGCGGAACTAGAGATTCTTTAGCTCCTGCCTTTGTAGCGGCGCCTGTCCCTTTTGCCAACAGGCCAGCTCCTCCGGCTCCTGCCTTAGCTCCGGTCACAATGCCCGCGCCTTTGGTGACGCCCGCCGCTCCTTTGGCGCCAGCTGCCGCACCTTTAGAAATGCCCGCTGCCGCACCGTTAGAAGCGCCCGCTGCATTAGCGCCGCCACCAAGCCCTGGACCAAGGGCAGCTCCTCCAATAGCCAGAGCTGCCACTAGGGCCATCTCTTTGTGGAAGTCCCTGCGAGACTGTCGTGTATAGGACTGTACAGCTTCGCCGCTCTGCTTGAAACCTTCCGGGGTCAGTGCCTCATAACCTCCGGGAAGCTGCGTTATTCCGCCAGCAAGGTCGTTACCTACAATGTCCTGTCCTGCGCGTGTCGGTCCTGCTCCACCGCCCTGCACGTAGTTAGTCTGCAAGTTGGCGAGCTGTAGCAGATCGCCCATGTTTGAAAGATCTATCATGCGCTAGGCACCTCGAATGCGTACATACCACCACCGGCGTTGTTTGCCGATGGTATCGTTACTGTTATCTCGCCGCTCAAGTCTGTCGAGTTACTCTGGTTACGTGCTATCCATATCTGACACTGCACACGCTTGGCAGCGCCAGAGAAGTAGATTGTATCCTCCCGCACCAGGTTCGACACGTCATAGGTGACGGTGTACGGGTCTGTCCCGGACTCCGGGTTGACCACGTTGACCAGGAACACCATGGACTGGTCGTAGCTCGTCGTGAGCGACACATCCAGTGTGTTGTCTCCACCACCGCCGTCAAGCGCCTGCCCGTCTACCGAGTCCGTGTTGGTCTCGGAGGCGGAAGTGCTGGCACTATTGATCTTGTAGATCTTGATGCGATACTCATCACCACTAGGAGCACTGGACCACGTCAGTACGGCCTTGCTGTTGGCCAGCGGCCAGTCGCTGGGAGCAATCGGGATGTACCCGACATACACGCAGTTCTGTGTAGACGCACTAAAGCCAGCGTCGATCGGGTGTAACGTGACATCCCCGATACCGCCGTAGTTCACTGCCAGCGTACGACTAGCCTGCCCACGGTCCATGACCACGACAACCACTACACCGTCGTACTCCGCCTCAGGAGGAACTGCAATGTCCACCTCATCGTCTGTATCATCAGGAGTGTCAGTCTCCGTGATGGGTACGTCGTAAGGCTCCTCAATCAAGTAGGGCTCGTCCGTTATCGGACCAGCATCTTCCAGCGCCTGCGGCGTCGTGTAGTCATCAAACTTCTGGTGAATGAAGGCTATGTTGCCTCCTTCCAGATACAGCTTGACCTGCTGCAATACCTTGCCACCAAAACCAGAATCACTGATCCCTATCTTGAAATACTGCCCCTCTACGTCTCCGAGAGGATCGTACAGATTAACGATCCTACCGTCAGAGCTAGCAGGAGCAGCGAGGGTATCGAGAGTAGCTTGATAGTCCGTAGCGTACTTGAATGTGGTCGCGGACGAGACCTGGTCGAGGTTGAGCATTGTGACCTGACCAAACTTGAGGGTCTTTGTGGTTGGGTCTTCGTCGTAGATCCATCCAGATTCAAAGTCAACTGAGATTCCGGCTGACCCTTCGTCCGTATTGTCGTCAATATCGTAGGAGTAGATCTCGTGGGTTGCTCCGCCTGTGGCATAGATAAGCTTCTCGTTGGTCTCAAATATGTTGCGGAAGTTCGTCAGAACCGCCGTATCCCAGAACATGATCGGCACAAGTTCCCTGCCCTGCTCATCCTGTGTGCGGGACGTCATCTGAAAGACGTACACATCCTCGATCGAACCGTAGTTGTGTATCAGCCAATACTGACCGGTCTCGCTGATGTAGCTGCCAGTGAAGCCCCGCACATCCAGCTTCGGGTCCGACTGGCCCTCCAGCTCTACCTGGATCGCTTCCTTAAGCCTGTCCTCGATCTGCCAGGAGATCGTGTTCAGAGGGTTGGACTTCTCCGCGATGACACGCGCCAGCGACTGCAAGCCGTGGGCGCTCAGGAATACGAGGTCGCCTTCACCAATTGCTGCAATAGTGTCTCGGCTGATGCAGCCTGTTCCTTCAATGGTATCGACCACATACATCTGAGTCGGGTCGATGCCGAGGACCGAGCCTTGTCCATCCGTGTACATGACGATGTGCCGTCGCCCAAAGATGACCAGTGCGCCGCCGAATGCAACGATTCCAGTGACGTAGTCCATACCGTCGGTCCAGACGTTTCGCATGTCAATGGAACCGCCACCACTTGCCGTACTCCAGTCAGTCTCGTCAAGAAGGGCACAGTAGCGCACAGTTTGTCTATCATCGTCCACTGCCCACACACGACCGTATGCGGCACATGCAACGTCGCCATCCGGTAAGGTTCCGGCACTAGCAGAGATGTCAGCAAAATCGCCCGTTGTTTTGACGATTGGCGTATGACCCGCCTGGAAGCCGAGTACCTTTCCATTAAAGTTGACAAACTGCCAGAATCCATTCGTTGGCGTTGTAGTCGAGGTAATGTCAGTGCTAGCGTCATCCAGGTCAGCGATCCCGCTAACAATACGATCTGCCTGAGACGTGATAATCGTCTCGTCGCCGTCTGCGTCAATGTAGATATGCGCACGTAGAACCTCCCCATTCGCTCCGTCCGTGCTGACAATGTTGAACCCACCACGGCACGCAAGCCGCTCACTCTCATTGAGAATCAGCGACTCCGTCTTAGTGGCCCACCGCGGATCGAGTAACGTGTCCTTCTCCTGAAGGTTGATACCGAACCGACCGGGCCAGTCGTGGGTGCGAGGCATTGGCATTATACAGGGTTTACCGTTTTGTCGTCAGGTGTCAGCTCTGGCTCAATAGCCAGGTATAGTGCAAGGTCAGCTTCGTCTCTAAGCTCGACAGAGCGACGGCCTACGCCTTCGCCCCGATCCTCGATCGCATACTGTAGAGCACGCATCCATATCGGGTCTTCCGGGATCTTCAGCGTATAGTTCGTCATATACTTCGCCGGAATAGCCGACTGCGGCACTACAAACCGCGCTTTGATCGTACGCGCACCGCTGGGTGTCGGGTACAGCCCCATCGTGATCCCGCTAGACGTACGCTTCAGCGCGAAGTGTGTAGGCTTCGCTACCTGCTCGTCGTTGTCCGTCAGGTGGAGCATCTCAAACTCCTCCCACGGGATCTGCGTCAAACGGAATTCCTGCGAGTCCGTGACATCGAATACCTGTGGCTTGGACTGATTGTCAGTCTTGCTGGACTCGTAGTTACCGCCGTGCATAGACGGCTTCTGATACAGCAGGCGGGATTTGGCGTTTGCCCCCGCAACCGTATACTCGTACGTGCCCGCACTCGTAGTGACAGGCAGGGTTTGGCGTAGTGCCTGCCAGTCCCACGACGTCTCCGCATCTGTCTTGGCTCGATTCAGCAACTGAATCAGAAACAGATGATACGCATCAGTCGTGGATACCGTCGTGACAGCATCACGACGGAGTCCTCGAAGTACGTTATTCAGCAGTGTCAGCGCTGTCGCCATCATTTTCCTCAGCAGGTTGCAGATGCTTCACAATCTTAGCCTTGATTATTTCCAGGTTACGGGACAGTCGTCCGCTTACCTTAACGTCGTCACTGTTCAGCAGGTTGAATAGGAATGCCAGTTCCTCGTCCGACAATATCTGTTGTGCCATGATTACTCCTCTCTAGGCTACACGGGTTAATTTAATCCATGATCCAGCTTTTACAGTGGTTGCATTTGCGCTGGATGTGTTCTGTGCCCACTGCAATTTTAATGTGGTCGCTGCGTTAGCATCGACGTACCCGCGAATCCATGCGGCGTTCGCGCGATTGTTACCTATATTCCAGCTCCATGCAGTACTTATCGGATCTAGGATTTTGGAGGCGGTGTTGTTGCTAGTTGCCGCTTCGTATTGAAGATCTCCACGAGACGACGTAGGAGCACTACTGAACACCAACTGTGCCTTGAAGTCCTGCGTAGCCGTAGTGGATAGGGTAACAAATAGCTGGGCTTCGAGTAGATATACTCCCCCAGCCTCCAACGATATGTTAGCCAACTCGTTGTCGTCCTGCAACGTTGTGCTGGACGTAACAGACTCGTCTGATGTTTTGAACGCGTACTGAATCTCGGCAATCTGACCACGGGCACCTTGCATAAAGCCTGTGTAACCAGTGAAGTTGATTTCTGTAGTATTAACAGTAGTAAAGTTAAAGTCCGTTCCGTCATGGTAGAGCAGCCCATAATCGGTATCAGCGTCGTTGTAAATTACAAGGCCTGCGCCATCACGAATACGAACATTATCACTAACGCCGGTAAAATCTACATTGTCGGTGTTGGCAACATTCAGCGTAAAGTTCGTACCGTCGTGGGAAAAGTGCCCATAGTCGGTATTGCCTGAATTGTATATTCTAAAGGCCCAGCCGTTTTGCACGTCAATCCGTGCAGCAGCGCCGTGGATGATGAACGCATTGTCCCAATCCGTGTCAGCCCACGGGCTCGATACAGTGCCATCGAAGTAGCGGAACCGAATCGAGTCGTTGTGGTAGCCCATGTCGATCATGAACTTCCGGCCTAGCGTAGTACGGCTGGCAGCCCATTCTTCGTTATCGTGATCCCAATAACTATCGTAGGCCCAATAAGTGCGGTAGTTAAAGCTGCCAGCGTCTGTCGTGTTCGCAGCACCAAAGGAGGCTGCACTTCCAGTAGTATCCGGGCCAGTCTGGATCCGACTGCCATAACTGTTGAAGTACATCCGTCCACCGACTAACCCGGTAACATTCCAGTCAGTCGTGTTGGTGAATGCCGCGTTAAAGTCTGTGCCGTCGTGAGAGAAGCTGCTGTAATCGGTGTCACCGGAATTGTAGATACGCAGCTCATTGCCGTCGCGTAACAGGATTCCGTTAGACAGCCCTTCAATCTCTAGCCAGTCAACCCCACTAAACTGCCATTGCGCTCGCGGCGAGCTGTCGATATACAAAGAGAAGCTAGCCGAGTTAGCAGCGTCAAACACGCGAAACTGCGCACCGTCGTTGAGTTGCACACCTGTGAGGGTGTCAAAAATAAAGTAGGCGGTGTTAGTGCCTCGCGCAATAAAGTGTGAGCCGTCATGCGAAAACGTCATATAGTCCGTATCGGTTGCGTCATAGATACGAAGATCAGTACCGCCTAACAGCTCCAACGCACCACCAGCGTTGATTCTGTAGTACGTCGTACCGCCGAAGTTGAAGTTGGCGTACGTCGTGTTGGTGAAGTCAAAGTCTACGTTCGATCCGTCGTGCTGGATCGTCAGGTCATCGGTACCGCCGACATCCTGAATGGTGATCTGGTCTTGGAATATCCAATCACCTGTGACCGTTTCGTTCGCTGCTGCCGACAGCAGCCCAGCCTCAGAGGCTGTTACGAACTCCCACTTGTTAGTGGTAGTGTTGAACTGTAGAAAATCATTATCCGCAGCAGACGCACTTCGATCAATAGCAATTCCTCTACCGATCGGAGCAGCTCTACGTGGATTACCAGCCATCTACAGTCCTCAAATAAGTGGGTCGGGAGGCCGGAGCCTCCCTTCCCTACGGCTTTAGGTAGCCGGGACCATGATTGCCTTACAGCCAGTACCGTCATTCGTTTCCGTGTCGCCACGAACCGTCTGAGCGCCAAAGAGCGTGTCGGCTACCATCAAGGTGCCAAGCGCTTCCAGCTTGTACTGAGACTGCATGCGCGGAGCGAGCTGCTCGGCCAGAACCAGCGCTTCACGCTGGAACATCAAAGCGGCACGATAGTTCGTGACGCCGTCCGAGGCTGCAACCGTAGCACAGTTCGAGCTGACATAGACCTGTACACCGTACAGATCGCCAACCAAACCATTACGGATGCTGTTGCCAGCTCCACCTTCGCCCACAAATGCCTGCTCCGTGAAGCGGGTCTCGCCAAGAAGCTTGCGCTTCTCGACCGGAGGAACGACGAGGTAACGGAAGCGCATCGGCGTATCCGTGTCATCGAGTTCCTGCACAACGCGACGGAGGCCAGCGTCTGCAATAGCTGTACCGTTACCGGCATCAGCGTCAGACCACTGCGTGCTACCGTCGGAGCCGATGACAGCACCGGTACCGTTAGCAGCCGTACCTTCGTACGCAGTTGCACCGCCCCAAGTGGCAGCGAGATTGTGAAGCGTGGTGTCCACGCGCTTGCTGAGAGCGTAACCAGCGTCATCAGTGAAGAATCGTCGGAGCGAGGAGAGACCCTGCACTTCCACAATGTCCTCGATAACGCGGGAGTACTCCCAGTGCTGGTTGATAGTAACCTGCACATTCGAGTCCGAGTGCGTGACCAGAGTCACAACATTGTTCGCAGACTTGCTCGAAGCAGATCCACGACTCGGAACAGGAATGTTGATGATGTCGCCCTTACGACCACGATGGTTTAGAATCGTGACCAGCTGCGCCATGACCAGATTGGCTTTATACGCAGCAAGAACTTCCAGAGACCATACCTCTGGAATAAAGGCATCAGCATCAGTTACGTCAACACTGTTGGCAAAGGAGAGAGAGTTAGCCATTTTTAGTGTTTCCCGTTATGAGATATTGATGAAAAGCCTCAGATGACCAAACGGCCTTCTTTAGCAGCCTGTTTCAGTTCCGCTTGGAACTCCGCACTATGGTACTTCGCCGGGTCTTCGTTGATCATTTTGATGATCTCCGCCGACGTCAAGCGAGGTGCCGTAGGTGCTCCAGAACCTCCAGATTCAGTCTGAGCCTGACGTGCTCCCTCTAAGCCCGTCGGCTTGGAGGTAGTGCCAAGATCTTCCTGTCTCTCGTTGTTCTGCTGTGTAACAGCTTCCAGGATACTTTGTCGATCCCTCCAGCCGTCCAACAAGATTCGCGCAGAGCCGACTTCGCCCTGTACAGTAGCTTCCGCCAGTCTTGCCCTTTCGGGACTGCCGTATGCCCACTGCTTGAACTCGTCGCTGGTGCTCAGCTCGTCGATTTCCGGGTATTCCCGTCGAAAAGCCTCTGCCTCAGCCTGTGCGCGCGACTGTGTGAGCTGCTGCGTGATAG